>Ga0209172_10000750_pt1 | contig 83257 bp, 88 predicted proteins | sample LarsenN4metaG_FD_184113 | JGI IMG/M metagenome (GOLD analysis project Ga0209172, IMG submission 184113) | Hot spring sediment bacterial and archeal communities from British Columbia, Canada, to study Microbial Dark Matter (Phase II) - Larsen... ... | reverse complement strand
CGCAATCGGCCACAGGGCTTCTGCGAAGCGGTCGTGGAAGCAGCCGCAGGGCCCGAGGGCCGGCTGGCCGATCGCGTCCGGCGCCATGCGGAGGTGGATCGCCGCGCTGTTGGGGCAGGACGAGAGCGTCCGCGCGAGCGCCGGCCGCGTGCCGACCTCGTCGTCGGTCACGCTCACCGCGACGGGCGAAGCCGTGACGCCGGCAAAGGGGGCGCGCCGCGCGTCGCGCGCGGCGTCTTGCCGGGCGCGGGACCCGACGCGTCGCCCATCGCGCCCCACGCCTGGTGGGGTGTCTTCCACCCACCCGAGCCGTCTGCCCGGGAAAGAGCCGCGCAGGGCGGTGAGCCGCGGCCTCACGACAGGCCACTGCACGACGCGCTTCCAGCGCTGCCCGCGCGGATGATCACGCCCGGCGGCGATCTGGGCGCCCATCGGGCAACGCCGTTGCCGGCGATGGTTCGACGGCGCACACCCGCAGACGAATCCGCCGATGCGGTGCGCCACGACGTCCAGCGGCTGACCTCGGAATGACTGCGCGGCATCGCGCAGCATGGCTTCACACTCGAGGCGTCCCCAGCGCACCCACGACGCCTCACCCCCGCGCCACGTCGCCGGGCGCGACGCGCCGATGCCGCGGGCGTCGTCGGCGATGGCGTCGAAGCCGCAGCGGCAGAGAGACGCGGCGAACCGGGCGTCATATCGGCAGCGCACAGCGGTCGCGGCGTTGATGATGACCACGGGCCGTGCACACTGCACGTCCCGATGCCGCCAGACGAACCCTCTGCGCGTGTAGCCGTCCGCGGCTTGCACCACCAGGGCTTCCGGGGTGATGGCGCGTGCCCTCATGGCCGCCCATCCCTGGGCTCGACGCCAGGAGAGGTCAGGGGGACAAGGTTGTGTCGACGGCAGAGGAACGCCGAACCGCCGACGGCATGGATGGGGTGAGGCTCCGCAACCAACCCGCCCTGCTTCACGCCATCGTTCCGCAAAACTTCCATGGCTCGACGCGGCCGGTACGGCATGCTGGCCGAGTGGCCGGTGGCCCCGCGCGCGCTCGCTCAGCGGCCTTGCGCACCTCGCACCTGTGACACGCCGGGGGGTATGTCGCGAGGCCGGGCCCGTGAGGTGCCTACGGTGCCGTGCTTCTAGACTGTAAGGATGTGGCGACGATCATGTTCCCGAGGAATGCGATTCTCGGGAGCTGGAGTCCCAGTTGCCGAGACGCCGCGATCCGGGCGATCGCCAGGTTGAGCCACGCGAGTTCCGTGGGGCTGCCCTGGTGAATGTCTTGCCGGGTCGAGCTCCATTGGCCATTGGACCCCTGACTGATGCGCCGGCTGTGTTCCCGGCATGCCTGTTCGCTCAACCCCAGAGCGAGCCTGTCCGTGAGCGTGACGCACGCCCTGACGACCTCCCGCGCCAGCTGGGCCGTGCCTTCCTCGCGAGCGAACACCCCAGGGTCGACCTCCAGCAGCGGACAGATGGAATTGAACACCGCGGTGATGATGGCCGTCTTCCAGACCTCTCGGTGGCGGTTCGCTTCGACCCGGCATGGAACGCCGTCGGTCGTCACAGCGGCCACGCACGGCTCAAGCCCTGAGGCGCTGCCGTTGATCGTCCCGATGGGAGAGGCGGTGACCGCGCGACAGGTAAAGTCGTATTCAGCGGTCGCCTGACTGGTGACATCCAGCCCGCCTCGATAAAGCGGGGCGTACTGGGCGGCGAGAAATGGCGGCTCCACCCCGACACCGTTTTGCAGGATGACGACGGGACCTGTGGCGCCTTGGTCTTGGAGGGCTTGGGCCAGCGCGTCGTTGGCGTAGGCCGTAGAGGCGATGACGAGCGTGCCGTCGAGCTGCCTCAGCTGGGCGAGGGAGATGGTGGCCACAGGGGGGCTGATGCGGTTGGCCCCATGCTGCACGGTCACGGCGCTCGTGCCTGACGGGATAGCATGCCGGCTCGTGCGCACCGCCACCACCGCCCTGCCCGCCTCGGCGAGGAACACCGCCCATGGGCAGCCGATGGCTCCAGCACCGAGGATGTAGCTGGTTTCCTGTGAACCCATGTGCCCCTCTTACAGCACACTACGCTGCGCCTCAGCCGCTCACCCCCTGGCCCGCTCCTGAGGCCAAGCCCCTTGCCCTCTGGTTACAGGCCCATCTCGGCGTCGGCGTGATCACCTTTGATGCGACTGGACGCCGTGATCTCCGAGCACCGCATGCCGTACGGATTGATGAGGAAATGGTGGTCCGATCCGGGCACACGCGCCGAGAGGTGAGTACCGATCAAATCGTGCCAGGTGGACAATGCTACCAACCGGTAGCACGCTGCAAGGTGCACGCATTGGTCCCACTCAGCGTCGCCCATCTGGAATCTGACCGCAAACACGGCACCCGGCATGATGGCTCACCTCATCAGCTGGCTGGCACCTCAGTGCACGTCACGGGCTACCTCCCGCGCAGCCAAGTCGGCAAGCCACATGGCCGCCTCACTGAACGCCTGGGTTGAGCGCTCGGCACGGCCGCGGATGCAGCAGCCCTGCAGCGCGGTCAGGACGAGTCCGGCAAAGGCGCGGCGCCGCGGCGCATCCGCAATCGTGAAGTGCTTGGCGATGAGCGCGATCCACGCCGCAAAGGCCTCCGCGGCCGCTACCCGCACGCCCTCAAGGGCCTCGGTGAGGTCCAGGGACACCGCGCCCACCGGACAGCTTTGCTGATAGTTCCCGCGTTCAAGGCGTTGTGCGACCGTCCGAAACAACGCCCGAATCTTCTCGCCTGGGTGCTCTGCACTCGCCAGACTCGCGTCGAAGACGGCCAGCATGCGCTGCGCATAGACCGCTAAAGCTTCCCGGGCGATTTGGCGCTTCCCGTCTGGGAACCAGTGATAGAGCGAGCCCTTGGGAGCGCCACTCTCCTTGACGATGTCATTGATACCGACGCCGGCAACCCCCCCGGCTCATCAGCGTGATCGCCGCGTCGATCATCTTCGCTTTCGTCTCCACAGGCGATCACCTCGACATGCCATGTGTATTATCTAGACCAGTCGTTATAATTCCCGCAGAACGGCCGATTGTCAACCTCTGAGGCCACGACTGGAAATGCAGGCGAGGGACAAGCCCTGGCGTTGTCAATTTGTTGATCAGCCACCCAAGCGCAGCTCGGCGTGGCATACTCGGTATATGAAAACCGCCATGCCGGCCAACCCATACTAGAATCATCGCTTCCCTACGATATAGTCCAAATATTTGATCTAACAGACTTTAATGGTCGTCCCATGTTTCTCGTTGTGGCTATTGATGGCGGCCTCATTCGCCCCACTGCCGTCAATGGTGATCGTCTCGGAGAAGCCATTGTGGCGGATGGCTTTCTTCAAAACCGAAGCGCCGCCTCTGTATCCCGGTGCTCTGTGAGCAAAAAAGCAATGGTCTGGCCGTATTTGTCGACCGCACGATGCGGAACCGCCACGGGCCTCTGACACGAATGTATGGCTCGTCCAGGCGGCAGCTGACCCACACCGGTGCCTGCGCCGATGAAACGCCTCTTCCGGCTGTGGGCTGTGCTTCACCGCCCAGCGGTTGATGGTGGAATAGTCGACCGACACTCCACGTTCTTCCAGGTGGACTATCCGTGAACCTTCTCTACGGATGTGGACTGAGTTATTGTGCAAAGTTTTAGGATCGGGGGCTTGTCGCTGATCTGACGATCGCGTTATGCATGGATTCCGCCGCTGTTGGACGATAGGCATTGCGGCTGTGAGGGAAGAAGGAATGTCCGCCAGAAGCTTAGCTCAGCGCTCCCCAACTGCACCGCTTCGCGGGTGACTCGCCAGCCTATCAGGGCGCATTTGCACGCGATGGGGCGATTCGTCCGATCTTGAAGCAGGGGCGTGCGCAGCGCAGCCGCGAGACAGGCCTTAGCTATTGGCGGTTGTGGCCCGGCCTCAAAGCGCCCAGCCCCGGGGATACGGCTTACGATCTGTGGAAGGCACGTCAGCAGCAACTGGCCGACCAACGCGCCGCGATCAAAGCCGCGCGTGAGTCCCAGGGCACTCCCCAGGTGGGGTTTGAGCGCGTCGTCACCGACACGCTCGGGCCGGTGGCTGACTTGGTCGCCCTCGCGGACGAGCATCAGCGCGGCCATGGGATCAGCTCGCAACTGCAGGCGAAGCAGCTCACACTGCGACCCTTCCTGCACCTGATGCGTATCCGTGATTTGGTCCTGGCCGGAGTCGTCTCCGACGCCGAGTGGGAGGATCTATACGATATTCTCGTGCAGGTGCAGAAAGTGCGGCAGTATGCCACCTGGCGCCAGTAGGAAGGAGCGCTGATCCTAGGGCCGGATCATTTTGTGCTGCCGGATGCCACGCAGCCTCCCATGGCCCCGCCCAAATGGCGCGCCACCCCACAGGCACGGCAAGCGTGGCAGGAGACCCTCAGAGGGCGATTCCAGCAGGAGCAGGCGGTGGTCCAGAGCCTGCTGGCGGCGGTGGATGCCACCGAGGTGGCCGTCCTGCCCACGCTGCGGGATGCCCTGGTGCAGGATCTGGTGCAGGCGAACGATCCCACGCTGGACTCCCTCGAAGAAGTGGCCAATCGGCTGTCGCGAGAGCTGGCCATCGACTTTAAGAGCAGCGGCAGTCAACGGACCACGCGCCTCGAGCAGGCGATCGAAACCGTGCAGGGGGTGCTCTTTGCCTCCCGCATGGGACGATTCAAAGGCACGGCGGTGTTGGGGACGAACCCGGCGGCGGACTGGGTGCTGGCGCCGGCCCCAGACCCGACGAAGACGGAGATGCATTTTGACGAGGAGTGGCAATGGATAGGCGCATACGCCACCTGGCGTGCGGCGATGTTCGTCTTCGGCTATCCCGAAAACTATCTGTGGCTCAGCCTACGGCCCGCACACATGCAGCCTGGGGCTGCCGAGCGGACGGAGGCGTTCAACACCCTGATCAAGAACCTCCAGGGCAATGTACGCCTGACACCCACCCAGGCCCGCGCCCTGGCTGACAGCTATCTCAACCCCGACGAAGGCATCAAACCCTTCGACCAGCTCACCGCCCTCATCAACAAAGTGAACGGCTCATTGCCGGTCGCCGAGAGAGTGAAGCTGGAATCCTTCCTGTTGACCGATCAGCGCACGGAGAGCCAACTCGCGGAGCGGGGCAAGGATATCAAAAAGCTGTTCGAGCGGAAGGGCTTTACGAATCCCCACCAGGCGCCGAACTTCCCGCGGGAAGTCGGCTACTTCGTGCCCATGGCGCTGGCGTTACAGGTTGCAGAAGTCTGGCCAGTATCTGGCGGCTTTGGATTGGTTCCAGACCGTCTATGCCCATAAGCTGCCGGTCGACGAGCGCAAGATTGACCACGGCCTGACGCTGGAGGCGACCAACGTCCCCACGAGCTTCGACCGCACCGGCGACTGGCTGCGGGTCGGGTTGAATCCCCATGAGATCGCCACCAAACGGGCCAATGCCTATACGGCCTTCACGCTGATGTCGCTCGTGCGCTGCCTGCTGGACTTCGCGGACGCCGAGTTCACCCGCAGTACCTATGAATCCCTGCCCCGCGCTCGCGCCCTCTATGTCACGGCGCTGGAATTGGTGCGACTGCCGGACATGCAGCCCTCCGCTGCCAGCCCCTTTCCACTGAATCCCGTCCTCCAGGCCTTGCAACTCCATGCCGACATGAACCTGCTCAAGCTCCGTAATGGGCGCAATATCGCCGGATTGGAGCGTCAGTCGGGCGCCGAGGTACCCCAGGAGGGCACCCCGGGTGAAGTGCCGGTGCTGAGTGGCAGCGGGCAACTGCCCATGCCCAAAACCACCACCCTGCGCCCCACCCCTTACCGGTATGCCGTGCTGATCGAGCGGGCCACACAACTGGTGACCACGGCCCAGCACCTCGAAGCGGCCTATCTCGCGGCGCTCGAAAAGTACGATCTCGAGGAATACACCCTGCTGCAGGCCCGGCAGGACCTCACACTGACCTCGGAGGGCGTGCTGCTCCAGGATTTGCGGGTCGAGGAGGCCGCCAAGGGCGCCACCCTTGCGCGACTGCAGCAGCAGCGCGCGCAGCTGCAGTCCGACCACTATGAGGGCTTACTGCATGAGGGGCTGATCGGACTCGAGCAAGCGGCCATCGACCTCATGGAAGGGGCGGTCGTCCTGCAAGTCGGCGCCGCAGCGCTGATGGGTGCCCAGGCCGTGCACGATTGGCTGAAATCGAGCTTCACGGCCGGCTTGTTCGGCGATCCTGCGGCCAAAATGGCGCAGGCTCTCTCGTCGCTGGCGGGCGCTGCGTCAACCCAAGCCTCGGTGTTCGAGACGCTCGCCAGCTACGAGCGCCGCGAGCAGGAATGGCGCCTCCAGAAGCAGCTGTCGGATCATGATGTGCTCACCGGCGGCCAACAGGTTGCGATCGCCAGGCAGCACGGGGAGATTGTGCAGAAAGAGCGCTTCATTGCGCAGAAGCAGTCCGAGTTTGCCAACGATACCCTCAACTTCCTGACCAACAAATTTACCAACGCCGAACTGTATGAGTGGATGAGCGGCGTGTTGGGGCAAGTCTACAGCTACTTCTTGCAGCAGGCCACGGCCATAGCCCAACTGGCGCAAAATCAACTCGCCTTTGAACGCCAGGAGCCCACGCCGTCGTTCATTCAGGACGACTACTGGCACACTTCCAGCGACACAGCGCCAGGTTCCGGTGGCAACGGTCAGCCCCCGGATCGTCGGGGTCTCACCGGTTCCGCCCGCTTACTGCAGGACATCACCCGCTTGGATCAGTATGCCTTCGAGACGAACAAGCGTAAACTGCAATTGACCCAGACCTTTTCGCTGGCGCGCATGGTGCCGGCCGAGTTCCAGCGGTTCCGCGAGACCGGTCGTCTGCTCTTCGCGACGCCCATGGAGCTCTTCGATCGGGACTTCCCCGGGCACTCCTTGCGTCTGATCAAGCGTGTCCGCACCTCGGTCATCGCGCTGGTCCCCCCGACACGGGGGATTCGGGCGACGCTGACGGCGTCTGGCTTGTCCAGAGTCGTCATCGGCGGGGATGTCTTTCAGACCATTGTGGTGCGGCGCGACCCAGAGCTGATCGCCTTTACCTTCCCGAGCAATGCCACCGGCCTCCTCGAGCTGGAACCGGAGGGTGAGATGCTGCTGCCGTTCGAGAGCATGGGGGTGGACACGACGTGGGAGCTGCAGATGCCCAAAGCGGCCAATCCCTTTGACTACCGATCCATCGCCGATGTGCTCTTCACGGTTGAGTACACCGCGCTGCAGAGTTTTGACTATCGGCAGCAGGTGATCAAGCAATTGTCGGATCAGGTCAGCGCTGAGCGACCCTTGAGCTTCCGCCATCAGTTGGTCGACCAGTGGTATGAGCTGCATCATCCCGAGCTGACTGCCACACCCATGGTTGTCCCCTTCGCGACGATTCGCGACGGCTTCCCGCCTAACCTTGAAGACCTGCGCATCCAGCACGTGTTGCTGGCCTTTGTGCGGGCCGCCGGGCGATCGTTCGAGATGGCCGATGCGCAACTGCTCTTCACCGCGCAGGGCGAAACGGCGGCGGTGGGCGGGCCCTCAGGGAGTTCGATCGATGGGGTCATCAGCACCCGGCGTGGCAACGCCAACGCTTGGACACCCCTCATCGGCAAATCCCCCGTCGGGGACTGGCAGCTGACCCTGTCAGACACCGAGGAGGTGAAGAACCATTTCAAGAACGGCGACATCGAGGACATCCTGCTGGTGATCACCTATGCCGGCCGTACCCCCGCCTGGCCGGCGTAGAGCGAGCGGTTCATCGCCCTGGCCCACTTTCCTCGCGATGGCGGCCGCTGGACCGGCCCCAATGTGGCGCCCTGGATGGCCGCCAGCCTCCGTGCCCAGTCCATCATCAGTGGGGCTGGGCACTATGGCGCCGCCTCGGCCGGACCGCCAAAGGCCCATGCTCCCGCCATACTCAGGTCGATCGGCGTGGCCAGGCGGTGGGAGCCGGCCAAGGCGAAGACGTCTTGTTGGTGCTCGACCGGGCGGGGTGGCTTGTGAGTCCGCACGTCCAGGTCCCCATGGGCCGCCATCTGCACTTTCTGCCGCCCTATTCCCCGGAACTCCAGCCCGCCGAGCGCCTCTGGCCACTGACGAACGAGGCGCTCGCCAACAGGCACTACCACGACCTCGGCGAGCTGCAGGAGGTTCAAACGCCCTGCTGCCTCGCTTTACAAGCGCAGCCGCACGTCATCCATGCGCACACCCGGTTTCACTGGTGGCCACAGTTGGGCTGAATAGAGGTGAATCACCCCCATTTGGTATCATATTATTTATGGTAACCGTTCACCCGGTCGAAACGAGAACGACTTGCAAGTCCAAGCCTAGGTTGCAGAATCCTATGGCCCATGAATGCCGAGGATCCCTTCTCGCCAGCGCTGTGAAAGTAAAACCCGGCGGCTGTCCAAGACTACATCCGTTGGTGGCAGCCCGAGCGTATGTCCACTAGCAACCAGTAGCGTCCCTGGACGAAACCGACTGGCGGGAGGGGCAACAACGGGCTTAGGTGTGGACGGTGATCACCACGTGGGTCACGGTCTTCGTCGTGCGGCTGTCGCACAGCGGCTCGCACCCTGGCTCCAGGGCAGGGTCACGGCGGCCTGGACGGCGAGGTAGTCCGCGCGGAAGCCTCTGGCGCAACGTCGGAAGGGCGCCAGGGTACTCTGGGCGGCACGCCCCAGCCAGGATTCGAGCTGAGCCGGCTGGCGCTGGCGGACGAGGCCGGCAAAATCCCGCGCGAGCGCCACCCCCTCCGCCAACTCGGGCGATTGCTCGGTCAGCTGCACCAGTTGGCAGTGATCGTGATCCGTGCGGTTTGCTGCCGGGCGGAGGACCAGCTAGGTCGCACGGCGCGGGGTGAGCGGGCGTGGGGTCCCGGCCGTCACCACCGGGCGGGGTTGATCGCTGCGGCGTTGCCAGGGGGCCAGCCCCTGCGCCTGGCGCATGCGTCTGACGGAGAGCGCCACAATGCCATGCTGGCCCCGAAAGCCTTGGCGGCGGATTACCTGCAGCAGTGTGTTGCGACCCACCGTCAGTCTGAAGTGCCGGCTCAGCCGCACCCCGGCCGCCCTACCGAGGGCGAGGCCCAGGGCCAGGAGGTGTGTGGCCAGCCGCAAGGTCCGCCGGGCCCAAGGCGCCGCGAGACTGGGTAGTCGTTCGGTGAACATGCAGCGTGCGCATGCGGATGGCGGCAGAAAGGTCTTTCTGTGTCCACTCTTGTTGCTTGAGCGTGATGCCCGTTGTCGGTGCGCTTCTGTCCAGGGTTTGGGGAATCGAGGTCCTCGGTCCATGGACGGGTTTTTGGCATACGGCAAAACTTAAGCTCAGGATGCGACGGTTGTAGGAGGGATGAATTTGACAACGCCATCCACACCCCTCTTAAGCAGAAACACATGGTGACTGGCTATGAACGTGTATCCTCCTACCGGTTTCTCGTTGACAGGGCACACCCGCTTCTCTAGACTGGCTCTCACTTCCTGTCTGTATAGGGCTCATTTGCCCCTTACTGATGCTTGCTGACAAACCGACGCATGCGCTGATAGCATTGGAGGGTGACACATGGAGAATCAGGTCGGCCAACTGTCGAATATTATCGCTGTTGTTTCTATCATCATTGCCATTTTGAGCCTCGTCATCAGCATACATATGCTGGCTACAGCGAGAAGATCTGCAACAAATTCGGAACGGTCGGCAGCCGCTGCAGAACGATCGGCAACGGCTGCTGAGGCCTCTACGGCTTTGTCTGAACGATCGTCGAAGGCAGCGGAACAGTCCATCAATACGAATATCCAAATTTTCAAAAGGCAGGGAGTCATTAGCTTATATGCTGCCTGGCGTGATATCAAAGATGTTGACCCACAAAAGATCGTGACAGCTGATGCGATCAACGCGGCGAGAACTTTGGAGCTCACGGCAACGCTCTGGAATTACGATATTGTTGAGAAGGAAATTATCTATCAGAGTTTTTGGGATGACTATCGAGCATTCTATGAAAAATTTATGGCATCAGATACGCAAGTTCCGGGAAGACGAAAAACCTTACGGGAGTTGATCATACGACCGGTTACTAAACTTTCTTGGCGCATGGGGCAGCCCCGCGCATCCACCTGCAACGCCTCCTATGCCCCGGAGCTGAATCCCGGCGAGGGACTCTGGCAATAGCTCAACGGGGTTGAGCTCCGCAAGGCGTGCTGTTTCAACCTGCCGCACCTGGGGCGGGAGCTACGGAACGCGGTGAAACGGATTCGTCGAAAACCCCGCCTCATCGAAAGCTTCTTTCGAGGCACCAACCTGTAAATCTTGATGACCAGATCAGTAAATGTGGTGGATGGCCTGATCGGTCAGGGGTTGCGCATTCTCGCGATCGTCACCAGCAACGAAGAATTGGGCAAGTTCCACCCCGCAGTGAGCCGCCCTGGGCGCTGCGTCCATAAAATTCGCTGTCAACCCTTCACTGCCATGGAGGCCAAGGAGTGGCTGACACGGCATGGGGAGACGCGGCCCGTTGGCGAGGCATCGCGAACCTTGGCCGAGTTATATGCGAGGTTGCATGGCGCAGAAGAGGTGGAGAGCCCACCAGCTGTGGGTTTTGTGCAATCCTAGTGGAAGAGACCAGGCGCATGCGTGACTGGTCAACCCATGTTGGCCGAACCATCCCCCGTCCAAACGTGCAGGACGCCAACCTCAAAGCGGGGAGCCTCCTAGAGCGATTTTCACATCAGCATAGGGCGGGGTCGGACCGGCAAGCGTTCTTCCCTCCGCCTTTTCGCCCTCACCCCGCCCTCTCCCGGAGGGAGAGGGGGAATAAGCGCATGGACCGCTATGCTCTTTAGCTGATCTCCCTAACAGTGCTCAGCGGTCAGGCCGCTTTTCGCTTGACAATCCCTCCAGCAGTATGTGAGAAGAGGATTGAGAACACGTATATTGGGGGTGTTTCCAGATCAGCGCCCACACCTCGCTTGAGAGGATCGCAGCCTCAAAGTTTCCAGGCATATCTGGATCTCAACAACGGAGGAATACCCATGGCTCAGGCCACGCAGTTGCAGTCTGTTCCAGTGCTGTCCCAGGAGGATGTGCTGCACAAGCTCCGGGCTGCGGTCCATCCTGCGGCCGCCCAGCAGTACTTCGCGATGTATTCCAGCATCCTGGGAGGCATCGTCACCGATCCCGCCCTGATGGTGATCCCGTTCGATGATCACATGGTGCATCGCGGCCATGCCGTCTTCGACACCGCGGCCATCGTCAATGGCATGATGTATCAGTTAGAGCTGCATCTCGACCGCTTCGAGCGCTCGGCGTCGATGGCGCGCATCCCGCTGCCGTTTCCCCGTAGCCAGCTGCGCGACATCATCCTGGAGACCGCCGGCGCGAGCGGGAAACGCGAGGCCTCGGTGCGCTACTGGGCCTCTGTGGGGCCGGGCGGCTTTGGCCTAGCGCCCAGTGAATGCGTGGGCAGCTCCTTTCACGTCATGATCTATGCGGCGTCGAAACCCCCGGCCTCGGCGTATACCGAGGGCCTGAAGTTCATCACCAGCTCGGTTCCCATCAAACCACCCTACTTCGCCCGCTGCAAATCGACCAATTACCTCCCCAACGCGCTGGTGGTCATGGAGGCCAAGGACAAGGGCGCCGACAACGGCATCTTCATCGATGCCCGCGGCATGATCGGCGAGAGCTCGAACATGAATGTGGCGTTTGTCACCCGTGATCGCGTGCTGCGGCATCCCACCTTCGACGCCATTTTGGCGGGATGTACGGTGATGCGCATGCTCGAACTAGCGAAAACGCTGGTGGCCAAGGGCCAGCTCAAGGACATCATGGTGGCGGACGTCCCCATTGAGGAGGCACGTCAGGCCGCTGAGATGCTGCTGGTGGGGAGTTCGGTCCATGTGGCACCGATCGTTCAATGGGATGGTCAGCCGGTGGGCGACGGCAGGCCCGGTCCCATCGCCAAGGCGCTGTTGGAACTCATCGAGACGGACATGCGCGAAGGCAAGGATCAGCTCATCCCCATCCCGTATCGGTAGCCGTATGGCTGCCGCCTGGCGGGTGAAGTCGGGGATGCGCCGCCTTTTCGTCGTGCTGTTTCCGAGCCGATTCCCTCTCCCTGCGGGAGAGGGGGCGAGAGGCGAGCCCTGGTAACGCCGTACCAAACTCTGACGCCTATCCGGTGAAGCCGGTTGCCTTGACTTCACTGGCGTAAGATGATAAGAAGCGCCGGGACATGGTGGTTCCGGTGCGTCTTCCACGAGCGGGGATTCCTTTATGGCACAGACCAAACTATTCCCAGTCACCGTCGTCGGCAGTTGGTCTCGCCCAGCCTGGCTGGTGCAGGCCCTGCGTCGGCGACAGGCCGGTGAGATATCTCCGGAAGAATTCAACCGCATCGCCGACGACGCGGTCCTGGCCGCGATCAAATATCAGGAGGACGCCGGGGTTGACATCGTCAGCGACGGCGAGATGCGCCGCGACAACTTCTATTCCTTCGTGGTGGAGAAATTGTCGGGCATGAAGCTGATGAAGGTCTCCGAACTCCTCGATTACGTCAAGGATCGGGCCGGCTTCGAGGAGGTCCTGCGGGCGCTGGACGTGCCGGCCTTCGCCATCAAAAGCCCCATCGCCGTGGACAAGATCGGGCGTCGCGAGGGCCTGGCGGTGGATGAGCTCGAGTTTCTCAAGCAACACACCACGCGCCAAACCAAGATCCCACTGCCGGGGCCCTACCTGTTAACGCGCTCCAGCTGGTTTGCCGGCCTCTCTGAGAAGGCCTATCCGACGGCGGAGGATCTGGCCAGCGACATCGTCGAGATCCTGCGCCAGGAGGTGGTGGCGTTGCGGGAGCGCGGCGTGGACTTCATCCAGTTCGACGAGCCGTCGCTGTCGCAAGTGGTGTACGGCGATGAGGCGGGCGAGACGTTTATGTGCGCGGCGCTGAGCTCGCGCAAGGACCCAACCGATGAGCTGGAGTTCGCCGTGCGGCTGATGAACGACACCGTCGAAGGCATCGATGGCGTCAAGTTCGGCGTGCACGTCTGTCGTGGCAACTGGAGCCGCAAGGAGGAAGTGCTCCTGAAGGGCAACTATGGGCCGTTGCTGCCGTACCTGGTGCAGATGCATATCGATCAGCTAGTGTTGGAGATGGCGACGCCGCGGGCGGGTGAGTTAGCGGTGTTCAAAGAATACGCCAACGAAAAGGAGCTAGGCTTGGGCGTCTCCAACCCGCGCACGGACGAGATCGAGTCCCCAGAGATGATCGTGCAACGGGTCAAAGAGGTGTTAAAGTTCTACGCGCCCGAGAAAATTTATCTCAATCCCGACTGTGGCTTCGGCACCTTCGCCGAACGCTGCGTCAACACACCGGAGGTCGCGTTTCGCAAGCTCAAAGCCATTAGCCAGGCGGCAGAGAGGCTGCGGCAGGAATTCGCCTAACACCCCAGGTCGCTCGTCCTCCCTGACGGGAAGAGGTTTTGCGCGCCCTCTCTCGTGGGTGGCATAGGCGCCGGGTGAAGGCTCCCTCTCCCTTCGGGAGAGGGCCGGGATGAGGGAAGCTCAAGGGCGGCACCAGGTTCGGAGACACCCTCACCCTGACCCTCTCCCAGAGGGAGAGGGGATCTCATGATCGTGAAATGTCGTTTTTCCTGCCTGTTGAAGGAGGAGACCACCATGGCAGATGAAGAACTGAATGGATTGCGCCCTGCGAAGATCAAGGCCATTCTGGACTCGATGCGCGATGATCCGGAAGTCCTCAAAGCCGTGACCGGGCCGTGGAAATCCCGCGTGGTCTGGCAGGGGGGTTTTAAAACCAAGGCCTACATGCGCAAGCATGCGGTTGAAATGGACGAGCCGGAGGGGTTGGATGCCGGGGATACGGCGGCCAGCGCGCACGAACAACTGCTGTCGGCCGTGGGCACCTGCATGACAGTCGGCTTCGTGCTCAACGCCACCAAACGCGGCGTCAAGATCCACGACCTGGAGATCGCCCTGGAGGGGAATTTCTCCAACATTCTGAAGTGGGCCGGCCACAGCGACACCGGCCACCCCGGCTACCCCTCGATTAAGGCCAAAGTGTTCGTGAAGGCCGACGCCGATGAGGCGACGCTGCGCGACATCTGGAAGGCGGCGGTCGAAGGCTCGCCGGTGGCGCAAACCGTGGCACGACCGACGGAGATCGTCCCCGAATTCGAGGCGCTGTGAGAAGTCGAGACTGAGGGCTGAGGGCTGCACGCCGAGATGAGCGCATCGTCGTCCTCAGCCCTCATCCTCTGTCGCCGGTTGTTCCGACACCTTTCTGACACTCCGTGTTGTGAGTGTCCAATCAGCAGCATAGCGGTTTTCGGGCCGGTATATGGCAGCTTAGCAACCGCAGGTACCCTCCCCAGCTGTGTATGGCCCCATACCCCGCCCTGTCCCGAAGAGCATAGGCGCCAGGTTCAGCCGCCTACGCCCCGGTTCGGGAAGGCATGCGGTCCCCTCTTGCACCGGGAGAGGGTCCGGGTGAAGGGCGCGAGGGAGCCCGCACCAGGGTGCTTACGCTCCCGAAGGGGAAGGGATAAGAGGAGACTTGCCGATGGTGACCCTCGTCTCGGCGCAGTGGCTAGAGGAACGTCTCGACGCGCCGGAATTCCTGCTCCTCGACCCGCGGCGGCCGATGCGTTATCTCCAGGGCCACCTCAAGAACGCCGTCAATCTCCCCATGTATAAGGCCTTTGACGCTGAGGCTAAGCTCCTGCCCGACGATCAGCTCCAGCAATGGCTCGGAGCCGCCGGCTTGGACGATCAGACGACGCCCATCATCTACGATGGCTACGACGGTCAAAACGGGGCCTTGCTCGCCTGGCTGCTGGAGTATTTCGGCCGTGCCGATGTGCATCTCTTGAACATCTTCTACGACCGCTGGAAGGCCGAGGGGCGAGCGGTGTTTTATAGACCGGTGACGCCGCAACCCAAAGGCTTTACCGCGCGGGTGAATCCAGGCCTGCGAGCGACCATCGACGATATTCGCGAGGGAACGGGATGCAGGTTCATCGACTTCCGCAGCCGCGAGGAATATACCGGCGAACAGGACCGCGACGGCAAGCCCGGCCACATTCCGCGGGCGGTGAACATCGTTTGGCGCGATCTCGTCGGGCCTGAGCAAGAGGTCATCGCCGCACCTGAGAAGATCGAGCGGCTGCTCAGCGCCGTTGGCATCCAGCGCGGCGATCAGCTCATCGGCTATTGCCGTGCCGGGCTACGTGCCGCAGTCGGCTACCTCGCCCTACGTCAGGCCGGATACGACATCCGGCTGTACGATCGGTCCTATGCCGAATGGGCCCGCAGCGGGTTGCCGGTCGAAGTATGACCGAGACATGGCAGAACTCTTGCGTGTAGCGATGTGCCAGGCGATGAGTCTGCTCCCCCTTGGTAACTCACAAGGCTAGGTTTTTTCCAACATGACTCTGACCCGCGTGCTTGGCTCCCTCTCCCGCTGGGAGAGGGGCGGGGTGAGGGCGGCTCCACCTTGGCCCAGGCTGCGACCTTTCCTCACCCTTTCCCAAGGGGGAGAGGGGAAAAAAACCTCTCCCAGAGAGCCTCTTGGCGGGGCAAGATGAAGGGGGAGAGGGGTTGGCATGGCCTGCTCAGGTCGATGCCAGGGAAAACGATGATTAGGAGTATAAGGGCCTCATGTACCTCCCCAAAGCCTTTCAGGTATTTGACCTCCGGCTGCTCGGCGACTTCATCGAGAGCCACAGTTTCGCCACCCTCGTGTCCGTCGTCGACGGCCTCCCGTTTGCGACGCACCTGCCGCTGCTGTTCGATCGGACGCAGTCGCCACAGGGGGCGCTTTTGGGGCATATCGCCCGGGCGAATCCCCAGTGGCGTGCATTCGATGGCCTACAGCAAGCCCTGGCCATCTTCCAGGGGCCGCATGCATATGTATCGCCGAGTTGGTACGCCAGGTCGCCGGCAGTGCCCACCTGGAACTACACTGCCGTGCATGTCTACGGGGCACCCCGGATCATCGAAGATGCCCAGGCCTTCTCCGACCTACTCGACAGGCTGATCGCCTTTTACGAGGCAGGCATGCCGAAGCCATGGCCCGGCATCCTGCCTGCCGATTTTCGCGCCAATATGATGAAAGGCATCGTGGGGTTTGTGATGCCCGTCAAGCGCATCGAGGGCAAGTTCAAGATCAGCCAGAACCGATCCCGCGACGATCAGCGTCGGGTGGTGGAGCACTTGGAGACGAGCGCCGACCCCGTGGCCAGGGCGCTCGCCGAGTTGTCCAGGCGACATCTCGGCATAGGTGAGCCGATGGGGTAAATAACCCAAAGTGTGGGCGATCCCGCTGAGGCTTGTAATGCTGGCGCATACCTACAGCTGTCTAGGGCTGGGCGGCGTGTCTCGACGGAGGCAGGTATACACGGTTGAACGGCAGATAACCGGCTGCCCGGCCATGGTGGCGATGGGAGTCCCCGGCGCCCGGAGCGTACGCACGCCCTCATAGATGGCGACCCGTCGGGCATGTCGGGGCGGCCGTGCCGGCGAAAGGGAACCAATTTCCCACTGTGCCTGCGCTGCGCCGCTTCAGCGCTGCGGCAACGTGTGCGATCACCGACGTCCAGTCCTGACCTCGCGCTTGTCGAAACAAGCGCATGCTTGGATACCACGGACTGTCGTCGAGCCCTTCCATCCAGCGCCAATCGGCTTCCGCCGGGAGCAGCGTCCAGACCGGCACGCCCAGCGCCCCCGCCAGATGCGCCGGCATGGTGTCGACGGAGATCACCAGGTCGAGCGCCCGCATGAGCTGCGCTTCTTCGAAGAGGTTGCTCGCGGCTGGGATGACGCCAAAGCCGTCACTCCACTCCGCCAACCCTGGGCTGCGCTGGAGGATGTACCACGTGATTCCGGGCGCGTCTGCGAGGGGCGCGAGCTGCGCAAACGGGATCGAACGCTTAACGTCCCACTCGCCCGCGCGCCAGACGAGGCCGACCGCGAGCCCCCCCTGACGCGGCAGGGACGCCGGCTCGACCCGGAGGTAAGGGATATCGGCGGGGATGGTGTGCAGGGTGGTGCGGAAGATGTGTGGCAACTCCATGACCTCGACGTCGACGTCGTAGGCCACGTCAGGCGCCCCGTCATGCAACGGGACGAGCGTATCGATACCGCGCATGGTGCGCAACAGCGGCAGGAGCTTGGGCTGTGCCCACACGCTCACCTCGGCGGCCACCGCTTTGACGAGCGGCACATACCGGATGAACTGGATCGTATCCCCGAGCCCGTGATAGCACCGTACCAAAACGCGCTGGCCGGCCAGTGGGGTGCCGTCCCACACATACTGCAGGTGGCGCGCTACGTGCCAACACGGCACCCCGGCGCGGGCGCGCAGGACCGCGTCACTGATCGCCCAAGCGGCCTCGAACTCACCCCGCCGCATGTGAAACATCCACCGGTCCACGGCCCCCTCCGACGCACAATGGTCAGCTCACCCCCCTAACCTTCCTTTGGCGGATGTCATCGATCCGCCCCCTCTCAAGCAGTGTACCATGAGGGACCTGGCCATCATCTCGCAGGACACGGCTTGGACGATCCCTTACGACTTCGCCGAAGCATCGGAGAGATATGTGGCACATGTCTCATGATCCCTTCGGTTTCTTTAGTACTCCCGAGAAGCTAGGACCACTAACCTAGCCTCATCGCTCTGAAAGGGAGGGGGCGTACTTCGGTCACTCTCAGGATGAGAGGAAGCGTGGCAAGGACGAGGCGCAGGACCGCTCCGCCTGCATCAGCGGCGCGGCGCTCTCTGCGAACGCTCGATGCCCGAGATGTGACCTGGCATTGCCCTTGCGCTTTTCACGACCGAGGCGGCCGCCATCGCCGATTCTCCGCGAAAGCGGGGATGATGAGGCGCAGACAGACTGCGGGAAGCGGTGAGTCATCACCGGCAATAGCGTGGCATGCGCAAGACGTCACCGGCGTATGGGGGCGAGGAAGACTATCCAACGTCCCATGATGACGCAGAGCGATTACCGGATCAATGGCGCTCAGAGGATACGGAATGGCGATGGTCTAGGGGACAACCACAAGTGCGCCCCTCGATCATCCATATCAACGCCGCACAGGAGGTCAGGTATGGTGCAGATCACGTTAACATACGAGGAAGCCGTGACACTCAGACACGTGCTGACCACCTACGTGTCCGATCTCCGGATGGAAGTCGCGGACACCGACTCTCAGTCATTCCGGGAGAACCTGAAACGCGAAGAGGCGATATTGAAGAAGCTGCTGCAAGAGCTCGACGCGGCGTTGGCTGCGCCGGAAGCATCCTCGTAGGCGGAAGCCTTGCTCGGGTGCCGTAGCCTGCATACCGGCGCAGGCCAATAGCGCGGATCCTAGGGGCTCAGGTCACCTCGCGCCTAACGTTTGCTGCGCCCATAGAGGAACAAGGGTGCTATGACCAACGTGATGGGGCTCAGCAGTTTGATGAGCACGGGCAGCGAGGGTCCGGCAGTATCTTGGAAAGGATCCCCGACCACTGCTACCTTATGGCTCGCTGAGCCCTTGCCTCCGCAGATGCCGCTTTCAACATATTTTTGCGTTATCCCAGGCCTCCCACCATTGTTCGACAGCGTGGCGAGCAGATCCCCGTGATCGTCCCTCCCAGATGATTCATGAACTTCCAGCACTCATCGCTGCAGGCCGAACCGCGTCCCGAAGACCTGCACATGATCGAACCCTTGCGCAAGGACCGGGTGCCTGAGCCATACCTGCTTGACCTTCTCAAGGATGTCCAGCATTGGGCGGGCGATACCCGACATTTTGGACCGCCTTCTGGCGCGGATCAAAACTCTCCAATCCTGTGCTCCGCTACATTTTCACCGCTTTGTCTAAGCCTGTGAGCTCGGCGCCTCCCAAACGGCGTGCCATGGCAATAGGCCCATTAACCCCCAGGTATTGAGACGGATTAACGCACAGCCTATCACGGCCTCGAAACGTGAGGCTTCTCTTCGCGATGTGATCGCGGCATACACCCGCTTGGAACTCTCCTTTCAAGCAGGCAAAGTCCTGGGCCGTGTCTAAGAAAAACACGTATCGCAAAAAAGAAAGGGCGGGGTGGGAGAGGAAATGCGCCCGGATATGGTAGGATAGGACGCGGCCCGAGTGCACTGATAGGCCGTGTCGGGCACCGTGATCACAGCGTCAGCGAGAGACTATGGAGGGAGCATCGATGGCGTGGAAACGCGTGGTAGTCGAGATGGGTATGGGAACGGATATTCGCGGCGGGGATTATACAAAAGCGGCGGTGCGCGCCCTGCGGGATGCTTTGTGGCACAATTCCCTGGGGGTGACACGGGCGCTCGGGATGGATGTGGACTCGATGCGCGTCGAGGTCGTGATCGGCGTGCCGAAACCGGAGGCCGTCGATAAGGCCCAAGTGCTGGCGGTACTGCCACATGGAACGGGTGAGGTCCGCGTCGTCCAGGGCGGGCTCGAGGTGCCTTCGGAGGACGGTTCCGATAAAACCATCATCGCCAACGCCGCCGCTATTGTGCGATTGGATCTGCCATAACGGAGCAGGGCGGCAAGTGCCAGTCGGCAGCGTGGCCGGTTAGTCTCGCTGCGAAGGCGATGTCTTCTGCTCCAGTCGCTTGTGGTGTCGCTTCAGATCGGCTACGGCGAGCTCGATGGCCAGGTTGATGACGTGCGGCGCCCAGGGGATTTGCGTATCGATGGCGCGGCGTTGGATGCGAAAGAAGGCCGTCCGATGTTTCTCCTCATCGCTGAGCGGCAACCCTTCGCGGGCGATCTCCCACACGACCTCCTGGGCGACGCGCCGCACCGGTGGTAGCACGGCGCCAGTCAGTCCTCCGAAATGCCGGAACATCCACATGACGACCGACTCCCAAAGGTCCATGGGGGTCTCCTTCTGGTCCTATCGTGGGGCTGGCGCCACTGCTACAGTACCTCATCGGTGGGGAGGAGCACCTCGCCGAGGCGCTTCAGGGCTGGTTGCGGCAATCCTTCATACAGCTTCTCAAAGGTCTCGTTGACTTCAGCATTGGCGAGACCGAACAGACTGTGGCCCTGGACGTCGCACTCCACCAAGAAGGGGCCGAAATTCTCGACGTCGAGCACCCACATCGCCTGCGCCAGCCCGAGCTCATCCTTCCAGTAAACGTCCTTCACCCGGCGGATGCCCTGGCCGTAGATCGCCCCCAGGCCATAGCCGACGGTGGTTAGATAGATGGCGCCGTGCCGGCGAAAGGCCGTCTGATACACTTCCTCTTGCATGCCACCTTTACCGATGACGGCCCGCACGCCATAGCGCTCTAAGAGGGGCGGGACATGTTTGGCGAAGCGAAAGCTGGCGGTCGCGGTGACCGATGGGATGTGGTACTCGCCGGGGCGGGGCTCATTGACCGCCGGAGAGCAGTGGAACGTGACGTTACAAGTGTGGCGGAGATCGATTGGCGGTTCATGTCCCTGTTCGAAGACGCGGTGGTAAAACCCTTCTCGTCCCGTGAAGAGCAGACCGGTGAGGAACACAGCATCGCCCAGCTCCAGGGTGCGCACGGCGTCCTCGGTGAGGGGTAGCGTCAGATGCACTTCACGCATGCGTAGCTGCTCGGTCCGTTCCATAAGGTTCCTTCCTTAGCCTAGCCGGATATCCAGCCAGCCGTGAGGGGTCACCAGGGCACGGTCCCCCCGGCGGACGAGGACAGTGGTCGTCGCCGATTCGAAGATCGCCGGTCCCTGGACTTCGTGCCCCGGCCGCGCGGCGTCGAGATCATAGACGGGGATTTCCTGCCAAACACCGAGATAGGCTCGGCGGCTACCGAGCGGGGCGACTGGGCCGCCTGGCTGGACGGTGGGTTCAGCTGGCAGTGTCGGCAGTTCGCCCACCACCGCCAGCCGCAGGTTCACCAGAACCACCTCTTGATCGGGGGCGCTGTAAGTGTACAACTCCTCATGACGCCGATGGAAGCGCTCCACAACCTGCTCTATGAGGCTAGGGGCCTCGACATCGACGCCGTCTAACGGCACGGTGATTTCGAAGATCTGCTCGCCGTAGCGCATGTCGGCCGCGCGCCGGACGCTCACCGGGCCGGAGAAGGCGTGAGCCAGGCGGGCGCGCCCCTCGGCTTCCATGTCGGCGAAGAGCCGTCGGAGTTCCGCCGAGCCGATCTTGTGCACTTCGCCCACATGGGTGCGCACCAGCTCATAGCGCAGATCGGTGGCCAACATCCCCCAGGCCGACAGGACGGCGGCGACCCGTGGCACTACCACGCGCCTGATCTCCAGCATACGGGCGACCTCGGTGATGTGCAGGCCAGCAGCCCCACCGAAGGCCAGCAGGGCAAACCGACGTGGATCGACGCCGCGTCGCGCCGCCACGATACGGATGCCCTCCGCCATGTTCGTATTGACCACCCGGTGGATGCCTTCGGCCGCCGCCACCGGTGTGATGCCGAGTTGGCCAGCGACCGCCGCCACGGCGCCATGGGCGGCAGAGTCATCCAGAAGCGTGCGGCCGCCCAGGAAGTTGGCGGCGTCGAGATACCCCAGGACGAGATTGGCATCGGTGACCGTCGCCGCTGTGCCGCCTTTACCGTAACAGGCCGGACCGGGGTCGGCCCCGGCGCTCTCCGGCCCGACATGCAAGATGCCACCGACGTCGACGTAGGCAATGGAGCCGCCACCGGCTCCTAAGGTGTGGATGTCGATGCTTGGCAGCGCCACTTTGAGCCCGCTGACCGATTTGTCGCCGGTCAGGTAGGGCTTACCGTTCTCCAGGACCGAGATGTCGGTGCTGGTGCCTCCCATGTCGAACGAGATCAGATTGTTCTCGTCGAGCAGGCGGGTGCAATAGCGGCTGCCGGCGATGCCGCCGGCCGGCCCCGACAGGATGGCCCCCGCCGCCAGGCGCGCCGCGTCCAGGAGCGGCGCCACCCCGCCGTGGGACTGCATGATCAGCACATCACCGTGGTATCCAGCCGCTTTGAGGCGTTCGGCGAGGTTGCCGAGATAACGCGATAGCTTGGGGCCGACGTAGGCATTGACGACGGTGGTACACACCCGCTCGTACTCTTTGATCTGAGGCAGCACCTCGGAGGAGAGGGAGATATAGACCTCCGGCAGACGCTGGGCCAAGACCTGCCGTGTGGCGAGCTCGTGGCTGGGATCGCGGTAGGCATGCAGATAACACACGGCCACGGCTTCCACCCCAGCTTGCGCCAGCTTGCGGATTGCCGACGCCAACGACGCACGGCTCAAAGGCGTCGCCACGCTGCCGTCGAAGCGCAGGCGCTCCCGCACGCCGATGCGTAGCGCTCGGGGCACGAGGGGGACCGGTGGCGGCATGCGCAGGTTATAACGATCGTCCTTGAGGCCTTCGCGCATCTCCAGGATATCCCGATGGCCTTCGGTGGTGAGCAGCCCGACCTTGGCGCCCTTGCGCTCCAGCAAAGCATTGGTGGCCACTGTCGTGCCGTGGACGATGCGTTCGGTCTCGGCCAGAAGCGTGAGGAGATCCCGTCCCAGCTCCGCCGCCAGCAACCCCAGCCCTTCCATCACGCCCAGGGAGGGATCGCTCGGCGTCGATGCCGCTTTGGCCAAGGTCACTCGGCCGCTGTCATCCACGGCCACCAGATCTGTGAACGTTCCACCGACGTCGATACCGATGTGGTACATACTATATCCTTATGGCGCTTTCTCCCGCTCCCCTCACAACGGTAGGCTTTTTCCCGACATGCCCCCGACCCGCGTGTGTTGCTCCCTCTCCCTCCGGGAGAGGGGCGGGGTGAGGGCGGCTCCGAGCTGGTGCAGGCTGCTAACTTCCCTCACCCTCTTTCAGGGGGAGCGGGAACGAAAAACCTCCCTCAGAGAGCCCCCGCGCTGCGTGGAAAGGAATCGGAAGCCGTCATACCTCACCTAATCAGCCAAACTGGGAGCAAAGGGGTCTTGACGTCGCTTACTTCCCCAAATCAGCCTGGGAGAGAGGAGTGAGAGGTCGTGCTCTTCTTCTCTGCATTACCCGCCTTCGATGTACGCCGTTTCCCCGTCACAAAGCCGTTGGCCAAGTCGGCCGCGTGGGCTTCAGGATCGCGTTCTCGGGGATCGCCATAGCCCCCGCCACCGGAGGATTCGATGTAGAACACATCGCCGGGCTGTACTGGAATGCCGACCTCCTTGGTCTTGAGGAAACGCGTCCGGCCTTTAGAGATCAGCCGATAGCGGTGCGGCAGGCCATCCTCACCTCCGAACAAACCATAAGGGGCATAGCGCACGCCGTCGCCGGCGGTGTTGACCACCGCCGGTTCGGTGATTTCCACGTGCATCTCCATCACCGAGCCGACACCACCGCGGAACTTGCCGTTGCCGGCGGAATCGGGCTGAAATTCATGCCGCTTCAAGAACAGCGGGAAGCGGACCTCGGTGACCTCGATGCTGCCGAATTTGATGCCCCCGGCCGCCTGTCCCTCGCCCGCCGTCGGCCAGCCATCGCCCACCGCCGAGGCGCCACCGCCGCCGCGGGCATGGAACATGTGCCAGATGAAGGGGCGGTCTGTGCGTGGATTGATGCCTTTGATGGCGATGCGGAAGCGGCGCGACCAGCCGGCCAAGGCCCTATCGGGGCAGGCCGGAGCCAGGGCCTTGATGACGGCCTCGGCGATTTCTTGGGCGCAGTGATTCGTCGACAGCGTGACGGGCGCCGGCGGGAAAGGCCATACCACCGTGCCCTGTTCGAGCTTGACCGTCACGGGGCGGAAGGTGCCGGCGTTCTTCGGGGTGCGGGGGTCGATGAGGTAGGCCACGGCCATGTGAATGGCGGACATGGTGTTGGGGTAAGAGGAATTGACGAAGCCGAGCACCTGGGGATGTGAGTCGGTGAGGTCGATGAACAGCGCATCCCCCTGTTTAATGACCGTGGCACGGATATAGATATCGGTGATGCCGTGGCCATCGTCATCCAGGATCGCCTCGCCGTGGTATACCCCATCCTTCCAGGTGTTGATGCAGGCGCGCGCCTGACGCTCGGCGCTGTCTAAGATCTCGCCGACCGCCGCCGTCAGCGTCTCCACGCCGTACTCATCGACCAGGCGCAGGAGTCGGCGTTCACCCACCCGGGCCGAGCCCATCATGGCCCGCAGATCGCCCAGAAAGTCGCGGGAGTGGCGCACGTTGGTAGCCAGCATGTGCAGGACATCGTCCCGTAATTCCCCTTTGTCGTAAAGCTTCAGGGGGGTGACGCGGATGCCTTCCTGCCAGATCTCCGTGGCGCCGGGGTTGTAGGCGCCGTGGGTGGCGCCGCCGATGTCGCTCTGGTGGGCACGGTTGATCGACCAGAAGACCAAGCGATCGTCGACAAACACGGGCAGGAGCACCGTCAGGTCGGGTAGATGGTTGCCGCCGTGATAGGGGTCGTTGAGCAGAAACATATCGCCTGGACGGATGCGCCCCTCGAAAAACTCGTGGATCGACTGCACGGCCCACGGCATGGCGCCGACGTGAATGGGCACGTGCTCTGCCTGCGCCGCCAGACGTCCTTCGCCATCGCACACTGCCGTTGAGAAATCGCGGCTAGAGTTCAAGATCTGCGAGTACGCCGTGCGCAGCATGGCCTCGCCCATCTCCTGGACGATGGCCTCAAGCCGGAGCTGTAGGACTGACACCGTAATGCGGTCAAGCATGCCGCGCCCCTCTATTCAATCCCTTCCCGCCGGTAAAACGCCGTGAACCACTGCGGGTCCTCGCGATAGGTGACGGTGTTGTCCGCCGCGATGCGGGCCGTCATCCGTCGATGTGCGAAGCAAAAATGCTGGATGGCGACCGGCATGCCGCCGGTGTGAGTGTAGGCGATCTCGATATGGACATCCATGACGGCGCCGCTGCCGGGGAACCCCATGGCGCCAAAGCCGGTGGAGTTGCCGAGGTCGAGCAGCTCATCCTCCAGTTTGGCGATGTCGGGATCGGGGTTGCGGTCGCCAACGAGGCGTAAACACGCCGATTCTTTGGCCAGCCGCACGCAATAATCCTTCGTGCCGCCGATGCCGATGCCGACGACGAGCGGCTGGCAGGACATGCCGCGGCGGAAAAACTCGCTGATGCTGTCGAGGAAGAAGCGCTTGAGGCCAGGGATACCGTCGGCGGGGAACAGCATGCGATAGTCCCCGCCAAACAACCCGCCCTTATGCACCACCGTCAGGTCGAGCCAGTCGGCGTCGGGCTCGAAGCTATAGTCGACGCTGGGCGCATGGGCGCCGACGTTGTTATTGAAATCCTTGCGGGTGAGGGGATGTACGCGGTTAGGGCGCAGCGGAATGGCCTCGGTGGCGTCGGCGGTGGCTCGCCGCAGCTCGCGCTCCAGGGCGACCATGCCGCCCTCGATGCGTGCCTCGTTGCCGACCTTGGCATAGAACCGGGGAAGACCGGTGTCGGCGCACATCGGCCGCTGCTCCTCAATCGCCACGGCGTAGTTGTGCACGATCTGCCCGAGCACATACTTCGACAGTTTATGGGTCTCCTGCGCATACATACGCTCGATGGCCTGGCGCGCGTCATCAGGGATTTTGATGGCGGCGCGGCGATTGAGTTCAAAGGCCGTGGTGTAGAGGGTATCAGTGCGGATCATAGCGGATGTCTCCCGTCCGATGCGACTGCGCCCGCCGGTGAATGCTCAGCGCAAGCGCGAGCGCAGCCGATCGAGGACGATGCTGCGTTTTAGCCCTGTGATGGCGCGCGTCGGGCTGAGGTGCTTGGGGCAGACCTCGGTACAATTAAACAGGGAATGGCAGCGCCAGCAGCCATGCTCGCCACCGACGGCGGCGAGGCGTTCGGCGCGAGCGCCGTCGCGGGAGTCACGGATCAGCGTGAACGCCCGGTTCAACGCCGCCGGCCCGAGGTACTCGGCATCATGGGCCAGCATCGTGCAGGAGGCGTAGCACGCCCCACATGTGATGCACTCGAGATTCGGGTCGATGGCCCGTCGTTCGCGCGATTTCGGTGAGATCGGGGCGATCTCTGCCCGTTCCTCACCCGGCACGAAATAGGCCTCTGCCGCACGGTACTTGGCAAAGAACGGGGCATAGTCCACCAGCACGTCTTTGAGGACCGGTAAAAAGCGCAGCGGCGTAATGCGGATGGTCTCTCCCCCTAGGCGTTCGATCGACGTCCGACAGGCCCAGCGTGGGATATCGTTGACCATCACCGTGCAGGTACCGCACATCCCCAGCCGGCAGGCATAGCGAAACGCTAAGGAGCGATCGTGATAGCGCTGGATATATGCCAGCGCATCGAGGACGGTCATCTTCTCCAGGCGTGGCACTCGGTATGAGACCAGGTGCCCCTTGACGCTGCGCTCAGGATCGAAGCGGTACACCTCGACCGACCAAGATTTTCCAGCCTGGGGGTCTGCCGCTGGTTCTGTTGTCATAGCGTCCTCAGGCCATAGACGCAGTGAAAATACGCTTCACGTTGCATCTATGGCGTCCTCAAGCATAGCCGATGGCGAAATAGAGGAAGATGATCAATCCGGTCCCAGTCAGCGCCCAGACCAAACCGCGATGCCAGCGCTCGGCGATGCCGAAGTCGGTGAGCATGACGCGCACGCCCGCCGCCGCATGCAAGATGACGAAGAACAACACGGCGACGCGCACCGGCCGCGAGTAGGGATTGATCCAATGCCAGGGGAGGAGCACCATGAGCAGGATCGAGGAGGCGCGCTGCAACAGCCACATCCACATTCCCAGATACGCTGGCTTGCCGGTGGCGGGGAGTGATGCAGAAGGTAGGGATGGGGCCGAGCTCTGGGTCATTCTCCCTCCTGGGCGAGATAGGCCTGTTCAAGGGGCGCAGCGGTTTCTGGCGGCTGTAACCGTGAGCATCGGACCGGTTCCCACCACAGCCGTAACCCCTCGCCATCGCGCTGTACGTATACATTCTGCAGATAGTGTTCGTTGTCGGTCTTCGGGAAATCGCTGCGGTAGTGCGCGCCGCGGCTTTCCCGGCGTTGCATGGCGCTGGCCACGATCATGTCGGAGACCGTCAGTAGGCTATCGAGGTTGAGCCATTCCTGCCATTCCGCATTCAGACGCGGCGAACCGCTGACACGGGCATGGCGGGCGCGCTCGCGTAATACCGCCAAGGCCTTTTGCGCGGCAGAGAGCTCGTCGGCGTGCCGCACCAAGCCAGCCTTTTCCCACATGAGCGTGAGCAGTTCGTCACGCAGCGCGTACACATCCTCACCGCTGCTGCGATCGAACGGCGCCATCACCCTAGCGATGGTCTGGCGGACTTGTCCTTCCGAAAACGTTGGCAGGGGTTTGCCCTCGATGTAGGCCGCCATGCTTTCACCAGCGATGCCGCCGAACACGGTGGAGCAGGCCACGCCGTTGCCGCCGAGGCGGTTCGCCCCGTGCACGCCGCCGGAATCTTCGCCGGCCACGAAGAGCCCATCGAGGTTGCACCGGCAAGCGGGATCGATCTTGACGCCGCCCATCAGGTAATGCGCCGTCGGAGAGACCTCCACCGGCCCGCGGGCCAGATCGAAGCCGACGTCGCGACAGCGCTCAACCATGCCGGGGAAATTCCGCTCGACGAACTCGGCCCCCAGATGCGACACATCGATGTACACGCCGCCATGCGGGCTGCCACGCCCGGCCATGATTTCGAGGTAGGAACTGCGCGAGACGATATCCCGCGTCGAGCGCTCGAGCCGCGCGGGGTCGTACTTCTCCATATAGCGTTCCATCCGGCCGTTGAACAAACGGCCGCCGACGCCGCGCAAGCCTTCCTCCAACACCGTGCCGCTCATGCCGGAATCCCCGACCAGTAGCCCAGTGGGGTGAAATTGCACCATCTCCATATCGACCAGCCGCGCCCCGGCGCGGAAGGCCATGGCCAGGCCATCGGTAGTCTTCTCCGCCGACGGGGCCATGATCTTGTACATCGTTGGTCCGGCGCCGGTCGCCAGCAGGGTAGCTTTGGCGCGCGCCACTAGAAATGTCCCCCGCCGCATGTCGACGAACAGCGCTCCGGCCACGCCGTTGCCGTCAGGAGTGCGCAGCAGTTCGAGGGCGCGATGGTCCTCGAGCGTGGGGATGTCGCGGCGGAATACCTGCTCCATGAGGCGGGTCATGATCTCGATGCCGGTGAGATCGCCACGGTGCACCGTGCGGTCGAACGACTGCCCGGCAAAGGCTTTCTGGTGGATGGTACCGTCGGGGTTGCGGTCGAAGAAACACCCCATGCGCGTTTCCAACTCGCGAATGCGCTCCGGTGCGGTCGTGATCAGCGTCCAGGCGAGTTCCTGGTCGTTGAGGTAGGCGCCTCCCTCGATAGTATCCCCGAAGTGCTGCTCAAAGGAGTCGGAGGGATGCAAAACCGCGTTGTATCCGCCCTGCACCATGCGCGTGCACCCCGATTTGCCGAGCAATCCCTTGACGGTGATCAGTATCGAAGCGTGCGGATTGGCGTCATAAGCATGTAAGGCTGCGAACAACCCGGCCCCGCCGCTGCCAAGGATCAAGATATCGGTGGTGATGGTATCGACTGTGGGCTGTGCCATCGCTGTGGGCTCGCAGGCGCGGACGTCGCGGCGACATCGTCAACGGTGTAATGTTTTCTGATAACTACGAGGCTCTACTATACGATGCAGCATCCCTCCCGTCAATCGTCTTGCGTGCCCGCAGGTCGCTGCCGATCGTTATCTTTGAACCTGGACTCCGTTGCAACTCCGATCCATGTGGGCTACCATGAAGGCGGGACGGAGGGCAGCCTGGCGTCTCGTTGGAACGACATCATAAGGAGGAGGACGGTCATGATCATCGGCGTGCCGCGGGAGATCAAGCAGGATGAGCACCGCGTCGGGTTGGTGCCTGCCGGGGCGTACGGTCTGGTGAAGGCCGGTCATCAAGTGCTTGTCGAGCACGACGCGGGGCTGGGCAGTGGGATTGCCGATGCGGAGTATCGACGCGCCGGCGCTCAGATTGTGGCCGATAGTGGAGAAGTGTATGGCCAGGCGGACATGATCATCAAGGTGAAAGAGCCCCTGCCGGCGGAGTATCGGCTGCTGCGCGAGGAGCAGGTGCTGTTCACGTTTCTGCATTTGGCCGCCTTGCCCGATCTGGCACAGGCCCTCATCGAACAGCGCGTGGTCGCTATCGCCTACGAAACCGTACAGCTCCCTGATCGCTCACTGCCGCTGCTGGCGCCGATGAGCGAGGTGGCCGGCCGGATGTCCGTGCAGGAAGGCGCTAAGTATTTAGAGCGCCAGGAAGGGGGGCGTGGTGTGCTCCTGGCGGGCGTGCCCGGCGTACCCCCCGGCCAGGTGACCATCGTCGGCGGGGGGACGGTGGGGACTAATGCGGCGAAAATGGCGGTGGGCTTGGGAGCTTCCGTGACGGTCATCGACGTCAATCCGACACGGCTGCGCTATCTCGATGACCTGTTTCAAGGCCGCGTGCGGACGCTGATGTCGAGCGAGTATGCCATTGCCGACATGACGAGCCATTCGGACCTGGTGATCGGCGCCGCCCTAGTGCCGGGGGCGCGCGCGCCGCGTCTGATCACGCATGAGATGATCACGGAAATGCCAAAGGGGGCCGTGGTGGTCGATGTCGCCATCGATCAGGGCGGTTGTGTGGAAACCTCACGCCCCACCTCGCACAGTCACCCGACCTTCTGTGTGAACGGCGTCGTGCACTATTGTGTGGCGAATATGCCTGGGGCCGTCTCACGCACCTCAACCTTTGCCCTCACCAACGTCACGTTTCCCTATGCGCTGGCGATTGCCAATAAGGGCTGGCGACGAGCCGTCCAAAATGACCCAGCGCTTGCCCATGGGCTCAATGTCTGTGTGGGGAAGGTGACCCACCCGGCCGTCGCAGAAACCTTGGGATTGCCTTACGTTCCCGTCAGCCAGGCGCTCTAGTGGCACGGCCTCGCTTTACACCGCTTTGATCTGCCGCAGTTCCGCGATCTGACTGGGTGTATAGCCGAGGATCTCCGATAGCACCTCATCCGTGTGCTGGCCAAGCAGTGGCGGTGCGTCGTTGATCTCCCCTGGCGTGGCGGAGAGCTTGATCGGGATGCCATTGACCTTGATCGGGCCGGCCGTGGGATGTTGCAGCGACACCACCATGTCGCGGGCCAGGATTTGTGGGTCGGTACAGACCTCCGCGACGTCTTTGATGAGCCCGCAGGGGATCCCCTCGCGGTCGAGGAGTTCGTACCATTCCCGGCGCGTGCGGGTGCGTACGGCAGCGGCGATGAGCGGCGTCAGCGCCTCGCGATTCTCTACCCGTTTTTTCATCGTCGTGAAACGGTCGTCCGTCAGCAGATGTTCAAGCCCAGCCAGCTTGCAAAATTTCTCCCAGAAACCTTGATTGCCGCAGGCGATGATGATATGTCCATCGCTGGCCTCGAAGGTTTCGTAGGGGGTGATGCTAGGGTGTTTGTTCCCGAGGCGCGGTGGGTTTTGACCCGTGGCGAAAAAGATGCCCGCCTGGTAGGTTAGCAGCGAGACCTGGCAGTCGAGCAATGACACATCGATGCGTTGCCCTTCACCGGTTTGTTGCCGTGCCAGCAGGGCGAGCAGGATGCCTGCGAAGGCGTTCATCCCCGCGGTGATATCCGCAAAGGACAGCCCGACCTTCATGGGTGGGCCATCGGGCTCGCCGGTCAGGCTCATGACGCCGCCTTCCGCTTGCGCGATCAAATCGTATCCAGGACGCTGGGCATACGGGCCTGTCTGGCCGAATCCAGACACGGAACAGTAGATCAGCCGTGGGTTCAGGGCATGCACTGCGTCATAGCCGAATCCCAGTCCGTCGAGCGTGCCAGGGCGAAAATTCTCCACCAGGACATCCCCCTTGCGAATGAGCTGGCGCAAGATCTCTTTGCCCTGTTCGTGCTTGAGATTCAGGGTCAGGCTTTTTTTGTTGCGGTTGACGCTCATGAAGTAGGTGCTTTCCCCATTGAGAAATGGGGGACCATATGCGCGGGTGTCATCGCCGCTGCCCGGCATCTCGATTTTGATGACGGTCGCCCCCATGTCGCCTAAGGCCATCGTGCAGTATGGGCCGGCTAACACCCGTGACAAGTCGATTACCAGGATGCCATCGAGCGGCTTGACCATACCCTCTCCTCTATCCTCATCGCGAGAACGGCAAACGTCGGTCATGTTACTGATGTGCGGGTGCGGAATTGCGCGCCACGGTACCACGTTTAGACGAGGCTGTCAATGCGGGCTGAAAGGGGCTGGCCGTCGGGGCCCTCTAACCCCATAGAGGGCCTGAAGGAGGGCAGCTTGGATGGATTGAGGCTCATCCAGATGAAGGTAAGGAGTGACGCTTGAGCTTTTCGATCAGCGTCGTGCGTTTAATCCCTAGAATCTGAGCGGCTCTGTTCTTGACGCCATCGGCTTTGCGGAGTGCCTTGGTGATGAGATCGCGTTCGAAGGCCCGTACCGCAGCGTCGAGGCAAAAGCCTTCCTCGGGGAGGTCCATGGTTGCCACTGCTGCCACGGCCGGCAATGCGGCACGCATCTTGTCCGGGAGATCTTCCGGTTCGATCATGCCCTGGCCTTTCAGCACGACGAGGCGATCGACCAGATTCTCCAGCTCGCGCACGTTGCCGGGCCAATGGTAGTGCGACAGCATTTGCAGGGCGCGCGGTGCGAAGCCCTGCAACTTGCGCTTCCGCAATCGGTTGAATTGGTCCATGAAATGCTGCAGCAAAAGCGGGATGTCCTCCTGGCGCTCGCGCAAAGGGGGCAGCGTGAGAGGGATGACGCTGAGGCGGTAGTAAAGGTCTTCGCGAAATTCGTTTTTGGCGATAGCCTCTTCGAGGTCGCGGTTGGTGGCGGCGAGGATGCGGACATCGACGCGCACGCTCTTGGTGCCGCCGACGCGCTCGAAGCTCTGTTCCTGGAGGACGCGCAGGAGTTTAACTTGCAGAGCTGGGCTCATATCGCCGACCTCGTCCAGGAAGATGGTGCCCCCATGGGCCAACTCGAACCGCCCCATGCGCGTCCTTGCCGCCCCGGTGAAGGCCCCCCGTTCATGACCGAATAATTCGCTCTCGAGGAGGCTTTCCGGGATGGCGCCGCAGTTCACCGGCACGAAAGGTTTTTCGGCACGACGGCTGTGGAAGTGGATCGCGCGCGCCACGAGCTCTTTGCCAGTACCGCTTTCGCCCAGAATGAGCACGGTGCTCTCGGCATCGGAGACTTTCGTAATCATGTCAAACACTTGCTGCATAGCTGCGCTTGTCCCAATGATGTTCGCGAAGTGGTACTTACTTTTGAGTTGCTGGCGTAGGAGTTGATTTTCGCGCTGCAGCCGTTGCAGGTCGAGGGCTTTCTTGACGACGATGCGGAGCTGGTCGAAGGTGACAGGTTTGGTGATATAGTCCACGGCCCCCTGCTTCATGGCTTCAACGGCGGATTCGATCGAGCCGTGGCCGGTCATGACGATGGCGCTTGTGGTGGGGCTTACGCGCTGGAGATGCGCTAACACTTGGAAGCCATCCACCTTCGGCAGGTAGAGGTCGGTAAGGACCAGATCGTAACTGTTCTCACTGAGCATCTGCATGGCGATTTCGCCATTGGCCGCGGTGCTGACGTCGTACCCCTCCATCGTGAGGACTTCGACAAACACGTTCGACAGGTCAGGTTCGTCCTCCACGATCAGAATACGCTCCTGCGACATGGATGCCTCTCCTCTTAGAACCGATGTTTCCCCTGGTCAGAAACATGGCGATACCTTGTCATCCACCGGGGAAATGTGCTCTCCCCCTCATCCTGAGCGCATAGCGAGCCAACAGGCCAGAGGGAACGATGAAAATTCCCTCGTGCGTGTGATGCCCCTGTTCACCGCAGGTGAAATGAGGTTGGAGAGACGATGCCTCCTTGCATCGGACAAACCCTGCCTCGTCGGCAGGATGGTTACTTCCCTTGTATCGGTAGAAGTTGAGTCTTAAGCTTTCAACTGTGACTCGCAGCAAATCATGGGTGCATTGTGACTATCAGCATCCAGGTATCGATTCGCAAAATGCAAATCAGCCGAAAAATCGTCCCACAATGCAATGAATTCATGAACGATGGGGACGAGATAGGATACACGTCCTAGCTTCAGTGCATACTTAGCATAGTCCCGGAAAGGAATGCAAGGGGGTACTACGCCCTTGATGCAGTGCGTGTTTTTAACCGGTGATAGCCGGCTGAAAGACATCGAGAGGAGTGTTAAAGAAGGGAAATCAGCAACGTTCGGACATTCGAGCCGGGGGAGGTCAATAGGAGTCAACGGGAAGTAACGAAATATCCTGAGGTTTCCCATGGAGGAAAAGCTATCGTCGGACATACGTCCTGAAGCATCTCAGAGGTAGTTTCAGAGCTGATGGGGATGGAATCTAGGCGGCGGGAGATGTGAAAAAGGCGAGCTTGTCATGTGCAGGTGGTTAACATCACCGCGAAGCATGTTGAAAAGCGGTCAGAGGTTCTCCCTGACGAATTCGCCTTCTTTGGTGTAAGCCTTTATCATGGCGCCCGACCCGCTCCTGCCGGTGCATGAAGAGGATGCCCGGGGCATAGTGCCGCTAGGCCTCTATGAGAGTATGTCATCCAGAGCTAGCGGTTTCCCCGTATTCGAAGATTTTGTGAACGAGGATCGATGACTAAAAATCGCTCGTTACAACATTCTGAGAAAGATCTTTTCTGATTACATGACGAAATGCATCGACGAACTCTGGGTCAAATTGGGTGCCCGCCCAGCATGCTAACTCTGCGAATGCCTCTTCAGCAGATCTACCTAGCCGGTAAAGACGATTGGTCGTCATGGCATCATAGGCATCGGCTACGGCCATAATTCTCGCCAAAAATGGGATCTGATGGTGCTTGAGTCCATCAGGATAACCACGTCCGTCCCACCATTCATGATGATGGCGGATAATGGTCGTTTCTTGGGTAAAGCACCCTAGCTGCCGCACAATCTGTTCGCCAATGATCGGATGCATTTTGATGATTTCATATTCATCAGGCGTTAGAGGTCCTCGCTTCAATAAAATGGCATCGCAGATGCCCACTTTGCCGATGTCATGCAGAAGGCCTGCCACAGTGACGATATCTTGTTCCTCCTGGTTACAACCCATGACGTTGGCGATCGCGGTGGCGTAAGAGCTTACACGCTGGGAATGAGCCTGAGTGTAAGGATCCCTGGCCTCTAACGTGCTGACGAGGACCTGTAACATTTCATGCATGTTATGGTAGAGGCTTTCATAGAGCCATTGATTCTCGATGTTCAAGGCCGCTTGTTGGCAGAGCATCAAAAGTAACCGTTGCTTATCTTTCGAGAAAGGAGGATGATTCTCCTTCCCCCAAACCTTGAGGATCCCGAACAATTCGTTCCGAATCAGGATAGGAACAACCAAGCAGGGATGTCCGTGCATGAGCCATAACGGCTTCTGATCGACTTTCAATCGCTCGATCAATGGGTCATCCAACAAAGGATAGCGGTCTTGAGATCCCTCTTGTGCCCGTTCTTGCACAGTTTTTCGGGACTGGTTTTTCACTTCGTGGTCGAGGATCGTGACCGAAGCTCCTTGGGCGCCTGAGATCTCACAGGCCATGCCGATTAATTGTTGGAATACGGCCTCTGTGCTGGTGAGGGTGTGGGAGGATCCACTGAGTACAGAGCGCACGGAGAGTTTTTGTCGCTTGCTAAAGAGAGGTGATTTCAGCCCGGAATCGGTGCTGGAAATCGCCGGGAGCACGTGAGGGGTGAACCGGTTCGACGTGCGGTTCCGCACGACTTTGTCGAGTGTTGACTCCAACTCATCCAACTGAATGGGTTTGGTGATGAAATCCGCTGCTCCCTCTTGGATCGCTTTCACGGCGATTGATATACTGGGATAGCCCGTCATCATAATGACCGGCAGCGATGGCGATACATGTCTGATGGCACGCAAAAGCTCTAGATCTCCTAATTTGGGCATTTTGAGGTCGACTAGTGCACCGTCAAAAGATTCCTGTTGCAGCTCTTGGAGGGTTTTCTCTCCATCGCCTGCGAGACGTACTGCGTATCCCGCATGGGTAAGAAATTCTTTGAGGAGTTTTCGAATTCGCGGTTCGTCATCTGCAACGAGGATTTTAGGAAGATGGTCCATACGATACCCTCATGCCCCTTCAGAGGCTAGCTCATGGCACATTCGTGGAGCGGTGGCCACTACAGGTAGCTGATCAGTACGACAAGCACAGCAGCGTCGTAAAACTGCACATCGCACACGGTCATCCCGCGAACTTCCTGCCCTTTTCTCACGGCCACGTGAAGTACGCCATCCGTGAGGTCGACCGGATTGAGGGGCATCGGCACCAAGCCGCTCCCGAGTTCACCCTGATCGAAATAGGTCAGCGGCAACACGGCGCTGTCGGCCGTGAGGACGCTGGGAAAAACCTCTGGCTGGATACCGGAGGCGTTGACCATTAAGATGGCGGTGACAATTTGCGTCCCCGGTGGGAGATCGGCGGTGAAGTCATGTGTCCACGTCCGTGTGAGCGCGCACGGCTCGTCAGCGGCATCGAACGGTGCGGGATCCCCGCTGCCAGTGGGCACCTCAGGAAGCACACAGCCGAGTGGACAGATGTCGCGCCCGAAGCCGAAACCATCGACGTCGCTGATGGTATGGATGATAACCCGATAGGGAATACCGCGTGCATCAGCATACTGTACCATGGGATGACCGCCGAAACTCAACGCGGCAACGAGCAGTATACCCGCAACAATCATAGCCTGTAACGACTTCATGGGTGTTCTCCATAGGTGGAGTCCGCCTGTTGTGGCTCGTTGCCGGACGCCCTCGTCAACTAAGGATTGGCAAGTCTCCAGGGAGGGCAGGGCCGATATTCCAGATCATGCCTGCGAGAGGTTGCGCATACTGCCGAAAAGCTTGGAGCATCGCTCCACCTCCTGATAACCTCCATATACAGCAAGGTATATGCCATGAGCCCTCCTGCGGTTGTCTACTGCAGCGTCCGCGGAAAGATGCCCCCTATGATGCTGGCAACGGGAAACGGAAAGAGCGAATCGAGGAAGGCTTGTACTACAATATCGAGATCTCACCGCTTGGGCAATTTTTTCGTAGAGACTGCCTGTGTACTACGAACACTCATAGGTCAGATACCTCTATTGAAGAGTCGACAAGTTGGAGGCCCTTGGTGTTTGATGGAGGATTATTGATGCGGCCACCATCCTTTATGCAGTGCAATGTGACTCCACGATAATCGTATAAGATGTTGTTGACGGAAACCGTTGTCCCTTGGCGCTTCTTCGTGGGAGAGGAGGTTTCCCTAACGAAAGTCTACCGTATCGAGTTGATCACGCTTGAACACCCCCTATTGCCGACGTTGATCCGAAAGAGGTGGGCCCTTCTGCGCGCAAGCTTTGGGCGCCCAGATCCTCCTAGGGATGGCGCGAACCAGTTGCCCTTCGTGTGGTAGGGGAAAACGGCAGGCGATCTCGGTTTTTTGACGGTTCGTCGTCAGAATGTTGACACCTCGATGGTGGCTGTGCGGCGGAGAGGTCGAGGCTGGCGCAGACTTCATCGGGCGGTATGATCGCGTCATTGCCGATGAAGACCCACGGATCGATGATGACGAAGGCCCGCACCGAATTTTCCACCGATTGCATCCACTCAGGGGATCTGGCCATATCCTCGTCCTCGTTGAGGATGACATAGCGCGTATACACCGGGCACTCCAACAACCCGCTGACAACAGTGATGATCCGCTTCTCATCGATCGTGAGCGCGCCAAAGCGCGGGCTCTCGATGGTTAAGGTTCCTGGCGGTTAGGGGTGGCCGGTTGCTGTATCAAGAGGTCTTTCACCGAGGTCAGCGTCAAGGGTGAAAGCGCTGCCGCCGGTCGATTTTCTGCGGAGATCCGTTTCCATAGCTCTTCTCGGTGGACCATGATGTCGGGAGGCGCGTCGATGCCGATACGCACTTGGCGCCCTTTGACGTCGATAATGGTGATTTTAATGCTGTGGCTGAGAATAAGGCTTTCGCCAGCCTTCCGTGTGAGAACCAGCATCTGTTGCCCTCCCTGGCAGCCCATCGGCGGCGCGGCGGTGGCCCCTGCATCGATGGGTGAGATGCAGGGGCCACCGCGGTAGCCGTGTTTCCGGCTTGCTCGTGAACCGTCCCTCGCTATGACTCACTGGAGGAATTCCAGTGGAGTCCGCTGGATGATCTTTGCAAGATCCGCTTCCTCGGTTTGACTCACGTCTTCGATCAGCTGATCGCTGACCTGCATACGCCTGTTGTGTTGCACAATGAACCAACTCATCCTGGCGCCTACCTCCCCGTCTTGCCCCTTGATCATCTCGTTGAAGCTCTGATCGAGAGGATCGAGGAGATCTTGGGCGCCGCTTTGATCGTTGGCTGCCAAGGTGGCTTTGAGATCCTGCCGCACCTCACGTCGCTCACAATGTGAAAGGTAGAAAAGGCGATGATCGTGGCTGAGCATGTCTCGCAACAACTGCAACAAGTCCGTAGATAACTCGCAGGCATGGCTCATGCTGGTCTTACGCTGCTCTCTTTACGGCTTATCGTCAGTCTATCGCTGTCCGATCGCTGCTCTTGCGGCAGGATGTTCTGCGGGATGCGTTCGAGGTGACGACGCCGTTGGGATGAGGACCACAGCTGGAGGAGCTTAGCGGAGAAGATCTAAAAGGTGATCGACGATGATTTTTGCCGCGATCCGCTCGGCCTGCACCTGATAGCGGCCGCTTTCGACATCGCGCATCAAGGCTACGATCTTCGTTTCCCGTATCTCCGCGGTTTGAGCCAGCATTTGCCCCACCGGTTGAAGCGCTCGGACGTTGGGCGAGAGGTACAGTTGGTCAGTTTGCGCTATACGTCCTGCGGCGCGATCCATAGATGCCTGCCATGATGATAGCGTTCGTGTTTGCTGAGTCGATGACTCAACAGAGAGATGAGGTCTATCACCAGAAATGTTCATGCTTTATTGTATCCCCTTGCCCATCACGGGCGATATCTATCTGTCATCGCCGCCGATGCTTGTGGGGGGAGGGACCGCTGACGCACCTAGCCATCGATAACCTGCCAGGATAATCAATGCTTGTGTTATCGGAAGAGGGCTCTAAAAGCTTTAGCCGGCGCAACTTGAAGCTTCACCTCTACTGGATAAGTAACGACGGGGTCGAAGTTGGACCGTCTGGAGCTTGGCTGGGCTGATTTCCGGTGAATCGAAGGGGTGTGGTGGGGTCAGGGGAGTGATGCCGCGTTGCATAGGCATCGGCATGTTGAGGACAAGCAATGCAAGTGATTCGGACTGGTGTGGGTTGGCCCCCCTCGGCAGCGTTGCCTGGTCAACCTCGACGTCGGCTGCGATTATAAGGGAAGGCCTCATTCCTGCCGACGCTGCATGATGCGCGACTCTGGCCCTCCCTGGCCTTCTTCGTCGCCGCTGGCGATCAGCGAATGCCGTTCGGCGTGGATGTCGATGACAGGCTGGGACAACCGGATCCTGGAGGCAGTGGCGGATGGCCTTCCACTCAAAATATCGTCTTCTCCTGCTGGGCAATTCTTGCCTACGAGCAGGGCTAGCCAGCGAGGTAGGCATTCAGTTTACCGCGTAAGCGCAAAACCGCTTGCGTGTGGAGTTGAGAAATACGCGACTCCGTTAGATTCAGTACTTTGCCGACCTCTTTCATGGTCAGTTCGTCGAAGTAGTAGAGGGACAGTACCAGACGCTCTTTTTCCGGTAATTCTTCGATGGCCCGTACCAGAGCTTTTTTGAGATCCTGCAGATTGAGCGCTTCGAGCGGATCCTGGTCTTGCCGACTCAAAAGTACGTCCAAGAGCGAGGACTTCTCTTCAGCGGCCACCGTTTGGCCGATTTCTTCCAGGCTGACCAAGGAGGTCCCTTTGACGTCGTCCAGCATCTCCTCAAAGGCTGCCATTGGGATGCCCATCGACGAGGCCACCTCTTCGGCGGAGGGGGGACGGCCGAGATCCTGCTCTAGGGCAGCGTAGGCCTGTTCCAAGCGTTTGGCTTTTTGGCGTACCGATCGCGAAGCCCAGTCCAGCGCTCGCAATTCGTCCTTCATGGATCCTTGAATGCGGATCTGGGCATACGTCTTAAATTGGACTTCACGGGCGGGATTAAATTTATCCAAGGCGTCAATGAGACCGATAATGCCGGCGCCGATGAGATCCTCGGCCTGGATGTGCGCGGGAAGTTTGGCCGCCATACGTAACGCGATGAATTTTACCCACGGGGCATAGCGGATGATCAGCTGCTCTCGTTCAGCTGCGCTCAGCGTGGTGGACCTCACAATCGGCTTTTCTGCGGTGGTTCCCATAATTCATCCTTCAACGAAACAGCCGCTGCCAGAAGAATTGGATCTGGCCGCTGGGCAACATGACGGGTGGCCAGTCGCATATCGCCATCGCCAAACGCATGAGCGCCCGGCTTGCCAAAACGTTCGGGTAGCTGGCGAGGACGAGTTTCTGCTCTTTAACCGCTTTCTTTACATAAGTGTCATACGGGATCCAGCCGATGCAGTGGAAGCTGATATCCAGAAATTGTTGCGTCGTGCGATGCAGTTTCTGACAGACGAGGTCTGCTTCTTGAGCGCTCGCGGCTGAGTTTACGAGCAATTGAAAGTGGCGATAATTATAATCTTGGGCCAGCACTTTCATGAGCGCGTAAGCACCGGTGATCGCCGTAGGTTCAGGACAGGTGACGACGATGACTTCCTGGGCCGCCATGGCGAAGTACAGGACGTTCGAGGAAATCCCCGAACCAGTATCGATCAGCACGACGTCTATGGGCTCCTCCAGGCTGTCGACTTCCGCCAGAAAGGTCAGTTTTTGCTCGGCAGAAAGTGCGGTGAGTTGCTGTGCGCCCGAACTGGCCGGCAAGATCTGCATCCCCCCCGGGCCTGCGATGATGATATCTCGGAGGCTCTTGGTCCCTTGGAACACTTGCTCGAGGGTCGACGTGGGCGTCAAGCCTAAGAGCACATTCAGGTTAGCGAGGCCGAGGTCAGCATCCACGACGAGCACCTTCTTCCCTAATCTCGTCAGGGCGTAGGCGAGATTCGCGACCACGTTGGTCTTGCCCACGCCCCCCTTGCCGCTTGTAACAGCGATGACTTTCGTCGGCCGACCTGACTCGACCGACTGGGTCATGGCGTGCACTGTACCGGCTCGATCCATGTGCGATTACCTCCAAAAACCATGCCAAACAAGTCCACGATGCGCTCTGGAGGGGCGGCCTCGCCATCCTCTCGCACCCGCTGCCTCGTCGTCAGAACGTTGACTCCCGCCACTTTAGCGATGGTCGTGGTCTTACCAACGCCAGTCGGTCCGACCGACGCCATCACATGTCGAGCGGCATATCTGCGTCGGCATCGGTGCCTTTATGGTGCTTTCCTGCAGCGCCAGGAGTCCTACATGCATGAACCGCAATGCTTGCGGGAGGGTGGCTCAAAGGGGGCGGAGTAAAAATGGTGGTGCAGAGCCAATCCTGTGCGCCGCCTTAGCGACTGGCAGGGCGGTCGCCTCACGCCGATGGGGGGCGCCAGGTGTTGACAGGTATCTTCGGATAAGACTTCCGGAGCCTTGCTCCGTGGATTGCCATCGGCTATCGCCTCCAGAATGGTCGGCAGGGCCCTGGTCGAGACGCGCTCTCGCACCAAGTTTTGCAACACTTTGTGTGCTCCACCGAATGACAACAAGCTCGGGGTAGTCTCGCTCAGCAGTCCTCCGCTTGGACGATGACGTTGGCGCGGTACTCGCGCAATTTATTGCGCAGCGTTCGCAAGCTGATGCCGAGGATTTTGGCGGCCTGCGTGCGATTGCCATTGGTCGCCTGTAAGGTTTCCATGATCAGGGCGCGTTCCATCTCGCGCACCGACATCGTCCGTTTCCCCACCGCCGCTGGAGGCAAGGCCGCTTGGCCTTCGTTCAGGAACAGATAATTGGTGGAGAGGAAGCCACCCTGATGCAGGACTAGCCAGCGTTCGACCATGTTCTCTAACTCGCGGACGTTGCCCGGCCAGTCATACTGCAGAAAGTGGTGAAGAGTGTCTTGACTGATGTGGGGCAGTGGCTCGCTGCCACCGCGGCTATGCTTGCGGACGAAATGCTCGATGAGCAGCGGAATATCGCCCTTGCGCTCGCGCAGCGGCGGGATGTTGAGGGGAATGACGTTCAGGCGATAGTAGAGATCCTCGCGGAATTTCCCGGCGGCCATGTGATCTTTCAAGCGCCGATTGGTTGTGGCAATGACCCGGATGTCGACCGGCACGGGTTTACGGCCGCCCACGCGCTCGATCTCATGTTCCTGCAAGACCCTGAGCAACTTGGACTGGAGCGTGAGGGGCATTTCGCTGATCTCATCGAGCAGAATGGTGCCGCGATGCGCATACTCGAACTTGCCAGTTTGCCGGGTGACGGCGCCTGTGAAAGCCCCTTTTTCATGGCCGAACAACTCACTCTCCAGGAGCCCTTCAGGAATCGCCGCGCAATTGACAGCGACAAATGGTTGCGCGGCACGCGGGCTGTTGGCGTGAATGAAACGGGCTAAGACTTCCTTGCCGGTGCCGCTCTCGCCCTGAATTAAAACGGTGGCCTTGCTGGCGGCCGCCTCTCGCGCCAATTCGACGATTTGCAGCATGCGTGCATCCTGCGTCACCACTGGTCGTTCGACATTGGCCGCGGTCTCCTGATAGTCGGCCTCCTCATGTCGGATCGTTTCGCCGCCGGTCCTGGTGGCGCCTTGACGCGGCGCCAGAGCCTTAATCACCACAGCTTTGAGATCTTCCAAAGAGAACGGTTTGAGTAGGTAATCGAAAGCCCCGGCTTTCATGGCTTCGACAGCATCCTCGATGCGCCCATAGCCGGTCATCATGACTACGGGAATGGCTGCGGCGGTGCGTTTGATCTCCTGCAGCAACGCCAGCCCGCCCATGCGCGGCATGCGCACATCGGTGATGATCAGGTCAAAAGGCTGCGCCTGGACTTTTTCAAGGGCTTCGATGCCATTGGCCGCGGTCGAGACGCACAGACCCTCTCGCCGCAGCGCTGTGGTCAGCGCATCGCGCATATCCGGCTCATCATCCACGACCAGAATGTTTTCGCGTGACATCCCTGTCTCCTTTTTCTTTCACCAACAGTTCTGTATGGCGGTATACACCACGGGCCACCTCGCCGCATCGCTGTGGGCCGCTCTGGGTGAACAGCAGGAGATGTGCGATCAATAGGCCCGTCATCGCAGGGAGGTTAAGGCCTGTTGACCTAGCTCAGACCAGAACACATCAGCCTGTTGCGTCAGTTCTTGATACACGAAGGACGCTTCGCCATACAGTCCGAGCGCCTCGTAGCTTTTGCCCAGGTGGTAGAGCGTCCATCCCGTGTGCCATATCGTGGTAGCTTGCTCCAGAGCACTTTGATACGCCGCCACGGCCTCGGCATAACGCTGGACTTTGTAAAGACTATCGCCGAACTGCCGTAGGAGATCTTCTTCGAAAGCGGCGGGAAAACTTCCAGCGCTGAGGTGATTACGCGCTACCATCGCGGTCTGCAACTGATCGAGGGCTTGACGAAAAGCTGCAGCGGACCACAGGAGTGGAGGACTGGCAGCAAAAGCGCCAGGGCTTTGGGGGGAGAGCTCGCTTAGAACGAACGCCGCAGCGGCGGGGTCACCGCCTTGGATGCTCCGTACCTCTTCTGTGCCCAGCAGCGAAAGGAGGCCGGGAGAGATTGCCGCAATGATTTGATGAGGGCGCTGGTCGGTAAGGCAACAGATGAGCGGCGCGCCATCATCGGACGCCGCCGCGCGTACTTTGGTCAGCGTATTGGCGCCTGCGACAGCGGTCAGGAGAAGCGCCACCAGTCCTCCTCCAAGCAATCGTTTGATGCGGTCCAGGCTGCCCGTCATCGTCGGTGGTCCTCGCTGTGTGATCGTTGCTCGCTGCGCCGCATGGGCTGTGACGGCTGCGTCGACTCCGAAGCGGTAGGCGGAGCAATATCCATACCACTGGCTGTCGGCTGCGATGGCAGATGGAGAGTTCGGACAGGCTATGCTCAGCACTTCGAGGCAGACCGGCAACGGAGATTCAATGCGGAGGTGAGGGGGGTGGTAACACCCTGGTGAGGTGTCGGCTATACCGTCAAGAAAATGACGAGCGTCAAAAGGATCTCTGCCTCCCTCCCGTGTCTATCCTGATCCCTGCCTTCATGAGCATAGGCGCCAGGTTAGGTCTGAGTCTTTCCACAACGAGCTATCCCTATCCCCCAAGGACGATGGGGCTGGTGGGGATGGAGGAGCGGAACGCGCGAGGCACCGTTGGCAAGAGGAGTCGGGGATGTGTACGAAAGGGGTCGAGCAGCCCATGGATGCAGGATCGATGCGCCCGCGTCAGCAAATTGACGAGCGTGCATCGTCGTCCTCGCCTTATCGCACCGAAGCTGTTGAACGATTGGCGATTTTTTAGCTTGACATCGTTTCGAGCGACATCTAAAGTCGGGGCATCCCTGTTTCCTCTCGGGGAGCTGTGAAGGCTGAGGTTCACGGGGTCTCTGTTGGGTTGGAGGACGCCCCCATGGCCGAACCGGTCTACCTCCCGGTGCACCGTGCGTGTACTTCCCACCCCAGCGACGCGACCGTTCTTACCGCTGCCGCGACGCGGCCAGCGCGTCCTCGCCGACCCCTCTGTCGGTCTTGGCAGGCGAAAGCCATCCTGGTGATCCTCTTGAGCCTCTGGGCTGGGCTGACGTGTCCCGAACTCAGCATGGCGGGCGGGGGGTTCGCCATCGCCGGCCGCGCGGTCGAGCCCCACGATATCAATTTCGCTGGAGCACGCCGTTCTAGCCCGACCTATGGCATCACCGTACAGATCAATCACGATGCGCAAACCTCGGGCCGTCTTGAGCTCGCCGTAGTGGATGAAGTATTTCAGGCACTCCTCGCCCAGCACCGCAGAGCGCCTTACCTGCCGGCCCGATCCCTGCCTGTCGTCATCATCGCCGACTTGAAAATGCGCCGGTTCTTGGCGGCACCCCGGCGCTTGTTGTTCGGCGAACTCGAGACGGAGATCAAGACCCAACAAGACGTCTATCTGGCTCCAACGGCCATCTTCATCACCGATGCCGCCGTCGCGGATGCGAACCGGCTGCGGGCCAGCCTACGGCTAGGACTCGGCTATCTCTTCAACGAGGACTTTTATCATGCCATCCTCGGCCTTGAGCATGCCATCCCACGCCCGGCGGAGTAAGCGGCTGAGCGCTACTCCCCACTCCCCCCACCATGGCCTGCTCCCACAAGGAGACGGCACACCTGCTGAGCGTTGCATCTGGCACCTATTGCCGCTCTCCCTCCGGCGGGGTAAGGGGGAGAGCGAGCCCGGGACAGGCACTGATGGTCCTCGCCGGCTATACGTTGCCCTGAAAAGTGCTATAGGCGGGGCTGGGAGAGGATCGAGGTGAGAGGCCACCGCGGCGGAGGGAGCACAGGCGATGGGTGTCTGGAGATGAGCAGAGCGGCACACGACACACTGCGTAGGCCTCCTGTGATCGCGCTGATCGCCAGTCTTTGCATGTTCGCCGTAGGGGCAGCCGCAGGGGGCGCCCTCGTGCGGTTCCAGGATACGTTGTACGAAATGGCGCGTGCGCAAGTGGTCAAACATCCCGAGGTGCACGGCTTCGGCGGGGTGGAGGTGATCGATCAACAACGTATCGCGGAGGTCGTGGAGCAAGCGAACAATGCCTTCCGCATGTTGCATGTCCATGGACTGGGGCTGGGCATGCTGATCCTGCTGGTGTCTATCGCCATCGTCAATCTGCCGTTGGCCGAGCCGGTCCAGCGCGCCTTATGTGTCCTCGTGTCGCTCGGGGCACTCTATCCACCCGGCTGGTTGCTCTTAGGCTGGCTGATTCCCTCCTGGGGAGTGAATGCCTTACGCGCCCCCGTCGAATGGGGACTATTCGTACCCTTCGGCGGCGCTGTGATCGTCGCCATTTGGGGCACGCTCATTCTGTATGTCATCGCACTGGTGCGCGGTGAGCCTGTGGAACGCGCGCATCTTGATCGCAAAGGGCAGGAATAGCGCATGCGAACTACGAGGGATCGGCTGGCCATACTGCCCTTCATGGTTGTCCTGCTCGCCGGGGTCGCCGAGGGCCACCTGTTCCATCAGGTCTTCGAAGTACCCGACACGCAGCTCACGAAAGACTACGGCCTCGTCCTCCGGCTGATCGACTTTCCCAACGAGCATTTCGCGCTGGCCGAACAGGTCTATCGCGGCGAGCAGCGGGTGCGGCTGAAGCCCGGTGGCTTTCGCAGCTGGCTGCGACGCCCCTTAGAGCCAGGCCTGGTGTTCAAGGCCGATTACCAGTTGCACCGCTGGTCGGGCAGTTTAGCTGGAGAGGCGCAACGCCTCGATCAAACCTATAGGACCACTCTGCGCCAGCGTCTCGAGGCCGGCCTACACAGTCGGAACGCGGAGGCGGTGAAGACGGCCTTCCGGGAGTTTTTTTTCTATTTGATCCGCGAGCTGTTTGAGGCGATCTGGCTGCGTCTGGGCGAGGCAGAAGCGCCGGGGCGCCTCTATGACTATGGGGCACGCTATTTCAGCGTCAGCCAGGAGGCGTTTTTGAACATCAACCACCGGGCTCATTATGTGATGTTGCGGGCGGTGCTGGATGCGCTGGAGCGCACCCTGGGAGATGTCGAGCGCGGTATCCCACCGGCTCCCGAAGTCTTTCATCGACAGCGCATGCGCTTTCTGCGCATGCTCGGACAGGTCTTGCAGGTTTCATGGTAAGCGTGCGGCAGTAGTCTCCAAGTAGTGTCCGGAGGATGGTGACCTACCGTGAAGCTGATCCTCGCGTTGATTCTGGTTTTCGCCTTGGCGGCGGTTGCGCCCGATGATGACGCGGCAGCGAACGGCCGGGAGGTGCAGCGGGAGGTCGTCGGCCGCGTCGTGGCCGTGCATGCGCGTGAGGCAACGGTTGAAGTGGAGCGAGAGTTCCGGGGTAAAGTCTGGCGACTCATCCTGCGCGTGCCGGAGGGCGCTGTGATCTTCACGTGCGAGCAGACGGCGGCAACGCTGGCCGAGTTGCGCCCCGGCGATCAGGTCAGCGTCTACTACGAGCAGGTGGGCCGTGAGGGCTTAGCGAATCTCGTGATCATCGAGCCCCGGGAGTAATGCACCTCGCCCCGGCTCTGTGTCGGCGGGCTTCGGCAGCAGGTTTGGCTCTTAGGCCGGTGTTCCGTCGCGTTGCGGCGAGACGATAGAGGTAAGGGGAGCTGGGCCCGATCGCACGGTTGGACGGCCCTCACCCCGACCCTCTCCTAGTGGGAGAGGGTCGGGGATGGTCGGCGTCACAGTTCTTGAGGAACGAGCGATGTGGCGAATGACGGCGAGCCTAAGCGGTTTGTTGCTGTCGCTGATCTGGCTAGCCCTGCCAGCCCTGGCGCACGAGGAACGGCTCGTCATCGGCCAAGTACAGGCCATCGACCTTCAGAAGCATCTGCTCACGGTGCACGACCCCGAACGCGACCGCATTATACGCCTGACGGTCGACGGCGAAACCGAGGTCAAACGTTGTCGCCAGGGGCTTCCCCTGACGGCTCTGCGGGTGGGAACACAGGTGCGGGTGAAATACCTGGATCGCCCGGGTGGCAGCCTTGAGGCCTTGTCCATTCTCATCCTGACCAGCTACCAATGAGTCAACGCAGGCGGTTGGCTGCCGCGGCAGGCAGCCGATGGCGGAGGACACGAACGCCGCGGTGCAGGAGATGCAGCGAGGAGCGGCGCTCCGGGTCGAGGTCCGACAAGGGAGGGTGAGGCGCCATGAGACGATTCTTCGTATGCAGCGTGGTATGGGCAATGGCGTTGGTGCTCTTACCCAGCGGGGTGAGCGCGTTTCAGGAGGAGGGAACGCTGCGCATCGGCGGCATGTGGGCTTTGAGCGGTCCCGCCGCCTATGTCGGCAGCAGCTCAAACGGTCTGTCCTCCTTGGCGATCGATGAGATCAACGAGGCCGGGGGCGTGGAGATCAAGGGCAAGCGCGTCAAGCTCGTCAAGTATGCCTACGACGATGCCTGCAAGGCCGAGGAGGGCCTGACCATCGTGCGGCGGCTGGCTGACTCCGATAAGGTGTTGTTCTCGTTAGGCCCCACCTGTTCAAACGTCGCGGAGCCGGTGTTCGGCACACTCCAGAAGCGCCTGGACGATCCCAACGATACCGGCTTGCAGTTCCTGTTCTTCACCGATACGGCCATCAAATTCGGCTTGGCCAAGATCTCGCCGTGGGCCTTCCGCAACGTCGGCAACGAGCCGGCCATGTTCGACCTCACCTTCCAACTCGTGCAGGAGAAATACCCCGACCTGAAGACGGTGGCAGTGGCCTATGAGTCGGACTTCGCCCATTCGGTGTCGACCTGGAAAGGCGCCGTGAAGCCGGCGCTGGAGAAATATGGCTATCAGGTGCTCGATGTGGTGGAGTGGCGCTTTGAGGATACCGAGTTCGGACCGCAGACGAGCAAGCTGCGCAAGCTCAACCCCGATATCCTCGTCATGTTGAGTCACACCTATACTACGTGCGGCTCGATGAAGGAGTTCAAGCGTCAGCGAGTGAAGTCGAAGCTCATGGTGGGCATCACCAGCACGGCCAATACGGAAACCATGACGGCCTGTGGGATGGCGGTGGAAGGCATGATCATCCCGACCAACTTCGCCCCCATCAACCCCAAAGCGAAGGAGATCGCCGAGCTGGCCTGGGCGAAGTATAAGGCCGATAGCAACCTGCACAGCGTCCCGGCCTACGAGAACATCTACGCCATCAAGGGCATTGTGGAGAAGGTCGGCATCGACAATGAACCGCACACCCTGCTGGCTGACCGCCGCAAGGTCAGGGACGCGCTCGCCAAGCTCGGGACCTTCCAGGGCATCATCGGGCCCATCAAGATGAACGGCGATGACGATCCCGTCAAGCCACGCGATGTCGATAAGGCGGTCATCCTGGTGCAGGCGAAGGGGGGAGAGTGGACCGTTTGGTGGCAACCGCCGGAGATGGAGCAGGACAAGCAATAAGGGGCGCAGCGCCGCGACGCCAATGCCATGGCTGAGACCCTGATCGACGTCATCCAGCAGTTGATCAACGGCCTGATGTACGGGGCGTTTTACGCCCTCATCGGCCTCGGCTTCACGCTGTTCTTCGGGGTCATGAAGAAATTCAACCTCGCCTATGGGCCGACCATCATGGTCGGCATTTACCTGGGGCTGATCCCCTTGTACGTCTGGGAAGCCCCGATATGGACGGTCTTCATCGCCTGCGTCGCTGGCGCTGTGGCGGTGGGGTTCGTCGTGGAGTTTGCCTGCTTCCGCTTCCTACGGCAAGGCCATGAGTTGGCCCCCTTGATGACCACCATCGGTATGCTCATCCTGCTGCAGGAAGCTGTGGTCATTGTCACCCATGCCTTGCCCTATGAGTATCCGGCGGTCTTCGGTGATGAGTCTTGGGAGCTTGGCCCCTTTCTCATCCGCCCGGATTATGTGGCGATGCTGTTAACCGGGGTGATCCTCGTGGTTGTGCTGTATGTCGTGGTCAACCGTACCCGCTTTGGTCGTGCCATGCGTGCCGTGGCAGAAAACCCCACCGTCGCCCGCCTCCTGGGGGTGAGTGTCAATCGCATGAATACCCTCACCTTCGCGCTCACCTCAGCCCTGGGGGGAGCGACCGGCTTTTTCGTAGCCATCAGCCTGGGGGCGCTCCAGCCCGGCATCGCCTCCTGGATGACCATCAAGGGCTTGGTGGTGATCGTCATCGGCGGACTGGGCAGTATCCCAGGTGCCATCCTCGCAGGTTTATTGCTCGGGGTGGTCGAGCTGCAGGCGCTCTGGTTTCTGGGGATCGGTTACCGCGACATCTTCGCCTATGTCTTGCTGTTCGCGTTTTTAGTTCTGCGGCCAGCTGGATTGCTGGGGAAAGCGGCGACTTAGGGCACCGTCATAGGGAACAACGAAGAGGTGATGACGATGAAGGTGGTCATGTCCTAGAGGCAAGTAGGCCTATGGAATACTACCTGGCTGTCCTAACGATCATCGGCATGCATATATTGTTGGGCCTCAGCGTTTACCTGGTGGCCATCACCGGCCAGATCTCCTTCGGTCAACAGGGCTTTTACGCCATCGGCGCCTACCTGGCGGGCATCGGCACGGCCCTGTGGGGCCTACACCTATTGCCTGCCATGCTTGTGGGGATGCTCGTCGCCGGCGCGGTCGGCTTCCTGGTGGGGTTCCCGGCATTGCGGGTGAAAGGCCTCTACCTCGGCATCGCCACCTTCGGCTTCGGCGAGCTGGTACGCCTGACCTTTCTCAATGTCCGGTACACCAAAATGATCGATGGCAAGCTGGTTGGGCCCAACGGCGCCGAGGGCTTCCGGCACGTGTCATACATCTACGACCACGGGCTCACCCAGAGCCAATATCTCGGTATCATCTACACCGCTGTCGCGCTAGTGGCCGTGTGCCTGTACATCCTCGAGCGCTCGAAATTAGGGGCGAAATTTCGCGCCGTCGAGGAAGATGAGCTGGCGGCGGCGATGGTGGGGATCAACGTCACGGCGGTCAAGGTCTTCGCCTTCACGCTCAGCGGCTTGGTGGCGGGACTGGGCGGGGCGATGTTCGTGCATTACAGCACCTATATCGACCACGATATGGTAGCCTTGCCCCTGGCCGTCGCCTCGGTGACCTATCCGATGCTAGGTGGCCTGGGCAGTTTTTGGGGCACGCTCCTGGCGGCGGCCTTTCTGATCTTCCTGACGGAGAGCCTGCGGTTTCTTCAGGAGTTTCGCCTGATCCTCTACGGCATGCTCATCATCGCGACCATGACCTTCCGCCCCCGGGGCATCATCGATGAAACGGTGATGCTCAAGCTCCGCGGCGTGTGGCGCCGTCATCGTTCACCCTATCCGGGCATGTGATGCTGACCGTTCAACGACTCTCACGCCATTTCGGCGGCATTAAGGCCTTACAGCAGCTCGACCTGGAGGTCAGAGCTGGCGAGATCTTCGCCCTCATCGGCCCCAATGGCTCGGGCAAGACCACCCTGTTCAACGTCATCACCGGGGTCTTCCCGCCGACCGAAGGACGTATCTGGTTCCAAGGGCGGGAGATCACCCGTGCCAAAACTCATCGCATCGTCAAACTCGGCATCGGCCGCACCTTCCAAACGATTCGGCTGTTCACGCATCTGAGCGTCTTTCATAACGTCTGGGTTGCCCTCCGTCCTGCGGCAGACCAAGGAGGAGAGCACTCGCAGCGGCAACGGGTGGAGGAGTTGCTGATCCTAACCCGCCTTCTCGACCGGCGCGACGAGCTGGCGGGGAACCTGAATTTCGGCGAACAACGCCGGCTGGAGCTGGCGCGCGCCCTGGCCACGTCGCCGAGGTTGCTGCTGCTGGACGAACCCGCCGCCGGCATGAACTCCGCCGAAGTGCAGGAGTTGATCGCCGATATCCGGCAGTTGCGGCAAATGGGCCACACCATCTTTCTCATCGAGCATGTCATGGATGTGGTCATGGAGGTGGCTGAGCGCATCGCCGTCCTGAACTTCGGCGCCAAGATCGCCGAGGGCTCGCCAGCGGAGATCCAATCCAATCCGCAGGTGATCGAGGCCTACTTAGGGAAACGCACCGTCGATGCTGCGCATCCATGATCTTGAAACGCGGTACGGCCGCGTCACCGCCGTCCGGGGAGTGTCCCTGGAGGTGAGGGCGGGGGAGATCGTCTGCCTCATCGGCCCCAACGGCGCGGGCAAGACCACGACGTTGCTGAGCGTGATGGGTCTGGTCAAGCCTGTGGCTGGCCGCATCGAGTTTCTCGGGCAGGATCTCGTGCCACTGCCCACGGAGCGCATAGTCACATTGGGCCTCGGACTCGTGCCAGAGGGCCGATGGATCCTGGGCGAGATGACCGTGTACGAAAACCTCCTGATGGGGGCCTATATGCGCAAGGACAGCGGCGCGAGGCTGGATGAGGATCTGCGGCAGGTCTATACGCTTTTCCCCGTCCTGCGAACGCGCACGAAACAGCTGGCGGCGACGCTTTCCGGCGGTGAGCAACAGATGCTGGCCATTGCCCGTGCCCTCATGGCCCGGCCCACGCTGCTGATGATGGACGAGCCTTCGATCGGCCTCGCCCCCCTCATCGTCGAGGAGATCTTTCGCATCATCCGCGAACTCCACGCCCGCGGCACGACCATTCTGTTGGTCGAGCAGAACGCTTATCAAGCCCTGCACCTGGCCCACCGCGCCTACGTGATGGAGGTGGGACGCATCGTCCTCAGCGGCCCGACCGCCGAGCTGCGCCAGGATGAGGCGCTGCAAAAGGCCTATCTGGGCATGCGCAGTCGCGGGGCATGAGCCTCATCCTTCTTTTGGGGGTACGCGCCCAGAAGGGTGCCTCCGAAGGTGGCACGCGAAGGCGAAAGGCCTTTTACCGGCCTTCTAGAGCAGAGTTCATTCGGCTGTACGGTGTTGAGTCAAGACACTGGATGCCCACCTTCGCAGGTATGACGGCAACCGGTCATTCCCGCGCAAGCGGAAATCCAGGAGCCGTACAGGCGATCGCAAACCGCTCTAGGGGTTACTCTCTGATCTGGAATGGAATGTTAGCTTCTGAGAGCGGCTCCTTGATCGCGTTGCGAACCCATATGGGGTCTAGGCCGCTCAAACCTTCGGCCTCGACGGTGATCTTGATCTGGCCGGCTTTATCTGCTAGGAGGCCGAGGACATTGAACGTTCTGTAGAGAAGATTTTTGGTCAGGTGCAGCTCGATGGTGAGCGATTCTATGGACTGATTTGTCACGACCGGAGCGGAAGCGGCTTGGGGCATGGGCGTTGGCGGTGGCTGCGCGACCTGGGGCTGCATGCTTGCGGAAGAAGCTTCTGTTAGCGCCTGGACGGTTTCACCCACGCTGATGCATTGGGGCAGCAGGATGACTCCGCCATCGACGTCGATCTCATCGGCGGAGGCTTGGCGACCGAGAACGGCGTCCTGCCGTTGCACTCGGTATTCGCCGTTCTCTTCTTGAACCCGTCCCTTCACGGCATAGGCCAGGGCGCCTTCCGCGCTGCCCTGGGCGATGGCCTCGGCCAGCACCCGCTCATCCACCAGGCGAAGAAACCCGGGGCTTTCAAAGAAGGTATCTCGAATGACGCGGGCTTCGACAGCCCGCCGTTGCTCTGGTCCTGGGCCCATATTCAGCAGCGTCAGGAGTCGCTGCGGCCGCAAGCTCTTCCAGATTTTGCCGTGAACATCGGTGAGCAGTTCCATGAGACGCTCGTGCATCCCCTGCGCCTTGAGGGGACGACCACCGATCGCGAGTTTTTCCAGCGCTGGCTGGCCATTCTCCATCTTGAGCAGCCAGACCCCCGTGTAAAGAGCCCGCAGGCCCGACTCCAGGGCGGACTTCTCGGTGTCCTCGCGTTCTTTCAGCTGTTCCATCTGCTCCCTGGTCAGTTTGTACGAACTCCGCTTGGCGCGCACGCGCTCGATGGCGAGGAGGTACTTGGCCGCCCGTCGAAGTCCCTCTAGCTCCCGACGCTCCGGCACCGCCAGACCAAGACCATTGCGATAACGCCGTGGCTCAGCCCCATCTTGGGTCAGGAGGGCAAGAGCGGTGCGCTCCTGCTCGTCTCGGGACTTCTCCGCAAACTCCAGGGGCAGATAAGCCAGAAGAAAGCGGGGTTCGCGATCGGGGATCAGCTCGCTCTTCTCGGGCCAGATCACCGCCGCGTTCGTCACCGCGCTGACCCGCCTCTCGATCTCGCGGCGGAGAAAAGCAGGAATTTCCTCGGGCCTCACATTAACCGCTTCGTCCTCCAGGATCTGATTGATATTGCCCACTGTCCTGAAGCAGTAACGTACGCCATCGTAGTGCAGGTAGAAGCACTCGTCGCGCAGGCGCTTGAGGACCGACTGGGCGGTAATGCTGTCCAAGCCCGGCATCAGGCACGCTTCGAGGAGCTCACGCTCGCTCACGCCGGGGGGAAGCGTCTCGCCTTCGTGTTCGCGCTGCAGCCCGCCGAAGGAATACATCAGGATGGCGGTGGCCAGGCGCATGGCCGGCCGGACCGAAGACAAAGCCGGGTTTTCCCTGGCCAGACGGGCATCGATGCGCTTCGCCCGCGCATTCGGACCGATGAAGTCGTGTTCCAGGACCGGCTGAAAAGGCTCCCGTTGCCCAACTTCGGTGAAAAACGCATTGCGGACATCGGCATCGTCGATCGGGCTATCGCTAGAGCCAACCAGGACGCTGCGCCGCTCCAGCTTCTTGGCTGTCTGCAGCACGGTGGCGAGAAAACGCAGGGCGCCCCTGGTGCGCTGAAAGTCAGGGAGGGAGGCCCAGCGCTCCTTCATCAGGTCGATGAGGGCGACGTGGAAAGGATAAGCCTCTCCCAGCCTGCGGACGAACTGGGACTGCTCATCCAGGGCCAAGCGACGGGCGCTCTCGTCAGGTGCCTCGGCCACTTTCCACTGCGTCACACTCTCGGCCACGGCCGTTGCCACCCGCCGCGTCACATCCGGCGGGGGAGGCCCTGCCAGGAGGCGCTTGCGCAGGACCTGCCGCACCTCGTCGCCGATCACGGGTTCGCGCTTGGCGTCGACCCGCGCCGCCAGGTGATCCAGGGCGCTGAGGAGGCCCACATTCTCAAAAGCTTCTCTGGCGGTGGCCTGGAGCGAGTAAACCAACACGGCGTGCTGTGAGTTCGCCACCTCTGTGGTCAGGGTCTGGAGGAAGTCCAGGGTCTGTCGGCCCAGGCTCGAATCTAACACGGGTATGGTCATGGCCCGCTCGACATAGCGCAGCACCTCGTCGAGCAGGATGAGGGTGGGCTGGTCGCCCAGCATCTGCTGCACCAGTCCACCGCCGGGGGCCGTGCGGCTCGCCTCGCCGTCCTCGACGAGGTCGAAGCAATCGAGCCAGGCCCCTAGAGCCCCCAGAGCGTATGTACCTCGAAGCCGTTGACGGTCGTCCCTTCCTGGGGGCCGAACTTCTCGCCGTCGATCCCAGCAACGCGCACTCTCCCTGGGTGTGGAAGGTCTCGCGCCTCTGACACCGCCTTGTCCAGGGACTTGCGGTCCTGGGCGGCATGGTACAGGGCCACCAGGACGTGGGACTTGCCGCCGCCGAAGGGCGAGCGCAGTTGCAGCACCCGGTCGCCGTCCTGGCCGCTGAGGCGGGCCAGAACCTCTTCCAGCGGGCGGCGAACCCCACTGGTCAGGTGGGTGGCCTGCCAGAAGGCCAGGCTGTCCCGATAGACCAGCGGCACGTGCGGATCGTTGGCCAGGACGCCGCCGAAATCGATCGCAACGGTGGTCCGGGTGAAGTTGCCAGACTCCACGTCGGGGTGCAAGCGCACCACCTCATACCACGCTGGAAGCCCACTTTCTGCGTTCATGGCTCTTCCTCGAGCAGGGACAACTGGACCTCCCAATGCGGTTCAACGATCTTCAGCCCTGAAAAGGGTGATAGTTGTACCAGATCGTCATTATTATACGTGTGCATTTCATCGACAGCAGTATGAAGAGCGCTCGCCAAGTGAATGGCGTCCGGTAATTTCCGCCTGTTGCGTAACTGAGATACATCGCGTCTCAAGTCATGGGCTCGTCTGGCGATAAGACGGTCAACACTCACAATCCCGATATATTCCACTTGGAACAGATCGTCAATGCGTCTTTCTATCTCCTGCATTCTATCAAGAGTTATATTACCGTCCTGTAAATCCCTCAAAGAATATCCAAATAGTTCCACAAGGGTGATAGCCGAGGTGACGATATGGACCTCGCCTTTCTCAGCGGCCCTGAGGATGGCGTCACAGACATCAAAGCGGCCAGCCTCTCTGTTGAGCCAGGCGACAAAAACGCTATTCTCCCAGTAGAACCGAGGCATTAATCCTGCCAGGCCTCGCGATGCAGTTCTTCATAGGTCTTTCCAGGCCACAGAGGCTCCTGGGGTCGGATCTCGTCTAGGCTCTTGGTCTCCAGCGGCTCTAGGTGCTGAACTTCCATGCGCTCGATGGATCCGGTGCGGGAGTGGTGCAATCTTCCCCAGGCTAGAACACGCCGCCCCAGGAGTTCCTTGACTTTGGGAAAGATGTCTGATCCGAAATGGCATGCCACTCCACGAGTCACTCCCGGCGGGTACAATCGAAAATAGCGCTGGCGATGAAGCGTCACCATCTCAAGGATGCCTTCCACCGCCCCCCAGTCCTGAAACCGCGTTTGAAGCAGGGTATCTACTTTCGCGACTAACACTCCGCCGACTTCAGCGGACCGGTCTCCGTAGCGCACGGACAACTGCGCTTGGTGTTCCACTGATAAAGCTCCAAGTCGACGCAAGGCCTGGAGGAACTGGCCATCTCTGCCGGGATAGCGCTCTACCCAGGTGAGCGGCTCTTGGCTGATAGAGTGGATATCTTCAAGAAGCTGGTGGCACAAGTTGTCTAGAGCCTGGGAGCTGACTTGTTCGCGAGCTGGTCGGGCTTCCACCTCGATGGCGAGACTTCCGACATCCACATGTCGGACCAGCCAGATGGCAATTGGCTGCCTGGGCTCCTCGCGCGCGGTCAGCTCGCGAAGCATGTCCTCAACGCGGTCGCTGAGAGTCTTGAGAAGCTGCAGCGTTGGCGCCTCTCGGGTAGCAAGCCGAACAGTCAGAGTGGATGGCTTACGATCTTCACTCATGCCCACCTCAGACCTGCTCATAGGCTTCCATAAATGCCTCTCTGGGTATTCGGGCCTGCGTGGGAATGGTACGCAATGTCGAGCCCTTGATTCGGCGATGGTTGGGCATGGTCAAGGGTGTCCGTGTGCCGTCAGGATTCTCCCGCACCAACCGGAAGCCTAAACGCTCGAACGTTTTGATTACCCTCTCCCGAGGGGCATCCACGGGAAAGTGTGCCATTAGAGGGAAATCCCAGCCTCTGCGATGAAGACTTCCACCACGGGGGATTCGTCCTCGAACACTTCAGCCCCGAACGTTTCGATATGAAAGGCAATTGCGGACTTCACATCGGCGAGGGCTTCCTCATACGTGTCGCCTTCCCCCACGACCACGCCTTTCAGGCCAAGGGGGTATGCGACGTACCCATCTAGATGTTTCTCCACAATGACTTTGACTTGTTTCACCATGGTGACGCCCTCGGTTGACTCATCGCAAGCCGCAGTCCGATGGTAGCATATGGTAAAGCATATCTAAAGAGCTCAACAAGTCTGACGGCCCTGGCAACGAGGGGGACGTCACCTTGCTCAACGGTTTTGAGACCGGAACAGCGGCCCACCCTCCACCAGCGTTTCCCAGTTGCTGATGAGTCGCTGCAAGGCGTGTGTCTCCGCCTCGGTGGTCAGGCGCAGGCCGCCCTGGAGGCCAGAGCCCGCCAGCACCTGGGCCACCAGGCGCAGGCGCTCGGCGTCTGGCTGCGCACGATCCAGGAAGTCCCCCACCAGCGGCGTGCGGTGCTCCATCAGCCAGAGGAGGCGGTGGAGCACATCGATCAACGGCGGCTGAGACAGCCCGAAGCGAGGGTCCAGGCGGCCCGCCCCTCCTGCTTCACGTACTCGCTGTCAGCTACCGTCCCGCAAGAAATGCAAGCGGCATTGCCTCCCTTGCTGAACTTCCCCGGATCGAAGCCAAAGGCCTGGATCGCCTGCTGCTCGCTGCGGTGAGCCGACTGGACGCGCGTGAAACGAGGGCGGTTGTCCGCACCAGGGCTGACCTGCAGCGCCACGAATCGCCCCGCTTTCTTACACAGCCAGGTCTGGCGTACCAGGGGCACCGTGGCCTCGCAGTCCAGCCGCTTACACCGCACAGTGCGGGTCCAGAGGTAGGCGACAGGGGTCAAATAGCCGCCAGGCCGTGTCAACTGCGGCTGTTTGTGCTCAAAGCCTGGAGCCGCAAACTCCTGCTGCGGTTTGTCCACCAGCGGGCTGGGGGAAGCCTCGGGGTCTGGAATGGCGGGATACAGATCGCCGATTTCCCCCTTGACGCGCGCTAAAACCCATTGGCCCTAGGCTTCGACCTCTTGCGCCAGGCCTTTCCAGCCGGTGGCGGGGTCCGGCGCTCCATACTTCTGGGGATAGACCACGGTGCCGAGGAGGATCAGATAGGCGACGGGGTTCAGCTCCAGGGCGTGAGCCTCGCAGCCCAGGCGCAGCGACTCCAGGGGTATGGCCCCGCCCGCGGCGAAGCAGTCCAAAATTTTAGGCGGGCCATCCTCGCCGGTGCGCTGCTGGTGCGCTTCCAGGATATGCCGTCGGGCCTCCTCGATTTTTTTGGGGTCGCCCGGATACTTGCACAACGCGGTGAGAAACTTGGCGGCGTTGGCGCGGGCCAGGCTCCGGCGTGCCCTGTCGTCGCCGTTCTTGGGAGCCAACCAATCGGCGGGAACTAAAGAGGCGTAGACGGCGGCCCGGCAGGCCACCAGAGGCCGGCGGGCCCACCACAGGTGCAAGGTCGAGATATGGCCATGGCGGAGGGACTTCTCTCGACTGGCTTCCCCGCCGATCTCCTGGATCGGGAGAAAATCCTCGATGAGCCTGCGATCGTCCATAAGCTATCCTCATGGGTCAGGCTGCACATGCGCTCGCTGGGCGGCGTTCGAGATGGCGTCGGCTGGAATCTCGTAGTGGCTGATCTGGCGGACCTCGCGGGCATAAGGACCGAGCACCTCTGACGGGTTCTGCACCCGCACGGGCTCTGGAGGGCTCGTGTGTGGATCCCACACCACATAGAGCCAGTAGGTATCCCGCAACTGCCGGGCCTTGCGCCACTCGTTTTCGGTCAGGCGCACCGGCTCTCCCCCTCGACGCCCCTTCACCTCAATGCGCCGGATGTCTCGCCTGCCCGTCATGGGGTCAGCAGGGCTGAGGGAGTGAATATCGAAGCCCATCTTCTCGGTGGAGACATCGACCGGCTCCCAACCGCGGCGACGCTCATAATCCATGACGATCTGCATGGCCAGACGCTCGCTCCGAGCCTTGGCCTCCAGATCCTCTGCCAGCGCCCCCAAGTCGATGACCTGTCCCGCCGGCACGACGAAAAAACCTCCCAGATAGCGCACCGGCCCAGGACGGACCACCTCCAGGAAGCGCAATTGCTCCAGACGCTCCCGCTGCCGACGTTCCAGATCCTCCACCTCCCGCTCGGCCTCTTGAAGCGCCAGGACAACCTCTTTCTCACCCTCCTCGTGCCGGCACCTCAGGTCCATGGCGCGGCGCTGGGCTGCCCACAGCCGCTCCCCAAAGGACCGCTGCAAATACTCCCGGATGATGCCGGCCTGTTGCTGAAGCTCCTGCAGCGTCTCCTGACGTCTTGGGATCTGGCTTCGCACCCGAACGCACGCCTCCGCAGGCCGCCAGTCGAGGTTGGGTTGCTGCTGGAGCTGTTCCAGAGGCGCCAGATCGTGGAGGACGTCGGCGGGCACCAGTTCCAGTTGGTCGCCCTGCTGGCGGACGCAGACCAGCTCGCTGTAGAGCGCCGTGTTGGCTCTGGGATAGTCGCCGACGATGCCGGACTCAAAAAAGTGCAGGAAATAAGGCTGGCCGGCCTCGCCATCCACGAACGCGGCGCAAGCGCCCAGGAGATCGCCATAGCGTCGCCGGAACCTCTCGTCCATCGCGGCGTAGAGCGGATGCCCTGGCGAGATCAGGACGGCGTCCAGGTGCCGATCCTGCTCCAGGTGCTCCTTATGGAAGGTGATTTTGTGATAGCGGCTCTCGGCTTTGCCGAAACGCCGCACGGCCTCCAGGCTCTCGGACCGCAGGTCCTGGGGCACATAGGGCACGCGCCAGAGACCGTCGGCGCGAGGTTCGACCTTCAGCCCAACTTTTTCCGCCATCGCCAGGAATTGACAGGCGATGTATTCCGGCATCAGGCGGCGCTCTTCAGCCAGGAAAGCTGCCTCCTGGGCTTGCGGGAAGTCCACATAGGCGCGCGCCAGGGCAATGCCCGTTTGCTCCTCATACTGCCGCAATCGCTCCAGGCTGAGCTGCTCGATGCGATCCTCGTATTCGCCCAGGCGTCCGGGGTAGAGAGCCGCCTCCCGGAGCATGTTGGCCAGGTTCACCTGGTTCAGCGCCAGCACCTGTCCGATGACGTCATACACCCGGTCCGATCCCAGAGCCTGGCGCATCTCCTCCAGCTTGTCCAGCAGGCGTTTGAGTATGCGTCCCTCAATGACGGGCTTGCCCTCGGAAGAACGCTCGGCGACGAAGTTGAAGGCGTACACCTCCCGCTCCTGCCCGATGCGGTGGATGCGACCCAACCGCTGCTCCAGTCGGGCGGGAATTCCAGGGCAGGTCGTAGTTGATCATCAGGTGGCAGAACTGCAGGTTGATCCCCTCGCCGGCCGCTTCGGTGGCGACGCAGACCTGGGCTTCGGTGCGGAAGACCTCCTGGGCGTGCTTACGATCGTGAGGATTCATCCCGCCGTGGATGTTGCGGGTATGAAAGCCCCAGGACGCTAAATGGCGGCTGAGGTATTCCATAGAGTCCCGGTGTTCGGTGAAGATCAGCAATTTGCCGCGGCCATCCTGGAGCTCGGAGAACTCAGCCTTCTGGAGCGTCTCCCGCAGGGTCACCAATTTGTTGTCGGGGGCGGTTTCATAGACCTGCCTGGCCTCGGCCGCACAAGCTGGCCATGCTGTGGGTGAACGAGCGCGGCGACGAGCCGATGATGCTCTACTTCACCTCGGGCACGGTGGGCTACCCCAAGATGGTGCTGCATACCCACGTGTCGTACCCCATCGGCCATATCGTCACCGGCAAATACTGGCTCGATCTCAAACCCACCGATGTGCATTGGAACCTCTCCGACACCGGCTGGGCCAAAGCGGCCTATAGCAATCTCTTTGGCCCTTGGGTCATGGGGGCGGCGATGTTCACCTTCGACGGCCGTGGCCGTTTCGATGCGCGGCAAACGTTGGACCTCCTGGAGCGCTATCCCATCAGCTGGCGGCCGCGCTTCAGCTCTTCGCATACGGCCGACGCCCTGCCGCCGGCTTGGGCTCCTCACCACCCATTACGGCACTGGCACGGCTTGTGCGGCATTACGCAGGTTAATCGCGGCGTCCCCGAAGTATGGCGAAAACAACTTGAGATTCTCGGGGGGGTTGGGACCAGTGTACCTGTATGTGGCCTGGCCGTTGAGGAGGTTGGTCAGGCCTCCAGTGCTGCTGAAATCGATGACCCAAGGGCCACCGCTGACGCCTCCGGTCTGATCGCAGCCGATGCCGACTGTCTTCGGATTCGCTGCATTCCCGCTCGGCTGATCATCTGTCGCCCAGCTCGCGGTGCAGATCTCATGGTGCTCGCCGTCAAACTGTGGGCCGGGTGGGGTGGAACTAAGGTCGCGGGGGGCCGCGGGATAGCCGTGGATATGCCAGTGCTGTTGGCGCGAGATGTTGGCGGTGAAGCCCAGGAAGCCTACGGTATCGCCGACCGTGAGGTTACTGGTCCCTCCGAGGTTCATGACCAATGCGCCCATATCGAACTCTGGCAGGCTGCTATTCGCCCATCCATTCGTCGTAAACGCCTGCTTTACAGTCCATGTTCCAAAAGGGTTGGCTCCTGCACGGCGTGCCGGTGCAAAGAGAAAGTTGGTGTTGAAGCCCACCCCCGGAGTAAACACACAGTGCCCCGCAGTCCACACCACCGACCTATTCGCTGAGTTGACGCTCGCCCCGGAGCACACAAAATCCCCGTGTCCGGGTACGCTTAAGAACAACTTGCCGATCACCTTATAGGGGAATTGCTTATAGAGGATTTGCAGGATCCCCAGCAGGCCGCTATCCGGAAAGAGCCGGTAGCGCGTGAACGAGAATGGGAAGGTGCCAAACAGTGGCTGGGTGGCGCCCTCCACTCTAGGCTCGCGGGTCTCTTCAAGCGGCGAATCGCCCGGTCCGCCGGAATTGGCGATGACCATAGGACCGGAAGGGGGAGCTGCTGCTTCGGTCTCACTGGCCGTCCTCGAAAGCATCGGCAATGGCATCGGGCGGGCATCGCGCATCCGCTCTGCCGTCCAGTATGCCTCCACCTGGCCGGCATGCAGTCGTTGAATCGATGACACGACAGCATCATTGCTGGCTTGCGCCAAGACCATTACGGGCGACAGCACTGCGGCAGCTACGACACCTGCTACAACCAAAAGTCCAGTCAGGTGCAATTCGATCGATCGCCTCATGCGCCTCTCCTCATACGGGGTCGCGAAGGTTGTCGGCTGGCACTGCATCCGGAGCGACTGTTTTCCCGACGTAAAAACGCCTATGATTTTATGTCATCGAAGATGACTTATATACATATTTTGAACCAATTCGTCAATCATAACCGTTTTGACCGTTGAGAGGTCAACATTGCTTGCGGGCGGGCGCGATGAACCATACTTGATGAGGGTATCCCGCTGTGTGTCGATGCTTGGGGCGGCGTGACCCCGTTGCCACTGCCTCCGATAGCGAAAAGGGGTGTCTATGAACGCGATCAGCCAGCGGCCGCAAATGCGCTTGACAGCGATTTTGCGTTTGCACTACCTTGGGCTGACCCCCTTTTTTGACGTATTCGGATGGCATGCGTGCGGGGTGGATGAGGCCTTAGCGAAGGAGAGCATGCGATGAAGCTCGTGACTTTTGCCCATCGTGGCGTCCAACGGGTAGGACTGCTGGATAGTGAGCGGATCGTCGACGTCAACCGCGCTTATGCCACCATGCTGGCTCAGCGTGGCGACCTGCGCGCTTATGCCATGGCCGAGGCGCTGGTGCCGGCGGAGATGATCGGCATCCTGGAGGCAGGGGAGCATGGATTGTCGGCCATTCGCGAGGCCGTGGGGTATGTGCGCGAAGCGCTGGGCTCCGGCGAGCAGGCGCAAACATTGCAGCGTGATGGCGTGGTGTTCACGGCCGACGAGGTGAGGCTCAAGGCGCCGATTCCACGGCCGGGGAAGCTGATTCTGCTCGGCCTCAACTATCGCGACCATGCGGAAGAGACCGGCCAGAAGATCCCCGAGGTGCCGACGCTGTTCTCCAAGTACAACAACAGCGTCATCGGGCCCGGCGAGCCGATCCTCATCCCGCGTGCGACAGAGCAGATCGACTACGAGGCGGAGTTCGCCTTCGTCATCGGGCGCCGCGGCCGCGATATCGCGCGGGATCGTGCCCTGGACTATGTGGCCGGCTATACCATCGTCAACGATGTCAGCGCCCGCGACTACCAATTCGTCACCTCGCAATGGATGGTGGGCAAAACCTTCGACAGCCACTGCCCGATGGGACCAGCGCTGGTCCTCAAGGATGAGATCCCCGATCCACACAACCTCGACCTCCACCTCACTATCGGCGGCGAGGTCTTACAGAAATCCAACACCAATCAGCTCATCTTCAAGATCCCGGAGACGGTGGAATATCTGTCGCGCATCATGACGCTGGAGCCCGGCGACGTCATCTCGACGGGAACCCCGGCTGGGGTCGGCTTTACGCGCAAGCCGCCGCGTTGGCTGCGGCCTGGGGAGACGGTGCGCATCGAGATTGCTGGCTTGGGCGTGCTGGAGAATCCGGTGGCGAAAGCGTAACAGCCAGTACCAAGTGCTGAGTGCTGAGTCCTGAGCGAAAAGATACGCCGTCCTCAGCGCTCAGCACTAGCTTTCCCGATATTTGGAGGTGCAGATTGTGTATCCCGACATGATCGACTACGAACAAACCCGCCGAGATTTTCGCTGGGATGTCCCCGAGCGCTACAACTTCGCCTTCGACGTCATCGACCGCTGGGCCGAGGATCCGCACAAGCTGGCCATGCTGTGGGTGAACGAGCGCGGCGACGAAAAGCGTCTCACCTTCCGCGACTTCGCGCTGCGCGCCAACCAGGTCGGCAACGCCCTGCGCACCATGGGCATGCGTCAGGGCGATCGCATCCTGATCATGCTGCCGCGGGTGCCGGAGTGGTGGGAGGCGGTGCTCGGCATCATGAAGATCGGCGCCGTCTCCATGCCGGGCACTACGTTATTGACCCCCAAGGATGTGGCCTACCGCCTCCAAGCCGCCGAGGCTAAGGCCGTGATCACTGACGATGAGGGGGCGCTGAAGGTGGAGCAGGTGGCCGAGGAGTGCCCGACGCTCCACCTCAAGATCCTGCTCGGCGCCGAGCGCGAAGGCTGGGTGAACTACACGCGCGTGGTGGCCGCAGCGGCGGCCGATCTTCAACGCGAGCCGACGCGCGGCGACGAGCCGATGATGCTCTACTTCACCTCGGGCACGGTGGGCTACCCCAAGATGGTGCTGCATACCCACGTGTCGTACCCCATCGGCCATATCGTCACCGGCAAATACTGGCTCGATCTCAAACCCACCGATGTGCATTGGAACCTCTCCGACACCGGCTGGGCCAAAGCGGCCTATAGCAATCTCTTTGGCCCTTGGGTCATGGGGGCGGCGATGTTCACCTTCGACGGCCGTGGCCGTTTCGATGCGCGGCAAACGTTGGACCTCCTGGAGCGCTATCCCATCAGCACGTTCTGCGCCCCGCCGACGGCCTATCGTTTGCTCGTCCTCGAAGATCTGAGTCGCTATCGGTTATCGGCGCTACGCCACTGCGTCGGCGCTGGAGAACCGCTGAATCCAGAGGTGATCGACGCCTGGCAGCGCGGCACCGGGCAGCTCATCCGCGACGGCTACGGCCAAACGGAGACGGTGATTCTCGCGGCCAATTTCCCCCCGCTGCAGGTCAAGCCAGGCTCGATGGGAAAGCCCAGTCCGGGCTTTACCATCGGGGTGATCGACGAAGAGGGCCGTGAGGTCCCAGCCGGGACGGAGGGGGATATCGCCGTGAAACTCACGCCGCAGCGCCCGGTGGGTTTATTCAAGGAGTACTGGCGCAACCCGGAAGCGACAGCGAGCTGCGTGCGCGGCGAGTGGTATGTCACCGGCGACCGCGCCATCCGCGATACAGACGGCTATCTCTGGTTCGTCGGCCGCGCCGACGACGTGATCATCAGCGCTGGCTACCGCATCGGGCCGTTCGAGGTCGAAAGCGCGTTGGTGGAACATCCAGCGGTGGCTGAGGCGGCAGTGGTGGCCAGCCCCGACCCGATTCGTGGCGACGTCGTCAAGGCCTTTGTCATCCTCGCGCCAGGGCATCAGCCTTCAGAGCAGCTGGTCAGCGATCTGCAAGAGCACGTCAAGCGAGTCACGGCACCGTACAAATATCCGCGGGAGATCGAGTTCACGCCCGAGTTGCCCAAGACCATCAGCGGCAAGATCCGGCGCGTCGAATTGCGGCAGCGCGAGCGCGAACGCAAGGCGGGCGGGCAGCCGCGCGGCTGATCGGTTGGTTGACAGACGGGGCCCAGTGGTGTAGGGTCGATGGCATTTTGACTCCGCAGACGAGGTCAACGGAATTCGGAGGGGCGTGATGGTGAAGCGGTGGAAGGACGACCATGCGTTAATCGGGGGTCTGGGTCTCCTGCTGTTGATCGTTGCCGCGACCTGGGCGGTTGCCGGCGAATCCCCAGCGGCGCCGGCCACGACCCCAGCACCTGGGGCGTCGGGTGGCGCCGAGACATCGACCACGCCCTTCGCCTATGCGGCGCCGGCGCTCATCAAGGAGCTCGATGAGAAATTCCCCTTCCCACCGCCGGCGCCGCCGTGGCCGCCGCGCTTGGGGGGTGTACTGCACATCCCGACCGGTGTGCTACGCCATTTCGATCCACTGACGGGCTACGGCACAGAGCTGGCGCTGGTGTGGGATACCCTGCTGGAATGGGAGTCGACGTGGTATTTCCCCGACGCCCAAACCCAGCCGGTGATCCGCAAGAGCCTGGCCGAAAGCTGGCAGATGGTCGATGCCTCCACCTGGATCTTTCATCTGCGCCAGGGCGTGAAATTCCACAACCGGCCGCCGGTCCATGGCCGCGAGATGACGGCCGAGGATGTGCGCTATTCCTACGACTTGCTGAAGGGCAAGTCGGGTTACTCCAGCCGCGGCGCCGCCATCGAGCGGGTGGACGTCGTGGATCGCTATACGGTGCGCATCCACCTCAAAGGGCCGGACCCCCATTTCCCGATCAACCACGTCAATTCCTTCTCGCCGGTGATCGTGCCCAAGGAAGCGGCTGAGGCCGAGGGCGGGCTCGGCAAATATCCCGTGGGCACCGGTGCCTTCTTGCTCAAGGAGTTCGCCGCCGGTGAAGGGGTCTTGCTGGTGAAGAATCCCGACTACTTCATGCGCGACAAAGACGGCCGGCAGCTGCCTTATGTCGATGCCATCCGCCTGATCTTCACGCGCGATGCGGCGACGGAGGCGGCGCTGTTCCGCTCCAAGCGCGTCGATATGATCCGCCCGCCGACGTTGGACATGCTCTATGAGCTGCTCAAGACCGTCCCTGACGCTTATCTGTACCGGGTTCCGTCTTACGGTTGGGGGAATTACGGCCTGATGCTGCGCCTCGACAAGGCGCCCTATGACGATGTGCGGGTACGCCAGGCGCTCTCTATGGCGATCAATCGCGACATCGTCGCCGAGATCATCAATCGCGGCGATGCCAGCCTGTACGGTCCCTTCCCCTGGGTGCTGGCGGGCTATACTCAGCGCTCGGAGTACTCCACCGAGAACCTGGGCCCCAACTACGAATACAACCCGCAACGGGCCAGGCAGCTGCTGGCTGAGGCGGGCTATCCCAATGGCTTCGACATGACCATCGAGTGGGGGGAGTTCCGCGGCTACGCCTGGGGGGATTTCGCCGTGGCCATCGGGCGATTTTTCGAGGACATCGGCATTCGGGTGAAACTGAAGCAGGTCGATACCTCGACTTGGTGGACCATGCGCTTCGGCGGGCAGCCCTTCGCTGAAGCCCTGATCAGCTTTACCCCGCCGGGCTCGGGACCGGGGTTCATGGATTGGGTCTATCTGCCGCACCATTCCAGCTCCCCGCCGACGGTGAACGTCCCGCACATCAAGGATCCCAAGCTCGATGCCCTGTTGGATGAGTGGCGGGTGGCCAGCGGCGACAAGCAACTGGCGCTACAGCGCCAGGTTTGGGACTACCTGCGTGAGCAGGTTTATCGCATTACGACGATTGTGCCGCCGCACTATCGCATGAGCCAGTCGTATTTGCACGCCGGAGGCGTGCCGCACTGTTGGTTCATCGGCTTTTGCTCCTACGAGGGCAAGACCGCCTGGATGACCGAGAAGGCGCCCGCCAGAAGGTTCGACAAGTTTGCGCAGTGAGGGAAGTACTGAGTCCTGAACGCTGTGAGCAGCGTCAGGCGGGTCTCAGCCCGCAGAGCGCTGTTTTCCGGGAGTGAGGAGGCATGTGGCGCTACCTCGTGCGCCGATTCTTGCAGGGGCTGCTGGTCTTGTTTCTGGTATCGTTGGTGGTGTTTTCCCTGGTGCGCCTCCTGCCCGGAGATGCCATCCTCATGCAATTGGATCAGGCGGCGGCATTGACGCCGGAGGACTTGGAACGAGCGCGTCAAGAGTTGGGCCTGGATCGCCCTTTCGTGCAGCAGTATGTCACCTGGGCGGCCGGCCTGTTGACCGGCGACCTCGGCCGCTCGCTGGTGAGCCGCAAGCCGGTGGCTGAGGAGTTGTCGAAACGGCTCATCCTGACCTTTCACCTGGCCGTCATGTCGCTGGTCATTGCTCTGCTCATCGCCCTGCCGATCGGCATCCTCTCGGCGGTGCGGCAGGATACGGTGGTGGATTACCTCGGGCGCTTGTTCGCCATCCTGGGCCTCTCCCTGCCCGATTTCTGGTTAGCGACGGTGACCATCACATTTCTGGCCATCTGGTTTCAGTGGATGCCGCCGATGGGGTTTGAGCCCATCTGGGTTGATCCCTTGAAAAATCTGACGCAACTGGCGATCCCAGCGCTCATCATCGGCGCCCGTCTGGCGGCGGTGTCCATGCGCATGACCCGCTCGTCGCTGCTAGAAGTGCTGCGGCAGGATTACATCCGCACGGCCTGGGCCAAAGGCCTGCGGGAGCAGGGGATCATCGTCCGTCATGCCCTGAAGAACGCCATGATTCCGGTGGTGACCATCGTCGGTCAGCAGTTTTCGGTGCTCCTCGGCGGTACCGTCATCGTCGAGTTCATCTTCCTGCAACCTGGTGTCGGCAGCCTCATTCTGGATGCGGTTTTGCTGCGGGATTACACGCTGGTGCAGGGCACGGTGATGTTTTTCGCCACCGTCATGGTCGGCATGAATCTACTGGTAGACCTGACCTATGCCTGGTTCGACCCCCGAATCCGATACAGCTAAGCCGCCGTCGATGCCAGCTCTAAAGCCGTGGTCACCCACCTCCATCGTTCACACCCTGTGTACCCTCGCCCGCCGCAAGCCCTTCGGCGCCGTCAGCGCGGTGATCCTGCTGGGGCTGATCGCGGTCGCCTTCCTGGCGCCGCTGATCGCCCCGTATAGCCCCTATCAATTCAACCTCAACGAGCGCGGCCTGCCCATCCGCATGCAGCCGCCCAATGCCCAGTTTCTCTTCGGCACCGATCCCCTCGGGCGCGATGTCCTGAGCCGCATTATCTATGGCGCACGCGTCTCGCTGTTGGTGGGGTTTTGCTCGGTCGCCATCGGCACCTGCATTGGGACCATCATCGGCCTCGCGTCGGGCTACTGGGAGGGGCGCATCGATCAGGTCCTGCAGCGTATCGTCGACACCTTCATGGCCATTCCAGGCATTATCCTGGCGTTGGCGGTGGTATCGGTGCTAGGCCAAAGCCTCACCAATATCATCCTGGTCATTGGCCTCGTCATCGCCCCAGGCGCCTCGCGGGTCGTCCGCGGTACGGTGCTGTCCGTCAAACAGAACACCTATATCGAAGCGGCGCGCGTGGCCGGAGCTTCGCACTGGCGCATCATCGTCCTGCACGTCCTGCCCAACGTCTTCGCACCCATCCTGATCATCGCCACGGTGTGGCTGGGGAACGCCATCGTCATCGAGGCGGCGCTGAGTTTCTTGGGCTTGGGCACGCCACCGCCGACGCCCACCTGGGGCGGCATGTTGAGCGGTGAAGGCCGCCGTAACCTGGAGACCGCCCCCTACCTCGCCATCTTTCCCGGCCTGGCCATCAGCATTGTCGTGTTGGCCTTCAACATGCTGGGCGATGCCCTACGCGACCTTCTCGACCCGCGCCTGCGGCAGCGGTCTTGAGTGCCACATGCTTCGATCTGACATGGGTCTCGCTGATGCTCCCGCTTTCGGCGCTCTGGCGTTAGCGATTCTGAGCGCGGCGCTGCTTCCAGCGCTGGGCTGGCCGGCGGAGGAATCCACACAGCGCCGGCACAACATCAGTGGGAAAGCAGCGACGCCTCTCTACAAGAGAGGAGTTCCAAACGTATACAGGAGTCGATGGCCTCATCCGTTTGCGCAATGACCTCCGGTGTATTGTCGGGTGGTGATCCTCTTCAGAAAGCGGCTGATGCTGCGTTTCTGTCTTGTGACCGTCCCCTCCACTGCCTCCAGACGAGAACCTCAGTATCCTGGACAATTGACGTGCCGGAATGGTATGCTCGCGCGGAGACATCGCATTGGACATCGGCCTTTGTGCACACCCCTGCAAGGAGACGACTATGCCGTTCTATACCAAGGGAGACGTCCGCATCCGTTACGAGGAGGTCGGCTCCGGCTTCCCACTGCTGGTCACACCCGGCGGGGGCTTGAACTCCCGCGTCAGCAATTGGCCGACCGCGGTGTTCAACGCCATGGAGGAATTCAAGCACGATTTTCGCTGCATCACGATGGATCAGCGCAACGCGAACGGCGGCGAGTCCAGCGGGCCGGTGCCGGTCGACGATCCATGGGGCGCCTTCGCCGAGGACCAGCTCGGGCTGATGGACCATCTCGGCATCCGGGAGTTCTTCTTCATGGGCTACTGCATCGGCGGCCCGTTTGCCCTCAAGCTTATGGAGCGGGCGCCTGACCGCGTCGTGGCCGGTGTGCTCTGCCAGCCGGTCGGGCACCGGCCGGAGAACCCAGACGTTATGTATAACTCCGGCCGCGATACCTGGGCCCCTGAGTTCTTGGCCCGGCGCCCCGACGTCACTATGGAGACGGTCGAAGCGTACCTGCATAACCTCTACCGCGTCCAGCCCGACTTCGTGTACAGCGTGTCGCGCGACTTCGTGCGTGCGTGCCAGACGCCGATGCTGGTCATGCCGGACGACACGCCGGCGCACCCGTACCAGGTCTCGATGGATATCGCGAACCTCGCGCCGAACGCGGAGGTGACGGTATATCCCTGGAAGGAGCCCAAAGAGCTGCTCACCCAGACGATCCAACAGGTGCGCGACTTCCTGCGGGCGCATCAACCCGTGACCTCCAGCCGCTGAGACCAGTGGGTGAGGCCGCGATCATGCCCCACCGTTTCGACGGTGCTGGACAACGGACCTCACCCCGCCCGCCGCTTATCCCCGAGGATGAGCGGTAGGCGGCCCGTTGCCGTCACTTGACGCTTCTCAAGAGGAGGTCCTATGCGCATCGCCATTTTAGGGGCAGGGGGTGTCGGGGCCTATATCGGTGGGCGGCTCGCCCAAACGGGAGAGCAGGTGGCCTTCATTGCGCGTGGGGAGCATTTGAGCGCCTTGCGCCGTGACGGGTTGTCGGTGGAGAGCCCCCATGGGGACTTTGTACTCCAGCCTTGGCTGGCTACCGAAGACCCGACACAGGTCGGCATCGTGGACCTCGTCATCGTCGGCGTGAAAACCTGGCAGCTCCCTGAGGCGGCCCGCGCCCTGCCCCCCTTGGTGGGGCCTGAGACCTGTGTGATCCCGCTACAAAATGGGGTGGAGGCGCCCAGCCAGTTGGTGCAGGTCATTGGCCAGGAGCCGGTGTTGGGTGGGTGTTGTTGGTTGATGAGCATGCGGGTCGCCCCCGGTCAGATCCGCCACCGGGGGGGCATCGATCCGTACCTCGTCATTGGCGAGTTGGACCACCGGCGCAGTGCGCGCGCGGAGCGTCTCTGTCGCGTCTTCAGCCGGGCCGGGTTGACGGCTGCCATCGCCCCGGATATCCAGGCGACCCTATGGGCGAAGCTCGTACAGACGGCTGCCTTTAGCGGCGTTGGCGCGGTGACCGGCGCGCCGATCGGGATCACACGCAGCCTGCCCGAGACGCGGGCGTTGCTGGAACAGGTGATGCACGAGGTGGCGGCGGTGGCACGCGCCCGACACGTTGCACTGCCAGGCGACGTCGTCCCCACGGCGATGGCGCAACTCGATGCCCTCCCTCCCGAGGGCACGAATTCGACGCAGCGCGATCTGATGGCGGGTCGGCCCTCAGAGCTGGAGGCGCATACCGGGGCGGTGGTGCGGCTCGGGCACGAGGCTGGCGTGCCGACGCCGCTGAACACCGTGCTCTATCATTGTCTTTTGCCGCGGGAGCGCCGCGCACGTGGGCTGTTAGTGTTCCCAAGTTGATTGTGTTGGCTCCCGGGCCCTAGCCCGGCTGACAGACGGCTAGGGCCGATGGTCCAGGAATGGGCCCTCGAGCCCACGGCATCCCCCCTGCACCAGCGAGGAGCTGGGTCGTGTCGCAGGAGGGGCAGTGTGCGACCCTCTCGGCCGGCTTTGCCAGCATTTTACCGCCGAGCTCGACGGCAAAGGGCCATTCCGCACAGCCATATGACGCATGCATCACATTCGCGACCAGCTTGCGACGCGGGACCGCCAACGCCGGGTGGATCCTGTGGCGCTTCACATAGAACAACGTGCAGCATCTGACGAACAGGGACTGTGTGAGTTGGGTAAAGCGTTGAAAACCGAGCTGTCCCTTATCTCCATGTGCTTCGGTTTACCCCCTGGCGGCCCTCAGCGCTGCGCGGGGGGCTGCGACTGCTGTTGCTGCCGTGCTGCCGTGCGCGCGGGGACCATACCATTGAGACGGACATAGACGACGAGATTGCCGTAATGGTTCATGTTGTCCACGATCTGGACCAGGATTGGCGCCCACCGCTGCTGCTGCTGGCCACCCCGGCCTGGGATCATCTCCATGGCTCGTTGCTCCGTCATGCCCATCCAGACTTTGGCCCCATACTCATAGCTATCTTTGAGCGCCTTCAGAATTTCGTCACGGCCTTTGAGCTTCTCAATAGCGCTCTTCTCCATAGGCGGAGTTTCACCGGCGGCCTGCGCCATAAAGCGGTAGTTCTCATCGATCAGGTGTGTGAACTGCTCGCGGAAGCTACGCACCGCGGGCGTGGGCCGGAAATCGTATAAGTTCTCTGGGACTTGCGCTACAATGCCTTCCACCAGGGTGCGCGTGTTCTCCCACTGCGCTTTCAATGGGACCAGAAAATTGGTCTGCGCGCTGCCGCACTGCGCCGCAGCCAGCCATGCGACACTCACCAAGAGCGTCCAGAACCGCCAGTCTCGTCTCATCGCGCCCTCCTTTGCTGGGTTGCCGTGACCAAGCTTCCGCGCGTGTGCGCGAAGGCCGTGTCATCCGTTCTGGATCACGGCCTCGCCCATAGACCGCTGCTGGTTCCGATCATCGACAGGTTGGCCATTATACTGTGATCTGCACGCTGGGGGCGGAACTTTTTCGCGACTGCACGTGGCACAGGCACCGTGTGGGGTGCCGAGCGTCTGGGATGCCTAGAGGTCATGCCGCCATCTGTTGGGGAACAGCACGGAATCCCAGAGGCTGCTCCCGAACAATCGCGTCCTACGCACCGCCGTATGCATTTCTCAGCGCTAAACGTCCCTCCAAGGCACCCCACGCCGTCAGGAACGAAGACAACGATCGTGATCATGACCTGGACTCTCAAACCTTCGGGACGGACAGTTGGTCGCGGAAGAACGTCACCGTGAACGCTTCCCAATCGCCGGCCTCCGCCAGTGCTTCCAGCCGGGCCAGGGCCTCCTGCCCGACAACGCCCGGCCATGGGGGCTCGTAGAGCACCAGCTTGCGCACGCGCTCAGGGACCTGGGATGCGGCAAGCGCCGTCTGCGCGCCGTAGGAGTGACCGAGAAGGAACACCGGGGAGCCAATCGACTGAATCACCGCCACGACATCGCGGCTCTCATCCTCGAGGCTATGCCCCTCGGTCGCGTCCGTTTCACCCCGGCCGCGGCGGGCAATGACATAAACGGTGATCTGCTTCTCGGAGGCTGGTTTCACGAACGCCCAGTTGGTTTCATGGTCGCTGAAGGCACCGTGCACGAGGACCAGAGGTGGGCCGCTGCCGTACGTGTCGTAGGAGACCGTGGCGCCGGCGGGTGATGGGATATGCTGCATGGGGAAGGAGATTGGAAAAACCCGCGTCGGCGGGAAGGGAATGAGAGGAGCAGAGCGGTCGCCAAACTCTCATGCGCACCCCTAGAGCCCTAGAGACTTGTCCAATAGACAATAGGCCTCCAGCCATGGTATGCTCGCGCTGAAACATGGCCTCAGACATTGGCCTCTGTGCACACCCTTGGAAGGAGAGACTGCCATGCCGTTTTATGAACGAGGAGACGTTCGTATCCACTACGAAGAGGTCGGCTCCGGCTTCCCGCTGCTGGTTATCCCCGGCGGCGGGCTGAACTCCACGGTCGCAGGCCTCGCGAACCACCCCTTCAACCCGATGGAGGAATTCAAGGGGGAGTACCGCGTGATCGCGGCGGATTTGCGCAACGCCAACGGCGGCGAGTCCTCCGGCCCGCTCGAAATCGACCGGCCCTGGGATGCCTATACCGATGATCACCTCGGGCTCATGGATCACTTGGGCATCTCGGAGTTCATGGTGCTGGGCTTCTGCATCGGCGGCCCCTTCATCTGGAACCTGTTGCAGCGGGCGTCCGAGCGCGTCGTGGCGGCCGTGCTGGCGCAGCCGAGCGGCTTTCGCCCGGAGATGCCGGACCTCTTTTATCAAAACAACATCAAGGGATGGGGCCCTCCGCTCTGCGCGCGCCGTCCCGACATCACGATGGAGATGGTGCACGACTTTCTCACCAACATGTACACCAAGCGCGCCGACTTCGTCTTCACCGTGACGCGCGACTTCGTGCGCTCTTGCCACACGCCCATCCTGGTCCTGCCGGACGACGTGCCGGCGCACCCGTACGCGGTGGCCATGGAGACTGTGCGGCTTGCGCCGAAGGCCGAGGTGAGCCTCTACCCGTGGAAGGATACCCAAGACCACATTCAGCAAGCAGTGCGCCACATACGCCAATTCCTGCGGGCCCATCAGCCCACACCAGCCGCCCGCTGAGACCAGCGGCGAGGCATCGCGCGACGGCATCACCGGTCCCGTACGGCAAGGTATCTGTCATGGGCTCGACCCGCACACCGGTCGCCGTCGCGCCCGTAGTTCGAACTCCACCCACAGGCACCGATCAGGCACGCGACGGCGACCAACGATAGACTTGCTGCAGCGTCTCCCCCATGAGCGCGGCCCGCTCACTGTCGGATAGACGGTCGGTGGCGCGAAAGGCCTCGACTCCCTGCGCATAGGTCAGCAACGCGACCGCTCGCGTCCAGTCGGTCCCCCACATGCAGCGCCCGAAGCCAAAGGCGTCGAAGATCCGCCAGAGCGGATCCCACAGGTCGTTGTAGGGGAACGGCTCGTGCGACAGCGTGCAGGCCCCGGTGACTTTCACCGCGATGTTGTCATAGGCTGCCAGGGCCAGCAGTTTGGGGAGGTCGGCGAACGGCTCCGAGGGGACTGGCGGCTCGAATGGCTGTTGCAGCCCGAGGTGGTCGATCACCAGCCGCGTGTTGGGGTGGCGTGCGGCTAGCTGTCCGACCTGCTCCAGGCGTCCCCAACATAGGAGGTTGACCGGCAGGGCGTGACGCGCGGCAGCGGCCAGTGCCCGGTTGATGCCGGGGTCGGCGGGGTCGGTCGACACGTCGCGATTGAGCATGAGGCGAATGCCGACCGCGCCATCGGTGCCGGCCCAGTCAGCGATTGTCTCGGCCACCGCCGGATCAGTAGGATCAACCGGCTTGATCAGCCCGAACCGGCCCGGATGCGCCGCATACACCTCAAGGGCATAGGAGGCGTCGTAGCGGTACATGGTGAACGGCGACACCAACAGCGCGCCGTCGACACCGACGGCGTCCATAGCCTTCACCATGTCGTCACCCGTGACCTCTGGCGGGCCGGGCAGAACGGCGGCCCAGGGACGGCCCGGGTGGTTGCGTTCGTAGGCGTGAACCTGCGCGTCTATGATCACCATAGCGAAACCTCCCACGAGTAGCGATGCGATGCAGCAGCTGGTCATTCACGCGTGGTCGCCTCAGCTCCGCATGCCATTACGCGGTTGATGCCGCACAGCGGAGACCGGCCATCGCCTATGGTGGCATCGATGGGTTCAAAATGCAACGGCAGAGATGTCTCGTGACAGAATCCTGCCTCTGTGCCTTCCCCCGCCATGGAAGTCGCGCACGGGGGGCTAGGCCAGGCGCCCTACTGCATCGTATGAAGCCAGGGCGCAGCCGACAGCCCGGCGGCGGACGACATACCCTGGTGCTGGACAGACGCCGCCTCATGGGGTAGAGTAGCGCCGCAAGAGGTTACAACAGTCACACACGATGTGAGAGGAAAGCCAATGCAACAGATTGCCGAAGAGACGCGCTTACCGGTCGATATCGACGCGCAACCCGTGGTGCAGGCCGCGGCCGCCCTGCGGCCGATGATCCGCCGCTACCAGGAGGAGATCGAACGCGACCAGCGCCTGCCGAAAGCTCTGGTCGAGCAGCTGCACGCCGCTGGCTTCTACCGTCTGGTGATCCCACGTGACCTCGGCGGTTTGCAAGTCGACCCGCTGACCTACCTGCGCGTCGTGGAGCTTTTGGCCGAGGGCGCCGGCTCGGTCGGCTGGAACCTGGCCAATAACGGCGTCGGCCAACTCATTACGCTCGGCTTGCCCGATGAGGGCGTGCACGAGATCTATGCGCATGGGGCCGCCACCGTCATCGCCGGCACCGCCCTACAGGGGGGTGGGCAGGCGGTGCCGGTCGCAGGTGGCTACCGCGTCAGCGGTCGCTGGCAGTTCGGCAGTGGCTGTCAGGAGGCTTCCTGGATGCTGGGGAGCTTCCAGATCCTCGACGGCGGCCAGCCGCGCCGCACCCCAGACGGCACCTCGCTCTACTGGCGTGGGATCTTCGCGCGTGCGGACGTGCAAATCGTCGAGGGCAGCTGGGACGTGTCTGGGCTGCGCGGCACCGGCAGCTTCGACTGGACGGCCGAGGACGTCTTCCTGCCGGAGCGGCGGACTATGCCTCACGCCGGCGCGCCGCTGGACAACCAATGGAGGCGCTGGCCGGGCGTCACCTATGCCTTGCCTGCGCAGGCCTGGGTCGGGCCCCACCACAGCGCCGTGATCACCGGCATCGCGCGCGCCGGCATCGACGCCCTGATCCAGCTCGCCGGCGGGAAGACGCCACGTGGCCGGACCGGGTTGCTTTGCGAGAATCCCCAGGTCCAGGACGCCGTAGGTCGGGCCGACGCCATGCTGAACGCCGGACGCGCCTATCGGAGCGCGATGATCGCCGAGCTCTGGCACACAGTCGCGGCCGGCAAGGAAACCACCCTCGAGCAACGGGCCCGCTGCCGGTTGGCCGCCGTCTACGCGGCCGACAGTGCGCGCGCGGCGATGGATCTGATGTACCGGCACGGTGGCAGCACGTCATTCCAGCGCAACAGCCGCTTGGCCGAGTGCTGGCGCGATCTGCACGTCGTCGGCCAGACGGTCACGATCGCGCCGGAGTGGTACCCCATCGGCGGCCGGGTGTACCTGGGGATGGATCCGGGCCCGCGTCTGCGCTAAATCAGACCAGAGAAGATCGGTACAGCGCGGAAGCTCCCGCCATCCCCACCTTCCCCCACGCCGCGGGGGAAGGGAACAGGAGCGATCGTCCATCACCGTGTGCCAACGTCCTGTGGTTCGATTTAGTGCTGCGCACAGCCGATATCGCCGCATCCAGTGCGGGATCTGCTTTTAGACCTGGTGTAGAGCTGCGTAAACTCTCTCGGCGGTAATCGGCAGCTCAAACAGCCGACAGCCGACGGCGTCGGCGACGGCATTCGCGATGGCGGCTGCCGTGGCGTTGTTGGCCAATTCCCCGATGGCCTTAGCCTGATACGGTCCTTCCCCGCCGCCGGTGGGCACGAGGACCGTCTCGAGGGGGGGGATGTCCGCCATCGTCGGCAGTTTGTATTCCCCCAAATGGCCGTTCAGGATCTGGCCATCCTCGGACACCAACTCCTCCGTCACCGCCAGGCCGAGACCCGTCACAAATCCGCCGTCGATCTGACCCTGATGCGCCAGCGGGTTGATCACGGTCCCCACATCATGGGCGGTGACCACTTTGAGCACCTTGACCTGACCGGTCTCCCTGTCCACTTCGACCTCAGCGACTTGCGCGCAGAAATACATGACGTCCTCGGGCTGCGGCGCCTCGTGCTCAACGGTGATGGTCAGGGGTAGGGTGGCATCCTTTTGCAGCGCCTGGCGCATCTGCGCACAGGCCTGCAGCACAGCCTGCCCTTCCGTGTAGGTGACTCGGCTGGCCCGCGGCCCTTCGTCGAACGGCGTGCTGTCGGTGTCGCCCTGTCGTACCCGGACCTTGGACAGCGGCACGCCCATCTCGGTGGCCACGATCTGCTGCACGATGGTGTGCGTACCGGTGCCGACATCCACCGTCGGACTGAGGACGGTGAAGGTGCCGTCCGCCTCGGCGGTGAGCACGACTCCGGACGCGCCGCCGCCGATCTGACGGCCGAAGATGGCGACGCCCTTGCCACGGCCCGGCCCAGCCTTGGGCTCGCCCCAGCGGGCGGCTGTCAGAGCGGCGTCCAATACCTGCTGCACCGCCGCCACCCGTACAGGCCGACCGATGGCGTCCAGCTCGCCCGGAGTGAGCAGGTTCCGGCGCCGGAATTCCGCTGGGTCCATTCTCAGTTCCCGGGCCAGCAAGTCGGTGTGGCACTCGAGGGCAAAGGTGTATTGGTGCGCCCCAGGGGCGCGAAAGTACCCGCCCGGCGTGGTATTGGTATAGACCTGGAGAAATTCGAAGGACGTGTGGGGCACTCGGTAGCCCCCGCCCACGTAGTGGGCGGTGGAGAGAAAAGCTCGGGGCTTCATGGCACCATAGGCGCCACTGGCGTGAACCGTGCGGACCTGGCGCGCGGTCAGACGCCCGTCGCGAGTCACGCCGGAACGAATGGTGACGACGGTCGGATGCGTGGGATTGCTGGCGGTGAGTTCTTCCCAATAGCTTAGCACGATCTTGACCGGACGCCGGGCCATCTTCGCCAGGAGGTAGGCGATGGGCAGGTCGCGTGCGTCGCCCTTGCCCCCGAAATCGCCCCCGACCGAGACGACGTTCACGCGGATATCCTCCTCCTGCAGCCCCAGCGCGTGCGCCAGCTGCGCCCGCGCCCGAAATGGCGCTTTGCTGGAACACCAAGCTTGGATCCGGCCGTCATCGTCGATGGCGAGCACGCTGGCAAAGGGCTCCAGGTAGCCTTGGTGACGGCTGGGGATGGAGAACGAGTGCTCCAGGATGACATCGGCCTGGCGAAAGCCCTCATCCACATCGCCTTTGGTCCATGTCAGGCGCGTTTGCCCGTTGTGCACGTCCGTCGCGAGCACGTTGAGAGGCGCTCCGGGGTACGATGCAACGTCGTCGTGGAGCAGCGGGGCATCCGGTTGCATGGCTTCCATGGGGTCGAAAACCGCCGGCAGCACGTCGTAGTCGACGTCGATGCGTAAGAGTGCTTCTTCGGCGGCTTCGGGGGTCTCCGCCGCGACCGCGGCGACTCGGTCGCCGATGTACCGCACCCGGTCCCAGCACAACACCGGCATGTCCCGCAGGACCTTCCCCATGAGCAGACCAGGGGCGTCCTGTCCGGTCACCACGGCTTTGACGCCGGGGACACCCCAAGCCGCGGAGGCGTCAATGCGACGGATGCGAGCGTGGGGATGAGGACTGCGCAGAATCTTGCCCCACAGCATGCCGGGCAGATCGACGTCGGCGACGAAGCGCGTGCGTCCGGTGACTTTCTCCGGCCCGTGAATTTGGGAGACAGGGACCCCGAGAAGCGTTGCTTGCGTGCCCATCTGACCCTTCCTTTAGCTTGACCACGCACATCCTCACACAGGACTCCGAGAGCGCTCACATCCCGTATGGTCACGTGGCTCACACCTGTTCTGACAGCCGAAATGATGACCGAAGCTGCCTCGCTCGACGAGGGCGTTTAGGCTGCCGCGGCATCGCTCTGGGTGAAATGTCGCTCGCCCCATCTGGACTGGCTTGCTCCCGCGCCAAACCCGGGGCATGCACCGACGCAGTGAAGGGGCGCGCCTGCCATGGTGAGCCTCGACACCTAGGGGTTGATGAGGCCGCTTTGGCGGCCTACGATGAACGTTTCCCGCAGCTCGACATAGTCAGACACGGCGTTCACGAGGGCCTCCGGTCGCTCTGCCTCGATGAGGTGTCCGGCGTCATACACAAAGGCGATGTTACTGTTGGGAATACGCGCGCGGTAGATGCGCGCGGCCTCGGGCGCCACCATCTGATCTTCTGTGCCAAAGAGCACCAGGGTGGCGCACGCTATCTCCACGAGGCGGCGTTCCGCCTCGGCATCGTGCCTTCCCCCCGTGAGCCGCTGCACCAATGCCTGCTCCTTGGCTACGATGGCGGGGTCAACGGACGCGAGGCCCCGGGCTTTCTCGGGATGGGCGAACAGCCGCATGGCCATCTCCTCCGGCGTACCGGCCAGCGCGCCGGGGACGGGCAGGAGGGCGGTGGGGGCAATCAGCACCAGGGCCTCCACCGAGGCCGGCGACTGCAGCGTCTGCCAGAGTGCCACGTGGGCGCCGAACGACGCGCCGATGAGCGTATAGGCGTCCGACACCACCTGCGCGGCGACCTGGGCCATGGTGTGGGCCAGCTCCTGCATCGACTGAGACCTGGTGTTGGCCGGTGACGCACCGAACCCCGGCAGTTCCAACGCCATGACCCGATACTTCTGGGCCAGCGCATTGCGGAGCGTGGACAGGCCCCAGGTCATGCCCTCCAGCATGACGACCGTCCCGGTCGGTTGCGGCGGGCCGGCGTCCCAGGAGCGGATGCGGAAGCCGGCTACCTCGACGTGGTCCTCCTTCCATCTAGCCGTGAGCTGTGGTCCCGCCTGGGGCATCTCTCCCTCCGTCTGCAACCTTCTCCAGGACTATATCAAACCTTAGAAGATCGGTACACTAGAGAGGCTCCCCCCATCCTCACCTTCCCCCGCGCCGGGGGAAGGGCAGAGGCGGTATCGTCCATCTCCACTTACCACTGTCCTGGGGTTCGATTTAGAACGCCATGATCTGCGGCAGGACCTCCTTACCGAACAGCTCGATCTCTTGCATCACTTCCCGGTGGCTGACAGCGGGCTGCTGGAAAAACAGGTCCACCACGCCGACGCCGCATTGATCGTGGAACGCCTTGAGTTGCTGGACGACGGTGTCGGGCCCGCCGATGAAGTTCAGGCCGCGGGCCGCGCCAGCCACGTCCCCTTGCACACTACCGGCTAGGATATGGCGCAGGTCGAACGCTTCGCCGGCTCGGGCGGCCTGGATGGCCCTCGACACCGTAGGCCGCATGGCGATGCCTCCGGGCACCGGGCCTGCACGCTTGACCCTCTGGAGCCACGCTTCCGCCTGCTTGTCCGTCTCCGCCAGGTAGATGCTGCCCCGGTAGACGATCTGGTCGGGCGTGGGCTGCCATCCGGCCTCGTCACACCACGCGTAGTACTTCTCAGCCACCTTGGCCATCTGGTCGACGGGCACGAAGGACACAGCCAGGCCCAGTCGGTGCTTGGCCGCGTACTGCAGCATGTCGTCGCTCCTGGTCGCCACCACCATCGGTGGCAGCGGCTGCTGTACCGGCCGCGGCCAGACCGACACAGTACGGAATTGATAGTAGCGCCCCTCCCAGGAGAAGGGCTGGGGCTCGGTGAGGGCCTTGATGACCAGGTCCATGCCTTCCAGCAGCCGCGCCCGGCCTTCAGCCGGATTCACGCTGTAGGTCTGGTCTTCGTTGGGGGTACCGCGCAGAAAGCCGATGATCAGGCGGCCGTTGGTCAGGTTGTCCAGCAAACCCAGCTCTTCCGCCACCCGTATGGGGTTGTTGAGCGTCAGCAAGTGGCCCAGCATGGCGATCTTGGCCTTTTTACATCGTTCCGCCACAGCCGCGGCCATGACCGCTGGCGTGCCGGTGGCGATCCGACCGGAGTAATGGTGCTCCGAAAAGCTGATCCAATGGAACCCCATCTCCTCCGCCAACTGGCACTCTTCCATGCCCTCCTGGTAGCTCTGCACCGAGGTTGCGGGGTCGTGGTAGCTGGGGGGGATCGGCCACGTGGTCGGGAAGTTAGACCGCTGCGCATATCCCATGGCGCCAAGATAGGATGCTTTCATCGTCGCCCTCCCTGGCAAAGACGCTTCTGCCCCGTCGAGTTTCCCCAAAGTTCGCGCGTGGCCTCCACAAGCGTCAGCCGTTGTGCGGGAAAGAACCACTGCCAGATGAGGTCCCGCGCCGCCGACTTCGCTTTTTTCTCGAACGAAGCCGGCAGAAACACGCCGTCGTAGCCCTTCTTCAGGTCCTCTTCATGGAGTGCTCTGACCGTTTCGAACTGCCGCATGATGTCGCCATGGATCTTTTGCGGCAAGGGCACGGCCCGCGATTTGCCACCCTTACCGAACTGGACCGAAAGCATCCCCGTGTCAACATTGAAATGGTGGATGCGCAGATTGGCCGCCTCGGACAGCCGCAAGCCACACCCGTACATGAGCATCGCCAGCAAGCGATACGGCGCTTTTAACTCCGCCAACAGTCGTTCCACCTCCTGCCGCGACAGCACGGTGGGGATCGACTTGCGACGCTTGGCGCGTGGGGTATCCGACAGATCACCGAGCTCCTTGGTGAACACATGTCGGAACAGAAACAGCAGGGCGTTGAAGGCCTGGTTTTGCGCCGACGCTGACACCTGTCGCCTGACGGCCAGATCGGCCAAAAACCGCTTGACGTCCGCGCCCGTCAGCCCCGCCGGATGGGTATGGCCCATGAACGCCCTGAACTTCCGCAGCCATCCCGCATACGCTTGGAGCGTCTTGGGCGAGTAATGGCGCAGCAGGATTTCGGCTTTCAACTGCCCTTCCACCGCTTCCCATGCCGCGTTCAGCTGGTCTCTCGTGCCATTGGCTGGGGTGAGGAACCGCGCTTGTGCCTCCCTCACTTGATAGGCATCGATGACGCTCTCCGGCTCCTTCACCGTACTCCCATCTTCTGCGTTGTTCGGTGCGGTCGGCGCAGCTGCGTCGTCTCGCCACGATCGCACCTGCGGCGACAAGAACACAGAGTAATATTCCACCGCGCCGTGTGCCTGGGCCCGCTGGGTGGCCGTTTGGCCTTTCGCCGCCAGTTTTTCTAGAAACAAGGGGAGGGTCTTGGCATCGGCGGGATGGTGACGGTACTTCTGGCAACAATGCCGAGAGAACCGCACCCATTTGTGGTAGTTCCGCCATTGGTGACGCGGCACCTGCCTGGCCGCCAGGACCTCGCCGTATTTGGGATCGGGGGTTGGGAAAGCGCTCAGGCGTGACTCCTCCGCCGTTCTTATCCAGCTGCTGGCTATTACTACGAGACGCATGATATACAGCAGCGATGGAGCCGTCAAGGGACGGGCCATTGAGACGCGATTGCCCAGGCCAGAGTGGGCCTCGGTGCATAGAACGAGATCGTGCAAACACTGGGTGAGTCCCATGTTTTCAGCCATGCTATACTGGGGAGTCGAGCGGTAGATGGAAAACGGTTGACTCACTGGTTGGGCGCCAGCAAGGGTGAGCAAATCAACCATGAAAACGCAATATTACACTGCGACGAGCCTTGACGGCTTCATTGCGACAGAGGACGACTCGCTGGATTGGCTATTCCCTCTCGGTGACCTGAATAGCTCAAGCTACCCAGAATTCATCTCACGCGTGGGCGCGCTAGCTATGGGATCGACAACTTACGAGTGGATTGTCCGGAACGCACATAAGGTTGCTGCTCAGACAGGCTCTGCGTGGCCATACACTCAGCCGGCCTGGGTCTTTTCAAGTCGCAAGCTCCCGGTAATCGCAGGTGCTAACATCCGATTCATCAGCGGAGATGTGCGCCCCGTACATGCTAAAATGCGTTCTGCTGCTGGCAGCAATAACATCTGGATAGTGGGCGGCGGGGATCTCGCTGGCCAGTTCTTTGACGCTGGCCTGCTAGACGAACTGATCGTGCAGGTCGGGTCAGTCACTCTTGGAAAGGGCAAGCCGCTTTTCCCGCGCAGGGTGTTAAGCCCAGTTCTGCGCTTGGTGTCTGTTTCTCAAATGGGGATCGGTATGGCTGAGTTGCATTATGAAGTACATAAAGGCGATCTGGACAGAGACGCCTAACAACAGCATGCAGCGGACGGCGCTTCGCGCCGCCGCTGAACCTGGGCGTTAGGCCTCGCAAGAAGGAACACCGGATGACCTACGTCGACTGCTACCTTGTGCCAGTCCTGAGAAAGAACAAGGCCGCGTACGAAGAATTGGCTCGCGTCTCCGCGCGGGTTCTCCATGAGTTCGGTGCAACACGTGTAATCGAGTGTTGGTTGGATGACTCCGGGCCGGAGGCCTCGACGTACCATGGGAGCACGGCGAGGTTAGAGTTCGAAAACTACGCCACTTTCCTTCAGGCTGCAGGCGTACGCCCAGACGAGACGGTGGTGGTGTCATTTGTCGAGTGGCCGGACAAGGCCACAAGGGATGCAAGTATGGAGAAGGTGACGAGCGATCCCCGGATGCAGTTCGAAGGTCAACCGCCCGCGTTCGACGGAAAGCGCCTTATTGCTGCTGGTTTCAGGCCCATGCTTGACACAGCGGGCAAGGCCTAACAACCGATTGCAGCGGACGGTCCGCTGCGCAGCCCGCCGCTGAACCGGAGCGTTAGTACTACTTTGTTAGAATCTATATGAGCAGAGTTCGATGACCCGATCCGTGGTCACCCACCACAGGACGGCCTGGTGCTGTAACCACCGGGCCACCTCCCGATGCACGGCCGGCAGGGTCCGGCGCCGGGACCTCGGCCGAGGGGGAAACCGGGTCGCGGGGGCGACCCGGCCTCATGTGGTGGCGCCGTTGCCGCAGCTCCAGCC
>Ga0209172_10000748_pt1 | contig 83476 bp, 74 predicted proteins | sample LarsenN4metaG_FD_184113 | JGI IMG/M metagenome (GOLD analysis project Ga0209172, IMG submission 184113) | Hot spring sediment bacterial and archeal communities from British Columbia, Canada, to study Microbial Dark Matter (Phase II) - Larsen... ... | reverse complement strand
TATCGATGTCGCGGTCTTCGCCATCCCGGCGAAGGTTTGCGCCGCCGCTATGGAAGAGGTGGGACGGAAGAAAATTCCCGGCGCGGTGATGATCCCTTCGGGCTTTGCCGAGGTAGGGGAGCAGGCGTTGCAGGACGAGTTGCTGGCGGTGGCCCGGCGGCATGACGTCCGCGTGATGGGGCCGAACATTTACGGCTTTTACTACACGCCGCAGAATCTGTGCGCGACTTTCTGCACCCCCTATGATGTCAAAGGCAAAGTCGCCCTCAGCTCGCAATCGGGCGGCGTCGGCATGTCGATCGTCGGTTTTTCGCGGACGACGAGGATGGGCGTTTCGGCGATTGTTGGGCTCGGCAACAAGTCCGATATCGATGAAGACGATCTGCTGACTTATTTCGAGCAGGACGACCATACGCAGGTGATCGCGATGCACTGCGAGGACCTGAAAGACGGCCGATCGTTCGCGGAAGTGGCCGGCCGGGTTGCCAAGAAAAAACCGATTGTCATGCTCAAGGCCGGACGAACCGCGCTCGGGGCGCGCGCCGCGGCATCTCATACCGGAGCGCTCGCCGGCAACGACAAAATCTACGATGACGTGCTGCGCCAGTGCGGCGTGATTCGAGCCAAAAGCCTAAATGATCTGCTTCAGTTCGCGCGCGGCCTGCAGGTGCTGCCGACGCCAAAAGGCGAAAACATTGTCATTATTACCGGCGCCGGCGGCTCGGGTGTTTTACTCTCGGACGCTTGTGTTGACAACCGCCTTGCTCTGATGAAGATGCCGCCGGACATGGACGCGGCGTTTAGAAAATTCATTCCGCCCTTCGGCGCCGCCGGCAACCCGGTCGATATCACCGGCGGCGAGCCGCCGACGACCTATGCCAATACGATTCGGTATGCGCTCGGCGAGCCGCGCATTCACTCGCTCATCTTGGGTTATTGGCACACGATCATCACGCCCCCGATGGTGTTTGCCAAACTTTGCGCCGAGGTGGTCGAGGAGGCGCGCGCCAACGGCATCGACAAACCGGTGGTGGCATCGCTGGTGGGCGATGTGGAGGTGGAAGAGGCGAGCGAGTATCTCTACGAGCGCGGCATCGTCGCGTATCCGTATACGACCGAACTGCCGGTGGCGGTGCTCGGAGCCAAGTACCAATGGGCGCGCGGCGCCGGGGTGATCTAGCGCAACGGGATAACGTCCCGGAAAATCGTCTCGTGTCTAGAGTCTAGCGTCCAGTGTTTATCAGAACCCGAAACCAAGACTCCAGACCCGAGACACCATCGATTCACTGCGCTGGCTAGCGATAAACTTCCTCCGGCATATTGAACGCAGCTCCTTCCTGGGCGAGCTGTGCCTCAAACATCTTTCGAATGTAGGGGTCTTCGTCGCGGTACTCGATGGTGTTGCCGCCCTCCTTAATGTCGAGATTCAAACCGCGCCAATCGACACCGGGAACGCCCTTGACTCTTCTCGGAAAGCCGCCGAGAAACGCGATTACGCGTAAAGCTTCTTTCGATGCGCCGAAATGGCCGTGGAACCAGCCGGCATCGCCCGGCGCCGCGCTGACAATGCCGCCGTGTTTGTAATCCTGACGCAAAACCAGATCGCCTTTGCCGTTTGCCCACGGAGTCGTTCCCGCCTCGGCGGGCCAGGTGATCGTATAGCCCTTGCCGCCGACACAGAGCAGCACCGGGCCCGATTCGTGGGCGTGGCAGCGTGAGTAGCGGCCCGAAGCGTATTGCGCGATGAAGCCCTGAAAGCTGTTGCCGGAGAGGTTCCAAAAAAAAGTCCGGTGACCGACGCCGCGTTGGCCGTCCAACGGCAGCTCGACGTGATCGGCATCCGGGATGATATTGCCGTAATTGCGCGCGCGGCCGTGGCGCGGATCCTTGCCGAGTTCTCCGTGCGCTTTGAAGTAATCGGCCCTGCCGTCGTAGCGATCCTTGAATTCATAGGGGTTGTTGAACAGCGCGTCTTCACTCCGGTAGAGCTGGAATATCGGCGGCGCGTTGGTCACGGCGAGAAGCAATGCCGGTACCGCAGTCGCATTCACGCTGCGATGCCAGGTGTTGAGCGGCGGGGAGAAGAGGCTGCCGGGTTGCCATTCAAACGTTTGCTTTTGTGCCGCAGCGCCGCCGTTCCAAATCTCAGTCGTGCCGCGCCCCTCGAGGACATAAAAAATCTCCTCGTACATGTGTTTTTCCGGCCTCGTCGCGCCGGCGGCCGGCACTTCCATAAGGTAGATTCCCTGGAGCCCGCCGCAGCCGTTCAGCTCGATGAAGGCGCCCCGGCTTCCCATCCGCGGCCACGGCGCCAAGGGGAGCTCGCGAACGTCATAAAAACCCACCGCGCCGCGATGAATCGGTAGATTTTGTTCCTCCATGAAGGTTTCATAGGGAGTCGCCGGACGCACCCACCTTTTGGTACCGACGAAGTCTTCAGCCATATCCAAGTCTCCTTAAGGGGCGAGGCACGCGTCTCATCCGACTTGTCCGGTCGGCTACGCCGCCCATACTACTTCAGTTTTTCTCCCTATCACGTACAATGATGATAAGGAAATTGCGTATTGAGCCGCGCGAAACGTCTAATGCGATGACGAGCCGCAAGAGAGAGCAAGTCGAATAAAACACCATGAGAATTCCCGAGAAGGAACGGCTCTTCGCTTGGGCCCATCGCTGTTACCACCGCCTGCGAGAATTTTTCAGCACCGTGACCAATCCAGCCGCCGGCACGCGGCAGAGAGTTTTTGCCGCTGCGGAGGCCTTGGCGATCTTCGTAGGGCTCGGTATCGCGCTGGCGCTGGTTTATGCGGTCAGCCTGATCCCTTTCACGCCGAGCATCGCGGATCTCCGCAAAGCCAAGACCGATGAACCGAGCGTGCTGATCTCGGCCGACGGCAAGCGCCTGGGGACGTTCAAGCCGATGAACCGCGAATGGGTCGCCTTGAATCGGATCTCTCCGCACGTGATCAACGCGCTGCTGGCCACCGAAGACCATCGATTTTACCGCCACTTCGGCATCGATCTCTGGCGCAGCGCTGCCGGAATATTGCGCATTTTCGTGGGCGATCCGGAAGGCGGCTCGACGCTGACCCAACAACTCGCGCGTAACCTGTATCCCGATTCCATCGGTCGCCAGCGTACGGTGACACGGAAAATCAAAGAGACGATTACCGCGTTAAAAATCGAGTACGCCTATAGCAAGAACGAGATTCTCGAGACCTATCTGAACAGCATGCCCTTTCTCTATAACGCATTCGGCATCGAGATGGCGGCGCGCACTTACTTCGACAAGCCGGCGCAAAGGCTGAACGTGCTCGAAAGCGCGACGTTGGTGGCGATGCTCAAGGGGACGAGCTACTACAATCCGGTGCTCAATCCCGAGCGCGCGTTTCAGCGGCGCAACGTCGTGCTGGCGCAGATGGTCAAGCACGGCAAGCTGAGCCAGCAGGAATTTGAACGGCTTAAGACCCAGCCGATACGGCTCGACTTCGCGCGCCAGCCGGATCCGCTCGGCGCGGCCCCTCATCTTGCGATGCATATTCGTAAATGGTTGATCGACTGGGCGGATCAGAATGACCGCGATATCTATGCCGATGGGTTGATGATCCATACGACCATCGATTCGCGCCTGCAAGCGATCGCGAATCGCGCCGTCGAGCGGCACATCGAGCCGCTGCAGGCGGTCGCCGACGTTGAATGGGGTATGGCTTCGGCGCGGCTGCTCTCGTCGAGCGCAAGCGCTTACGTGGCGATGCGCCGGCGCATCAAGCCGTTCGAGCATTTCTGGAAGAGCAAACCGGAGTTGGTGAATCAATTCATGCGCGAATCGGCGGCGTATCGCGCCGCGGCCGAAAACGGCAAGTCGGCGGATGCGGCGCTGGCAGAGTTGAAGAAAAATCCCGACTTCATGAGCAAGCTGCGCGCCGAGAAGACGCGTCTGGAAGCAGGCTTCGTCGCCATCGATCCGCTTACCGGCCACATTAAAGCGTGGGTCGGCAGCCGCGACTTCAAGACCGACCAGTTCGATCATGTGGCGCAGGCGCGGCGCCAACCGGGTTCGACGTTTAAGGTATTCGTCTACGGCGCGGCGCTGGAGCACGGCATGCCGGCAGATAAGCGATTCACAGACGATGCCGTGGAGATCCCGTTGCCGGATGGCACCGTTTGGCGCCCGAGCGATCAGTCCCCGCCCACGGGCGAGCGCATAACGGCGCGCGATGGCCTGATCTACTCGAAGAACACGATCACCGCCCAGGTGATGCATGAAGTGGGGCCGCGCAAAACCGCGGAATTTGCGCGTCGCCTCGGTGTGACGCAGAGCAAGCTGGAAGAAGTGCCGTCGCTGGCGCTCGGCACCAGCCCGGTGACGCTGCTGGAAATGGTCTCGGCTTACAGCACCATCGCCGCTCTCGGCACCCGGCGCGCGCCGCTCTACGTCACGCGCATCACCGATAAATTCGGCAACGAGCTTGCCCGGTTCACCACGGAACCGCAGCGCGCGGTTTCCGAGCACGTCGTCGGCGATCTGATCAATATGCTGCGCGGCGCGGTGGAAAAAGGCACGGGACAAGCCGTGCGCTCGGTCTATGGCGTGCGCGGCGATGTCGGCGGAAAAACCGGCACGACGCAGAAAAATACCGACGGCTGGTTTGTGCTGATCCACCCCCGGCTTGTCGCCGGTTCGTGGGTCGGCTTCAACGACGCGCGCGTCACCATGCGCAGCAACTACTGGGGCGAAGGCGCGCGCAGCGCGCTCCCCGTGGTCGGAGATTTTTTGCAGCAGACGATCGCAGCGCGCTTGATCGACGGCGGCGCGGAGTTTCCATTCGAGGGCCCGACGGAGTCGCCGTGGGAGCCGTTCATCGATGCGGCGAGAGGTTGGTTCGGCGGCATCTTCGACGGCCTGTTCGGCAGCAGTTCACCGGCGCCCGGACGCGCCGAACGCCCGGCGGAACGGGGCAATCTGGAGAGGCCTCTCACCAAGGACCGGCTGCACGAGACGCTGCAAGAAAAACGAGCCGAGCGCCGGCGCGAACGGGACTAGCTGCGGAGCCGCGACCGCTAGGCGAGCGCAAGCCAGCCTGTTTTGACGAACGGAAAAGATTTGCCCAGATTCAACGATTGGTCCCGGTTCCCTGAAACTCTCGTCGGGCGGTGAACGGTCGTTTTCCAGCCGACCCGCTAGTAGCCGTAACGCTCCGCAATAGCCTGAACACGCTGGTATTCCTCCTGCACATCGGGCTGCTGGCGGAGCTCCTTGAAGGCTTCCACCACCAGATCTTGCGCGCATACATCCGAAACCTTGGGCACATCGTAGTTCAAGCCGCCGATATTTCCTTCTTCCCGGAGCATGTCCTCGAACCCGGTTGCGAGCCCGTCGAGAGGAAATGGCTGCGATTCGAGGAAAGTGACGGTGTAGCGCTTGGGGTTGTGCACCCGCTCCTCGGGGTCGGCGGCGCTCAGGCGCAGATTTTTATCGAGATTGTAGAGGAATTCATGATTTTTCGGCATGTCTCTGACAAACCAATAGGAACGGATCAGTCCTTTGAGAAAATTTTTCACCAGCTCGGGTCGCTCTTCGAGAATCCGCCCGCTGGCGGCGATGATTCGCTGGGGAAATCCGTTGGGGTACTGCTCCTTGGGGACGACCAGAACATTGCAGCCATCTTTCTTCATCGCTTCGGCCTGGCGGACCGAAACAGGCGAACATTCCACTTTACCGCTCCTGATCGCTTCTTCGTGCAGATGTTCCGAAACGCCGATGCGCACCCATTCGACGTCCCTCTCGATGTCCAGGCCGGCTTTTTTTAGCTGAATCTGGATGCCCCAGTGGCGCAGGCTGTTGAAGTCGCTGATGCCAACGCGTTTGCCCTTGAGATCTTTCAGCGATTTGATATGCGGCGGGCCGACCCACGCGTTGGTATGCTGGTTACGCCATCCGGCAATAATGTAGATATCGGCGCCGCGGGCGCGTTGATAAAACACCGTGCGCGACTGGACGTCCAAGGCGATATCGACCGATTTTTCTTTCATCGCCTGGGAGATGCCCAATTTCTCCAAGCCGAAGGGCACCATCGCGTCGCGCAATATTTCATAGGCGAGCGAACCGTCGCTGGTCTTGAGCCCGGCGTCATAGAAAAAATTCATTCGGTGCGCCGCCATCACCGGCAGCAGGTGCAAAACGTGATAACAAGTCGGCGCGATTCTCAATTTGCCGTCTAACATGAGGTCTCCTCCAATTATTTTTGCTACAGTCTCTCATTTGTCGCGCATTGGCAAGGCAAAGCAGGCGCGAGATTGACATCCTGGGGCATCGCCACATATTGTTCTCGGCAAAGAGAAAAAGAGAGGAGTCTGACGTTGAGCGACATTAATATGGTGCTGGTGGGCGATACCTTCGTCGGCCGTCCCGATCCGGATTCGGCATTTAGTACGGCCAAGCACTTGCTCAAGGACGCTGACATCGCCTTCTGTAATCTGGAAACCGTCGTGGCGGACGCCAAGTATCTCGCGCCGCACGACCATGACCACCATCCGCGAACCGAAGAGTGGATGTTCGACTCTTACGTCAAAGCGGGCTTCAACGTGATGAATTTGGCGAACAACCCGAGCACATGGCATGGCCTCGATCCATTCGTGCGCTGCCTGGACGTCCTGGACAAGGCCGGGATCGTGCGCGGCGGCGGCGGACGCAATCTCGCCGAAGCGCGAAAGCCTGCGATCATCGAGCGCAAGGGAACCAAGGTCGCCTTCGTTTGCCGCGCTTCGGTATGCGATCCGATCACGGCCGCGGCGGCGGACGATCGGCCTGGCATCGCGTACTATCCGGTGCAGACTTTCTATGAGCCCCGGCTTCGGGTGCACCATGTCCCGGGCTCGCCGCCGATTATTCACACGGTGCCGGATCGCGGCAAGGCCCGCGCAGCCCTGGCGGAGGATATTGAAAGAGCTCGGAAATCCGCGGATGTCGTGATTGTCTCGTGGCACTGGGGCGTGTCACCGACCACGGGAGGAACCGGCGAGCTTGCGGAATATCAGATCGAGATGGGACATTTCGCTATCGATGCCGGCGCCGACATGGTGGCCGGCCATCATTCGCACGTTCTTCAGGCGATCGAGGTGTATAAAGGCAAGCCGATTCTCTATTCGCTGGGAAACTTCGTGCACGATCTGCACTACCAAAAACGCCCTAACTATGTCCTTTCGTCCATGCTAGTGCGCTGTCATATCGCCAACGGCAAACTCGATCGGCTTTCGTTCGTCCCAGGGCTGTACCAGGGCAACGGTCCGCCGGAGTTTTTTCAGCCGGCTCAGGCTTTGCAGCTGGTCAAGGACATACAAAAGATCTCCGCGCGTTTCGGCACGAACTTCGAAGTCGGCAAGGACGATGTCGCGGTCATGATTCAATAGGCGCGCGGTGGCGAAGGTCGTGAAACATCCATGCAATCGAGGAGGAGTCATGCGCTCATGTCCGCTTGTTGTCATTTTGCTCTTGACTTCGTGCGCGACCACGCCGATCAGCGTCGAGCACGCGTCCGTGGTGCCCGCTTCGAGAATTCTCGCGGCGCAGATGTTGGCTCCGAGTCCCCGCACCGGCAGCCTCGTCATCAAACGCGACAGCGGTTTCATGGGATCGGCGTGCACGATGCGAGTATTCGTCGATGGTGTGGCCGTCGCCGATCTGGAGGCAGCGGAAAAAATCGAACTGTTCGTTCCTTTGGGTGAACACATCGTCGGCGTCACTTCGAACGGTATTTGCGGCGGCGGTACTGCGGAAGCGGCTGTGGTCCTGGTTCCCGAGCGGCAGAGGATTCTTCGCATCGCCAGCGGTCAAAGCGGCGACATTTATCTCCATCCGACCGCGTTCTGAAATATTCGAGCGTTGTAATGAGCCGAGCTTTCGATTCCGATAATTTCCTACAAGCCGCCGGGGACGCGATTATCGCCGCCGCGCCGGACGGCAAGATCGTTTTCTGGAACGCCGCCGCCGAGCGGATCTTTGGCCACTCGACGAGCCAGGCGCTCGGACAATCGCTCGACCTGATCATTCCCGAGCGGTTTCGCGAGCGCCATTGGCTGGGTTACCGGCGGGTGATGGAGAGCGGACAAACTCGTTACGGCGCCGACGTGCTGCGAGTCCCCGCCATTCACAAAGACGGCCGCGCGCTGTCGATCGCATTTACGGTGACACCGTTGTATTCGCCCGACTGTCGCATCGAAACCATCGTCGCGGTTGTCCGCGACGAAACCAGGCGCTGGCAGGAGGAACAGGCTCTCCGCAAGCGCATCGCCGAGTTGGAATCCGATCGTTCGAGAGTGGAAAATCGTTGATCTAACCACCTTCAAGCGGTTCAGGGAATCCGCCGAAGCACGCCGTCTCGCGCTGGTCTTCGCGATCGTCTACTTCGCGCAAGGCATGTGGTACCTGCCGAACCTTCCGATCACGTTTCTGTTAAAAGAGAATTTTGGCTTTGGTGCCGCTGAAACCGCGGCGTTTTTTTCGATCACCGTGATTCCCTGGCTGATCAAGCCCATATACGGCCTGATCTCGGATTTCGTGCCGCTGTTCGGCCAAAGGCGCAGGAGCTATTTCATTGTTTTCTCGGCGCTGGCGGCGGCCATGGGCCTGAGTCTCACGCTGGTGGGGTCCTATACGTACTGGAACGTTGCGATCTTTTTTACTTTGATGGGATTCGGTTTGGCCTTTACGGACGTGCTGACGGACGCGCTCATGGTGGAGAACGGCCAGCGGCTTGGCCTCACCGGGCCTTTCCAGGCGGTTCAGTGGTGCGCCATTTCGCTGGCGTCGATTCTGGTCGGCGTAGGCGGAGGCTGGCTTGCCGAACGCAACAATCTTTCGCTTACGTTCCTGATCGCGACGATTTTCCCGATGATTACATTGGCCATGGCGATGTTACTGATACGCGAGCCCCGCGTCCAGACCGGCGAGCGCCAGTTTCGCGAGACCTGGGCGGCGATCCGCGGCGCGATCAGGTCGCGTACTCTCTGGATCGTCGCCGGATTTATATTTTTCTACCATTTCAGTCCATCCTTCGGCCCGGCTCTGGTCTACTATGCCACGGATAGACTCGGCTTCTCAAAGCTCTTTCTCGGCACACTCGATTCACTCTTATACGCCTCCGGTATCGTTGGCGCGGCGCTCTATTTCGCATTTTCGAAATCCGTTTCGTTCAAGAATTTGATCCACTTTGCCATCGGCGCCGGCGTGGCGGCCACGCTCGCTTACCTCGCGTACCGCGGCGAAGTATCGGCCGTGGTGCTGTCGCTGCTCTTCGGCGCCGTCGGGATGATTATTCAGCTTACATTTCTTGATCTCGCCGCGAGAGCCTGCCCGAAACAGGCCGAGGCGACCTTTTTTGCCTTTCTCACCTCGATTTATAATGGCGCGGTACAGCTTTCGCAGATCACGGGCGGCTGGCTTTACGATCGGGTCGGGTTTGAGCGCTTGATTCTCATCAGCGCCGGGTTTACCGCCTTCTGCTGGTTGTTAGTGCCGCTGCTGAAACTGGCTGAACTGGACCCGGCGGGGAGGTCCGAACGGTCGTAGGCTTCCCGCCTATTGACGCTTTGGAGAACGAGATTATTGTTTTGGCTGCGCGGCACTCGAGACGAGCATCGGCGCGTGCTGAAAAAGATTTGCCTTTTCAGCACGCCGTCGCTCAGCTAGATTTATCAAAGAGTTCGGTTCGTAAGTATGTGGATCATGCGATAGACAAAGCTAAGGGACGACTCCTTGCGAGTGCGAGCAATGTTCTCCGCCCGGCAGGGGCTGTCCAACGATCAATGAACTGATTCGTAACGGTATGGCGCTAGCGAGACTCTTGATGCAAAGTTGGCGGCGCTTGCGGGATGCACTCCGGTCCGACGACCGCCAGCGTCTGATCGAATTCTTATGTCGGGAATACGTCGATGAGGCGAGGGACGTCGCCCAGTTCCGCGAGCATGCCCAACGCATGACCTATCCTCAATTCCGCGACCGGCTGCTGCGCATCGCAGCGGAAGAAAATGCGCATGTGGAGTGGCTCAAGGAGAAAATACGCGCTCTGGGCGGCGCCATTCCGCAGACCGCCTTGACTATCCAAGAGGGCCGCAATCCGTGGGAAAATCTGCGCATCGACGCGGCAGAAGAACAGCGCGACGGCATTGAGGTGCTGAACAAAATCTACGCCCTCGCCGAGCGCGCCGACCCGGAGATCGCCGCCGGGCTCCGGCGGATGCACGAGGAGGAAAAGCGGCATCGCGGAGAAATTCTCGACATGCTGATGCGCACCGACCCGCAAGCGTTTGCAACGACTCCGCCCGCGACCGGCGGTCCCGGGAAGGTAAGGCATCGCTTCGGCGCTTGCCCTTTACTTCTTCCGCCGGGATCTGCGCATTTTTCTTTTGGCCGGCTCCGTCGAGGCGCCGGGGAACTGAACATTGATGGCCATGATTCTGTCGGCGTAGCGATCGGCAAGGCGGCCAAGGAAAGCGCTGAAGAACTGCCACTCACGGCCGGGCTTGTGCGGACTGACCACTTCGCAGTTGATCAATCCGTCGTGAACAAACCAGGTCATCCAGCCCGGGTAAGATAAATTCTTATGCTGGATGCGCCGGCCGCGCCGAGTGGCCTCAAACGTCCGTAGCTCGCCGGCGCGCATCGCATCCACCAGGGTCTTATGCAGATTAGCGCCGCTGCGTTCAATGATTTGAAAGCGGATCATGTTCGGCACCTCCAGATCGCCGGCGAGTTCGGACGATTCGAATTCTAAAGGGAGCCGCCCTGGTTTGGCAAGCCAATTTCCGTGCGAGGTTCCTCGCGCTCCCTCGGCGCTTCTTGTCCGGACAAAAATCTTGTTGTAGAAGCAGTCGCGGCGCGACGGTTTATCCGCTGGGGTTTTGGCTTGAACGGGGCGGCAAGAAATGAAAGCAAGGGAGCTTAATATGCTCAGAGTTTCAGCTTTTTTTGTGCTCGTGGGGAGCATCGCAGCGGCTTTGCCGCTGAACCAACGAACCGTGGGCGGGCTCGCCTACGCGCAAACGCCGTCGTTCTATCAGGGAAAGACCATACGCATTATCGTGGGCAGCGACAGCGGCGGTCTTTATGACCGATGGGCCCGGCTCCTTGCCAAGCACATGCCGAAGCATATCGCCGGTAATCCCCAGATGATGGTCCAGAATATGCCGGGCGCGGGCGGTCTCACGGCGACGAATTACCTTTACGGAGTGGCTAAACCCGACGGGCTTACGTTGGGGATGTTTCAGGCGCACCGTTATATGCAGCAGCTCACCGGCATGGGCGAAGCCAAATTCGATCTGCGTAAATTTAATTGGATCGGCACCATGGAAAAAACCGAAGTGATGTTTTTTGTCCGCGCCGACTCGCCTTATAAGACCTTCGACGATATCGTCAAATCTGGCGAGCCGCCCAAATGCGGCGCAACGGGATCGACGGACGGCACTTACTCACTGGCGAAAATATTCGAAGAGACCTTAAGAGCGAAATTCAATCTAGTCATCGGGTATCAAAGCGGCAATGCGATCGATTTGGCGATGGAAAAAGGCGAAGTGATTTGCCGCGGCATGATCGTGACGGGTCATTTCAGCCGTGAGCCATTCGTCTCTTGGCATAAAACGGGCTTCGATCGTCATCTGGCTCAAAGCGGGGTCGTGAGAGATCCCAGAATGCCGGAGGTGCCGACCCTTGGCGAACTGATGGATCGTTACAGGACTCCCGAAATCGGCCGGCGGGTCGCGCAAGTGATATTGGCCGGTAACGAGTACGGGCGTCCCATGGTGGCACCTCCGGGGGTGGCCGCGGAGATCGTGAGAATTTTGCGCGAGGCCTACTCAAGAGCGCTACGGGATCCGCAGCTCATAGCCGAAGCGAAGCAAGCGAAATTGGAAATCGAGCCGGCTTCAGGCGAAGAATTGCAAGCGCTCACGGAACGAGTGATGAGTCAGCCCGCCGAAGTCGTCGAACGCGTGAAAAAACTCATCGGTGAATAACAGACTGCACGGCCACGGCGCCGATCAGCCGGAGGCGAGCAGCTTTCCCCATCCGCTAACGGGCGGGATAATGCCCGGATGGACAAGGTTGCGCCACACCTCGGCGCTGGTCCGGGTAAATGTCGGTTTACCGAATTCCTCCTCGATTACGGGTATCACGTGAAGGCTCATCGTGGCGCCGCCGGGCACGAGGATGGCTTCGGCATCGGGAGCAAGCCGCGCCGCCTCCCGGCCCACTTCCAATGCGAGATCGAGACCCTGTTCGAAAGACATGCCAAAAGCTTCCTTGGCCCATTGGCCGCGCTTAGTGATGCCGACTACCTGGAGGCCGCCGTTCGACAGATAACCGATCACAGCCTGGTTGAATTCATCGGTCCAACGACCGCCCACCGCAATCTTTTTCAAACCGAGGTGATCCATCGCGGCGATGGCCGCTTCGAGAGGTGCGTCGCCGCGTATGCCTAATTTGTCTTCGGCTTCCTTCAGGAGTCGCACGACTCGCGGGCGCCCCAACTGCGCGGAGACGGGAGTGCCGCCCAGAACAAAGACATCGACTTTTTCTGCCGCTAATGCCTCAACACAATTCCAGTAGTTGGGAATCGCCGCCTCGACGGCTTCCCGGGTAAAATCTCTAATGCCCAAAACCGTAGTGACGAGCATGATGTTGGTCGGCGCGATCTGGTAGAACTCATACCCCGGTCCGCGTCTGGCGCGGCGCGCGTCAACGGCGGCCGGATCGATATGTCCGAAGCGAAATTTCGGCATGAATGGGTTCATGGTACCTTCCGTCAAACGGTCGAGTAGCCGCCACCTCTCCGCCTAATACGATGCGATACCGCTGTCAAGCAATACGACTCCGGGTTGCGCAGAGATCTGCGCGGGAGTAGAGTCGGCCCCATCTAAGGAGGATCAAGCCATGGGTCAAAGTGTATCGCTGAACGAACGCGCCGACGCTCTGGAGCGCAAGATGAGCGATGAACTCGACGTGCTGATTTCCAAATCGGCGCTTTTCAATATGGCGGACGGGAAGCTCGGGGCCTCCGGCATGAGTTCTGAATCGGCCGGCCAATCCGGCAAGTATCAGCTGATGGACGATGATCCGCGGCTGCCGAAAATGCCGGCGAGGCCGACCCTGCTCGACTATTTTGATTACCGCGCCAAGGGCATCAATCACATGCTGCAGAGCGCGACCCACGCGCTGAAGGCCGGCATGCCGGAAAAAACGATTCTCGCCTGTCTGCTGCACGATATTGCCAACGCGATCTTCATCAAGAGCGATCACGGTTACTGGGGCGCGCAACTGATCGAGCCCTACGTCGACGAGGAGGTCAGCTGGGCGGTTCGCGCGCACCAGGCGCTGCGGTTTTTTCCCGACGAATCGGTCGGCTACTCGTATCCGGAGGCGTACGTCAAGCATTTCGGTCCGGACTACGAGCCCGACGACTACATCAAAGACGCATACAAACGCGCGCGCGATCATAAGTGGTATATGACCGCGCGCATGATCACCGTCCACGATATCTATTCCTTCGATCCCAATGCGGTCGTGAGCTGGGAGCCGTTCGCCGATATCGTCGGCCGCAATTTCAAACAGCCCGCAGAGGGATTGGGTTTCGACAACAGTCCGGTGGCCCATATGTGGCGCACGATCCGACGGCCAACGAAGTATCTCTGACAATGAACCGCCGCGCCTGGTTTTAAGCCGCAAGAAGCACTTGGACGACGATCCCGGAAATAGGACGCCGTTCCACTCGGTCACATCTTACCTCGGGCGCATTTCTCTGGATTGATACAGAGAACGCGTGGCGTCGTTTCACTTTAGTGACGAACTGGATTCTTAAATTTGCCGAATCTCACCTCCGCTGACGCAGTCCCGACTTTCCGTAAATAGATTTCTTAAATCCGGAACCGTGGCATGTGAAATGCGATTTTCGTCCGCAGGAGGTGATCTATGAATTCTAAGAAGATCCTTGCAACGGGTCTATTGGGGCTCGCCTTGGTGACGCTCGGCTGCGCAGCGCGCACGGGACCGATTCGCGGCGAGGCGGCGGTCCAAGGTGACTCGACCTCGGCGAGTGGGCGAAGTCAGGTCAATACCGACACGCAGACCGAGGAGAACCGAAAAAAATCTTCCAGCGGCGGGGCCGTTAGCGGTTCTGTCACGGGCAGCGGTACTGGCTCCGTGAGCGGCAGCGGCAGCGTGAGCGGCGCCGGGAGCTGAGGCGAAACACGACAGCACTGCGCCGGACTCGCCCGGTTTTCAACCCGGTGCGGACGAGCGCTCGCGCGCCTGGGAATCACTCTCAGGAGCGCGAGCGCCGGCTCTTTGTAATAAACTGCCGCTCGTAGAGAGTCCGAAGCTCGGCCAGACTGGTGATTTGGCCGGGATGTTTATCGTCACGGATCCGGGTGACGCGGGCAAAGCGAAGGGCGAACCCGGAGCTGTACTGCGGACTCTGTTGAATCTCATTATAAGTCACTTCGACGACGACTTCCGGCCGCACCGCGACGGTATAACCGTCGTCGTTCAGCCCAAGCGAGCGAAGCCGCTCGGTCATTTCCTTAAATTCCTTATCCGTGAGCCCTTTGAAGGTTTTGCCGACGGGCGCATAGCCGCCGTCGTCCTTGACGGCGAGATGAAAGTTCGAAAGCCAACCGGTCCGCCGCCCTGAGCCCCGATCGACGGCAATGATCACGCAATCCACAGTCTCCGCCGGTTTGACCTTGAACCAGAGCTTACCGCGATTGCCGGGCATGTACGGGCTGCGCGGCGCCTTGGCCATCACCCCTTCATGACCGACGGCGAGGGATTCGTTGAGGAACGCTTCGGCATGGCTTTTTTGGCGCGCCAGGGTTTGCGACGCTAGATGCGCGCCGGCGGACACGCCGGCGAGTTTTTGCCAGCGGGCCTCATAGGGTTCGTCGATGAGCGAGCGGTCGTTCAGATAAAGGCAATCGAAGAGATATAGCGCGAGAGGAATCTCGCTCGCGGCGGTTTCTATGCCATGGACGCGCCGGAACCGACGCATGAGCTCCTGAAAAGGAAAGGGCCGGCCATCCGCGCCGGTAGCGACGACTTCGGCGTCGAGGATGAACGATTCGCCGCGCAGTTCGCGACGCGCGATCTCGGCGATCTCGGGCAGGCTGTTTGTCACTTCGGTCAAACGACGGCTCCAGATCCGGACCCGTTCGCCTTGCTTGTGGATCTGCACACGCGCGCCGTCGTATTTGTATTCGAGCGCTGTCACTCCTTTGTGAACCTTGAGGATCTCATCGAAGTCGTCGGCAAGCTCGGAGAGCATCGGCAGGAGCGGCACGAAGAGTTTGATGTTTACTTTTTCCAACGCATCCCCGCCTTCGGTCAAAGCGATGGAGGCAACTTCGGCCAGGTCGGATAGGAACAGAGCGGCGCGCCGGACCGTTTGTAATGGGCTGCCGGACGCGCGAGCGATCGCTTCCAAAATTAGCCCGTCGTGCAGCCCGATGCGGAGTTCGTTGTGCAACAGGCGGAATAAAATCGGCCGCTCGCGCGATGACGCCCTTTCAAAGAGTTCTCTCAGGCGAACGTATTTTTGTGCGCGCGAACCCTTGCCGGTCGCAGCCGCTATTGCAGCAAAAAAGCCGGCAACATCTGCAATGCTCAGCGCAGAGCCGCCGCCGGGGCCGGTCTCCGGCGGTTCGGCAATCTGCGCAAACCCTGCGGCCCCGATGTCGAGCGTCCGGGGATCGGAAACAGGGAACGGGCGGCCCGACAAGAACGCAACACCCGAACGGATCTCCTCAGGTCCGAGACGCGCGAGATAATCCGCCGCAGCGGCGATCTTCGCCAGCCGGCTCGGCGTTTTTTCCAACTCGTAACAAAGGGCGGCAAAGTCGGCAAACTTCACCCGGACATTCTAACATCTGATTCTGCAACCGAAACCGTCTTGGATGTGGACTTTAGGGGGACTGCTCGAAATAAGTAAAAAACTATTTTCATAAGAGAACAGCGCCTCTATCGCGACACACGTTGGTACGCCTGTCCATTCGATTACGACGGCGCGCCCGGCGCGGCGGGCGCGACGGTGGGCTGAGGCGGAGGCGTGCCGACGCCCTCGGCATCGAAAGCCTTTTTCAGCCGGCGCCGGTACTCCCGACCGATGGCGAGCTGGTGCGCCGGCAGGGTTTTGACTCGCGCCCGGAGCGTGAGCGTCGCCTCAGTAAAGTTTTCAAGACCAAAAACTTCCACCGCTTCGAGCATCAGGCGTTCATATTCCGTCTCGGCTTTCATTTCGTCGCCCACTCGGCGCATGATCGCCATGATTCGATCCGGATCTTCTTTGGCAGTCACCACGACGTCAATCAGCGACGCCGACCAGCCCATAGTTGCGTTGGCGAGGGTGTTGATAGTGCCGTTGGGAAATACATGCACGACGCCGGCTTGATCGCGCAGGATCACGGTCCTGAACGTCACCGCTTCGACCAGTCCGGTGACACCGTTGATGATCGCCGTGTCGCCGACGCGGATTTGATTTTCGAGGATGAGAAAAAAACCGCTGACCAAATCGCGCACAAGGTGCTGCACACCGAGACCCGCTGCCAAGCCAAATACGCCGGCCCCGGCAAGGATCGGGCCCACGTTGATACCGAACTGGCTCAGCACGATCAAGACCACGATGAACCAGAGAAAACCATTGGCGATCGTCCAGAGCACGCTCGAGAGTGTCCGGATGCGCTGTCCGACCGGACCGTAGGGCGTTTCCCGCCTCTCCGTGGCCGCGATCACTAATTGCTCGAGGCGGACAAAACCGTTGCGCAGCAATTTGATAATCAGGTAACCCGCAACCACGACCAGCGCCACCCGGATGAGCGCTTGGACTCCGTCGAGGCCGAAAGTCATCATCTCGTCGATAAATGTATCCCACGCCTGTGCGGACATAACTGCTCCTCCAGCTTCAGCTGCTCTCAGGTTGTCGCAAAAATTGCGGCAAGATGCCAGGCTCGCAACGCGCGGCATATTCGCCTTGACTGTTTCGCGCTGGCCTGACCGGTCCCCAGCTCTCCCCGTGCTGCGGCGGTGAAGGCCCCGGAACTCTGGCATAACGCTGTGGCTTTTTTGCTTGAATGCTTGAATCGGTTGGGTTAATGGCGGAGGTTAAGGGGCAGCGGAGGCGAAAAGCTGCCAGGAGCAGAGCATCATGGATTATTTCACCTTCTGGATCATAACCGTTTTTGCCGCGGTCGCGGTTTACCGCTTGTTGTCACGGCGGCTCGTAACACCCAAAGCCCGGGTCAACGCGATGCTGCGACGCTACTACGCTCTGGAAAGAACCGGCCTTACCGAGCCGGAGTGCCTGCTGCAGATGCTCTTGACTCGGAGGGAATGGAAAAATCTTCCCCATCGTTTTCTTGTCCAATTAGTGTCGCGTCTGCGTTCGAAGGAAGATGTCATCCGATTTGTGTCGGTATCGGAAGACTACCGTTATCAACGCACTCATTATCCCGAGCTGTCCAAGCAGACCAATTTAGACGACGCCATGACGGAGATCGCGTGCTTGTTTGCCCGCTTCGGGTTTCGCCTGCAGAGGGAAGAGCGTTACAAAGAGGCGGAGTTCGTGCAGAAGCTCGCATTGCGTTTGCAGCCTCATCAATATTTCACCAAGCTCCCTCTGGCGGCCACCTATCACTCAACCGGACGGCATAGCGATGCACTGCCGCTGTTCGAGGAAGGCCTGACAAACTTCGACGAGTTCGAAAAAGGTCGCCGCTCCGACGACCAGGCATTTTCCCCGGCCGCGTGTTTAGGAGCTGAGATAGACAGCCGCGAATTTCGAGATCGGTACGAAAAGCTCCGCGAAGCATGCCGCAAAGCAGCCGAAGGAGCATCGACGTCGCTGGTTTATTTTGCGGGTTTCACGGAATTGCTCTGCTAGCGGACTCTCGCAGCCCTCACCCTCGCCTTCTCCCGCTATCGCGGGCGAGGGTCTCAGAATAAGATCGTAGCCAGGGATCCGCGTTGATCAGGCGCGAAAAGTTCGTGTGAACCAAGTGCTGAATGTTTTTCGTAGTTGACTGCCTGACCTGGGCGAGCGCATTCACAACATCTTTGATCGCTACCGGCATGCCGATCTCATCATTTTTTTTGAGCCATCTCAGCGCGCCGGGGTTGTCGGTTTCTGTGAGCAGCAGATGATCCGGTACGGCTTGGGCGATTTTTTTAATGTAATCGGAATAGAGCACTTCGACGCCGATCGTGAAATAGCAGCCGAAGTCGATCATAGCCTTGAGAATATCCATCGGACCGGAGTACCAGTGGACGATGGCGCGTGTGACGTCATATTTCTCGAGCAGGTCGAGGATTTCCTTTTCGCCGGCTTTGGTGTGCAGGTTGACGAACTTTTTTTGCTCGCCGGCGGCGGCGATGAAATAGTCGAGGACTTTTCGCTGCGCCGGATAGGTGGAGGTATCTCTGACCCAATGAAAATCCAGACCGATCTCGCCGATGGCCGGGCTCATTTCGATGTAGCGGCCGATCTCGGGCAAGCGGCCGGCATATTCGGCGGCGTGGCGGGGATGGATACCGAATATCGGCAAAACCAGCTCGGAACGCGTGCCGATCTCCTGCAAGTCTAAAAAAGACGGTGCATCCATCGCCGTGGCGACGGTGAAGATGCGCGCGGTTTCAATCTGCTTCAGCGCATCGTCGAGCAAGTCGCCGTATTTATCTAAATGGACATGGGCGTCGATGAGCATGTGAGTTATCTAGCGCGGTATGATGCCAATGAAAAGCCCTTCACGCTCCAGATTCAAATACCAAGACGTGCTCTTGCGCCCCGAGTTCGATTTTCCATCGGAGCCGGTCGATAATCTATTGAAATTTCTGCTGCAATCTGGCGAACGAGTTTATAGGAAAGTTTCTTGAAGTTGCGATTGACGAATCGGCGGCGGAAATCTCAAGCATTTACGCCCCGCCAACGCCACGGTGGTGTCGTCAGTCCGCGCGAATGTTGGAACCGATGGCGAAGTCAATTCGTAACGATCAGTTTCGAGATCCGTGCTTCCAGTTGATCCACAGACCGATCAGCGCCACGCCGGCGGTGGCCAGATACATTATTAAGAAGCTCTGATCGACCCAATCAAGCAGGGCGCCCAGGGTCAAGGAGCCGACGCCGATGCCGAGATCGTAGAAAAATTGAAATTGCGCCAGCGATTGGCCGCGGCGTTCGACGCTGCTCTGGTCCACCGCCAAAGTCATGAGCGCCGGTTGTGCTGCGCCGGTACCCAAACCGCCGACGATCGCCGCCGCCATTAAGCCGGTTGACGAAGTCGCCAAGGCAAGCATGACGATACCGGCGATATTCAAGATCAAGCCGGGAATAATGACTGCTTGCCGGCTCACTTTATCCGAGATGGGACCGGCGATGGGGCGGCTGAGTAGAATGCACAGCGCATAAACGCCAAACCATATGCCGGGATTCGCCAGACCCATTTGCAACGCGTGAATCGGCAAGAAGGTGAGAATGCCGCCGTGGCCGAAAGAAAGGAAGGCAACGCCGACCGCTGGATCGAGCGATTGTTTAACCATCAGGTTGTCGAGCCAGCGAGAGGATTTTTTGGCTGGAGTAGACGAGCGATCCGGTTCTGCAACCGGAAAGGCCAATAAAAAACTCATCACCAACACGATCACGGCGCCGAGAAAGGCGCCGGAAAATTGAAAACGATGGTACAGCGCGAAACCAAGCACCGGTCCTAAGGCGGAAGCGAGACTGCTTGCCATTCCTGCATATCCCATGAGTTCGCCCCGGCGCCCAGAGGGCACGATGTCTGCGGAGATCGTCGAGACGGCCGTGGTGCAGCCGGACCAGCCGATTCCGTGCAACACCCGGAACGGGAGCAGGAGCAGGATCGATGGTGCCCATAGATAGCCTAGCTTGCCGACGGCAAATAGAGCAATACCGTAGAGCAGGAAGGGTTTCCGGCCGAATCGATCGATCGACAAGCCAACTGGAATGCGCATTGCGGTGGCGGTAACGGTAAACACCGCCATCACCGCGCCGATGACGGTCGACGAAGCGCCGTAAGTGATCAGATAAAGCGGTATCAGCGGCCGCGTGACATGATGCGCGAGGAAGACTCCGAAGCGGCTCATCCATGTCAACACGAAATCCTTGAGCCACGGATGCGCGGATGATGCTTGCGCTGCTGCTTCACGGCGTGCCATTGGAAGGCTCGATCATTGCGGCAGGGGCGATACAAAGTCAATTCACCCCGTGTGGGAACGGTGCAAAATCGTCATTGCAAACTCAATGGACTCCTGACAGAGTGAGGTCGCTTTGCCGACGGGAGGAATGAATTCATGACCACGCCAAACACGACCGTTGGGGTTTCCTCCGGCGCGGAGGCGTTTCTGGCCCAGATGCGCGCGCTGGGCTCGGTGCGCTACATGTTCGCCAACACCGGCACGGATCATGGGCCACTGATCGAAGCGATGGCGCGCACGGCGGGGGAAGACCCGCGCGATATTCGGCCCATCGTCGTGCCCCATGAACAGGCGGCGGTGTCGATGGCTCATGGCTATTACAACGTGACACAACAGCCGCAGATGGTATTGGTACATACGTTGCCGGGTACAGCCAACGCCCTGGGCGGCGTGATCAACGCGGCGTCGGCCAATGTGCCGCTGTTTCTTTGCGCCGGCCGGACGCCGATCACCGAGGGAGAGCTGCGCGGCGGTAAGAGCCAGAACATTCACTGGCGCCAGGAGTCGCGCGATCAAGGCAGCGTGGTGCGCGAGTTCGTCAAATGGGATTACGAGATCCGGACGAATAAAAATCTCGCCGCGGTCGTGGCGCGCGCCTACAAAATCGCCATGAGCGAGCCGCGCGGGCCGGTCTACATGACGTTGCCGCGCGAATGGCTGGCCGAGGCGCTCGACTCGACCGAAGTCTTTACCGCCGATGCGTTGGCGCCGGCGACCAAGACACAGGCGGACCAAGCTTCTCTGGAAAAAATCGCCACTTGGTTGATCGCTGCCGAAAACCCATTGATCGTGACCAAGTATCTTGGGCGCAATTCAGAGGCGGTTGCGCATTTGGTCGAGCTGGCGGACTCGCTGGCCATACCGGTCGCACAGCAACTCAGCTATGTGAATTTTCCCACCGATCATCCGCTCTATGTTGGCACGCAGGTGACCAAGTACGTGAAAAACTCGGATGTGCTGTTTTTCATCGATACCGATGTTCCCTGGGAGCCGCCGAACCGAAATGTTTTGCGCGAAGCCGTCAAAATCATTCACCTGGAGCGCGACCCGCTATTTACCGGCATTCCGGGATGGGGATTTCCCGCTGACCTGCCGGTGACCGGCTGCTCCGACGTGTCACTGCCGGTACTGAACGCGATCATACGGGAAAAGATCGCTGCCGGCGCGGTTGCGAAAACAAAGCTCGACGAACGGCGCGCGCGCATTACGGCGGAGCACGCTGCGGTCATCCGCGAAATGGATGCGAGCGCCGAGGCGACAAGAAATCAAAAGCCAATCCATCCATTTTGGCTGTCGAAATGCATCGGCGATCAAATGGATGATCAAACGATCATCGCCAATGAGACGATTACCTCGCGGCTCGCCGAGTCGATTCACCTGAACCGCCCCGGCTCGATGTTCAACACGCCGCTCGCTGGCCATCTCGGCTGGGGCCTCGGCGCGGCGATCGGCATGAAGCTCGGCGCGCCGGAGGCTACGGTGATCGCCGCCGAAGGCGACGGCTCGTACATGTTTTGCGCGCCGACGGCTTGTCATTTTACGGCGCAAAAATATCAGATCCCGTTTCTGACGGTGATCTACAATAATCAAGCATGGAACGCGAGCTTGAACGCGGCGCGCGGCCTGTTTCCCGACGGCATAGCGGCCAAGACGCGCAATTTTCCCGGCACCGATTTGAGCCCGTCGCCGAGCTTCGAGTTGACCGCCCAGGCCTGCGGCGCCTACGGCGCGCGCGTCGAAGAGCCGGACGAATTGCCGGATGCGCTGGCCAAAGCTCTGAGGGTGGTTAAAGAAGAAAAGCGCCAGGCGCTGCTCAATGTGATCTGCAAGCATCCTCTTGCGTGAGGGGAGTGATGGAGTACTGGAGTGATGGGTTCGGATCGGAGAATTAACCGCAGAGTACGCAGAGAGCGCAAAGGGTCCGATTGAATTAACCTGAAAGCACAGTAGTCGAGGTGGCAGTGAAAACGATTCGTGAGCAGATTAAAGTTGATGGCAACGCGATGAATTTGTATTCGGCGCAGCCTGACGGGGGCGGGCCGTTTGCGGCGGTGCTGGTTATCCAGCACCAGTATGGCGTCGACAAGTTCATGGAGGAAATGACCGAACGTTTTGCGCGCGACGGCTTCTTCGCGGTCTGTCCGGACCTTTACCATCGGGACGGCTCCGACTGCACCGATGACGGGCCGACGCGGCGCGGCCGGGCGCGCGACGAGCATATTATCAAGGACATCAATGCCACGATGGCGCATTTGAGAACGAACGGATCCGTCGATAGCCGGCGCGTGGCGATCCTCGGCTTCTGCATGGGCGGTCGCATCGCTTATTTGATGGCGGCGGCGAGCAAGGACTTCAAGGCTGCGATCACCTGGTACGGCGGCAGCTGCTTTCGTCAGTGGGGCGATGGGCCGACGCCGTTCCAGCGAACGGCGGCGGTCAACTGTCCGATTCAAGGACACTTCGGCGAGACCGATCAGAATCCGACTCTCGAAGATATGGCAAAGCTCGATGCCGAGCTGACGAAGCACGGCAAAGCCCATGAGTTTTACGTATACAAAAACACCGGCCACTCGTTCATGGACCCGCACCATCCGGACCGCTACGTGGAAAAATCAGACCGCGAGTCATGGGCGCGTGGATTGGAGTTTTTGCGCCGGCACTTGGCGCGGTGATTCGGATTGATCTGCCGCGAAGGCGCAAAGGCGCAAAGTTCGGAGGGGAGATCTAAGAGAGGTTTGCACCACAGAGCACACTGAGAACACAGAGGGTAAGAGTTCTTCATTCGACCCGATCTTTCGAATGAATTCTCTGTGAACTCTTATGAAAATAGTTTTCTCCTTTGATCGATAACCAGTACAACAAATCCCCCTCTTTCCCCACGGTGCGCTGTGCGTTGTACATGGCAACATTGGTCGCTACTCGACGGAATCCTGTGATCCGGGATTTCTTCCAACGTCTGATGGCCAAGGGCAAACCGTTCAAAGTCGCGATGGTTGCTTGCATGCGCAAGCTCCTCACAATTCTCAATTCGATGCTCAAACATAAAACTCGTTGGTCTGAAAATTTTTCTTTTCAGACCCCTTGACTTTGAACACAGTTGCTTTGGTAAAGGGGGATTTTCATCTGCTGTGTTGTACCGACCGGTACATAAATTACTTGTGGTTAAATCTTGAGATTTTTCAGAGGAGGAACGCATGGCGAACAAACCTAAAATCACGTTCGCGACCAATCCGAATCCGCGCAATCGGGCTCTTATCGATGGATTGATTCCGCTGGACGGCTACGATTTTGAATACGTCGGCGACAAGTATACGCCGGGCGAGATGCACTATCGCTTTGTCCAGGGAGAATTCGACGTCGCCGAGATGTCCACGGCAACGCTGATGCGGGCGAAGGAGAAAGGCAAACCCTTTCTCGCTTTGCCGGTTTTCTTTCAGCGCGGACCGCGGCAGCGCAATATTTTCCATTGCGCCGGCAAGGTCGATCATCCGAGCCAGCTCAAGGGAAAGCAAATCGGCGCATTTCGCTACGGCGCGACGGCGGTGTCGTGGGCGCGCGGTTATCTGCTCGACGAGCACGGCATCAAGACGACCGACGTGGGCTGGTTTGTCTCGGGGCAGGAGGTCTACATCGCCAACGAATTGCCGGTGAAAGTAGAGCGGCTCGATCCGCCGCCGCCCTTCGGCCAGGAAAAATCCCACCTCTCGCGCTTGTTGAGCGAGGGTAAGCTCGGCGCGGCACTGGTTGCGGGCGATTCCGGCTATACGGGTTTATTCGGCGGCGGTTCGCTGCCGCGGGTGATGGGCGAATTTCCGGGCGTCAAACCGCTGTTCGAGGACACCGACGAAATCGTCGGCTACGTCAAACGAACGCAGATCTACCCGATTATTCACATCATGGCCATGCGCGCGGAAACGGCGGAAAAATATCCCGATTTACCCGCCAAGCTCATCGAGGCTTTCCGGGAGGCGAATCGGCAGGCGGTCAAATATCTGAAGCCGGCGGAAGCCGAAGGCTACGCCAAAGAGCGCGATGTGCTTGGCTACGATCCCTACGCGTGCGTGCTCACCGAGGGAGACAAAAAGTCGCTCAAAGCCCTCAACCGATATCAAATCGAGCAAGGTTTGGTGAAAAGCGAGTTGCCGCTCGAAAGCCTATTCGTCAAGGACGCGTTCGGGAGATAAAGAACGGAGTGTTGGAGTAATGGAGTATTGGAGTAATGGGGTCCGGATTATCGATTGCTCCACCACTCCAGTACTCCATCACTCCCATGCTCCATCATTTCAGTTCTAATTCAACGACACCTGGCTGCGCCGACCGAAGTACCAGGCGATGAAGATGAAAGGCGCGAGCACGAGAGTCATGAGTAGCGTGACCGCCGATGCTTTGTTGATATTCCCGCCGTACCAGTAGCTCCAGATCACCGCGGGCAGCGTGATGTTGTCGTGCACAGCAAGAAACACCGCGGCGGTGAGCTCGCGATAGACCAGCAAGGCGGACCAGATCCAAACGGAAAACAGGGTCGGACGAATCAGCGGAAACAAGATTCGCCACGCGGTCCTGAGGTTGGAAAGGCCGGCGACGAAGGCCGCTTCTTCCAACTCGCGATGAATTTGCAGCAGGGCGCCGTTGAGAGCGCGGGTGGCGAAGGCCAGCCGGGCGATGACATAGACGATGGCGATCAGCCAGACCGTGCCGTACAGAGGGATCGTCGTGCCGAGGACAAAGAGCGAGAGCAGCAATGCGCCGATGGAGAGGATCACTTCCGGCAACGCCTGGGGCAGGAACGCGCCGAATTCGAGAGCGTAGCGCAGTCGACTCGGCGAGCGCACGATGAGCCAGGAAAGGCTGAAGGCGAGAAGCAAAACGGCCAGGGGCACGACAAACACCAAGAGCGCCGTGTTGGTGAGACCGCGCATGACGAGCTGCCAATCCATGCCATAAAAATGACCGAAAGAAAGCTGGCGCATCATTTCGTAGGACGGCGTGACGAAATACGGCGTCAAAGCCGCGTAAGCGATGAGCAGCAGCGGCACGATTTTCGATATGAAGGCGTACAGCGCAATGAATCCCCATGCCGCGATCGACCATTTGCCGAGCGGAATCAATGCCGGCCGGTATCCCTTACCCGTGACGACCTCGAAGCGATGTCCTTGACGCAAAACTTGTCCATACCAAAGGGTTAACAGACCGGCCACAATAATCATAAACGCGCCGACCACGCCGGTGATCCCGTACTCGGGAAGGCCCGCCCCTTGCGGGTGAACCTTGAGATAAATGAAAGTACTGAGCATATAGACGCGATTGCCCAGACCGAGAATAGCCGGAATATCGAAAGTAGCGACGCCGATGGTGAGAATATAAATCACCGCGGCGAGAATGCCGGGACGCGCCAGCGGCAACGTCACACGCCAGAGAATCTTGTTGTAGCCCATGCCGTGGACGCGCGCCGCCTCCTCGAGGCTCGGATTCATGGCGCGGAACATTTGTGCCGTCAGAATAAACGCCAGCGCGGACAAGCTCAGTCCCTGGACGAAACCCATGCCGATCGGCGTCGCGATATTGATCGGACCGGCGTCGAGAGCGAACCATTCCACCAGCCAGCGATTGATGATGCCGATGCGCGGATGCGCGAGCATCGTCCAGCCCATCGCCGTGTAGATGCCGGGAATGAGCAGTCCCAGTGTCATGATCACGTAGATGAGGGTCTTGCCTGGGATTGTGGAGCGCTCCGCAAGCCATGCGATCGGCAGGCCGAAAAGCATCGCGCAGAGCGTCGTCGTGACGGTGAAAATTAACGTGTTGGTGATAACCCGGTAAAGCAGCGGGTCGGTAAAAACATCCCGATAATTGCCCAGGGTGTAAATCGCGCTGGGGGTGCCGAAGACGCCCTTCTGTAAGCTGATCCAGAACATGACGAGCACCAGAACGAAGATGATCGCCATCGGAATCAGAGCTAGGGACAGAAGCGGCGATGGAGCGTTACGGCGTATCGCTCCGGAAAATCTAAGTGCAACTTCCGTCATGAACAAACTCCTCGTCTGCGCCCAACTGAAGCCGGAATATCTCCCGCCAAGGCGCCAGGACGCAAAGTTTAAGCTTTTTACTACTTGCCGCCTTCGCGCAGAATCGCCTCCAGCTCTTTTTGCGTTTCAGCGTAGCCTTTTGACGAGGCGAGCCATTCCGGCGAGCTGGTGACGATCTTGCCTTTAGCCGCGCGCAGAGCATCGAGCTCCCGTTTGGTCTGGGAGCCCGGAAACAGATGAAGGTCCATGCCGTCATATTTCCAGAGCATCTCTTGTCCTTCCGCGGACATAAGGTAGTTGACCAACAGCGCGGCGATGTTGGGCGCGCGGGAGTTTTTCGGTATGGCCGCATATCTCATGTGCAGCACCGTCCCTTCTTCTACGACCGTATGACCGATCGGAGCGCCGGTGCGCTTGAGCACGTTCACGTCATTGCCGCCGCAGGTAAACACCAGCATGAGAAACTCGCCGCTGGTAATGCGCTCCGATTCGCCGCAGCGCATGAGTCCGGCAATTTGCTTGGACAGTTTTCTGGTGTAGTCGATCATCTTCTCGCGGCCGAGGAAATCGGGCGTGGCGAACTCCCTGAGACCGGCGGCGTAAGGGGTTGACGCGATTTTGCCCTTCCATTTGGGATTGAGCACGTCGGCCATGCGGCGCGGCACATCGCTGCCCTTGACCAAATTGGCGTTGTACTGAATGCCCACCACCGTGGTCGCGAAGGCGACGTGCGTGCCGGCCGGCGCAATGGCGTGAAATTTACCTTCGGGTTTCGGCTTGTTTTCGATGAATTTGTCGTAAGTCGTGTTGGCAAAAAGATTGGCTTTGAGGCCGTCGAAGATCGCTTGCGAATTGCCCAGGTAAACGTCGGTGCTGGCCGGCTGGCCCGCGGCCGCTTCCTGGATGACGCGCAGCATCAGACGCTGCATGTCGGGGCCGGGCGTATACTGGCCTTTGAGATTGAGCTTGTATTTCTTGTTCATCCCCGCGAGGATTTCTTGGAATCCCTCGCTGCCGCCGAAACTGTTCTGGCCCCACTGGCCGCGTATGCTGCCTTCTTTCTTGGCGCCCTCGATGACCTCCGCGAGCGTCGCCGCGCGCGCTTGCGCCGCCAGAATGAAGACCGCGATCATGAGGGCAAACAATTTTGTCGCGAGCATAAGTTTCCTCCTCTGGGTTAGTGTTCTTGGGCAAACACCATGATATCCGCCGCCTCGACTTTAAATTGGACTGCGCCTTCCGTACTTTTCGGCAAGAATCGGCTTTTCCCGAGCAGCTGCCGGCCTTTGGCATCGGCGCAGAAAATGAACTGGTCGCCCAGAAATGTGCTCGTGGTGATTTTACCGGCGAAGGAATTGGTTTCCATGACGCCGTTGGATAACACCAGCGACTCGGGACGAAAACCGAGCCGCACTTTGCCGCCGGGGCGAGTCGCGGTTTCCACTTTAAGTTTGCCGATCGGACAATCGGCAACTCCGGCTTCGACGATCTCCCCGTCGAGCCAGTTCACCGAACCGAAAAAGTCAGCCACGTCCGCGCTCGCGGGCTTGTGATAGATTTCCGACGGCGTGCCGACCTGCAACAGCTCGCCATTTTGCATGAGCGCGATCTTGTCCGCGATCGCCATTGCTTCGATTTGATCATGGGTAACATAGAGCATGGTCGAGCCGAGCTGTTTCGCCAGCTCACGAATGCGGCCGCGGACATCCTCGCGCAGCCTGGCGTCAAGATTGCTGAGGGGCTCGTCCATCAACAACAGTCGCGAGCTCACCGCGATGGCGCGGGCAAGCGCGACCCTTTGTTGCTGGCCGCCACTCAGCAGCGTCGCCGGCCGATCGGCCTGTTCGTCCAATTGAACCAGATGTAGCGCTTCTTTCACCCGCGCGGCGACTTCTTTGCGGGGAATTTTTTGCGAACCTTCGGCCAGGGGTAGGGCGATATTTTCAGAGACGGTAAGATGGGGCCAAACGGCATAGGACTGAAACACCATGCCGAGCTTGCGCTGCTGCGGCGGAATCCAGGTGGGCGGAGCGTCGGAAGATACAACCTTGCCGGCGATGCGGATCTCGCCGCCATCGGGTGTTTCCAGTCCGGCGATGCAGCGGAGCAGAGTGGTTTTACCCGAGCCGCTGGCGCCGACGATGACGAACAGTTCGCTTTCGGCGACGTCGAGATCCAGCGATTTGATCGCCGCAACCACGCCGTCGCTGACTTGGAACCGTTTGTGCAAGCGGCGGATGCTGATCATTGGCGGTCAGAACATGTTAAGAGTTTCGAGTTGCGAGTTACGAGCTCAACCCGGCTAACCAACTCGAAACCCGTAACTCGAAACGCGCTTAGTTATACTCCGCGTTGGGCAGCGGGTTGGCGACGGCTTCTTCGAGCGTCGTCGCGCGCCGCCATTCGCTCGCCGGCCGGCTTTTGCCGTCGGTGCCGATCTGATCCATGGCGGCATAAATCTCGATTTTGTAGCCGTCGGGATCATAGAATTCGAGGCCGGGGTTGCCTCCGGGGCCGCGCCGTCCCTCGTAAAAAATCGTTACCCCCTTGGATTTTAAGAAATCGCGAATCTTGAACAGCTCCGAGACGCTGGCGACCTCAAGGGCTATATGATCGAAGCCGACCTGACCTTGCTTGGGCAGCTCGTTTTTCTCCTTGGCAGGAATCAGCGCGATCGTGTGGTGATCCGTGGCGTTACGGAAAAAGACCATGCCCCACTCGTTTTTGTCGGAGAATTTGAATCCCATGACCTCGGTCCAGAATTTCGTGCTGCGCTCGATATCACTGACGGCTAAGACCACGTGGCCAATTTTTTTAATTTTGATAGGCGATTTTTCTTCTGCCATACAGGACTCCTTTAGTCGTATTATCCTTTAGGATCGACGGCTTGTCGCCGCCTTTGAAAGTACCGGATTTCTATCATGGAAGGGTAGCTCAAGGCAAAGCGGCAAAAATACCATGGCGCGCGTAGCGAGTAACGCGAGTGATGATTGCGAATGGGCCGCTACGGCGGCGCCCGATGAGGTTTAGCGCCCGGAGAGCTTGGCGACGATTTTGCGGCTGTAGCTTCGCACCGTGCCGAGGTCCAACGAGCGCCGTTTGAGCATGTCCAAGCGAATGATTTTCCACTGAAGACTCTTCGCCAGCGATTTCCGCTCGCCGGCATCTTCGACATGCTTCAACAAATCTTCCAATATGTGAATGTCTTTCAGAAGCTCGGCCTCGGGAGGCAGTACATGGGCGTTTTTCAGGATGTGATAGGGAATGCGCAGATCGTCGGGAAGCGTGCTCAGGTCTTCCATCTCCAGCGGTTTTCCTTTGCCGGGGAGATTATCGAACTGGCCGTTGCGCTGAGCTTCCAGAATACGCTGCTCGGCGAGCCGTTCGATCAATCCGACTGCACCTGTGGGTTGGGGCGGGCGTCTCATGGGCATAAGTACTAGCCGTTCCAATCGTTCCAGTAGTTCCAAATGTTCCAGATGCTCGTGTTCGTTCACGCTCCTGTCATCTGTTTTGACGAGCCAGTTGGAACGGCTGGAACCCTTGGAACCGTTGGAACGCTAACTTTTAATTTCCTCCGGCGGCCGCACATGCCTAAACATCATATAAAACACGACGTCGTTGATCAATTGTAAACCGCCGCCGATGAAAAGCGGTAGTGTCAAGGAGACGCTTTGCATCAAATACGTCGAAATCGTCGGGCTGATGCCGAACGGAATAACGCGCGCCAAACTGGTCACGCCGGCGGCGGCGCCGCGCTCGGTGGACTCGACCATTGCCATGGTGAAGGAAGCGCGCAGCGGGTTGTCCATGTAGGCGAAGTAGGAGCGGACCGCCAGTAGAGCGGCGGCAATGAAAAAGCTCGGGGCGAACGGGATAACGATGTAAATCAACGAAGCGACGGCATGGGAAAACGCCATGGTCCTGACCAGGCCGAGCCAGCGGGCGGCGACGGGCGCGCTCAGGAACGACAACGCGGCGAGAAAATTGGCGATGAAAAACAACAAGCCGAGGGACTTCAGCTCGACGCCGAAACGGAGAAAGAACCAGTAAGAAACCAGGCCGCCAGCCATGCCGGCGCCGAAATTATCGACGAAGGCGAGGATCGATATCTTGGTGACGAATACGCCGGTGCTCTTGGAGATCTTCCGCTCCGCTACCGGCGGCCGACGTTCCTCGCTGATGGCAGCGTAAACGAACAGCAGCACCGCGCTGAAAAAAATCGTCAAAACGAACAGGGGCTTATAGGAAGACACAGGCTCCCAGGCCCAATGTTCCTGAAGAAATTGCGGCAGACCGGCGGCGAGCGCGCCAACGGAGCCCGTGATCGAGCCGACAAACGCGTTCAAGGAAAAAATCTTGTTGCGATTTTCCGGCCGACACTTTTCGGCAAGCAGAGCTTCTTCCACGGGATTGAACGGACCGCCGCCCGAACCGCCGCCGGCCGAGCCGCCGGCGCCGACATTGGCGATGATGACGGCGAGAAAAATAAACGCGAGGCCGCTGAAAAATACGAAAATGGCGTTGGAGATAATGGTCAAGACGGCGAGCAGCATGAGAATCCTGCGCCGCCCGTGCCGGTCCGACAAATAACCCCAGAGCGCGGTCAATACGGCGCCGCTCAAATAAGCCACCGAAAAGACGAGACCAATCGTTACCGGAGAATAGCCAAGTTGGTCGAGATAAATGGCGAATACGACGTTGAGATAAGAAAACGCAAACGCGCGGATACCGCGCGAAGCCATCAGCAGTTTCGCGTCGCGATGGAGATCTCCCAAGTTCAGGATCATTTTTCAAGTTTTTCGTTGGTAACCAGCCACTGTCGTGATCTGCCGAGAGTAACCCATTTTTGAAGGGGGACACGAAAATTTGGATGATAGTACTCCGAACTCGTCCTCTTCGTGTCCTTCGGAGTGCAACGTTTTCCGCGGTTGCTCATCCCTACGCGCTCGACTCTTCTTCCGGCGGTTTGACGTTACGGAACATCAAGTAAAACGCGCAATCGTGAAACAACTGCAAAAAGCCGCCAAGAAAAATCGGCACGCCAAGAGAAAAGGTCTGCATTAAAAAAGCCGATATAGTGGGACTAACGGCAACGGGGGCATGGCGCGACAGGCTGGTCAAACCTGCAGCCGAGCCGCGGTCTTCCGGGCGGACCACTCCCATGATGAACGAGCTCCGCAGCGGCGTATCCATGTAAGCGAGATAAGAGCGGATGATCGTCAGTGTGCCGGCAATGGCGAAGCTCGGCGCCAGCGGCAGGACGAGATAGAGCATCGAAGCCAGGCCGTGCGAATAGGCGATGGTCCTCACCACGCCGAACCTGCGGGCGATGAGGGGCGCACTCAAGAAGGACATGGCTGCGAGAAAGTAAGATAGAAAGTACATGAAGCCGAGAGATTTGAGCTCGACGCCGAAACGGAGGAAAAACCAGTAGGACATCAGCGGGCTGATCAAGCCTCCGCCGAGATTGTCGATCATGCCAAGGAGCGACATTTTGATGACGAACCTATTCGCTTTGCTGGCGAGCTGCTTTTTTTGCCGCGGCTGATAGACATGCTGCTCGTCGATCCGCGAGTAGGCGTAGAGCAGGACGAGGCTGAACAAGATGGTCAGAGCGAAAAGCGGCTTGTAAGACGCGACGGCCCCCCAACCGTAGCTCTCTTGCAGGTGCTGCGGTAACCCGCTCACGAGAGCGCCCAGAGAGCCGCACATCGAACCGACGAAAGCGTTGGTGGCGAAAAGCTTGTTGCGATTGGCCGGCGTACATTTCTCGGCAAGCAAAGCCTGCTCGACCGGATTCATCGGGCCGCCGCCTTGACCGCCCGCGCCGGAGGAGCCGACATTGGCGATGATCACGGCGAGAATGATGAAGAGCAAATGATCGAAAAAAATATAGATGAGATTGGAGAGAATCGTCAAAGCGGCGAGGAGTAGCAAGATGTTCTTCCGCCCGTAGCGGTCGGAGAGATATCCCCACAAAAAGGTCAAGACGGCGCTGCTGGTCGAGGCGGTGGTGACGATCAAGCCGACCGTGATGGTCGAGAAGCCGAGCTGGCTCAAATAAATGGTGAAGATCACGCCCAGATAAGAAAAGGCGAAGGCGCGCACGCCCCGCGCGGTCATTAGAATGAGCGCGTCGCGTTCAAAATCGCCAAGAATGCGTCTAATCATCTGGCGAACTTTGTTGCTGTTGGTAGTAGCTACGTTCGTAATCGAGCTCGGTGCGGATGCCGATGGCGTGAAGCGATTCGTTCGCTTGGTCGAGCGAGGAACTGGAACGCACCGCGCGGGCCGGGCGAGCCAGCGTATCGTAGAGCTTTGTCGTATTGATGAAAAATGTGAGTGCGGTCAGCGGCGTTAGCTTCACCTGGCGCTGCCCGCGGCGAATCGGCTGAATGCCCCATGCGCCGTGAAAGCATTCGATCGGCAGCGCGCTCGCCTCGGTGGGAACGGTTTTGATAACCTCGGCCAATTCCGCTGCGATCTTGGGCGTGAGCGACCACGCGCCGAGCAGACCGCCCGACGCGGCGAGTTTGCTAAGCGCGCGCTCGAGTTCATCGACGGATAGTTCGCCGTCGCTGCCATAGCCGAAGACTCCCCACAGAGTGCGGTAACCGCGCTTCTCCAGTTCAGCAAATGCCGCGAGCACGATCGAATCCGCCAGTGGACTGCGCAGACCCGGTTCATGGCCCTCCGCGAGAGAGTCGCCGCCGACGTCCAGGCCGATAAGCAAGTCTGTGCCGAGGCTGCTGATTGCGGTTTCCATGCCGTCAACCACGCCACCGACGCCGCCGTTGATATCGACGAGCAGAACCTCACGCCGGGTAATCGCCGCCATTTTGGCCTCGGCAAACGGTACGCCGGTGCGGGTTTCGCTTTGAGGATTGGCCATCCAGGCGTAGTCGTGCAGGGGGCGAACGTTGCGCACTTCGCTCAATCGGCGCGGGCCGGGAATCGGATCGTAGACGTTGCGTTCCCAGGAGAGACCGCCGAGGGTGAAACGCAAACCGCAGAATTCGAGAAAGCGCGCCGTTGCAAACGCGCCCACGACATCGCCGCCGCCGCCGACACCGATGACAAGAGCATGTTTCGATGCGCGAATGATGTCTTCGAGCGAGTTAGTGCCGGCAGTCATCGTCGGATTCGAAAAACCTTCCCGCAAAAGAATTCATATACCAGTCGGTACAACACGGCGGATGAAAATCCCCCTTTCATCCCCCTTTCGCAAAGGGGGAAAGAGGGGGATTTGTTTTAGTCGTTCTGTCGAATAAAAACTAAAGTAACAACCTATTTTCATAAGAGGTGCTAAGACGCACAGGTTTTGACAATGAAATCGACCTTTTTAAAACTTGGCGCCTTTGCGACTTGGCGGGAGTAAATCTCGATGATGTCGGTCTAGCGGCCAGCTCATTTGGGAATATGCGTATCCTGTCCGGGTACGGGGTGAGCGATCGCTTCCTCAAGGGATTTGACGCCGTTCCATTCACTGGCCGGCCGTACCTTGCCATCGCTGCCGACTTGATCGACGCCCCAATAGATTTCCAGGGAGTTGTTGTCCGGGTCGCGGAATTCCACCGCGATCTGGCAGCCGGCGCGCCGCCGCCCCTCGAAGTCGATTTTGGCGCCGCACTGGCGCAAGCGTTCGCGCGCGTGCAGCACTTCCGCCAGCGTCGGCACTTCGAATGCGAGATGGTGCAGCTCGCGATGCGAATTCTTACCGTCGCCCTGACCGACCAGCGCCAGACAGTGGTGGTCGGTGTTGCAGCGCAAAAAAACCATGCCGCCGGGCATCATGTCTTCAGGATAAACGTCGGAGACTTTGAAGCCGAGGACTCTGGTATAGAAATCCGTTGCGCGCTCAAGATCGCTCACCTGCAAGACGACGTGGCCGACCTTGGCGATATGGAAATCCATCCCGTTGGGCGGCGCCATGCTTTTGAGTTTTTCAATATCGACAGCCATACGCTCTCTTCCTTCCGGCGGTGATGGCCCCTGCTATACCATGAGAAAACGGGTTCTGCACATCGTATTGAGCAGAGCGATCGATCTCATGCGAAGTGGTTCCTGATTGAAATATTTCGATTTCACCACAGAGGTCACAGAGAACACAGAGAAAATTGGACTAAAACAGTCTGTCGAACAAGTCAAAACTGTTAGCCTCTGTGCTTTGTCTGCTCTGTGGTGATACTTCGCGTAAGGGTGTTACTTGCTTGCTACGAAGACGCAAGTCAGCGACTCGGAGTGGTGGGCATCAAGCCGTTGGCGCGCAGGAAGTCGATCACCAACTGGTCGAAGCCGGCGGGGTCTTCGATGTTACAGGCGTGGCCGGTCTTGGGAAGAATTTTGTGCACCGCTCCGGGAATCAAAGAAGCGGTCTTCTTGCCGCCGGCAAGCGAGTTATCGTATTCGCCGTTGATCACGAGGGTCGGCGCTTTCATGGTGTGAAGACGCGGCGTCATGTCGAGGCCGCCGCGGGCGCGAAAGATCTGGGCGATGGACCCGCCGGAGAGCCAGGGATCGCGCTCGACGAAGGTGTTGAGCAGATATTTGCCGAGCCGGGAGTCGGCAAAATCCGGCGCGACCAGCTCGCGCAGGTGCTGGATATGGTATTTTTCGATGCCGACCTTGGTGTAGCCGCGAATGCGCTCATCGATCGAGCCGCCGGGGCCGCTGCTGCCGCCGACCAGAATAATCGCTTTGAATATCTCCGGATGATCGAGTCCGAGCAGGATCGCCATCCCGGAGCCGACGCTGACGCCGCCGAGAATGGCTTGGTTTATACGCAAGTCGCGGCAGACGCCGAGCACGTCCTCGGCCATATCGTTCAGAGTGAACGGCGTCTCCGGCTTGTCCGAGCGGCCATAGCCGCGGATATCGATGGCGACGACTTTGAAAAAAGTAGAGAAGTGCGCGCTCTGGTATATCCACAAATTGTGGTCGAATGGGTTGGCATGCACCAGCACGAAAGGGAAGCCTTCGCCGGAAACTTCGTAATAGATCTTGAGGCCGTTCGCGGTGCTGTACATTTTTTATTGAACACGTTCCAGTCGTTCCAGTGGTTCCAAATGTTCCAGGCGTTCGGAACGCAGCGAGATCCGAAGCGTTAAACGTTGGAACAGCTGGAACGATTTGGAACGGCTGGAACCTTTGGAACCAGTGTTTAGCTCGGTTTTCTCGGCCTTTCCTGCTTGATCTTTTCTTTCACTTCTTCGAGCTTCATCACGTCGGAATACTTATGATGCAGGTCGAAGAGGTTCACTTTGTGGGATAAGATGCTGCGGTCGAAGACGCACTCTTCGACGATCGTGACATGGTAGCCGAGCGAGTAGCCGTCCACGCAGCTGGCGCGCACGCAGCCGCTGGTGCTCTCGCCGCAAACGATCAGGCTGTCGCAGCCGAGCTGAGTCAAGTGCGCCACCAGCGGTGTGCCGAAGAAGCCGCTGGCGCGTTCCTTGAAGATCACGACATCGCCGGGCTCGGGCTTGAACTCTTCCTTGATCTCGAACGCTTGAGGATCGATTTTGACCCGCTGGCGGTTGGTGGCGTAAATCGTATCCGGTTTGGCCTCTTTGCGCGTCTCGGTGGTCGTATAAAAAACCGGAATCTTCAACGAACGCGCCAAAGCGAACAGTTCCTGGGTCGGTTTGATCGCGTTATGAGCGTAGATACCGCAGGAGCTTTTATAAGTGTCGACCAGCTCGTGCGGATACTTGGCGCCGCCTTCGTAAGCGAGATTGTAAAGGTCGATCGCCAACAGCGCCGGCCGCTGGCCGATATAGGTTTCGCGATGATACGGCGTATAGGTTTTCATGATTTCCGGCGAAACGATATCTTGCCAGCAGTGATCTTCGAAATCGGCAGCCATGGATGCCTCCTGAGGTCTTTTCTCGTTCATCATCTAACTTGTGGCTTGCGAGATTGTCAAGAAAGAAAAGACGCTTCGAAGACGTTTCGAGGGTCAAATCTTCGAAGACGCTTCGAGGGTCAAATCTTTATCTAAGGCGTAAGGTTTCGTCCAGCCCTGTGATCACTCCGTCGAGGCGCTTGTCTTGCTGGGTGCGCTCGCGCAGGAGCTTTCTCTCCCGGCTCACCGTCGTATAGTCCAAGCCGCCGAGTATCTTGCCGATGGCCGCTTGGCTTAACTGCCCATGGCGGTAAAGCATCTCCATCGCCGCCGCTCGCTCATCCCGACGGTTGGTACGCCTGCCAATGATCTCTCTTTCCTGCACGCCGCATCGCTTGCACACTTCCCGCAAAATGACCGCGGTGCTCTTGATCGCAAACTCCCGTGCCGAGGGCTGTTCCCGCACGGTTCCCTCCTTGGCTACTCTGCTCTTAATGGCGTCGACAAATCCCTCTTGTCCCAACACCACCTGTCCGGTGACGCTTTCCCAGGGGGTATCGTAGCCACGCTCAAGCCCGTCGCTGACAAACTTGGCGTACTTCTTTCGAGTGCCGCCGATCTGGCCAAGCACCATCTCATAGTGAACCCAAGGTTGTTTGTGTGCCGCCCCGAGATACCCCGCCAAACTGCTCCAACGATAGCGCTCCAAGTATCGAATCCGTTCTGCGGCACCGCTACCCTGATAGCTCTTGATCCGAACCGGGTTGAGGTGCACATAGCGGCTGAGTTCCAACAAATAGCTGTCCTGATCGACAAGTATGGCTTTGTAGCGGCCTTGATACAGATGGCCGACGCGGCGATGGCGGCGGTTAAAAGCGGCGGTGTAGCTGATATTAAAATGGCGCATGAACTCGGCGAGGTTTCCTTTGGGGGTGGATACCAGCAAGTGAAAGTGATTGTGCATGAGCACGTAGGCATGACACTCGACTTGGTAATTGAACAGGGAGCCGCGCAGTTTTTCCAAGAAGACCGACCGGTCACGGTCGTCACGAAAAATCGCGCGGCGATCGTTGCCACGGCAGGTGACGTGGTAGTAACCGCCTGGAACAAGAATTCGTAGTGGCCTGGTCATGGACTCTTCTACTATTGCGGAGAGGAAGACGTCAAGTTTAAATCAATAGTAAAGATTTGACCCTATTCCGCTTGAGTTAGCCGCCATGACCGACGACAAAAGCCGGTCGGCTTATCTCGTTTCGACCGTTCGATAATAAGGAACCCATGCGTGCTCGGCTTATGATCCAAAATCGGAAGCCGTGTCGGCTTATTAATGGGATGGGATATGTTGTCTCAACCTGTAATAGACGGCTCCAGTTTGCGATGTCCCAATCGGCGCGCACCGGTTTCGCTGACGGTGATCGGTTCGCCGATCAGGGCCGGGGTGCCTTTGTGATCGATCTGGGTTTTCACCGTGAAAGTGAAGCCCGGTTCGATGACGATGTTGCCGTCGTGCATGGCTTGGCCGGGGCCGACTCTCGGGCGGTCGGCGCCTAGGCCGTTGGTGTGAACCAAGACGCCGCCGCCTTTGGCGCCGCGCGCTTCGGCGAGGCGGACGAATTCATCGATCAGGCCGCCGATGGTCTTTCCTGGCTTCACCCACTCGACGATACCCTGGAAACATTCGATGGCGACATTGGTCGCCGCGCGATACGCTTCGGCATTCTTACCGCCGATTAGAATCGAATGGTTGCACTGCGCGCGATAGCCTTGCAGCCGCGCATCGATTTCTTGACAAAGCACTTTGCCGTCTTCCATCGCGATCGGCAGGCCCATGCTGTTGCTGGCATTCGCCGTCTTGTTGTTCGACCCGAGCGAGAGCCGCGCCGGATAATCGGCGGTGTGGGCGATCAAAACTTTGGCCATCTCGATCCAAAGCTCGGCTTCTTCCATACCGGGTTTGGCGATCTCCATCATTCTGGCGATCGCCGCTTCGTTGGCATCGGTGATGCGCTGAATGACAGCAATCTCTTCCTGTCCTTTGATGATGCGCGAGAACTCAAGGACATCGTTCGCCGGAACGAAGCTCACCTCGGGCAGGGCGGCGGTGATGCGGCGCCAGGTTTCGAACGGGATTGTGCCTTCGCCCATGCGATACTGCGCGAGCAGGCCGGTGACGCCGATGCGGCTCTTGGCGAAGCCTAATTCGTGCAAGCGGTCGGGAACCAGTTTAGAAAACTCGCCCCAGCGAATATCCGACGGCCAGGATAGATTAGCCGCCCACATGCGCAGCTCGCGCTCGGACGAAAGAATTGCCGTGGCTTCGCCTTCGGCGGGAAAGACCACCCACGCGCCGCCTTGCACGCCTCCCATTTGGCAAAGATAGCGAGAGTTGGCTTGCGGCTCGCCGTTGTCCGCCGCCGGCGCGAGCAAGCAGGCTAAGTCTCGCTCGCGCATTAACTTGCGCACGCGCGCGTAGCGCCGGTCGCGCTCGGCTATGGAAAAAGACGGTAACCGCCGTTTGCCATCGGCGCCGGTGTGAAATGGATCGACTGGGTTATAGGTCATCGCTAGCCTCCACTGAGAGAATCTTTTTTTAATTTCGCCAACGCGGCACAGAGATCACAGAGTTTAAAGACGTTAATCTCAGCGGTCTCGTGCAACAAATCCCCCTCTTTCCCCCTTTTGCTAAAAGGGGGATAAAAGGGGGCTTTTGATGAAGCCTCTCATGTGTTTCTTTCGATAAAGTTCATCACCACGCTATTCCACGCCTGCGGAATTTCGCGATAGTGAAAATGGGCGACGTTGTTGAAGATGTGCATTTCGGTCTTCTGGTTTTTCGCCCGGATCATGTCAAAAAGCTTCAGCCCTATCGGCAAGATCGCGGACGGGTCGTCGGCGCCCCAGGTGATCAACACCGGCATGCACAGCCGCCCCTCTTCGATCCACTTGTGCGTCTCGGCTTTGTCGCGTGGAAATGTGCGCCTGTTGGCTTCCGGGTTGGCTCCTTCCTCTTCACGCCCATCGGTGTTGAGCAAGCGCAAGGTTTCTTTGGCTTTCGGCGTATTGGCCATGAAAACCGCGGCATCGAGATAATCGTCGGTAATGTTTTCGGTGTTGACGGACAGTTTGCCCCAGTGAAAGCGAATGTACTCGCGCAAATCTTTGGGTCCGTTGGCGAATAGCTTGTGACGCCGTTCCGACATGTCTCCCGCCGGCGGACCCAGGGTCGCGCTGTCGACGATAACCAGGCTCTTGCACATATCGGTATGCTCCAGCGCCAGACGCGCGGCGGTATACCCGCCGTTGGATTGACCGACGCAGTGAAACGATTGTATGCCGAGCTTTTGGATCAATTGATAAATGTGCTGAACGATAGCGTGTTGGGTGAAATCTTCGAGGGTCTTCGGGTTATCGGTCATTCCCGCGGCCAGCTTGTCCGGCGCAATGACGCGAAATTTTTTCGCCAGGCCGCCGATGTTGCGCGTCCAGGTGTTGGCGCTGCCCCACGGAGAGAAGCGCGAACCGTGAATCAGGATCATGGCATCGCCCTGGCCCTCGTCGTAATAGCGCGTGTGAATACCGTTTACGTCGATGAACTTGGCCTGGAAATTGACCGATCCTGAGGCGAGCATTTCCGGTGTTGGCCGGGTTTCGGCGTTTTGCATCCAATGACCCCCGTCGGCTCAATTTGCGCGCATCTTAGTGCAATCATCCGAGCTGAATCAAGCTAGGATCCGCAGTCGTGATTGTGTTGACTTAGCTCCATGGACGAAGGTATTAACTCAATGGCAGCATTCATCGGAGGAGTTCGACCATGGCCCGAAATAGCGCCAAGTTGACTCGGCGTCAGTTCATCCGCGCGGCGGCTTTGTCGGGAGCCGCCTTCGGCCTTCTGCCCGGCGGGATCGCTCCGGCCGCGCAAACCGGCCGCAAGCGCATTGTCATCCACACCGAACGACCGATTACCAGTCTCGGCTACCACAACCGCCGCGATACGGAGCACGTGTCGATGGCGGATGCCGGTTTGGTTTTTCAAAACCCGGTGACCCTCGAGCGGGTGCCGTTCCTCGCCGAAGAGTTGCCGTCGGTCAAAAAAGGCACCTGGAAAATCGATGCGCAGAAAAAGACCATGATCACGGTCTACAAGCTGCGCCCCGGTTTGAAGTGGCACGATGGTAAGCCTTACACGTCGAAGGATTTCGAGTTCGGTTGGCAGATCGCCAAACACCCCGAATTCCCGATGCCGGACAGGCTCGTGCCGGAGATGATCTCGAAAATCGAGACGCCCGACGATCGGACCATCGTGATTCATTGGAACGATCTCTACAACGAAGCCTACGCCGTGCAGTACACGCACGTGCGGGCGTTTCCCCGCCACCTGCTGCAAGAAGCGTTCAGCGCCGGTGACATGAAGGCGTTTGCTAATCTGCCTAACTGGAACAAGACCTTCGTCGGCGCAGGGCCTTACCGCGTCGTCGACTGGGAAGGCGGCAACCGCATGGAGCTCGAGGCGTTCAACGACTTTGCCCTGGGCCGGCCGAAGATCGACCGGGTAACGGTCAAATTCGTCGATGACAGCAACACCAATTTGGCTGCCGTGCTCGCCGGCGAAGTGGATTTCTGCATGCGCAGCACGATCTCCTTCGACGGTGCCGAGATCTTGCGCGCGCAGTGGGAAAAGCAGGGCAAGGGTAAGGTTTTCATCAGTCCGGCGTCATGGACGTGGCTTAATTTGAGCCGCGAGAATCCCTGGTTTAGCGACGTGCGGGTGCGGCGTGCGCTGTTGCACGCGATAGATCGTGAAGCGTTGATCAAGAGCATCTTCAAAGGCGAGAATTTAATTTCCCATTTCACTCTGTCGCGCATTCGCAAGAGTTACAAAAAGGCGCTGGCAACGGCGACCATCTACAAGTACGACCCCGAGCGGGCCAAAAAGCTGCTTGCCGAGGCCGGCTGGAGGCCGGGTGCGGACGGAATACTGACAAACGACAAAGGCGAGCGCATGGATTTCGAATTTCGCGTCCAAGCAGGCCGGCGCGAGCACGAACAAGCGCAAGCGATTATCGGCGATTATTGGAAAAAGATCGGCGTGCGCACGACGGTGAAAAACCTGCCGACTCGACTGCTCAACTCGGCCGAGAACCGCACGCGCTGGCCGGGTGCCTACATCGGATCCCATAATGTCACCGTAGAAGAATGGGCGGAGCGGTTTCACAGCAAGAACATTCCCACGGCAGAAAATAAATATGCGCTGGAAAATGTCTCGGGCTGGAACGATCCGAAAAAAGACGCGATTCTCGACGAATTAAACGAGATTATCACGCCGGACCGAGCGGAAAAGTTACAGATCGAATTCGTGAGGATGTTCAGCGAGGCGCTGCCGCATCTGCCGCTCTATTACAGCCCTGAAGTGCTGGTGGCGAAACGCGGCCTGACCGGCGTGACGCCGCGGCAGGAGACCGGCGGGCAAAACTCGAGCACGTGGAATATTCATAAGTGGGACAAGGTTTAAACATAACAATAGACTTACGAACGACGAAGTAACTCATGAATCTCGCCGACAGAGGATGAAACTGCCCTCACCCTTACCCTCTCCCGTCGGAATGGGCGAGGGAATATTTCGAGTCGAGGAGCAGTCAATCTTTTCTTCCCTCGCCCGCTTGCGGGAGAGGGAAGGGTGAGAGTGTAGGTATTTTCGAGATTACGTGAGGTAAACGATGTCAGGGAATGGGACCGGTGTCGTGGCTTTGAACGTGAAGCAGATCGGCCACCTGGACATCCCGGGGGGCGGGCAAGTGGTGGTGCAGGGAAAGCGGGCTTATATAGGACACATGAACCCGCCGCACGGCACTTCGATCGTCGACATCTCGGATCTCTCGAAGCCGAGGATTCTTTCGACGCTGGAGGTCGCCGAGGACAACCACTCGCACAAGGTGCGCGTCAGCGGCGATATCATGCTGATCAACAATGAAGCGCACCGGCGCCACCAGATGTGGGGCGGAGCGAAAATTCCCGCGGTGCGCGCCCGTCTGGAGAAAGAGCTCGGCCGGGCGCCGACGGATGCCGAGCTGGCCGCGGCGCTGAACTACAAAGCCGAGGATTTGCCGGCGCTGATGAAAGCGGCCGGCGAGATTTATGACAGCGGCGGCGTGCGCATTTACGACGTTTCCGATCCGTACAAACCGCGTGAGTTGGCCTTCTTCAAAACCGCCGATACCGGCGTGCATCGGTTCGATTTCGACGGGCGCTATGCTTACATTTCGACCCGCATGGAAGGTTACCACGGCAACATCGTGGTCATCATCGATGTGAGCGAGCCGACCAAGCCGAGGGAAGTGTCACGCTGGTGGCTGCCGGGACAGTGGACGGCGGGCGGCGAGAAGCCCTACTGGGGGGGCGAACGCTGGGAGTGCCACCATCCGCTCCGATTCGGCGATCGGCTCTATGTAAGCTATCACCATGCCGGCATCGTCATCCTCGACATCAGCGATATCCGAAAGCCGAAGTTGTTGAGCCATTACAATTATCATCCGCCGGTGGATTGCAGCACGCATACCTACGCGCGCATGCCCCTACGCCTGGACGGCAAAGACGTCGCTGTCGTCGTCGATGAGGAGCCGGGGCGCGCGCGCGCCGGTCACATCCCGGGCTTCATGTGGGTATTCGATGTAACGGACGAGAGCAAACCCGCGCCGCTCTCCGCCTATTTCATGTCCGAGCAGGATACGCCATGGAGCCGCACCGAACATGGCGGCCGGTTTGGCGCGCACCAATGCCATGAGCGCATGAGCGACAGTTTGGTTTACCTAACCTGGTTCCGCGGCGGCCTGCGCATCGTCGATATCGCCAATCCGCGCAAGCCGAAGGAGGTCGGATATTATATTCCAACGCCGGGGGCAGGACAGAAGACGGTGCAATCCAACGATGTGTTCATCGACGAGGGGGGATTGATTTATCTGCTCGACCGATTGAACGGACTGGATATTCTGGAGTACACCGGACCGGCGGGGCAGCGGGCGGCGTGATTTCATAACCAATGATTCTTTCCCCTTTGAAAGGGAGCTGTGAAAATTTTATGAAGCCCGCCCAACGCCAAAAGTCTCCCGAAACCGACGCCCGAATCATCCGCCATCTCAATCAGGTAAACAGCAGCTCGGTTCCAGCAGTCCCCCTTTGCAAAAGGGGGAAATAGGGGGATTTGGTTGGCAGGATGTATGCTTGAGCGGGCCACTACTCAGAGAAAATCTGCCGTGACTTAACGATCCAAAAATGCAGCTCATGAAATTTGATTCCGACGGCGCGATTGCTTTTAACGTTAGACGGATCGGCCATTTCGATACGCCCGGGGGCGGGCAGGTTTCGGTGCGGGGCGAGACGGCGATCGTCGGCCATATCGACCCGCCCCATGGCACTTCGATCATCGATGTTTCGAATCCGACCCAGCCGCGGCTTTTGGCATCGCTCGAAGTGCCCCCCGAGACGCACTCCCATAAAGTGAGGGTCGCCGGCGATATTATGGTGATCAATAACGAGAACTACACCCGCCATCAACAGATCGCGGGGAGCCGCGTTCCCGCCGAGCGGGCGCGCTTGACCGCAGAGCTTGGCCGTCCACCGAGCGAGGACGAGCTGGCGCGGGCGCTCAACTACACGGCCGCCGATTTCAAGGCGCTGATGGAAGCCGCGGCGCGCGGTTATCAGGGCGGCGGCATTCGCATCTTCGACGTCGCCGATCCGGCCAAGCCGCGCGAGCTGTCCTTTTTCAAAACCGGCGGCAACGGCGTGCACCGCTTCGATTTCGACGGGCGCTACGCTTATTTGTCCACGCGCCTGGAAGGCTACGAAGGCTACATTGTCATGATCGTCGATCTCAAGAATCCGGCGCGGCCCGAGGAGGTGTCGCGCTGGTGGCTGCCCGGACAATGGGTGGGCGGTGGCGAGAAGCCGGACTGGGGATACGAGCGCTTCGAATGCCATCATCCGATGCGCTTCGGCGATCGGCTGTACGTGAGCTATTGCATGGCGGGACTTGTCATCCTCGACATCAGCGATATCGCAAAGCCGAGACTGGTTAGCCGGTATAATTACCATCCGCCGTTTTTCAAAACTCACACCTTTGTGCCGGCGCCATTCAAGATGGCCGGCCGCCAAGTGGCGATCGCGGTGGACGAGCAGCCGCCCCGGCCGCGGCCGGAACAGGTGCCGGCCTTCATGTGGGTATTCGACGTGAGCGACGAAACGGATATGAAGCCGCTCGCCGCTTATTCGATGTCGGAAGTCGATACGCCGTGGACGCGCGAGCATGGCGGACGCTTCGGCGCGCATCAATGCCATGAGCGCATGACCGACAGCTTGGTTCATGTCACCTGGTTTCGCGGCGGGCTCCGCATCGTGGACATCGCCGACCCGCTCAAGCCCAGAGAGGTTGGTTACTACATTCCACCTCCCGGCAAGGGGCAAAAGACGCCGCAGTCGAACGACGTTTTCGTCGACGGTCAGGGACGGATCTATCTGATCGACCGGCTGAACGGTCTCGACATTCTCGAATACACCGGCCCGGCAGGGCAGAGATCAGCGGCCTGATTAGCAAATTCGGATCTGTCTTATGCGAAAATCGCCAAAATTGCTCAAATCCCCCTCTTTCCCTCTTTGTCGAAAGGGGATGAAAGGGGATTTGCTAACGAAGGAGGTCACATGAGAACGACTCGTTGTTTGCTGCAGCTCTGGGTTGCTATCCTAGTCGCTGTCGGACTTTCGCCGACTGCATCAGGGCAGCGGTTGGGGAAAAACCTCGAAGAGATCGTCCAGCTTGCCAACAAGGAAAAAAATGTCCGGGTGGCGACCTCGTGGGAGCCGGAAAACGAGGCGGCGCTGCTCAAGGGGTTCACGCAAAAATATCCGGCCATCAAAGTTTCCACCGATCGCATCAGCGGCATCGATACGCGCGAGCGCATCATGAACGAAGCGCTTGCCGGCATCGTCGAGCATGATCTGGTAAACGTTTCCGGCGAGCTGCGTAATCAGTATATCAAAGCGGGCGTTATGACCGGGCCGATCCCCTGGCGGAAATTGTTGCCCAAGGTGAGCGATATTCATTTCAGCCCCGATGGATACTTCGCGGCGACTGGGTTCAGCACCTATATCATTGCTTACAACCCGACACTGGTGCCGAAGGACAAGGTGCCCAAAAAGTGGGATGACTGTCTGGACCCTTACTGGAAGGGAAAGTTGGTCGTTTTGACCCGGCCGCGGACTTTCACCGGCCTCGCCCCCGGCTGGGGGGAAGAAAAAACCCTGACGTTTGCGCGCGCTCTCAAGGACAACCAGCCCGTCTGGAAGAGCAGCCAGACCGGCGCGCTTACGCAGGTGGCGGTGGGCGAATATCCGATGATCTGCGGCATGGCTTACCACTCTCTCAAAGCGACCGTCGATCGCGATCCCACCGCGAAGGTGGCCTTTACGGTCCCCTCTGACCTACCGTTTCAGATCGGTGAAGCGATGGCGATCATGAAGGGAGCCAAACATCCCAATGCGGCGTTTACTCTGACCAGCTGGCTGGTGACGCCGGAGGGCCAAAAGAACATGGCTTTGGAAGGGCGAAGTTCGCCCTACATCGCGGGCACGGACGCCTACGAAATGGTGCGAAAGCACAAAGCGAAAATCATCTTCGAAAGCTGGGATGCACTGCAGCACGAAGCCGACATGGCGCGCAAGATCACTGCAGCCTGGGGTTTCCCGAAGGCACAGAAGTAGCAGCGGACCTCGCTGATGTTAATCATGAGTGACTCATGATCTTTCGCCGGCCTACAGAAAATGAATCTGCCCTCACGTTAACCCATCGGAATGGGCGAGGAGACTTTTCCCATGCCAGAGCGAAAATTTTTATTACCCTCGCCCGCTTGCGGGAGGGTAGGGTGAGGATAAGTGGTGAACGCACACCGCGAACGTCGCGGGCGTGGAGGTAAAATTATGGAAAAGCCGCGAATCCGGCATATCGCGATTAACGTCGCGGACCGTGAAAAATGCGCCGACTACTACAAGAAAATTTTTCAAATGGAGGAGAAATACCGCGGTCCGAGCGGCACGATCTATCTTTCCGACGGTCACATGGATGTGGCGCTGATCAGCAGCGACAAGTATCCCTGGGGCATTCATCACTTCGGCTTCAAAGTCGACAGTGTGGAAGAGATCGAAAAACTCGCCAACACCAAAGCGGAAGCCAATACATTCGGCGCTGTTGCCGAGAGCTGGATTAAGGACGTCGAAGGCAACCGCGTCGATGTCTCCGAACACGGCTGGCCGGTTTAGCGAGGGTCGAGTGTCGAGGGTCGGTAACCGAGGATCCGGCTCGGAAATAGGGAAGGGATGTCATGAGAACCATCGCTCTGCCGCGCGCCCACCTGCAAATATTTAGCCGAATCAAAGGCAACTTCATTCCCTACCTGTTAACGGGCTTTTTGCTTTTCTTGATCATCATCCCGTTGGCGCGCTTGGTGCTCAGCAGCTTTCAGTTGGGCCATCCGGCGATTCCGGAGGGCTGGACGCTGCAAAATTATCTCACCGCTTATTCGATGCCGTTGTTCTATCAGGCCCTCGGCACCACGGTCGTGATCTCAGCCATCGGCACGCTGCTCACGGTGGCGATCTCGGTGGCGTTCGCCTGGTTGATCGAACGCACGGACATGCCGCTGCGGAATCTCGCTTGGGCATTGATTTTGATTCCGATGGCGATCCCCGGCGTGCTGTTCGCGCTCGGCTGGGCGCTGCTGTTGGCGCCGAAGACCGGCGTTTTGAATTTGATGCTGCGGAGCGCGTTCGATTTTTTCGGGATTCAATTCACCGAGGGGCCCTTGAATATCTACTCGGTCGGCGGCTTGATCTTTCTCGACGGGCTGCGCGGCGTCACGACGGTGTTTCTGATGGTGGTCGGAGCCTTCCGCATGATGGACCCGACGATGGAAGAGGCGGCGCGGGTGGCAAAGGCCAACGGCCGGCGCGCCTTTTTTCAGGTGACCTTGCCGGCTCTGATGCCGGCGATTCTCAGCGCGTCGATCTATTCGTTCATCTCGAGCATGGAGTCCTTCGAAGGACCGCTCGCCATCGGGCTTCCGGGCGGCATTTTCGTACTGAGCACGCTGATTTACTTTACCACCCGTTTGCAGGCGCCGCTCGATTACGGGCTCGGTGCGGTATTCGGCGTGATCTATATGATGATGATGCTGGTTTTGCTCGCCGGCTACCGGCGCATCGTCCGGTACTCGGAGCGCTACTCGACGATCACCGGTAAAGGCTTTCGCCCGCGCGTCGTATCGATCGGCAAGTGGCGCTATCCGGCGCTGGGCATGTTCGTGGTCTATTTTCTCGTCACGGTGGGCGCGCCGTTTGTGATTTTGCTCTGGGCTTCTTTCTTACCGAGCTACCGGGTGCCGTCCGAAGAAGCGCTCAGCCTGCTAACTCTCAATAATTACCTGCAGATTTTTTCAATGCCCCGAGTCGGTGCGATCGTCTGGAATACTCTGGTTTTGATGGTCCTTTCCGCCACGGCGACGATGCTGCTCGCGTTTTTCGTTTCATGGGTGATCGTGCGGACTGAATTGAGCGGTCGAGGCGCGCTCGATGCGGTGACGTTTTTCCCGCACGCGGTTCCCGGTATCGTGATCGCGCTCGCTTTGATGATGGCTTACCTGAGCCCGCCGCTCAAATACCTAGGCGTTTACGGCACCATCTGGATTCTCGGTATGGGCTTCATCGTGAGTTACATCGCCTTCGCGACGCGTTTGATGAATAGCTCGATCATCCAAGTGCAAAAGGAGCTGGAGCAGGCGGCCTACGTCTGCGGCGCGACGCCGACGCGGACACTGCTTGCGGTGACCTTGCCGCTGATTTTTCCGGCCTTCGCGGCGGGCTGGATCTGGGTCGCGGTGCACGTCCTGCGCGGGTTTTCGATACCGCTCATGCTCTCGAGTAAGAACAATCAGGTGTTTGCGGTGTTCCTGTGGGATTTTTGGGATCGCGGCATGGTTTCGATGGCATCGGCGCTGGGCGTCCTGCTGATCGTGGTGCTCATCCCGCTGACGCTGATCATGCGCCGCTTCATCGTTAAGGTCAGCGCTCAAGAAAGGTAGCCGATGAAAGTCAGCGTCGCCGGACTGGCGAAAACTTTTCGGACCATGGACGGCAAAGTCGACGCCATTCATGATCTCCATTTTCAAGTGGAGCCGGGCCAGTTCTACACGCTCCTCGGACCGAGCGGCTGCGGCAAGAGCACGACGTTGCGCTGCCTTGCCGGGCTCGAGCGGCCCGACGCCGGCGAGATCCGCATCGGCGATCAACTGGTGTCGTCGCCGAGCGTTTTCGTACCGCCCAACGAGCGGCCCATCGGCATGGTGTTTCAATCCTATGCGATCTGGCCGCACATGTCGGTTTTCAATAACGTCGCTTTTCCGCTGAAGCAGCAAAAGGTGGCGAAGGCCGAACGCGAGCGGCTGGTCATGGAAGCGTTGACGCTGGTGCAGATGGCCAACCTGGCGCACCGGCCGGCGCCTTATCTGAGCGGCGGACAACAGCAGCGCGTCGCCCTCGCGCGCGCGCTGGTATCGAAACCGCAGGTGCTCTTGCTCGATGAGCCGTTGAGCAATCTCGACGCCAAACTGCGCGAGGAGTTGCGGCTTGAGATCAAAGACCTGATGCGGCGCCTGAGCATCACCACCCTGTACGTCACCCATGATCAGGCCGAAGCTCTGGCGATGTCCGACCGGGTAGCGGTGATGTACGGCGGACAGATCCTTCAGGAAGCGAACCCGAAGGAATTGTACCTTCGTCCGAAGGCGAGGTTCGTCGCGCAGTTCATCGGCCAGGTTAATTTTTTTGAAGGCAAAATCTTGCCCGGGGCCACGAACGGCATCGCGACGGTGCAGACCGCCGAGGGCGATTTACGCTGCGCGCTTTCGCCGGCGGCTCAAAGCGGCGCCGACGCACTGATCGCGGTGCGTCCGGAAAGCATTACGGTGTCCGCCGAGCAGCCGTCGAACGGACTCAACCGCTTGGCCGGCAAAGTCGAGAAGACGGTTTTTCTCGGCGATGTCATCGACTGCCAGATTCGCGTCGGCGCCAAGGTCGTGCATACCAAGCTGCCGCCCACCAGCGATATCGTCGAGGCGCAGCAAGTCTTTTTGCAATTTGCGCCGCAGGCGTGCATCGTGTTGCCGGTTTCGAATTAGAGAGAGAGATCGGAATCACCACAGAGAGTAGAGAGCTCACAGGTGGAAAATCGGATTGGGAATTTTTTGACCGCAAAGGACGCACAGGACGCAAAATCGTTTCACTACGAAGCACACGAAGAGCACGAAGTGCGGAGTTTAATGATCCAAACCCTTCGTGTTCTTCGTGTCTCCTTCGAAAATACCTGTATGAAGATGAATGCAGGGGCTTCTGTTCCGTCATACCCGCGAAAGCGGGTATCCAGGTTAATTCGGTCGAACAAGCCTGGATTCCCGCCTCCGCGGGAATGACGAGTTGAGGAGCACCAAGTGCAGTCCTCCGTTTTCATCCTCTGCAGGCGAGCGTAAGATCGTGAATCACTTCGTGGTGAAGAACAGAAACTCGACAAGATTACGAACGCGCGATTATACGGAGAACGAATCATGGCGGCTCGCAAAAGTAAATCCATGACCAGACGCCAGTTCATCGCCCATACGACACTGGCGGCGCTCAGTCTGGGTGTTTCGCGCAAGATCGATTCAGCCTACGCGGCGCAGACGGGGCAGAAGCGGCTAGTGATTCTAGGCGGCCGGCGCACCGCCGGATTTGCCAATCACGGCCGTTCCGATACCGAACTGACGGGTTTGGTTGATGCAGGCCTGGCGGGGCAGAATCCTGTCACGTTGGAGCGCTTTGCCTTGCTCGCCGAGGAGCTGCCATCGGTAAAGAAAGGCACCTGGAAGATCGATCGGCAGAAGAAGACGATGCTGACGGTTTATCGTTTGCGCCCGGGGCTCAAGTGGTCCGACGGAAAACCGCACACTGCGCACGATTTCAAATTCGGTTGGGAGGTGCACCGGCATCCGGAATTTCCGCTGCGCGACCGTTTGGTGCCCGATCTTATCGAAAAGATCGAAACGCCCGACGACCGCACCATCGCGATCCACTGGAAGGCTCTTTACAACGAAGCCTATGCCATTCAGAAGCAGCAGTTGCGCGCCTGGCCGCGGCACATTTTGCAGGATGTTTTTCGGTCGGGCGATATGAAAGCGCTGATCAACCATGCCTATTGGAACCAGAAATTCGTCGGCAGCGGACCCTACCGCTTGGTCGACTGGGGCGGCGGCGCGCAGATCGAAGTCGAGGCTAATCCCTATTACGTCCAGGGCAAACCGAAAATCGAGCGAGTCACCTATAAAGTCGTCGAGGACAGCAACACGGCGCTCTCGGCAGTGCTCGCCGGCGAAGCCGATCTGACCCTGCGCGATACCTTATCGTTCGATGGCGCGCTGATCTTGAAAGAGCAATGGGAGGCGAAAAAATTGGGCGCGGTGAGCATCCGGCCGATCACCTTCCGCTGGTTGAACCTGAGCGGCACCAATCCGCTCTTTAAGGACGTGCGGGTCAAGCGCGCCTTGCTTCACGCCATCGACCGCAACACCATGGTGAACAATATATTTCGCGGTGTGGCGCCGATCATCCACTTCCCCATGTCGCCGTTTCGCAAGGCATATCCGCGCGCCGACAAAGCGGCGATGAAGTACGAGTATAATGTCGACCGGGCCAAGCAACTGCTGAGCGAGGCCGGATTCAGCCCGGGTGCCGACGGTATTCTGGTCAATGCCAAGGGCGAGCGCATGGAGTTTGAATTTCGCACCGAGGCGGGCAGCCGCGAAGATGAGCAGGCGCAGGCGATCATTGTCGACTATTGGAAGCGCATCGGCGTGCGCGCGCTCATCAAGAATCTGCCGCCCAGGGTGTTTAACTCGGAGGAATTTCGCAACCGCTGGCCCGGGGCAGCGCTCGGCGGCCAAAATCTCGTCGTCGAGGAATGGGCCGAGCGCTTTCACAGCGCGGGCACGCCGACGGCTGAAAACCGTTGGTCGACCGAATCGGTGTCGCTTTGGCAGAACCCGCAAGCGGACAAGATCCTGGACGAATTAAACACCATTATCCCCGAATCACGCGCTATCGATCTGCAGGTCGAGTTCATCAGACTGTTCACCCGAGATCTGCCGTATCTGCCGCTTTACTATCGACTCGAATGGCTGGCTATCCGCAACGGAGTGACCGGCATCACGCCGCGCATCGAAAGCGGCGGCCAAAACATGAACACATGGAACATGCATTTGTGGGACAAAGTTTAGGAATCGGATGGTTTCGGGTTTCGTGTTACGGGTTTCGAGTTAACCCGAAACCCGTAACTCGAAAACTCGAAACCCGTAACTCGAAACCCGTAACTCGAAACCCGTAACTCGTAACCCGAAACCCCCAATGCTTCATTATCTCATTCGCCGGACTTTTCAGCTCGTGCCGTTGCTGTTGGTCATTTCGGCGTTCATTTACTTATTGCTTTATCTGATGCCCGGCGATCCGCTCTACCGGATGCTCGAAGACGTGCCTAACCTGCGGCCGCAGGATTACGAGCGGCTGCGCAAGATTTACGGCCTGGATGATCCGGTTTACGTGCAATACTGGAAATGGCTCTGGCAGCTGATTCAGCTCAATCCCGGCTATTCGCGCGAATACGGCCAGCCGGTGATCGAGGTTATTTTGCCGGCGCTCAAGAACACGCTGGTGCTGACGATCAGCGCCGTGGTGATCGGCAAATTGCTGGCGGTGTTGCTGGGAATTTTTTCCGCGGTGCGGCAGTATTCCGTCGGCGATTACGTTCTCACTGCGCTGACGTTTATTTCTTATTCCGTGCCGGCTTTTTGGCTCGGCTTGATGTTGATCATTCTCTTTTCCGTCAAGCTCGGCTGGCTGCCGACCTCCGGCATTGCGAGCAGCGATCTCACGCCCGGTAGCTGGGAGGCGTGGTGGGACTATTTAAAGCACATGATTTTGCCGGTATCGGTGCTGGCGATCTCGGAAATCATTCAGGTGCAGCGCTTCATGCGCTCGAGTTTGCTCGAAGTCTTGCGCCAGGATTATCTGACCACGGCGCGCGCCAAAGGTCTGAGCGAAAGGGCGGTGATCGGCCGCCATGCTCTCAAGAACGCCCTCATTCCTGTTGTGACGATCATTGCAGTGACGATGCCGCGAGTGGTCGGCGGCTCGACCGTGGTGGAAACGGTCTTCGCCTATCCCGGAATGGGCCGGCTGCTGTTTACCTCGATCATGGGCAACGATTTTGTCGTCGCCATGACCGTCGTGATGATTATCGCGGTGACCGTGGTGTTTTTCAATTTGCTCGCCGACATTCTCTACGGCTGGCTCGATCCGCGCATCCGCTATCAGAGTTGAGGAAGAGGATTTACACCACAGAGTAATTCATGTACCTGTCCGTACAACACCGCGCATGAAAGTCCCCCTTTCGTCCCCCTTTACCAAAAGGGGGAAAGAGGGGATTTGTTGTACTGGTTATCGATCAAAGTGAGAAAACTATTTTCATAAGAGACCACAGAGTGGAATATTCGTGTTGAGTAGATAATCAAGTGGCAGACCAAGCTCATACCCTCATCGACCGTCAAGCGCTTGCCGCGCCAGCGGCGGAACAGTATCCCAGCTACTGGCGCGCGGTGTGGCGGCGTTTTAAGCAGCACCGGGTCGCCTATATCGGCTTCTTTTTTTTCATGTTCCTGATTTTTCTTGTCGGCGCCGGGCCGTCCATGCTGCCCTACGAGATTGATCAGGTATCCCTCGGCGAGCGCATGCACGCGCCTTCGGCGCGCCACTGGTTCGGCACCGATGAATTGGGCCGGGACACCTGGGTGCGCATCATGCAAGGCGGCCGGGTGTCGCTCACGGTCGGCTTGGTCGTTGGCGTGAGCACTGTGATTCTCGGCGGGCTCATCGGCATTGTCGCAGGCTATATCGGCGGATTTCTTGACAATGCGCTGATGCGGCTCGTGGACATAATCTACACCATCCCGCGCATCGTCTTGCTGCTGGTTCTGTCAAAACTTGCCGGCCCGGGGTTGCTCAACATCATCATCATCTTGGTGGCCCTGGAATGGACCAACGCGGCGCGTTTGGCGCGCGGCGCCGTGTTGTCTTATCGCGAGCAGGAGTTCGTCCTCGCGGCGCAGTGTTTGGGGGCGTCGCGCTGGCGCGTCATGCTGCGGCATCTGCTGCCGAATTCGCTGGCGCCGCTCATCGTCGCCGCGACGCTCGACGCCGGCGCGGCGATCCGCGCGGAGACGACCTTGAGTTTCCTTGGGCTTGGCATTCAGCCGCCGACGCCAAGCTGGGGTAATCTCTTGACCAATGCGGCGACCAATATTTTTATCGCGCCGCTGCAAGTCTTTTTACCCGGCCTTTTTATTTTTTTCGCGCTGATGAGTTTTAACCTACTCGGCGACGCGCTGCGCGATGCCCTGGACCCGAAACTAACTCATCGCAATGGATAATTGAAAATTGAAAATTGATAATGTTCCGGATGTCTTCAATTATCCATTCTCAATTATCAATTCTCCATTTGCCTTTTCCACGGTTTGATCAGTAGCGCCGTGAGCGCGGCGCCGAGCAGCAAAAGAGCGCACAGGCCCCAGAGCGTGCCGACGTAGCTCTGGCTCCGGTCGTAAAGCGCGCCGGCGATCACCGGCCCGACCACGCTGCCCCAGGTGTAAAAAAAAGACATCGTGCCGCGGATCGTGGCGAAATATTTGCGCCCGAAAAAGTCGCCGATGGTCGCCCAGACGACCGGAAACGAAGCGTCGATGGCGGTAAACAGGATGGTGAACAGCCAGAGGGGCCAGATGCCTTCACCCGAGATGAGCAGCAGTATCGCGCCGGCGGCGGTGATCAGACAGCCGGTCAGCAGCTTGACGCGGTTCATAGCGTCCGCCAGGGGGCCGATGACGTAGTGCGCCGCCCAATTCAGAAAAGCGAAGGCGCCGAGCAGATAAGCGGCATACTCTTGCGTCTGTCCCTTCCAGACCATTAGCGGCACGAAGTGGACGGTGATGGTGCTATAAACGCCGACACGCACCGTCATACCGATCACGAAGAGCCAAAAAATCCAGGTTTTCATCGCTTCTCGGAGCGTCGGCTCCGTCGCCGGCTTACTTTCTCTGCCCGGATGCGCCGCGGAATCGGCGCCAGCGGCAGACGCCGGCGCGTCGCCGTCAGGCAAGAGCCCGATGCTTTCGGGCGAACGGCGGACGCCGAGGCCAAGCGGGATGCCGATGAGGAGAAACAGAGTACCGGAAATGATCGCGCCGGCGCGCCAGCCCCAAGCCTGCACGGCGAGCGCGAGCAGCGGCGTGAGCAGCGTGCCGCCGATCGGCACGGCCGAACTGATCACGGTCATCGCACGCGCCCGGTAGCGTATGAACCAGGTATTGCCGACCGCCATCGCGGCGTGCACGAAACCGGGCGTGAACGACAACGAGATGATGCCGAGATAGACGACCAGAAAGCTGCTGTAGCTGTTGACCCACGCAAAAAGGATGTAACCCAAGCCGGTCAAGGTGGTGGCGACGAGAATCATCGGCCGGGGGCCGAAACGGTCGATAAAATAGCCGACAAAAGGTCCTTCGATCGCGCCTTCGACCCGGGCCAAGGAAAACGCCAGCGACGTCGCGGCGCGGCTGAGACCCAGGTCTTGGCTCAAAGGCAAAAAGAAAACCGTAAAACCGTAGTTGTGCAATCCGCCGCCGAGCACGCGCAGCGCGGAAACCAGCGCGACCATGCGCCAGCCGCAAAACGATGGCGAAAGAATTGTCCGGAGCCGTTGCAGGAATGTGCCTCAAGCGGAGATATGGGTGTTCAGGTAGTTGTTTCAGAACCGCGGCCTGAACGCAACAAGGAAAACACTGGGTAAAAAAATCGCGAGCGAGAGACTTTTTCACGACCTCCTATCCTTTATCGCCAAATTTTCAAAAGGTGTCTTTTCCAACACTTGACGTGACTGAAACAACACCAATCCGAGAGACAATCTGGAAAATTGTCACTCAGAGCGGATCAAGTCGAATAAGAAATTCATTCGCGAGTTGACTATGTCGACGTTTCGACTTTTTACAATGGTGTGCTTTTCAACACTCCACGTCGCTGAATAACCACTAAGTGCTTTGGGTCCAAAGTCTACAAGTAGTTAGTCAAGTCGAGTGAAGTCAATCGCTTACTAGTTTTGATGTCCATGGCATTGAGATTGCGCAAGCCTAACATCAACCAACTTGCAAACGGAGGTCGTATGAAGGGCAAGACTGCATTTTTAGCATTTGCAATAATCGTGGTGTTAGCGATCCCTAGCTTCGGTCAGGAAAGCACGCTTGGCAAGGTTAGCTTCGCAAATTCGTGTGATGCGACGGCGCAGGAGCTGGTCAATCGCGGTGTGGCGATGTTGCACTCGTTTTGGTACAGCGCGGGTGAAAAAACGTTTCGCGAGGTCTTGACCCGGGACCCCTCATGCGTCATCGCCACGTGGGGGATCGCCTCGTTGCTAATGTCCAACCCCCTTGCCGGTCAAGGTTCTTCTCCGCAGGGCGCGGCAGAGGCTAGCGCCGCGATCGAATATGGGCGAAAAGTTGGTGCCAAAACGCAGCGTGAGCGCGACTACATAGAGGCCGTGGCGGCCTATTATGATGATTGGGCCAATCGGTCAGAAACCGAGCGCCAGCGTTCACGGGCCAAAGCCTACGAGGCCCTTGCGGCGCGTTATCCGAATGATGACGAAGCGCAGATCTTTTATGCGCTTTATCTCGCGGGAACGCAGTCCCAGGCCGACCAAACCTTTGCAAGCTACTTAAAAGCCGCTTCGATTTTGGAAAAACAATTCACCAAATATCCGAACCATCCAGGCGTCGCGCACTATTTGATCCACAGTTATGACGCGCCGCCGATCGCCGAGAAGGGGCTGACAGCCGCGCGGCGCTACGCGAGCATTGCGCCGGCGGCGCCCCACGCCCTTCATATGCCGTCGCATATATTCACGCGGGTGGGCGCGTGGGAGGAGTCGGCCGCCACCAACCAGCGCTCGGCAGACACAGCCAAACAGAGCAAGGACAAGGACGAACAAATGCACGCGCTCGACTATATGGCCTATGCCTACCTCCAGGTAGGTCGCGATAACGATGCACGAAACGTCGTCGAGGAAGCTTCCAAGCTGTCGGGTTTTACTCGAAACGCCGGTCCCTATGCGTATGCGGCGATTCCGGCGCGTTATGCGATCGAGCGCGGCGACTGGAGTGGTGCGATGAAGCTTGAGCCGACCGTGAACAACTTTCATTATACAGAAGCGCTCACTCGCTTCGCCCGCGCGTTGGGAGCGGCACGCAGCGGAGACACTGCGTTTGCGGAAACCGAAGTCGGTCATCTGGCCCGGCTGCGCGATGCCTTGAAAGCCTCGAAGAATGAATACTGGGCAACGGAAGTCGAAGTGAGCCGGCTCGGCGCCAGTGCGTGGACAGCGCTTGTGTCAGGGAAAAACGAAGAAGCGCTCCAATTGATGCGCCGCGCCGCGGATATTGAGGACAAGAACGAGAAACATATCGTTACTCCCGGAAGAATCCTTCCTGCGCGCGAGCTGCTCGGACAAATGTTGTTGGAGCTCAATAGGCCGGCTGAGGCTCTGAAGGAATTCGAGGCTTCGCAGAAGCGCGAGCCCAACCGTTTTCACGGATATGTCGGCGCTGCCCGGGCTGCAGCGCAGAGCGGAGACACGGCGAAAGCCAAACAATATTATATGCGTCTTGTCGAACTCACTGCCAAAGGTACCATGCGACCGGAACTAGAGCAGGCAAAGACGTACTTGGCGAAACGCTAAGATCGCATAGTAGTGGTTCCTAATGAGAATTTTTCGTGGCAACGAAGAGTTCGGATTGAACTAAATACTCTTGAGAGCGACTATAGGACCGCGTGGCGCAAAACTTGGGGCGCCATTGTGCTTGCTAGTTTACGAACCTCGTATGACCGCGAGTGACAGATTCGAGCAACGACCAACGGTCTCGAATGGATCAAACGAACTGACCCAGCAATAGGTTTAATCTCAATTTCTGCAAAGGTATGGACAAGCTTGCGTGCGCAGAAAAAATATGTTTGTGAGAACCATGGGTGGTCATTTGCCCCATCACCTCCAACAACGCGAGCGGAATTAGGATCTCGGTATGAACGATCACCGCAATTTCGGTTGGACCCGTCGGGAGTTTGTTAGCACTACACGCTTGCTGGAACTGGTGCTTTTCTCAGACCTCTGCGTCAGGCAATCGCCGCTGAGCCACCGCCTGAGACGACTAGAATCAAGTTGGTGCAGACCTTTAGTATGTGCGAGGCACCCCAATTTGTGGCTGCGGAGCTTTTGCATGGAGAAGGATTTACTGAAGTACATTACGTAAAGAAGGATGGACCGTACGACATTGCAGATGTCCTAGCCTCGGGTGAGGTCGACATCAGTTTTCATTTCGCCGCTCGCCTGATTGTCCGGCTAGATCGCGGCGGTCCCATCACAATCCTTGCTGGAGGTCATCCAGGATGCTATGAGCTGTTCACTGCACGACCATTGCGAACTCTGCGCGATCTCAAGGGTGGAACCATGCGATTCGTGCGGTTGGCGGCCCTGAGCATGTGGTCCTGGTGAGCATGGCGACTTACGTAGGGCTCGATCCACGGAAAGACATTACATGGGTCACGCATCCTGCCCCCACCTCGATCGATCTCCTTGCGCACGGCCGGATCGATGCCTTCATGGGGTTTCCGCCTCAACCGCAGGATCTGCGCGCGCGAAAAATCGGCTACGTACTGGTCAATTGCAACATCGATCGTCCCTGTTCGCAGTATTATTGCCCGCATGGTGGCAGCCCATCGTCCGTTCGTTCAAAAAAACCCGAACGCCGCCAAGCGAACCCTTCGAGCAATTCTAAAGGCAACGGATATAGCGCTTTGCAACCGGATAACGGCCGCGATTTTTGGTCGACAGCGAGCGCACGCCGCGCTACGATCTTATGCGGCAGGTTCTCAAAGACATCTCCTACGCGAAATGGAGAGACTACGATCCTGAAGACACATTACGTTTTTATGCGTTGCGTCATTACGAAGCTGGCATGATCAAGCAAAGTCCCAAACAGATCATTGCCCAGGGCACCGACTGGCGTTTTCTCAGGGAGAAGGGTTAACGACGAGAAAGTAGATATCCAGTGAGTCCTCAAGGAGGCACGATGAGTAATTATCGTAATGTTAACTTGACCCGTCGGCGGTTTCTAAGTACTGCAGCGCTCGCTGGAACTGGTGCCCTTCTAGGACGTCAACCTACGGCAGTCGCCGCCGAGCCACCGCTAGAGACCACAAGAATCCGACTTGTGCACACACCGAGTATGTGTCAAGCACCCCAGTATGTGGCTGAGCAGTTGTTTCGTATCGAGGGGTTCACCGAGGTCGTCTATGTAAAAAAGGAAGGACCCTACGATATTGCGGACGCCCTGGCCTCGGGCGAGGTGGATGTCAATTTGCACTTTTCAGCGCGCCTAATCGTGAGTTTGGACACGGGCGCTCCCACAACGATCCTCGCGGGTGTCCACCCGGGGTGCTACGAGCTGTTCACCGCCCGACCGATGAGAACGCTGCGCGACCTCAAGGGTGGAACCGTCGCCATCCGAGCGCTGGGCGGTCCGGAGCATGTGTTCTTGGTGAGCATGTTAGCGTATGTCGGGCTCGACCCTCGGAAAGATATCTCATGGGTTACACATCCCTCATCGACTTCGATCGATCTGCTCTCGCAGGGCAAGATTGATGCCTTTATGGGATTTCCTCCAGAGCCGCAGGATCTGCGCGCACGAAAGATCGGTCATGTGCTGGTCAACAGCAATATCGATCGTCCCTGGTCACAATATTACTGCTGTATGGTGGCAGCTCATCGGCCCTTCGTTCAAAGAAACCCAATAGCCACTAAGCGAGCCCTGCGCGCAATTCTGAAGGCAACGGATGTATGCGCTTTGCAACCGGATAACGCCGCGCGATTTTTGGTCGACCGCGACCGCACGCCTCGCTACGACCTTATGCGACAGGTTCTCAAAGACATTTCCTACACGAAATGGAGAGACTACGACCCTGAAGACACATGCCGTTTCTATGCCCTGCGTCTTTACGAAGCCGGCATGATCAAGCAAAGTCCGAAGCAGATCATCGCTCAGGGTACCGACTGGAGTTTTCTGAAGGAGCTGAAGAGAGAGCTGAAGACTTAAGGGGTACAGTGTCACTAAAATTTCTGGTTGCCATGCTCGCACTCGCCGCGAATCTGGGCGCCGGAGAGAGTCTTCCACGCATCAAGCCGGCGCCGGAGTTCACGCTGACGACGCAAGACGGCAAGCGGCTTGCGCTGAAGGAACTGCGGGGCAAAGCCCTTGCGATCACGTTCGTTTATACCAGCTGCGCCGATACTTGTTCGCTACTTACAGCCAAGATGGCGGGTATTCAGGATCGCCTCGGAATTGATTTTGGAAAAAAGGTCTACTTCCTCTCGATCACGGTAGACGCCGAGCACGATACACCAAATGTCTTGAAACGCTATGCCGAAGCGCATCGAGCGAATTTCGCCGGCTGGGCTTTCTTGACCGGCACATCAGCTGAGATCGGCGATGTGGCCAGGCGATACGGCATCTATTACAAGAAACATTCCCGCGGCGATATAGACCACACTTTTCTTACTTCGCTTGTCGACCAGAGCGGAATCCTTCGCGTCCAATACATGGGTGTCCGATATAATCCGGATGAGATGTTACTGGATCTACAGAGTCTCATCAGGGAAATCAAAACACGATGATACGCAGACTAATGGAATCTTTGCCCGAGTGCGTGGCGCGCGTGCCTGCGACCGTGCACAAAAAGTTGCTTACGGCCTTTTTGGCTATCGCAGTGTTGCTCATTGCCGTTGGTGCTATTGGTCTTCTCGTGCTCAGCGATTCTCATCACCGCGCCGAAGAACTCGTACAACTTCAACGCAAGATCGCCGCTTACCGTCAGCTACAGCAGGACACTACGGGTCAACTCTATAGCGTCGCCTCGGCAATGTTGCTTCCCGGCGAGCGAAGTCTCGATGCGACGCTCCGGCAGCTCAATCAGTTTACTTATAACCTCGATCGTCTCCACTTCGTCGCCAAAGACGAAGTCGAAGTGCTGCGGCAGGTGCGCAAGGACTTTGATCAATTTATAGAAATGGTGAGCCAGACGGTCGAATTGATCCGCGCCGGCAAGGTTGTGGAAGGGGATCGATTGCAGATGGCGCAAGCCAACCCCTTGGCCGAACGTCTCGATCGCATAATGAACGAGCTCGTTAATCGAGCGGAAATCGAAATGGTGGACAGGATCGCGGCGAGCGATGCTGCCTATTTCCACTCGCGTTGGATCGTCATTGGCTTTGCCGTCGGCGCCATCGCATTGGCACTCATTCTCGGCTACGCGTTTTCTTGGTCTCTGATCGGTCCGGTGGAAGCGATGGATTCACGACTGAAGCAAATCGCCTCGGGTGATTTTTCACAGAGGGTGAAAGTTATCAACCGCGATGAGTTAGGCGCTCTGGCAGAGAATCTTAACCGGATGAATGACGAGATCGGACGGCTGTATCGTCAACTCGATGACGCCAATCGGCACAAGTCGCAGTTTCTGGCCAATGTAAACCATGATCTGCGCACACCCGTGAGCGCCATTATCAGTTATGCTGCCTTAACGCTTTCCGATCCCGAGGACCATATGTCTAGGCTACAAAGGGAGAACCTTCAGGATCTCCTCAAAAACGCAGAGCGACTGCTGGCGCTCATCGATAGCTTACTCGATATTGCCAAGATCGAGGCCGGGAAAATGGATGTTCACGTGGAACCGATTGATTTAGCGGACGTCGTCCAACACGCCATCTCGACATTCGAATTTTCTTCACAGAAGAACGGCGTCAGAGTCAGGAGTGAGATTGCGCCCGATCTACCGATTTTGAACAGTGATCGAGAAAAACTAAGGCAGATTCTGTTCAATCTTTTGGAGAACGCGATAAAGTTCACCGAGCAGGGCGAAATTAAGATCTTAGCCTCGCGCCAAAACGGCTGTCTGAAGCTCGCGGTATCAGATACCGGCATCGGCATTCCCGATAAAGATCTAGACAGAATCTTTGCTGAGTTCTATCGGGGCCAACCGTCGGTTGCCAAGAAATTTCGTGGCACGGGTCTTGGACTAACCATCGTTAAAAAGTGGGTTGATTTTTTGGGAGGCAAGATCGAAGTCACCAGTAAAATTAATATCGGCTCGACTTTTACAATTGTACTCCCATTGGATTATAAAGGATCGCCGTCTCAGCCGAGAGAGATAGGACCCGTATGAATGAAAACATATTGGTTGTCGACGACGAGCCTTCCAACCTGAGAATCTTGGAGCAACTGCTATCGCGTGAGGGTTATAAGGTCACCACTGCCAGTGATGGAGCCGAATGTCTTAAAAAAGTGTCATCGAATCCGCCGAATCTAATTATCCTCGACTTCATGATGCCCGAATTGACGGGCATCGATGTACTCAAAGAATTGCGCCAGCGAGACGATGACACACCGGTCATCATCGTTACCGCATACGGCACCGTCGAGCGCGCTGTCGAAGCGTTGCAAGCGGGAGCCTACGATTTTATCACGCGTCCGCTCAAGCCGGATCATTGTGCTCTTGTCGTGCGCAAGGCCTTGGAGCGCCAAAGACTCAAACGCGGTATCGAGATTCTGTCGGAAGAGATCGGTGAGCGCTATCAGTTGATTGCCGGCACCAGTCTTAAGATGAAGCAGGCGATAGACTTGGCGCGAAAAACCGCCGCGAGCGGCGCGACGGTTCTGCTGCTAGGAGAGAGTGGCACGGGCAAGGAAATCTTTGCGCGCAATATCCACAACTGGAGCGAACGGAAGGAAAGGCCGTTTATCGCTATCAACTCAGTGGGACTCTCCAAGGAGCTTCTGGAAAGCGAACTGTTCGGTCACGAACAAGGCGCTTTTACCGGCGCCCAACGGCGGAAAAAAGGAAAAATCGAACTGGCCCAAGGAGGAACGCTTTTTTTCGACGAGATCGGCGATATTTCCCAGGAACTCCAAGCAAAACTGCTGCGATTCCTGCAAGAGCGCGAATTCGAGCGGGTAGGCGGAACGACGTCGATAGCCGTAGACGTGAGGGTAATTGCGGCGACCAATCGTGACTTGGAACGGGCCGTGAGAGAGGGAACATTCCGAGAAGACCTTTACCATCGTCTAAACGTCGTTGCGATCAAACTTCCGCCTTTACGCGAGCGGCGCGAGGATTTACCGGCGTTAATGGATTATTTCTTGCGCAAGCAAGCCCAGGTCATCGGCAAAAACGTCAGCGGATTTACGGATGAGGCGCGCGAGCGTTTAGGCAACTACAGTTGGCCCGGCAACGTGCGAGAAGTCGCAAACGTGATCGAGCGTGCGACGGTTCTTTGCTCGGGCCCAAACATCACGTTACGAAATTTGCCCAGCAGGATCGCTGGCGGGGAGGGATCCGGCTTAGTGGAGAACTTGTCGTACCGCGATGGAATGAATGCAGCGAGGAAAATTTTGATCAATAAAGCTTTGTCCCGAACTCAGGGTAATCGCACGGCTGCCGCCAAGCTGCTGGGTCTGGAAGCGAAATATCTGCTGAAGCTGATGAAGTCGTTGGGCATCGAATAGAGGCACCCGGTCAGTTCGCGTCACTTTCAATTGAAGACAAATCGACGATTGATCCTTAACCTGACGTTGTTCAGTAAAAAACAAGCAGGGCTTCTTACGATTGGTGATCGCAGGATATTCTTGCGGTTCGATTTAGCCGACGTGTTGAGTTTATTTCGGACGTATGAGGGCGCCTCGAATCGCATTGGAAGCTCCGGTTTAAAAAGCAGTGGATTTGGTCCACCCATGGTGTGAAAAAATCCGCTAGATCGATGTCATCCAATTCCAAGATTCTCTGATCAGTCGCGGATAAACCGCATAACCGCAATTGCGATCAGCCGATCGATCCGATGCTGATCGCGTTGTGGTTCTCGGCCATCATCCGCACCTTTCGCAACACACCCAAAGAAAACCAACGCCTATCAGTTCTAAGAATCGTTCGGCATTATTGCAAAGCTTGCGATTCCTCGAAAAATCGAGCGGATAACACACCGCAGGTGGCGCAATCGCCACCACCTCTTACGCTACCAGCTTTTCTACACCGATGGCCGTCTAATTTCGTTTGGCACTGCTGTTGCTCACGTCGTGGATACTAACTCTTGGCGACGGAGGTGACATATGCGATGTGTTGCTTTGACTTTCATCATTTCTATTTTTGCAGTGACCGTGATGGAAATACCCGCTCACACGGCGCAACCCGTTCTGATTCATGTGGACGACGATGCCGCGCCTGGTGGAAACGGCAGCGCCAGATTTCCATTCAAGAATCTGCCAGAGGCGGTTGATACAGCGCGCACTGTTGTTGGTCCGGTGATCATCCAAGTTGAACCAGGCGATTACCCGCTAACCAGCACGCTCGTGATCGCTCGGTCACTTGAGCTGCGAGGCTCAACCGTGCAGATAAACGACTCCGACTCCTGGCCTACCGGACAGGTCGCTCCCGGTACTGCAACGAGAATATTCGCCTCGAATCCAACGCTGACTCGGCTCGTCCTAGTCGATCGTGGGGATTCCACTGTTTTGCGTGATGTGAACATCCGCGGCTTTATCATAGAAGGTACCGCTGCTGGCGCTTCGCTTTTGTTCAATCGGGTTCAGAATTATTCGATTGCAGATAACGTGTTCCGCGCTCCCGCGAGCCGCGGAGTGCAATCAGTCGCGTCGTCGGGCCGCGTGTCGGGCAATTATTTCAGTGGCCTAGGGGAGGGCGCGATTTTCAATGGCGGCTACGCTAGTTCACCTTCAAACGTGGTATTTCAGGGCAATCGCGCCGTGCACAATATGATTGGCGGAGTGTTGTTAGTCGGCGCCAGTATCAACATTCCTGAGCTTGGTGATGAGCTCAAAGCCGTAGTACGTGACAACGACCTCAGCGGGAACGGAGGATTCGGCTTCCGTGCCTTCATCCTCCGGCGTGACCTCGGCGCGCCGGGGGATTCGCAGTCCTCGGCCAGCGTGTACGCCCTCGTTCAAGGCAACCACATCGTCGGAAACCGAAATGGGATCGTCATCGACGCCGGCTTTCCGTACCGACAGGCCGGTGTGACATGCGATACGCGCGTATATTCCGGAAATATGGACCTGCGGTTTACAGGCAACACGCTATCGGAAAGCACCCTGACGCCAGCCCTGATCACGTTCACGCGAAGCACAGCGGCACTGACTCCGTCAACATTGCCGCAGTGGCAATACCTCCACGGTGCCACATTCACGATCGATGACCAGGAAGGAATTCTCGCTGATGCATGGATCGACCATCCCGCAATTGACCCGATTCTAGGTCCCTGTCCGGCTGATGCCGCGCACGAGTTTTTGGGGAACGTACTCATCTATAACAACGTCATATTGCCCAACGGCAGAAATTTCTGACAAAGCAGCTCGGCAAGCGTTGGGTCGACCGGCTCTCCGGTTCTCAGCCCATCCGAGTGCTCTGGAAGTTCCGGGCGGACGGAAAGATGGGATGTCAACTTCACTGACGATCAAAGGCTCCATTCAAACGCTAACTACTATGGAAACCGTGATCGTGGAACGTAGTCGCGTTCGCCCGAGTGGCAGCGCAGGCTTTCTTAGCCGTGCGCGATATGCTCCCGATAGCTGCGGCTATTGTTCGCGACATCGATCGGAAGCAAAAGCACGATAGTCAGAATTGTCGCCGCAAACACCATCGTCACTGACGCGGAAAAGTTTTCAACGTGGTTAACACCGCGATTGCTCGGCCCAAGAAGCCCGCCCGTTTCCCGTCACTACATCCTTCGTATTCTTCCAAACAAGATGCCTTTAGAGTCCGTAGGAGATAAAACAATGAAGATAAATATTGCAAAAAAACAAACGTATTGTGGCGATCGCGCCTCGGCTTTCTCGCGATCTCTGCCGTCGTCGCTATGCGATGATCATTCCAGTCATTCTCGGAGCCGGTACAAATGCTGATGCGCCGCTCGTCGGCGGTCAGGCGATGATAACCTTCCGTCAACTTACCACCACGCCGGGCGATGTCGGCGCGTGGCACTATCATCCCGGGTATGTTCACAATGTCGTCACGTCCGGCGCGATCAAGATCGAGGAGGGCTGCGGCGACGCTCCGACATACAGCACGGGCCAAGCGTTCGAGACATCGGAAGGCCGCGTTGACCGCGCCATCAACGAGGGTGCGGTTGATGCGGTCGAATACAACGTTTTCATACGCGAGCAGGGAAAACCACTGACGCCCTTCATTCCCGACAACGTGCGCCGCTGCGGTCCGCCAAGCAACGTTGACGAATGCAAGGCCGCTGGTTGGCAAGTTTTCGATTTTCCCGACGTGTTCAAGAATCAGGGAGAATGATAGCGTATCTCAAAAACCGCGAACGCGTTTGGCTGCCCTTCCCCGAAGATCCCTTGGCTCCGTGATCGGTGTGTTTCACGGATGAGTGACTGACCGATTGGTCGTTTGAGACCGTTGGTGCTCCGGTCCAAATTGCCAGGAACTGAGGGCCCAAGTTCGGCCCACTTGCTCCAGTGGTGCGGTGCGCTTGACAAACTTTTCATGAGTGACCCAAATGCGTTCCGCTTATCTCGGGGGCCGCCTTTTCCTGCCGGTCGCACTTCAGACTTGGCCTCTATGCCGTGCACGCCGCGGCGCGCGACATTTCGAGCGCATATTAGATCTCTTCTTGCCTCATCACCGCGGCGGCGTGTCCCTTACGCCACCAAGGGTCCCCAAAAACCACCGTGTTCTGGATTCGATTTTTGACCGGCACGGTTAGAGAAGAGCTATCTGCGACTCAAGGCGCAAATGGCGCGGTAACCTGACGCGGCACAAATAAGATTCAAATCGCGTACTTGCGGGCGCACGCGCAAAGGCCTGGACTGGACGGCGCATTTGCGCTATGCGTCAGCGAGCGATGGCGATCAGGTACTTTCGCAGTTCATTCCTAGTCACGGCCGCAGGGCTCGTCCTCGGTGCTTTGCTCGGCTGGACGACGACACAAAGTTGGCGCGGCGCCTTATCCACAATGTTCATCGTCGCCGTCTTGGGCATTCTCGAGGTGTCGCTGTCATTCGACAACGCGGTGGTAAATGCGGTCGTATTGAAGAAAATGGCACCGCTCTGGCGGCGCCGGTTCATTACCTGGGGCATCGCCATAGCGGTGTTCGGGATGAGGATCGTATTTCCGCTGATCATCGTTGCCGTGATCACGCGCATCGACCCGATCTCCGCGCTGGTGATGGCGCTCGGCGATCCCGAGCGTTACTCCGCGGTGCTCAGCAGCGCGCATATTTCGGTGTCCGCGTTCGGCGGGGCTTTTTTGGCGATGGTCGGCCTCAAACATTTTTTCAATCACGAAAAGGATGTGCACTGGATCGCCGCCATCGAACGGCCATTGACCCGGCTCGGCCGCATTGAGGCGGTGGAATTAGGGGTGGTGTTGGTGGCTCTCTATTTGGTTTCAATCCGGCTCGCAGGTGCCGAACAGTTTGATTTTATCGTCGCGGGCATATTCGGCCTGGTGACGTACATCGCGGTCGACGGTCTTTCGGCCTTGCTCGACGCCGGTTCCGCGGTCACCGGCGAGATCGCTCAATCGGGCGCGGCTTCGTTTCTTTATCTCGAAGTGCTCGACGCGAGCTTTAGTTTCGACGGGGTGATCGGCGCCTTTGCGCTGTCGAACAACCTGCTGGTCATCGCCATCGGCCTCGGCGTCGGCGCCATGTTCGTGCGCAGCCTGACGATTATGCTGGTGGAGCGTGAAACCCTGGCGTCGTACCGCTACCTGGAGCACGGCGCGTTTTACGCCATTCTTGCCCTGGCATTGATGATGTTTCTCGGCGCGGTGATCCATATTACGGAGGTCGTCACGGGACTGATCGGCGCCGGATTCATCGTCACGGCGTTCGTGGATTCAATTCGCTACAATCGCCGCGCCGTTCGCTCGCAAGCATGGGCCGATTCGGCCGGCGGCCCCAATGGCATCGATCCTCGTTCGGGCACATCGGATGCTTCGCGGACTTCAGTTCGAGAACCGTTCGCGGAAAGTCGGCAGGAGTAAAGCCTCCATCATTTGACCTTGCGGCTTGGAGCGTGATTTAGTCGGAGTTGCGGCTTCGCGCCTCGCGGAAGGCGCAATCTGTTTTGGCATCAGGTTCTCGAAGTGGTTTGGTTCAAATCATTTGCGGTCTCGCGTGACAGCCCATCGTACAAATGGTGGATGGGCATCGCGCTCGCGATCGGCTCGTGCACCGTGAGCTTCGCCGAGCGCATGATCGAGATCGCGATCCCGCAGATCATGATCGCCATGGGCGTGAGCCTCGACAAGGTGCAATGGGTCCGCACGGCGCCCGCCGTCGTGCGAACCGTCTTGGGGCCGATGGTCGGCTGGCTCGCGGGGATTTTCGGCACGCGGCGGCTCTATCTCGCAACTTTCGTCCTCTACATCATCTGCTCGGGATTTGCCGGATCCGCCTGGAGCCTCGGTTTTTTGATTTTCTTTCTAACGCTGAAAAACGCCGGCGGCGGCCTCAGACAGCCGCTTTCGATGTCGCTCATGTACAGCGCCTTTCCGGCTGAACAGCGCGGCCTTGCCATGGGTCTCTATCAGGCGAGCCACATGGTGGGGCCTCTGATCGCGCCGCTGGTCGGCGGCTGGCTGGTGGAATCCTTCGGTTGGCGCTGGGTATTTTACGCCAATATTCCGATCAATCTCGTCGCCTTGCTGCTGATCATGATGGTCATGCCGCGTGATCTCGACGGGAAGACGCGTCAGAATACCGGGTCGGTGGATTTTCTCGGCTTGGCGGCCCTATCGCTCGGACTGAGCACCTTGGTGTGGGGCGTGACCAACGGCACGCAGTGGGGCTGGGATTCCAATTTTATCCTGTCGCTGTTTGCGATAGCGGCGGTGTCGCTGGTCGTTCTGATCATCGCGGAACTCAAGACCGACAACCCCGTGTTCAACGTGAGGGTGTTTCAAAACCTGTCCTTTACGCTTTCTTTCGTGGCGCGCATGCTCAATACCGCCATCTTTCAGAGCACTAATTTTATTTTCGGTATTTTTCTTCAGCGCGAGTTGCGTTTTTCGCCGCTGCAGGCGGGCCAACGCCTGCTGCCGATGGCGCTGACGTCGGGCATGGGGGCGCTCGGCTTCGGCATGCTCGCCGACAGGATAAACATACCGATGGTGGTGGCGGCTTCGGTCCTGGCGTCTTCGATTACGATGTATTTTTATACCGGTTTGGATGTCGGGGCGACGTTGCTGCATATCGTCGCCCTGACCGCATCGCAGAGCTTTTTTCGTTCGGGGACCCAAGCAACGATGACGACGATGGCGCTGGATACGCTGCCGTCCGAACAAACGATTTTGGGGGCGGGAATGGATACGCTGGCGCGCAATTTAGGCAACACCGCCGGAATCCCCTTGCTCTCTACTTTTGTCACCCAACGCGAGCTGACGCATCTGACCCGATTTATGCGCATTCAGACCTTGGAAAGAGCGGGCCCGAGGGAAACCCTGGAATTGCTGCAGAGCGCGTTTGCCCAGGCGGGACAGCCGCTCGATGAAGCACACGCGAGATCGCAGGGAGTGATGCGCAATCAATTGATCGAACGTGCGGCCGTCGAGGCTTACCATGATAGTTTTCGCCTGGTCGCAGCGGCGGGGCTGTTTCTGGTTCCAGTGGTGCTGATGATCCGGAGCGCACGGTCGCCAAGAAAGATAGGTCGTTATTTTCCGGCAACGAGGGGACCGAGCGAAGCGGACCGGGCGAGCGCGGTCGAAGCGAGCGGCAAACGAACTTCATGAACGACGCCGAAGATATTCGAAACGCGCCCCTGAATCGGTGGCGGAAACGGTTTCAGATCACCGAGACGCGCCATGTCCTCGGTCTGATCGCGGTGGCGATCGGCGTTCTGGTCATCCTCGGCTACGGCGTCAACTGGTGGATTACGTTCATGCATACGGTTTCCACCGATGAAGCCCGAGTGACCGCTTCTTATGCGACCATCAGCTCCGAGGTCTCCGGTAAGATCGTCAAGTTTGCCGCCGACGAAGGCGACGTGGTGCGGCAGGGCGATCTCCTCGTCGAGATCGACAAGGAGGAATACAAGAGCGCCCTTGCGGAAGCCGAAGTGGAGCTCCGGCGCGCCAGCGCGCACTACCAGGAGACCTTGCTTCAGTTTCAAGGCATGAGCGCGACGGTCAACAGCGAAATCAGCCGCGCCGAAGCCGGACTGGAGGCGGCCGCCGGGGCGCTCAAAGAGAAAATCCGCATGCATGAGCTGGCCAAGGTTGTGGGCAGGTCCCAGGTTGAACAGGCGGAGGCGGGGGTGAGAGTGGCGCGCTCTAATTTGGCCCGCGCCGAAGTCGATCTGCAGAAAGCCGGCCTCGATTTCGAGCGCGCCAAGTCTCTGTTCCAGAAACAATTCATCGCCGCCAAAGAACTGGATGACGCGCGCACGATTTATGAAAGCGCGCGCGCAACCGTTGAGATGCGCCAGAGCGAGTTGGAGCAGCTCAAGGCGGATTTGCAGCTGGCGCAGATATCGAAGCTGAACAATTTTCGCGACGATGCGCCGCTCGCGGAAGTGCGCGCCCTCACGGCCAAGTCCGACGTGCGCAAGGCCGATGCCGATTTGCGTTTGGCGCGCGCCCGGCTCGCCCAGGTCGAGGCTTTCAAGGCCCGCCTGGAGGCCGAGGAATCGCTGGTCAACAAGCTCAAGCTCAAAGTGCAGAGCCAAAAACGCCAACTGGAAAGCGCCACGCTGACGAGTCCGGTGGACGGAGTGGTGGTGCGCCGAACCGCCAATGTCGGCGACATCGCCCAAAGAGGTCAGCCCTTGCTCAAGATAATCATCCGCGACAGCGTGGTCGTGCGCGCCAACGTCCGCGAGACTTACCTGCGTTACATCGGCCAGGGCAACGGCGTCGACATCTATGTGGATGCCTATCCCAACCGGGTGTTCACCGGAAAAGTCAAATTGATCGGCGACACCACCGATTCGGAGTTTGCGATCTTCAAACCCGGCGGACCGTATGCGCGGCTCGAGCAGATGATTCCGGTGGAAATCTCCCTCGACGGCGATAGCAACAACCGCGCTCTGAAGCCGGGGATGAACGCTTACGTTTACATTCAGCGCAACGGCGCTGTGAGCGCCGCAGACAAGGACGCCAAAGAGCGCGGCGCTGTGAAAACCGGCGGCTGATGTTAGCGCACGCTTTCGGACGCGATTTTTTCTTATTCGTAAGAACCTTGAAGAGCCAATCTCCCGAAATTGAGAAGAGGAGCACCGCTCCGTAGGGCGTTTTCCCCTTTATCGCCCAGAGCGCTTTTGGCATCCCTATTGCTCATTCCTTTGACAAACAACCTGCCTGTCGGAGGAATTAATGTTCACGGACAAGATCGAGCTTAAAGACATTGACAAGATGGATCCGGAGTACAAAGAGCTCCTCGGTCACGTATTGACCATCCAAGCGGACTGTGAAATCGGCGGGCCGCATCTCTACGTTGAGAAGATGCTGCCGGCGGCGCCGACCAAGCTCGACCAGCTGATCGTCGCGCGCACCGCCGCTGAAGAGATCGACCATTTCCGCAAGGTCGCGCGCGTCGCCGGCGATATCGGGGTCGATGTTTCGTTCGTGCTGAGCCAGCCGAACGAGAAGCGCTTCGTCGATACGTTCAGAGGCTTGATCACAACGTGGGAAGACAACGCGGTGTTCGGTTTCTTGATCGACCGGGTCGGCCGCTATCAACTGGAAGAGTTTTATGAGTGCAGCTATCTGCCGCTGCAAAGAATTCTCCCCGACATCGTGACCGAAGAGCTGGGCCATATCGAGTACGGCTACAACAAGACGCTGGAGCTGATTCAATCGGGCGACGAGGGCAAGGCCAAAGCGCAAAAGGCGGTCGACTACTGGTATGTTCGCGCCTTGGATATGTTCGGACGCACGGGCTCGAAGCGCTCGGAGCGCTACCGCTATTGGGGCCTGAAGCGGCGCAGCAACGAACAGGCGCGCCAGGACTACATGAACGAAGTCGGGCCGATTCTTACGCAAATGGGACTGAAGATTCCCGACCCCAACAAAGGGCGCCATTACCTTTAAGGCAGAGAGGAGCAGCTATGCCGCAAGCCGTAGAGAACACCGCGCAGCTGGACGAACATTTGATGGAGGTCGTGCGCGCCCTTCATGGCGCCGTCAAGCAGGGCATTTCGCACAAGGACGATACAGCCTTGATGGACAAGGCGATCGAGGACTGCAAAGAAATTCTCGACGAAGTCATGAAAGGCGACGTCAAGGCTTGGCTGAACTGAGGCGTGAGAGACGCGCGGGACCGCTTCGATCCGGATGGGTTTGACGCAAAGCACGCAAAGTAATTCATGTACCGGTTGGTACAACACAGCGCATGAAATCCCCCTTTCGTCCCCTGTTTCCCTTTTTCAAAGGGGGACTACTCGAATAGGCGTTTCTTTTTAACTGAAGCAGAACACTTATAGTTCGCGCTCCGGTTCCCCTCTTTCGAAAAGACGGGTCAGGGCAGATTTGTGGAGTTGGCCGAGACTCGCTTGGTCGACAAAAAGTAGAGCGCAGAGATCGTCCCGGCAGGCGCAGGGTCGCTACTTTCTTCAGTGCTTCGCGGTCAGAGCTAATTTCAGGATGCGCTGCACGAGCTGGGGAAACTTGATGCCGGCCTTGAGGGCCGACTGGGCGAATTCATCATCGCGGTCGAGATTGGGGTTGGGATTGGCCTCCAGAACGACGATTTCCCCCGCCGGGGTCACGCGCAGATCGATGCGGCCGTAGCCGCGGATGCGCAGGGCGCGATAGACCGCTTTGCTGATGGCGCCGATGCGCTGGTCGATGTCGTCTGGAAACGGTTCGGCGAATACGTTTTTGATTCCCCAACGCTTGCGATAGGCTTCGTCCCATTTGGCCTTGAAGGTCGAGAATTTCGGCTGGCCCTCCGGGAACTCGGTGAAGATCACCTCGCGAAACGGCAACACTCGTAAACTGCTGTTGCCGATCAGGCTCACATAAATCTCCCGCCCTTCGATGTATTCCTCGGCGAGGGCGGGCTGATTCATGCGCTCGTGGATGAAGCGGACTCGTTCTTCGAAGGAGTCGTCGTCCTCGACAAAAGAATCCAGGGCGATGCCGTAGGAGGCTTCGTCTTCCGCCGGCTTGATGAAGAGCGGAAACTTGAGACGGCTCGGCCGCTTGATCGCCGCCCCCGGCGAATAGACGGCAAAATTGGGCACGCGAATATTGTGAAACGCGAGCAGCTCTTTGGCCATGCCTTTGTTTTTGCACAACGTCAGGCCGGTCGGACTCGAGCCGGTATAGGGCACTCCCATCATTTCCAAGAGCCCGGCGACGTTGCGGTCGTAGGCCGACACCTCGTTGAAGTGTTCGGTTAAGTTGAACACCACATCCGGCGGATTGGCTTTGATCTCGTCGATAATCAGGCCGACTTCATCCCAGATGCCGAGCGTGCGCACTCCATGGCCGAGTTTCTTGAGCGCATCGATCACGTGAGCTTCGGCGGCAAAGTCGTCGGTCTTGAGCTCTTTGCTGAAGTCTTGATCCGCGGGCGGCGTGCCGGCGCTGCCAAACAGCACCAGCACCTGATAGCGTTTCCTGCTGCGGGTCATGGCGCGTCTTTCGTGGACAGCCGAAAAATCTTTTGTGCCATGCCGCGCTTGCGCCAAATGGCCGAAGACCGTGAGAAAAGACCGCTGAGCATCATGAGCAACCCATCGCAGTGTTGCTTGAGTCGATAGAGTAGTATGCTATGAAAACTCCGGGCACGCAAAAGATCGAGCTTCGTTCAGAGGGTGCATCATGGAAAACAACGACGGTGAAACTTATTCACGCGCGATCGGCCGGTTTGCCGACGGCTTGACGCTCGCGGACGTTCCCCAAGCTGTCGTGGCTAAGGCGAAGCTCGTGTTTCTCGACACGCTCGGCATCGCCCTGGCTTCATCGACCATGGATTTCGGCGCCATGGTGACGCGGGCAGCGCGCAAACTAGGCGGCGAGCCCGAGAGCGTGATCATCGGCTCGCCGCATCGGGTGGCCGCGGCCAACGCGGTGCTCGCCAACGGCACGCTGGCGCACGGGCTGGATTATGACGACACTCTGGAAGAGGCGATCGTGCATACGGGGTCGTGCGCCTGGATGACGGCCTTGGCCGTAGCCGAGGCGGAGCGCGTCACGGGAAAGACACTGCTGGAAGCGGCGATTGCCGGCACGGAAGTGCTCTGCAAGATCGGCTTGGTAGCGCCGGGCAAATTTCACGCCCGCGGGTTTCATCCGACCGCGATCTGTTCGACATTCGGCGCTGCAGCGGCCGCCGGGAAGATTTACGGTCTTGGCGCCGATCCATGGGTCGATGCCTTGGGGCTGTGCGGCAGCCAGAGCTCAGGGATCATCGAATATCTCGCCGACGGCACCTGGACGAAGCGGATGCATCCCGGCTGGTCCGCCCACGGCGGCGTGATCGCCTGTCTGCTGGCTCAAGAAGGGTTTCGCGGACCGGCGCGGGTATTTGAGGGCACCCATGGATTTTTCACCGCGTTCGGCGGCAAGAGCGATCATCGCTACGAAAAGTTAACGGAGCTCGGCAAGTTGTGGGAAATTCCCAAGCTCGCTTTCAAATCATATCCTTGCGGCTCGATCTCCCACCCATACATGGACTGCGCGCTCAGGATCAAGCAAAAATATGCGCCCGCGCCGGAGCAAATCACCGCGGTCATTTGCCGCACTGCCGAAGGGCCGGTGCATCGCTTGTGGGAGCCGCTCGCCGACAAGCAGAGGCCGCTAAGCTCCTACGGAGCCAAATTCAGCTTGCCCTACAGTTTGGCCGTGATCCTCGTCCACGGCCGCGCCGGTCTCAACGAATTTACCGATGCGGCGATTCACGACGAGAACGTCCTCCGGCTGGCGGCGAAGATTCGCTACGTGCTCGATCCCACCATCGATTATCCGCGCCATTTTTCCGGCCATGTCAAAGTGATTCTCGAAGACGGCAGCGTTCTGGAAGAGAACCAGCCCCATCCGCGCGGCGGCCTGGAGGAACCGCTTCCGCCCGGCGAAATTGAAGCAAAGTTTCGCGCCAACGCCGGTCTGGCGCTCCCCGCCGAGCGCTACGAACGAATCATCGATCTCGTCAACCATCTGGAGCAGCTCCCGTCGGTGGCAGCGCTCGGCGACTTGCTGGCGCGGCGCTGATCAAAGGAGCGCTATTCGGGTCGCGGCGGCTAGGGCGGCGGAGCGCCAGACAAAGATTCGGGACTGAAGAGTTTTAACCGCAAAGTGCGCAACAGTGTATCGCTTTCATCTTTTTTGGCTATCCTTCCTGCTCGTTGCCTGCGGCGGCGATGAGTTTCAGAACATCCGCAATCTGCGCTCATCCGGAGAGGCGATCATTTGTTTCGGCGACAGTTTGACCGAGGGAGTGGGCGCCGATAGCGGCGAAGATTACCCGTCGGCCCTGTCGCGCCAGCTCGGCTTTCCGGTCGTCAACGCCGGCCACCGGGGTGATACTACGGCGCAGGCGTTGGAACGCGTAGCGGATGGCGTGCTTGGCAAGAATCCCCGGTTGGTGATCATCTTGCTCGGCGGTAACGACTTTCTCCGCCAGTTGCCGCGCGCCGAGAGTCGAAAAAATCTTGCTGAGATTGTCCGTCGAATACAGCAAAGCGGCGCGATGGTGGCGATCGCGGGCATTCGCCTCGGTCTTTTCACCGATGAGTTCGCGGCGATCTATCACGACATCGCGAAGGAGTTCGGCGCGCTCTATATTCCCGAGGTAACCGACGGCATTTTCCGCAATACCAAACTGACCAGCGATCCGATTCATCCCAACGGCGCCGGCTATCGATTGATGGCGGAACGGATCGCCGCGAAGATCAGGCCGCTGCTGCGCGAGGCTGACCGTTTGACCGGCCGGAGCGGTTTTTAGTCGCCAGGTGCACGGCGAAGCCCACGACTGCCACGCCGATGAATGTTGCCACGCCGCTGACGATCTTGGGGTCGGTGGAGCCGAACAGCCAGCCGAGATCCTCGCGCCGAAAATCGCCGAACACGCGGAGCGATTTCAAGGCGATGATCCAGCCGGCATGCAAGCCGATGGACAGATACAATTTACCGGTGCGGACCAACGCGTAGCTGAGCACGACGCCGATCAGGAACAGGCCCAGGATACCGGGCAGGATCGCCAGCGGATCGAGGAACGGCGCGAATGTCGTGAGCAGATGGCGAAAGCCGGCGAGAGGTTGGACCCCCGAAAGATAATAGGCCTCACCGGGTTTGACGAAGTGGATCATGGAATAGAAAAGGTTTGCGAACAGGTAAGCGCGCAGCGGACGGCCGGTCTCATAGAGGCCTTTGAACAGCAAGCCGCGAAAAAAAATTTCCTCCAAAGCACCGGCGAAAATGCCGGCGCTCAGCGCGCTCGCAAAGGTTCGAAGGGCGCGTCCCAGTGAAACGCGAAAAAAAGGCTCGTAGACATCGCTCGCGGCCATCGCCGCGATCAAGACAACCATCGAACCGAGCGCCAAAGCGAGGCCGGTGAATAGATCGCGGCAGCCGTCGGCGGGTTTCATGAGCAGCAGCTGTTTCCATTGAACGCCGGCGAAAATGCGCCGGCAAAAAATGAACGAAACGATACCGGCGATCATAAAGGCGCGGTTGAATACGCGGGAAAAAGGGATCGGCTCGGAGATAAGTTCCGGCCAACGCTGGCGGGCCCAATCCGCGCCAAGCGCCAACCAGGGGCTCATCACGCAGGTCAAGGCCAAGGCGGCGAGCAAGAACAAGATGAAGCGGCGCGGGTAGTTTGGCATCGAAATGAACGGGCTCGTTTCGGGCAGGCCTCCAATATGTTATAGCGAACCCCGGATGGCAAGTAACGCGGGCGAGATACTACTCGGCAAAAACGCATTGATCACCGGGGGAAGCCGCGGTATCGGACGGGCGATCGCATCGGCCTATGCGCAGGCCGGCGCGCGACTGTTTATCTGCGGCCGCAACGGCGCCGCTGTCGAGGGCGCGATCCAGGACATCCGCGCGCGCGGCGGAGCCATCGACGGTATCGCCGCGGATGTATCGCGCGCGCCGGACGTCCAGCGCGTCGTGGGCACCGCGCTCGAACGCTTCGGCTCGATCGATGTGCTGGTCAACAATGCGAGTATTCTTGGACCTCGCCAAGCGATCGTCGATTATCCGGTCGAATCGTGGGAAGATGTGATCCGCGTCAATCTGACCGGAGTCTTTCTGATGATACGGGAGGTGCTGCCGGCCATGTTGGCGCGCCGCTCGGGCTCGATTATCAACGTCACGTCGGGAGTCGGCCGAAGCGGAAAGGCCAGATGGGGCGCCTATGCGGCGTCCAAAGCCGGCCTCGAGAATCTTACTCAGGTGCTCGCCGAGGAGCTTCAAGCGACCGGCGTTCGGGTCAATGCCGTCAATCCGGCCGCAACGCGCACCGGGATGCGGGCGGCGGCTTATCCCGACGAAGATCCCGCCACTTTGCCGACGCCCGAAGAAATAGCGCCGATCTTTGTGTATCTGGCGGCGGACGCCGCGCGGCAAGTGACCGGACAGTCGTTAAACGCGCGCGAGTGGATGGGAAAAATTGTTTGACGAGCGGCGGGGTTTTCGGTAAGAGAGTCGAACTAATTTCTTGCACGGCTGGTCCGTCCCGTTGGCGCAACGGTATCTTTAAACAAAGGCCCACGCGCGAGGGCGCTCATCTTTGGAGGTGTCGGCATGAACTTGAAAATCGGCGAAAAATTTCCGGATATCGAGTTGCCGGATCACGAGGGCGAGCTGGTCAAGCTTTCCCAACTGGTCGGTAAGTTTCCATTTATCCTCACCTTCTATCGCGGCTACTGGTGAGGGAAATGCCAGGTGCAGTTGCGCCATTATGTCGAACTTCAGGAAGAACTGGCGATCAATTACTGCAAACTCGCGGTGGTGAGCGTGGATGCGCCCGAGGTGAACGATGCCTTCCGTACCGGGCTGCGAGCCAATTTTCCTTTCTTGAGCGATCAAGAGCGCAAAGTGGTCAAGATGCTCGACATGACGGAGACCTCGAAGAGCAAAGGGGTGACCGCCATGCCGCATACTTTTTCGCTGCTGCCGGACTTGACCATCCACAATTTATATAACGGCTACTGGTATGTGGGCCGCCCGACCCTCGAGGAGCTGCGCGCCGATTTGCGCGCCATGCTGCGCCAAGTGCGCGCCGATTTTGCAGGACCGGTGGGCTAGGCCGACGACGAACGATCGAGCTGTGACAGGTTGCAAGCTTGACTGTGAATCGGTAAGATTTTCCCATGATTACGCCGGAAGAAATAAAGTCCTCGTTGGCTAAAGCGATGCCGCTTTCATTGGTCGAGACCCAGGACCTGACCGGCGGCGGCGACCATTGGCAGGTGATTGTGGTATCGCCCGCCTTCGAGGGCAAAGGCTTGATTGAGCAGCACCGCATGGTCAACGAGGCGCTCAAAGAGCCGATGGCGGATCAGCGTATTCACGCCCTGTCACTGAAAACGTACAGTCCCGCGCAGTGGGAAAAACTGGGTTCCTAAAAAGCTAAGGAGAAGACAATGGCAGACGATGTATTGAACCAGATAGACGAAAAAGTAAAAAACAACAAAATCATGCTTTACATGAAAGGCACGCCGGACTTTCCCCAGTGCGGTTTTTCGGCGCATACCGTGGAGATCTTGAAATCTTACGGCTTCCCGTTCGCCACCGATGACGTTCTCGCCAATCCCGCGGTGCGCGAAGGGATCAAACGCTACTCCAGTTGGCCGACGATTCCCCAGATTTTCATCGACGGCAAATTTGTCGGCGGCTGCGATATACTGCACGAGCTTCACGAGCGCGGCGAGCTCGAGCCGATGCTCAAGGCGGCTTTTGGCAAATAGCCGATAAAAGCCCCGCAGCGCTAAGATGCGGGGCTTTTTTGCGTCTAAGGTTTGTAGGAGGGCCAGGTATGTCTAAAAAACCTTTGGCGGGGCTGTTCTTGCTGATCATTGTCGCGATGGCGAGCTCGTGCTCGGTTCTGGGCGAGCGAAACTTCGACCAAGGCGTGACATTATTCAACCAAGGCCGCTTCAATGAGGCGATTCCGTACCTGGAAGCAGCCACACACGACGATCCGAACTCAGCCCAGGCGTATTTCTATCTTGGCCGGGCCTATATCAGCCAAAGCAACTGGCGCGCGGCCATTCAGCCGCTGCGGACAGCGTTCCGGCTCGCGCCCCAACAGGCGCAGCAGGAGATTATCACTTTGATTATCGACGCCGGATTTGCCGCGATGCTGAACGATTTCCGGTTCGGTGATTTTCTCGATCAGCCGAGCCAGGCAAGGCCGCTGCTTTGATGATCGGCGATCGATGCGTAAGAGAGGGAACACGATGACACGAATTGGCGCGGCGGTGATCCTAATGCTGGCGTGTGCAAATCCGGTGGCCGCGCAATTCGACAGAATTTTAAAGGGACTCGGCAATCTTCCCGGCGCCGGCTTAAGCGATGCCAAAATCGGCGCCGGCCTGCAGGAAGCCTTGAAAGTGGGCACCGAAAACGCCGTTGCTCAAACCAGCGCGGTGGACGGGTTCTTGATGAACCAGGCGATCAAAATCTTGATGCCGAAGACGCTGCAAAATATCGAAAAACCGCTCAGGCTGGTCGGCTATGGACCGCAGATCGACGAGTTCGTCGTCGGTATGAATCGGGCGGCGGAAAAATCCGTGCCGTTCGCCAAGGAGATATTCTGGGATGCGATCGCGCAGATGTCCTTTGACGACGTGAGAAAAATTCTCAACGGGCCGGATACCGCGGCCACCGATTATTTCAAGTCGAAGACGACCAAGAGTCTGCAAGCGGCTTTTCTGCCGACGGTCACAGACGTGATGAACCAAGTGGGCGTCAACCGGCAGTACGAGGAGCTGATCGGCAAGTACCGCCAGGTGCCGTTCGCGAAAAGTGTCGTCTTCGACGTCAACCAGTACGTCACAGAGAAGGCGACCGACGGCATTTTCTTCGTCGTCGCGCAGGAAGAGAAAAAAATCAGAACCAACCCGGCAGCGCGAGTGACCGATCTGCTGAAGGAAGTGTTCGGCAGCAGAAAATAGCCGAAAGAACCGTTTAGCAGAAAAAACGCGCGACTCGGGTCAATCCTCGCCCCCGCTTGCCGGGAAGGGTGAGCGGGTCCTGACTCGAGTCAATTCGCCAGCGATGCCATTAACCTGCCGTAACCCGTCACCTGCTGCTTCACCTTCGCCAGTTTGAGGGCGTGCCAGATATAAGCCTGGCAGCTCGTCACCACCGGTTTGCCGATCTCGCGTTCCAGTAAATCAACATCCGTAATGGTGGGCCAGCGCGGGCAGGGGACGAAGACTCCGTCGGCGTCGGCCGCCTGTTCGTAGAGACGCTTGGCGATTTTGTAGGCCGCGTGCTCGTCCATGTCGGTCAAGTCCGCGTTCTTTCTCACGCCATAACCTTGGATCTTCAGGACTTTGAAGCCGGAGGCTTCAAGGAACGCTTTCATGCGCTGGTTGAGCGTATCTTCGTGCGGCGTGGCGACTACGAGCTTTTTGAGACCGAGCGAGCGGAGCGCTTCGATCTCTCCCGTGATGCCGGGAGATACCGGCACACCGTATTTGTCGCTCAACCGCTTGCCCATTTCGGTATCGCTGCCGAAACCGAGCTTCGTGAAAAGCGGCGAACCGCCGATGATGACCGAGTCGCACTTGTTGTCGACGAGATCGGCCGCCGCCTCCTCGATGCGCTCAAGCTGGCGATCGATATCGGCATCGACCAACTGGCGGATCGTCCCCGTGCTGTTGAGGATCATGAAGCCAGCCGGCAGCATCTGGTAAAATTCGTAAACCAAGGTATCGCCGCGCGACGGCGCCACGTGTCCCACTCTCGCTCTCCAGCCGTACATGGTACCTCCGGGTTAGTAAATCAGTGATCAGTGATCGGTAATCAGTGATCAGCAAGAAGATTCGTGTTTAACAACTGACGGCTGATGACTGATGACTGATTACTGATGACTGATTATTACTACCAATTAAGCCAGGCGCCGTTGACGTGGATCGTCTGGCCGGTGATGTAGTTGTTTTCGTCCTGTACCAGAAAGATGGCCGCGCTGGCGATATTCTCGGGTTTGCCGGCGTGGCCCATTGGGATTTGCGCTTCGGCGGCGGCCCAGGCTTCGTCGGAATAGTGGCCGCGAACCGCAGGCGTTGAAATCCTGCCCGGCGCGATGGCGTTGATATTGATGCCGTCCTTGACGTGTTCCAGCGCGAGCGATTTCGTGAATACGGCGACCCCGGCCTTCGCCGCGGCATAGCTCGCGCGCGTGGCGTTGCCGGCAAAGCCGTAGATCGATGAGATACTCACGATCTTGCCGTAACGCGCCTTGAGCATCGCCGGTAGCACCGCCTGAGAGCAGAGAAATACAGATTTTAGATTCAGGTTGATCACGCGGTCCCATTCCTCGGCCGTTACATCAAGGACGTTTTTTCTCTGCGCCCCGCCGGCGACATTGACGAGAATATCGATCTTGCCCCAGCGAGCGAGCACCGTTTGTACCATCGCCTCAACCGATTTTTTGTCGGTCACGTCGGCGCCGATCGAGATCGCGTCGGTGCCGCGATCGGCAACCTCTTTGACGCGGCTCTGCGCCGCGTCGATATTGATGTCGGCGACCGCCAGCTTCGCGCCTTCGCGCGCAAAGCGCTGCACGATGGCGCCGCCGATCCCGCCGCCCCCGCCAGTCACGATGGCAACCTTATTGTCTATGACGCCCATTTGAACTCCTCCCGCTGGTTATCGCGCCAGGCGATACGCGGCTATGTCGTTGCTCAGCCGGGTTAGATTTGCAATCTAGGTAAATTGATCGCGAGCGTCAACCGGTTTGGTGCGCGGCGATAAAGCGGGTTTGACGCCCGCTGACCACTGAAGTAAAACGCAGTTCAGCCGCTGGAGAAGCCTGCTTTGAATCTTCTCATTCTCCCGCGACCCGAACACTTTCCGCTCCCTCTTTATGGCAAGCAAAAGAAGCTCCAAGAGCAAAAAATCAAATTCGGGCCGTGCGAAGCCGAAGACGTCTGTAGCTGAACAAGCGCAGACAATTGCTGAGCTAAGGCAGCAAGTCGCGGCTTTGTTACAGCGGCAGGAAGCAACAGCCAAGGAGTTGGAGGATTGCAGGCGGCAGCTCGCCGAGGCGCGGGAGCACCAGACCGCGACATCCGAGGTGCTCGGCATTATCAGCCGGTCGCCGACCGACATCCAGCCGGTGTTAGACGTAGTCGCATCGAGCGCTGGCCGCCTGTGCGATGCGATAGATGCGGTCATCTTTCGGCGTGATGACGGCATCACTCGCCCTGTGGCGCGGTATGGAACAGTGCCAATGGCCAGGCCGATTGGAGAGGTATTTCCCGACACGAGAGGGACACCGGTAGGCAGAGCGATACTCGACCGAACAACGATCCACGTTGAGGACATAGCAGCCGAATTTGAAACCGAGTATCCGGACTCCAAACCGCGTCACCAGATTACTGGTTCTCGAACAATATTGGTGACGCCGCTTCTTCGCGAAGGTCTTTCCATTGGCGCGATTATGATTCGCCGAACTGAGGTTCGTCCCTTTACTCCGGCTCAGATCAAGCTCCTTGAAACCTTCGCCGACCAGGCGGTCATCGCCATCGAAAACGTGCGCCTATTTAACGAACTCAGGGAGTCGTTGGAACAGCAGACGGCGACCAGCGAAATTCTCGGCGTCATCGCCAGCTCGCCGACGGACATCCAACCGGTGCTGGATGTCGTTGCACAAAACGCCGCCCGGCTTTGCGAGGCGAACGATGCGCAGATTCTGCGAGTCGACGGCGATGTCCTCCGTATAATGGCCTCTCAAGGACCGATCACGGTGCCCCCAAGCGTCTGGACACAAGGTGTCCCCATCCGCCGTGACATCGTCGCGGGTCGTGCAGTTCTCGACCGTCGAACGGTACACGTCGAAGACCTGGCAGCCGAAATCGATGGCGAGTTCGCCGGAGCGAAGGGTCTCCAGCAAGCGACGGGCCAACGTTCGACCCTTTCGACACCATTGCTTCGTGAAGGCATCGCCATAGGTGCGATCCTAATCCGCCGGATGGAAGTTCGGCCCTTCTCGGAGAAGCAGATTAAACTTCTCGAAACTTTTGCCGATCAAGCGGTCATCGCGATCGAAAACGTCCGCCTGTTCCAAGCATTGGAAGCCAGGACGCAGGAATTGGCGCGCTCGGTCGGAGAACTGAAGGCCTTGGGCGAAGTCGGCCAGGCGGTGAGCTCTACTCTCGATCTCCAGACCGTGCTCAGCACGATTGTCGCGCGTGCCGTCCAGCTCTCAGGAACGGACTGCGGGATCATCTACGAGTATGATGAAGCCACGCAAGAGTTTCACCTGCGCGCCAGCTACCAAATGGAACAGGACCTGGTCGAGGCCTATCGGGCAACTCCGCTGCGTCTCGGGCAAGGGGCCACAGGTCGAGCAGCACAAACCAGATTACCGGCGCAAATTGCCGACCTGCATGAGGAGCAGGAGTTCGCGACCCGAGGCATGCGCCCCATCCTGACTCGGCTCGGCTACCGCTCGCTTTTGGCAGTGCCGCTGCTTCTCGAGCAGAAGATCATGGGAGCATTGACAATCTACCGCCGGCAAACCGGCAGCTTTGCACCGGAGGTCGTTAATCTGCTTCAGACCTTCGCCACGCAGTCCGTGTTAGCTATTCAGAACGCCCGCCTTTTCCGTGAGATCGAAGACAAGAGCCGGCAGATCGAAGCGGCCAACCGGCACAAGTCCGAGTTCCTCGCCAACATGTCCCACGAGCTTAGAACCCCGCTCAACGCCATCATCGGCTTCTCGGAGGTCTTGCAGGAACGGCTATTTGGCGAGCTCAACGAAAAGCAGGCCGAGTACACCGACGACATCCTCACCTCCGGGCGCCATTTGCTTTCGCTTATCAATGAAATTCTCGATCTTTCGAAAGTCGAAGCCGGGCGCATGGAGCTGGAGCTGGCTACGTTCGATCTCCCATTGGCGATCGACAACGCGCGGGTATTTGTCCGCG
>Ga0209172_10000746_pt1 | contig 83714 bp, 76 predicted proteins | sample LarsenN4metaG_FD_184113 | JGI IMG/M metagenome (GOLD analysis project Ga0209172, IMG submission 184113) | Hot spring sediment bacterial and archeal communities from British Columbia, Canada, to study Microbial Dark Matter (Phase II) - Larsen... ... | reverse complement strand
GTTCTTTTCTCAAACTCCCTCGTCCTCCCAAGAAGAAAAAAGCTCCTCCTGTGTATGATCCTCGTCATCCACACGTCTCAACTGCCAAGCTCTTAGCTCAGGCAAAAAAGTCACCTTGACAGGGCTACCCTACACCCCTACACCCCTACACCCCTACACCCCTACACCCCTACATCCCTACACCCCTATACCCCCACACCCCACTCTAGAGTACGTTTTACAGCTTGTCTCCAAGTAGCAAAGTGATGTGTGTCTGCGCTTGGTTCAAATATGCGGTCAATTTGTCGTTGGTTGACTAATGCTCTATAACTATCCCAAAATCCTACAGCTAAACCTGCGGCAAAGGCTGCACCTTGGACGGTGGTGTCGCGCATGATGGGACGTTCTACGGGTATTCCTAACACGTCGGCTTGGAACTGCATCAAAAAATTATTCTCGCAAGCACCACCATCTACAATTAAACGCTGCATGGGATGACTACTAGAGGCGTTGATGGCTTGTACTACTTCTACCACTTGATAGGCGATCGCTTCTAATACAGCTCTGACTAAATGCTGGGGTTGGACGCTGGCGGTGATTCCTAAAAATGCGCCTCTGGCGGTCATATCCCAGTAAGGTGCACCTAATCCACTGAAGGCTGGGACAAAGTAAACTCCGCCATTGTCTGGGACTTGAGTTGCCATTGTCTCAGTTTCCGCAGCTGTTTTGATGAGTTTGAGTCCGTCACGCAACCATTGAATACAAGCACCACTAGTAAACATACTGCCTTCTAAGGCATAGCCGACATTTAAAGTTTGACTGGGATTGCTTTGTGTCCAAGCCACTGTGGAAATTAATTGATTTGGCGATCGCACTATCTCAGCCCCAGTGTGAGCCACTAAAAAGCTACCAGTACCGTATGTACATTTCATTAAACCGGGGCGATCGCAGCCATGACCAAATAAAGCCGCTTGCTGATCACCTAAAATAGCGGTAATGGGAATCGCTGCACCGAGTACATCAGCATCAGTAACGCCAAATTCTCCTAAACTGGGTTGAATTCTCGGCAATATCTGCGTCGGAATCTGGAAAATATCTAATAATCTCTCATCCCACTCACAGGTTTGGAGATTCATTAACATGGTGCGGCTAGCGTTGCTGTGGTCGGTGGCGTGGACTTTTCCGCCTGTGAGTTTCCATAGCACCCAAGTATCAATTGTGCCTGCCAGGACATTGTTCAAATCAACGCCTGTCATCTGATCTAAAAGCCATCGGAGTTTAGTTGCTGAGAAATAAGCATCAATAATTAAACCAGTGCGATCGTATATTTCCTGAGCATAGCCTTGCTGTTGTAATTGATTACACAAAGGAGCAGTGCGGCGGTCTTGCCAAACAATGGCTTTATGTAGTGGCTTCCCTGTGGTTTTATCCCAGAGTAAACAGGTTTCTCGTTGTACCGTCAGACCAATAGCAGCAATTTCCGATGGCGTAATTTGGGAGTGAGACATTGCAGTTTTGATCACCCAACAAGCATCCTGCCAAATTTCTGCCGCGTCATGCTCCAACCATCCCGGTTGCGGATAATATTGTGTCAGTTCTTTATATGCCTGTCCGACGATTTTACCGTCAGCGTTAAAGATAAAAGCCCGGTTGCCTGTCGTCCCCAAATCCAACGCTAAGATGTACCTTGATGATGTGCTGGTCAATGTCTGCATTCTCCCTTGAGGGAATTCAAAATTTTAAGAATTACTATAACTCGTCAGGGTTCACTCCTAATTCTCTCAGTTTTGCGGCTAAGAGTTGCGATCGCTCCCATCCAGTCAGCAGCAGATTACCTCGATTATCCCACCAACGCAACCAAGGTAATTCTATATTTTGATACAGACCTTGCCAAATTCCCAACTCTACACCCATCGCCTCAATCGGATAATGTCCGCGTTCATTAGCTGGTAACAATTCATAATTACCATGTACTAATTGATATATCTCTACGCTGGCTTTTTTTACTTCATAAATGCCATAGTAAGGCACTCTAATTGCTTGTTCATAAACCCAAAATTTCCCTGTAATTGGTGTTTTGTCTCGTTCTTCTGTTCCGTTTCCAGAGACAAATTCCAGCACAATTAAAGGTGCAACATATTCTTGCCACAATACATAAGAACGACGGAACTGACCGTTTAAAGTTGGTGGTACATTCGGGACATAAAACCAATCTGGTGCTTCTGCACCTTTTTCCGGTGGTTCTGTCATCCGCCAATAAATACCGCTATCTTGACCAATGCAATATTGTCCGTCAGGATGTAATTTCTGCAAAATTGGTTCAATGGAGTCGGTGAGTAATACACTTTGAGGATGTTCTTGCAGATTTTTCACAAATGTCCCGTCGGATTCTGGTAGTTGCGTATGGTCTGGTAGGGTTGATTTAACGTCTAACGGTGTTTGGGCTGAGGTCATGTTAACCTCCTAATATTGGGGGATTAATAATTAATATCGCATTTTTCGTAAGTTGGGAGCTTGAAAAAGCAGGGAAAGCAAAGGAAGCAGCAATACGGTTCAGTTAATGTCATTGCCAGCGTTGCGATCGCAATGACTGTAAATATTTTTGCTTATTTACTTAAAAACTTTGTTTGTTTCTTTAAGCAAACCGTATTAGGAGACGTAGGGTAGGCTGACGTTGTTAATGTATCGCTTGACATTGCCAATGTATCGCTCGACATTGTTAATGTATCGACTGACATTGCCAATGTATCGCTCGACATTGCCAATGTATCGCTTGACATTGTTAATGTATCGACTGACATTGCCAATGTATCGACTGACATTGTTAATGTATTGACTGGACTTTTCACGGGATCTGAAAAACCCCTCTCCAAACCTCTCCCCGAAGCGGAGAGAGGCTTTGAATGTTCCCCCTTCCCTGTCTTCGACACGCTGCGCGAACGTAGGGAAGGGGGTTAGGGGGTTAGGTTCCAAGTTTACTTTTCCACATAACGTGAAAAGTCAGATTGACTGACATTGCTAATGTATTGACGTGTAAAAATTAATTTACTCTACAGGCGTGACAACTCTAAAAAACTTCTGTGTACACCGTAGCTATGAATCATCCCCAACTAGGGAAACATACTATAATCGGTGAACAGCGTCATTTATCTCACTTTTCAACCCAAAATGGCAGAGGTATCGCCCAAGGTATTCATTTCCTACTCACACAACGACGAACCCCTGAAAAATGAACTTATTAAACACCTAAGTATCTTAAAACGGGAGAAGGTGATTTCTATATGGCATGACCGTGAGTTATCGCCCGGAACAGAGTGGGATAAACAAATTAACGACAATCTGAAAATTGCTGATATCATTCTGCTTCTCGTCAGTTCAGACTTTATTGCTTCTGAATATTGCTGGGGTGTGGAAGTTGAGATAGCAATAGCACGTCATAACGCTGGAGATGCTCGCGTTATTCCTGTTATTCTCAGAAGTGTGATGTGGCAATCAGCACCGTTTGCAAAACTGCAAGCTTTGCCCACAAATGCTAAACCCGTTAAATCTTGGACGCATGAAGATGATGCGTTTACTAATATCACTGAGGGTATTCGGGATGCTGCTAAAGATTTAATTAGAGAACGTCAAAAAAAACAAGCACTAGCAAATAAAGAAGCAGCTTTAGCTCAATATCGTCAAATGGCGGATAAATTTGCCTCTGATGGCGAAATTTCTATGGCGGAGTCTTTTATATTGCAAGATGAGCAAAAAAGGCTGGGATTAACAGACCAAGAAGCTGAGAGTATCAGAGAGCAAGTTTTAGAGCCTTATGGAATCTATAAAGAAAATCTCGACAAGTATCGGCAATTTTTTACGCAGTTGGTAGAGGCGCAAGGATATCCACTGGGGGAAAAAGCTAAAGGTGAATTACACACAGTGCAGGCTCACTATCGACTGAAAAATGAAGATATAGCCCGTATAGAGCAAGAACAAGAGGAGATAGAGCAGCAAAATCAATCTCAGTGGTTTGAGTTTAAAACCGCTACAGTAACTGTAAGATCAGGAACATCTTGTATAGTTAATTACAGCAAAGGTAAAGCCAGGTTCTTCACTGAATATCTAGGTGATGGTGTCAATCTAGAAATGGTGGCTATTCCTGGTGGTCAGTTTCTCATGGGTTCGCCGGAAAGTGAAGCAGACCGAGACAGTGATGAAAGCCCCCAGCACCATGTAAAGATTCAACCTTTTTTTATGGGGAAATTTCCTGTTACTCAAGCCCAATGGCGAGTGGTTGCTGGTTGGGATAAGGTAAATATTGATTTAGAATCTGATCCCTCTTATTTTAAAGGAAATAATCGTCCTGTAGAGTGTGTATCATGGGATGATGCTGTAGAGTTTTGTAGTCGCTTATCGAGAAAGACTAATAAAACCTATCGCTTACCCAGTGAAGCGGAATGGGAATACGCCTGTAGAGCCGGAACGACTACGCCGTTTTGCTTTGGTGAAACTATCACCACTGACCTAGCGAATTATGATGGTAACTATACTTATGGCGCAGGCTCAACGGGTGAATATCGTCAACAAACAACCGATGTAGGAAATTTTCCAGCTAATTTGTTTGGTTTATACGATTTGCATGGTAATATATGGGAATGGTGCGAAGATGTTTGGCATGATAGCTATAATTGTGCGCCAGCAGATGGAAGCGCATGGATGAGTGGTAGCAATAATAAATACAAGCTGCTGCGCGGTGGTTCGTGGAACCACCTTCCGGGGTTCTGTCGCTCGGCGGAGCGCGACGGGTTCGCGCGCGACTATATGAACTACGACGTGGGTTTTCGGGTTATGATTGCCGTTCTCAGGACTTAGGCTAGCCCTTTACACTTTTGCCCTCTGCGCTGTTTTCTTCTGCCTTCACCCAATTCTCTAAATTCAAACCCTGCACTCTCACTAAATCAGCATCATTAGAAACTAAAATTAAACCGCGTGTCATTGCTGTAGCTGCAATCAAGATATCTGCGTCTTCTAGACGATGTCCCCTCATTAACTTGAATCTTGCAGGCAGTTTCGAGAATTGCTATATCATCTATGAATAGAACTTTATAGCTTTCACAGAATTGATTAAAATCTACTAGTTGTCTTGTTGCGTTAACAGCTAAAAGTCCTCGCTTTATCTCATAGTAAGTTATGCAGCTAATAAAAACATTTTGCTTAAGACGACGAACTTCTCGAAGCTTTTTGTCTACAATTATGTTTTTCTTGAGAATGTAAGTAACTATATTGGTATCCAGTAAATAAGTCACTTTGTTTATTTACCTTCTACAGCCGCATCAAAAATTGCAATTTGCTCAGGTGTTAAATCATTAAGTGTACCTGAAACAGCTTCTAAAACTAGAATACTATTAATTCTTTCTGTTAAATCATCATCTGTAATAGCGTGCATTTCTTCCGAAGTGAACTTCTCAAAAAGTTCCACTAACATTGCTATCATTTCTTGTTTATTTAATCTGACTAAATATAAACTATTGCCTTGAAATAATTTGTCTACAATTGACTCTATCCGGTTAGTTAGATATTGAAGATAATTCGTTACTTCTGGCATAGTTACCTCTGATTTATACAATTGTCAAGTCAATTATAAACTTTTAATGGAGAGTCTAGTGTGATCGCCTACGCGACAAATACCCTTGACATAAGTTCTTAGAATAGTAGAATCTACAACTAAGTAAAAATCATCGCCACATAGCTAACTCGTGCGGAAACATGAAAATTCTGCGCGGTTTCCATCAAAATCCATTCGGTTAACCAAATTCCGAGTTAGGATTATTGATTAGCGATGCTTTGATTCAATATCGAGTTCAATTTTTGAGATTTTATGGACAAAAGTCCACCAGACGGCAGTATTATCCTCCTCTAAGCTGGCGAGGTTCTCCCAGCGCGGGGGAGACTCTAGGAGGTACTATAATGCTCATACAGGACATTCGCAATTCGTCCATTGATATTGCTGATTTGAACCAGCTGAAATGGGAATTAAATCGTCTGCCACCTGTTGATGTGGGAGAATATATTGCACAATTACCTGAAAAACAACGGGCGATCGCGTTTCGTTTACTCAACAAAGATCAGGCAATTGACGTATTTGAATATTTGCCAACAGAAATTCAGGAAGAACTGATCAATTCTCTACATGATACCCAAGTCGTGCAATTGGTAGAGGCGATGAGTCCTGATGAACGGGCAGAATTGTTTGATGAATTACCCGCTGTAGTCATCAAAAAGCTATTACGAGAACTGAGTCCTGAACAACGGCAAGCTACAGCCACGATTCTCGGTTATCCCGAAGGCACAGCCGGAAGGATTATGACGACAGAATATGTGCGCTTGCGGGAGGGTTTGACTGTAGGTGAAGCCCTCAGTAAGATTCGCCGCCAGGATGAGGACAAAGAAACAATTTACTATGCTTACGTCACAGATGATAACCGTAAGCTAGGGCGGGTGGTGTCATTGCGACAGTTGTTGTTTACTTTCCCCGAAGTTTTGATTCGGGATATCGCCAGCGATCGCGTCATCAAAGTAAAAACTGATACCCCCCAAGAAGAAGTCGCCCAAGTCATGAAACGCTATGACTTAATCGCTATCCCTGTGGTAGATCGGGAAGATCGGTTAGTCGGCATTATTACCATTGATGATATCGTCGATGTTTTAGAAGAAGAAGCGACAGAAGACTTCCAAAGATTGGCAGGTGGTAGCGGTGATGAAGAGGCCTTATCCCCCGCCCTTATTACCATTCGCAAGCGTTTGCCTTGGCTGTTGGGGATTATGGCATTGTATATTGGTGCAGCCAGTGCGATCGCGCCTTTTCAATCGGTAATTTCGGCTGTGCCAGTATTAGCTGTGATTATGCCCATCTTTTCTAACACAGGCGGCACTGTCGGAATTCAAGCCCTCACAGTGACGATTCGGGGTTTAGGGGTAGGAGAAGTCACACCCAAAGATACGATGAAAATACTCCGTAAAGAAATTTTTGCAGGCTTAGGCACAGCTATAGTATTAGCGTTAACCATGTTTGCCCTGTCTCTCATTTGGGCTAGACCCCAGGAAAGATGGGTAGCCTTAATTGCCGGTGTAGTCATGGCAACTAATACAATGGTAGCCGTAACCCTTGGAACTCTCTTGCCAATGGCTTTAAAACGCCTCAAGCTAGATCCCGCCCTCATGAGTGGCCCTTTAGTCACCACCATGTTAGATACAATTGGATTCTTAACTTTCCTCACCATGATCTCGGTAGCATTGAAAGTTTTTAATTTACCCACCTAAAAGAAGGGGTGTAGGGGTATAGGGGTGTAGGGGAGGCAGTTGCGTGGGCGGGTTTCCCGACTTGAGCAAACTGCCGTGTGTAAGAGAAATTTTACCCCAATCCCCAGTCCCCAATCCCCAATCCCCAGTCCCCAATCCTCAGTCCCCAATCTATGCCCACATCCACTTGGAATCGTCATCACGTCCTGTCTTTAGCTGACTTCTCTGCTGCTGAATACGATACTGTTTTACGAACTGCTGCCAGTTTTCGGGAGGTATTGTCACGGCGGACGAAGAAAGTACCGGCTTTGCAAGGACAGGTGGTGGCGAATTTATTTTTTGAACCATCTACCCGCACTCGCAGTAGTTTTGAAATCGCTGCTAAACGCTTGAGTGCAGATACTCTCAACTTTGCCGCTTCTACTTCTTCCATGACCAAAGGCGAGACAATTCTCGATACTGCGAAAACTTATTTGGCGATGGGAACTGATATTATGGTGATTCGCCATAAAGAGGCCGGAGTACCAAATGCGATCGCTGATGAAATGGATCGTTTAGGCGTGAAAGTTAGTGTCCTCAATGCTGGTGATGGACAACATGAACATCCTTCCCAAGCACTATTAGATTTATTCACAATTTGTAGTCTGATTGACTCAGAAAACCCCCGATTAGAACTATTACAGGATAAAAAGATCGCCATTGTCGGGGATATCCTTCATTCTCGTGTTGCCCGTTCCAATATTTGGAGTTTAATTGCCAGTGGCGCGGAAGTACATCTAGCAGCACCACCAACTTTATTACCTAAATTTTTTGCTGAATATATCTATGCAGAAGGCACAGATGTACCTCCAGGTAAACTATTTATTCATTGGCAATTAGAACCAGCTTTAGAAAATGCTGATTTTGTGATGACGTTGCGTTTACAAAAAGAACGCATGACAGCACATTTATTGCCGAGTTTACGAGAATATCATCAGTTATTCGGGATTACGCGCGGCAAATTGCAACTTTGTCAGCCTCATGTGAAAGTATTGCATCCAGGGCCAGTCAATCGTGGTGTGGAAATCAGTTCTGATTTAATGGATGACCCCGAATTTAGTTTGATTCAGTCACAGGTGACAAGCGGTGTAGCTGTGCGGATGGCGTTGTTGTATTTGTTGGGTAGTGGGAAAACTTGAGGGATTAGGGATTGGGGACTGGGGATTGGACATAGCTAATGTTTTTCTACACCCCCTGTCTTCTCCTAATCAATCATCAGCAGATTGCTTACTGCTCCAAAAAAGTTGCAGTGCTGACTCATCAACCATGTAAGCTGACTCGCTATCCATAATCACCCGCTTACCAAGCCGAGGAAAAACGCCAACATCTAAGCGTCCTGCTTCTCCACCTATCAGGTATACAAGGTCTTCATGAAATGGATTACGAAGATGATGGGGTTTTTGGGGTAGTCCAAATCCCATGAAGTCTCCTGCTTCAACTTCGTATTCCTGATCTCCAATTTCCGCAATTCCTTGACCTGACAAAATATAAACCCATTCTTCTTCATTTTGGTGAGCATGATAAATGAAAGATTCCTTGCCCGGTGGTACACGAGCAATTGTCACACCAATGCGTTTAAGACCGACAGCACGCCCAAGGAATCGTAAATAAATTTCCGAATTGGGATTGAGAGGATGATGAAATTCAAACGCATCCATTGAATTAATGTCTGATGCTTTCAGCAGAGAATGTTGCTCATGAGTCATGTTGATTTCCTCCTATAATTCAACAGTCAACAGTCAACAATCATCAGCTTTGATTTTACCGATTTCTCCCACCCAACGACGGCGATCGCGATGTTCTAAACTGAGAATATCCGCTAAACTCCAGTGAAAATGATACGCAATACAGGCTACCTCCTCATCTAGCAGTTCTGAGGGGTAGCCAACTATTCCCCCGCTAAGGCTAACTCCACTTGAAACTGACTCTGACATTGGGGACACTGCACAGGAATATAAACATCACCTTGTTGATTAATGCGATTATAAAACTCTCTTAAATAAGCCAAGTCTTTAGAAAAAAGATTCTCTAATAAATCAGGAGTTATTTCCGTCAAACTGCCCAACTTGGTGATGACTCTTGATAACATCACAATCACCCCATACCCAGAATTATCTTGAGCCACGCGGTTTTTCTGTACCATAATTTCATCTTTAGCAGTAGCCAGACGCATTACACCGTCACGATGTAAATTCCCTTCTAGGTCTAACAAGCCTCTAGGTAAAACAAATGCAAATTCTGTGCAGAAAATACCTTCATTATTCATATATATAACCAATAAAATTTTAGGTAAAAACTGATTATTTTAATCCAGTTTCTCGCCTAAGATTCTTCCTCTTTTAATTCATTAATTTGGCGATAAAATTGTTGTAAATAACTTAAATCGCAGGCAAAAAAATTTTCCACTACCGCAGGTGTTACTTCATCTAATGCGCCTAAGCGAATGATTACGCGAGATAAAATAATCACCGTTGCATAAGCAGGATTGGTTTTTACACGAGGATCACGTAATGGCACAATTTCATCAATTGCTCTAGATAAACGCATTACTCCTGTGCGGTGTAAATTACCATCTTCGTCAAGATAGCCTTTAGGTAAAGTAAATTCAAACTCAGTTTGTAACATCAATCAAACTCATGCTTTATTAATTCATAGCACGATATTAGCAGTTTATTTTATACTAAATATGCGAGAGCGCATCTGAACATACTTTAAAAAAGTTAATATATATATTTTTTAGATATTGTTTGAAAAGTGATTTGTTAACAAATAGCTAGCTCTATTAAGCTACTGCAACCCGTTTTAATTCTTCAACTACCATTTCTATCTCTTCAATTTGATGTTCGCTACCATCCGCTTTCACATCAGAAATTGTATAACTACTCGGCCAAGCATTTTTAAATTCTAATCTAAACTTTTCCTCCGCAGCTTGGTTGTAAATTACTAAAGAACCATCACGCCTTTCATCACCCCACTTACCTTCTTTAACAGATGCGAGCCAATTCCACATGGTCATAGAAATAGTTAAACCACGGCGTAAAACAATATTGGAATAGGTGATACTCCCAGGTATTTTACTGCGAACAATACGCCCATTAGCATTACCAGTTTTCCCCCAAGTTAGAGGTGTAACTTCAGAAATTTCTATCACTTCTTGAGTAGTTTTAAATCCTTGACATTCCATAAAGTAGCCATCAATTGGTTCTTGGCTACCAGTCAGTTTCAGTTCTAAATAAAAGCGGCTATTAGTGAGAATTTCTGGAAATTCTGCCATGATTAATTACCTTTAGTTCTTTCATAGTAAGGATTTCAGTCCTCAAAGAAGAGAGGACTAAAGTCCTTACTACGAACTTATATTTACTTTTTGCGTTCAAAATAGGTAAAGCCTATCGTGACTGTTTCTGTCAGTAAATCACCAGAACCTGCTGAAAAATCACTCGTGGCGTAACTAGTGGGAAATACATCAGTGAATTCGTACTGTACTTTTTCTTCCGCACCGTCATAAATAGAAAGTTTGCCTAATTTACGATTAGTACGCCCCTCGGATTTACCTCCTGAAAGTGCTTCAGCGTGACATTTGTTATACCAATCAAGCAATTGTTTAGAGTCAGCAGTGGCGACACATTCGAGAGTAATTTCTGAACATTCTACGCCCCCAATTGTAGCTTGTGTTTGAGTTTTACCAGATTTAGTGACACCAATAGGTGCATCCCCACCTGCTACTGTCATTTTCATTTGCATCCCACTAATTTTTTGAATCAAAATTTCAGTGAGTCCATCAGCTTCCCAGTAAAACTTGGCATTAGAAATAAACTCTGGCATAAATTACATCTCCAAAAATGAGGTGACAGTGAAGAACAAACAAGAGTATTGCTGTCATGTTTTGCTAGTGCGTATTTGCGCTAGTTACGAGCTTGGATAAATTAGCTAAATTTCAGAACATCTAAATCTATTTATTTTGTTCGGTTAATGTTTTCACAGGTTAATGTGTAAGTTTCTTCGATATAGTCATTACCGTTTACATCTAAATCACCGATTTTATATTCAGAAGGCCAAGCTTCTTTTAATTCCCAACGTAATACTTCATTGCCATCAGTATCATAGGCGGTAATAGAGCCTGTTTTTTTGCTTTCTAACCATTTTCCTTCACCCTTTTCAGCTTTGGGCATACACTTTTTAAACCACTCATACATTTTTTTGCTGGTGCTATCACTATCACCACTCATCAGGGTTGTGACTTCGATTGTGAATAGCCCTTCAAAACCAGCCGAGTTGATTTGTCGAATAGTCTTGCCACCTTTAGTAGACATTAAAGGTTTATCTTGACCTTTGACTTTAGCTTCAAATTTGACACCACCAACTTTGGTAAAAGCCATGTCGGTCATGCTATCAATTTCAAAGTAAAAGTTACTGGCGGCAATTGGTTTTAATTCAGGCATATTGACAACTCCTTAAATTAGCAACAGTATTTGTTTTTGTAGGGTTTTTATTAGTATTTGGTAAGGTGCGTTAGCCTGCGGCATAACACACCCTACAAATTATCAATTCTTCAAAATTCATTAATAAATTCAAACTGAGAAAACCTCTTAATTTTGAATTTTGAATTTTGAATTTTGAATTGAGATTACTGGTTAGGAGACCACTGACTAAAGCGGAAGATGACAAACTCCGCCGGACGCACAGGACAGACACCAACTTCGATGTACAAACGTCCTAACATCATGGTTTCGTGGGTGTTGATACTAGAGTCACATTTGACATAAAAAGCTTCCGCAGCTGTCGCACCAAATAAAGCACCTTCGCGCCAGAGTCTTTCTAAGAAGTTGCTGACGGTACGAGTAACACGCGCCCATAGGTCTTGGTCATTGGGTTCAAATACTACCCATTGTGTACCCAATTCTACGGACTTCTCAATGTAGCTCATCAAGCGGCGGACGCTAATGTAACGCCATTGCACGTTATCGGGTTCTACCAAAGTCCGCGCCCCCCAAATGCGAATACCTCGGTTGGGGAAGGTACGGATACAATTGATCCCTAAGGGGTTGAGTAATTCTTGTTCGCGCAGGTTGGTTTCGTAGGCTAAACCAATTACACCTCTAGGTGTATCGTTGGCTGGTGCTTTATATACGCCGCGTGTTTCATCGGTGCGACACCAAACCCCTAACATATGACCGCCTGGGGGAATGAGAATTGGTCTACCACCATTGCGGGGGTTGGGGACTTTAATCCAAGGATAGTAGAGAGCGGCAAATTGCGATCGCCTGTTGAATGCACTCAACCACTGAGCAACGTGCTGGGGTTTCACTTGGGTCGGAGGTACTGCTGTACCGCCACCTTTGCAGGGGGGTGGGTCTAACACTACCATCCGGTTGGGGGCTGTGTTTTCGCACAGGCTGACCATTGTTTCCATAATCCCATGCACCTGATCTAGATCCAAGATGCCGCTTTGATAAACGCGCATCAAATCAGGACAAGCAATCATGGTCACTTCGTCAATTTCAAAGATACCTTGCATCCCGGTGCGATCGTCGCGGACACCTTGCACATCACGGGGGAAGCGATCGGGTGTGGAGACGACAGGGGGCGGGCTGACTTCATAAGCACCATTCGCTGGACGACGAGATAGAGGTTGTCCGGGTGTTTGTAAGTCTACGGCAGTGACAAACTCTGACTGTTCTAGAGCTGTTACTACATAAGTACCTACTTCTGCTTGTACTTCGGGGTTCATTGAGAGGTGGTCGTACTCCTCTAGCACTTCCCCGTTGCGGCTAATGATGACTTTAAAGAATTCACCTGTATTGAGAGGTGGTTCGGCGGCTGGGTCTGCTGGTGGAAGCGGTTCACTTTCGGTAATAGCTACATTTAATCTTCCCCCATCATCGTCAGTATCATCAGTTTCTGCGGGTTTGAGAGCAAACTGTAACGAAGGACGATTTCCAGTGGTGCGAATCTTGAGAGCTGTTTCATCAGTCGATGGTGCTGGTGAACCTGGTAATTTCGTCCCGATGCTGACTACCCAACAACGTCCACCACCATTCAAGAACCAACCATTGACGGCAAAAGGTAAATAAGCATCAAAATCTGTATAACCGTCAGAACCCTGTTTAGCAAAGTATTCGAGATACTCGTTCCACGATGTCACCAACATCGGTTTGAACAATTCGGCATCACCGCGTATATCTTCAGTAAAACCAATAAATCCAGCAATATTCGTACTCACACCCTCAATGGGACGGCTACCTCGATCTACTTCTTCAACGTAGACCCCAGGAGCAAAGTAATCTAATCTAGGCATCTTGGATTATCTTCCTGTGTTATCGAATAACAGTTCTTAGTCCAATTCTCAAAAATTCGCTGTTCTTAATGTTGAATTTTGCGGAAAGTCTGTAGCTTGCTTCCCGCAGGGTGCGGAGGTTTCTTCCTAACAGAACTTTCCGAGACGAATTGTGAATTGGTTTTTAGTCCTCTCTAGCCGATTGCTCAGGTATTTTTGAGCAATACTTCTTCATCGTGATGATGAATTACAGGATCACTTTGCAGATTAAAAGGAATGGTTAACGTCACATACAAAGCTGGACGTAATGGCACACCTAAAGCACTCCACAAAGTTGCAGCATCAATGGGATTAATGGTACAAACGGTCATCGACAGTTCACCGTGACCGCGCAATGCCGGGGCTAGCAACTCCTCTTGTAAACAGTGATGATGCAACAGTAATCTCAAAGCCTCTGACAACAAGCGTTGTTCTCCCAAACTGGTGAAATCCCACGCACTCACTAAGAAAGACACATCAAACCACCGAGGCGGCGGTAGAAGTTTTATTCCCTCTGTAGTTAGTTGCTCTATGTAAACGTTTTCCTGAATGTTGTAACAATACAAATTCAACCTAGGGTTTACATTGTGGCTGATAGCAGGGTGGCTAAAATCAATTTGCTCTGTAGTGAGCAGAGAAATACCACCACCTAAAATTTCTGCTAAAGTCTGGGTAGCAGCTGGAATCATAAAACACAACAGCAAGGTTTCTGAAAATGACCCCAAATACTACCAATCACTGTAATTGATGTATTTTATATCACCAAAATAAATGTGCGGTGGTTGGGGTGTACTTACCAGAGCGTCTGATGTAGACAGCACAAAATTGTTACTTTGTGTGCTACACGTAAGGGAATTTAAGTGCTTGCAGCACGAAGCAGACCTTAAATTGAGGCTTTTTAGTTGATTTACAGTTTTTGGACTAAATGTTTATAGCTTAGAGATCCATCCCGTTAGAGGTTATTAGACTTTGGTCGAGATTCTAAATAATTGTTTTAAATTGGAAAAATTTCATACCTGTGGAGTAAGCTAATTCTGTCCGTAGTTATACAGTAAGTAAGCACCATTTATACTACAGGCAGATAATATCTGCAATTTAGTAAAGTCTGCAATGCCTCTTGCTATTCAAGTATACGGGAGATGAATGATGAAGGTTGCAACTCAAAATTCTACTGTTCCGATACCTCTACCTTCGTCCATGCACAATCTACCAAATAATTTATCGAAAGTTGATGTTAACAAAATTTGCCAGCTGATTATGGGGCAGTTAGCAAATCTACTACCAACTGTGATTGTATGGACTTTGTATCAAAATCTGGATACAGGTAAACGCGAATTTATCGCGCATCCTGTGCCTGTGACAGCATCTAGTCATGGCAGTAGCCTGACATCTAGCCAGTCTAGAATCATCTCATCTTTATTACAAGAAGAATGGTTATTAAATGATTTATCTCTTCTTAATATAACTCAACTAGATTTAGTAAATGGATATCAAATTTATGTTTGCTGCGTAGGTGAAGAGAAGGCGATCGCTGCTGAATATATCTTAATCTGTACTGAAGAATCACTCACAGCCCAACAGCAACAATTGTTTTTAAACAACGCTCAGATTTTGAGCCAATATTTATTCATGTATCGGGAGCGATCGCAACACTTGGCGCAAATTAATAATTTATCTCAAGCTTGTGGCAAAGTTGAACATCAATTACGTAATCCTTTAGCATTAATTAATCTTTATGCGGAAAACCTACGTTTAGCTTTACCAGACGAATCTTTACAATCACAAGCCTTATTAATTCGTCAAACAGTTGATGAATTGAGTGCTAAATTAACAGATTTACTATATTTCGGTCAACGCGCAAAACTACATATTCAATTACAAAATTTACAAACAATTATTTCTGAATGTATCAAAGCTTTAGAACCTGGAATCAAAGAAAAAAATATTACTATATTGTATCCAGAAAATCCTGTGAATATTAAAGTTGATCACTGGCAAATTAAACAAGTATTTGATAACTTATTGAGCAATGCAATTTATTTTAGTCCCTGTGGGGGTACAGTTACCTGTAATTGGCATATTTATGGACAAGAAATATTAGTAGAAATTTGCGATCGCGGTTCGGGAATTTCCGAAACAGATTTGAAATTAATTTTTAAACCCTATTATTCCCGTCGAGTCGGCGGTACAGGACTAGGACTAGCGATCGCACAAAAAATTATCCGTGATCACCAAGGCAACCTTTGGGCAGAAAACCTGCCTGAAGGCGGCGCGCAATTCTCTTTTACATTGCCGAGATAGGGCATTGGGCATTGAATAAAATCTCTTTTAATCCTATGTACTTCTTTGCGGAAAGTCTGTAGCTTCCTGCTCTCAAAGTGCGGAGGTTTCCTCTTAACAGAACTTTATCAAGACGAATTTTGAATTTATTTCCCCAGGTCAGCTACCATGAACGTGAAAAAAGAGCCAATTTCGATTTTGCTTGTTGATGATGAACCGCATTTTCGACAAGGAATCCGCACCTTATTAAACTTTTATAACAACAGCAGTTATTTAGACTTTGATATAGTTGGTGAAGCCGCTTCTGTAGAACAAGCCGTCAAGTTAACTACTGAACAACACCCTGCTTTAATTTTATTAGATTTAGAATTACCTCCAGAAGATGGAATTACTGCTTTGATTCGATTAGGACAAATATCTTATAACGGCAAAGTCTTAATATTATCAGCACATCAACAAGATGAATGGGTATTTAAAGCCATGCAAGCTGGTGCTTGGGGTTACGTTTTTAAAGATAAATTAGCCACCCAATTATGCGAAGCGATTAATACTGTCGTTGAGAATAAAGTATATTTACCCGCAGAAGTTGCAACCGCATTTTTTCGCTTGTTTCATTACTACACCGGACAATCTCTGGTTGCCAGTTCCGGTATTCACTTAACCGAACGAGAACAAGAGGTACTCAATTGGCTAGTCCAAGGAGCATCAAACGAACAAATTTCTGCTCATCTTTATATTACAGTTGCAACCGTCAAAGCTCACTTAACAGCCATATTTGATAAATTAAGTGTTACTAGTCGCACCCAAGCAATTGTCAAAGCTTTAAAGTTGGGTTTAGTGTGTCCATAGTCAATAGTCAACAGTCAATAGTCAAAACTGAGCATTGAGAGTAGAGAAATATAGACTATGGGCTAATAACTAATGACTCATAACTATGGATTAATGACTAATGACTAATAACTATAACTATGGGCTATTGACTGCTGACTATTGACTAATAACTAATGAGTAATTATTTAGCTATTGCAACTGTAACTGCAACTCTGCAAAGAACCTTGCAGGCCAGTGTACAAATAGATGTAGATGGTGCTAGGGTGACGACTGTTAGACCCGATCGCCTCAGTAGTGGTTCACCGGAAGCTGGTGTAAATATTTATCTTTACGACATTTTAATGAATCCGGCTTGGCGGAGTGCGGATTTAAGACAACGCCATTCAGAAGAGAAATATACTAAGCGATCGCAAACAGGTCTGGATCTCTACTACTTACTAACTTGCTACGGTAACGATGTGGAGTTAGAACCACAACGTTTGATGGGTAGCATTATTCGCACTTTTAATAGTAAATCAAATATCACTCAAGAAGCGATTCGGGAGACGGTAACAGATTCTACTTTGACATTTTTGGCGGATTCTGACCTAGCTGAACAAATTGAGACTATTTCTATCACTCCCGTTGATTTGAATGTGGAGGAAATATCAAAAATTTGGTCGGTATTTTTTCAGACACCTTACTGTTTATCTATTGCTTATAAAACTAGTATCGTATTAATCGATGCTGGTGAAATACCCAAAAAACCCCTACCTGTACGCAGTCTTCAGCGTCATGTTACACCATATCAACCAGCGATCGCTCAAATTAAAGTCCAAGAAGAACTAGCTAAAATTTGGCAAACACAACTAGCTGCGACTCCGTTGATTTTGGCTACCAGTACCTTATTAATTAAAGGTGATAAATTAAGCGCAGATATTACCCAAGTACGCATCGGGAATGTGACAGCAACTCCCCAAAAAATTACTGACAAGCAGATTACTTTAGAACTAGCCTCCATACCCGTAGAATCATTACGCGCCGGGATGCAGAGTGTGCAAGTCATTCATCCCCAGCAACGGGTGAACTCAAATTTAGTACCAATATTGTTACGTCCCACCATTGAAGAAATTACAGTATCTAATTTAAAGGGTAGAGGTAATGATCCGCGATCGGCTGATATTACCGTGCAAGTGAATGTCACCATTGAGCAAACGCAGCAAGTAACCTTAGTCTTGACAGAACTATCGCTATCAAAATTTGCGGGATACTCCTATGAGCAAACCAAAAACCGCCGCCACAATTCCCACTCGATTACCTTTGCAGTTAGCGACTGTGTGCCTGGAACTTATCTAGTGCGTTTAGTCGTAGACGGCGCAGAAAGTTTGTTAACAGTCGATACAGAACCTCAAAGTCCCACTTTTGAGCAGTATATTGCTCCTGTGGTGGTGATTTCGTAAAGATTGGAATTGGGAAGGTGTAGGTTTTTTACGCTTTGCCTATAAGACACTGTTTTAGGGTGTAAGGGTATAGGGGTGTAGGGGTATAGGGGTGTAGGGGTGGATGAAAATATCATTCTGTCGTTGGTTTGATAGTCATCACTCACTGCTCTATTAAAAACCTACACCTGTCAGCCTCCTGCTCCTCACCCCAGTTCAACTCCAGTGAAAAATTGCCTGCATCCCTTGCCTAACTTTTTCACTGATAAAACTTACTGTAAATCCTACAAAATCAGAAACAGCCTTACCAATATTTTTGCCGATTTCTCTTATAGCTTCCGAAAAGACCAGACTAGCAATAGCGTTAGTTGCAAGTGATAAAGTATCCATGACTACATCTATAAATCCCAAAATATTACATATACTAATACGCTATCGTAAATTGCTGAGGTTAAAAAAATACTAAGTTTTAAATTTTCAGTTTTGCTAAACCTAAATAACGAATCCCTTCGGGAGAAACGTCAAAGCGACAAGGTAAGACTTCTAAACCTAGGGCGATCGCATCTCGCAATAACTTACCATACAGAGGGTCAGCACTATCCCCAGGGCCAAACTCTATACAATCACCTCGATTGATAAAATACAACATAACTGCTCGCATTGTAGGTAATAACGCCATTAATTCCCGTAAATGCTTTTGTCCCCTCGTGGTTTCGGTATCAGGAAATAGTGCTAAAGTCCCTGCACACCAAGTTGTATTTTTGACTTCTAAATAAATGGGTGGTTCCGTATCATTTCCTGTCAAGAAGAAATCTACCCGACTTTTTTTGTCTAATCCGTAAACTACCTCACCTTTAATTTGGCTATAGTTACCTAATTCTGGAAATAAGTGTTTTGCCAAAGCTAACTTCACTATCCGATTCGGCAAAGCTGTGTTAACTCCTACCCATGTCGGCTGGTTATCATTTACTTCAATTAGTTCTAGGGTGTAAGCCAACTTGCGGTTAGGATTATCACTTTTGGAAAGTTGCACTGCACTACCAAGTGTCGATACTCCAGTCATAGGGCCAGTATTGGGACAGTGCGCTGTCACAACTTCCCCAGTAGCTAGTTGTACATCAGCAAAAAAGCGTTTGTAGCGTTTGAGTAAAATACCGGGATATAGGGGTGGGTAACGGTAGAGCCAATCAATCATTTTTTCGAGGATTGGGTATTAAGTCGATGAAACCTCAATATACACCTAACCCCGCTCCATAAATCTTTTCGACAAATCATTTGGATAGAATTTGCGTCAAGCTTCTATCATAATTTGTCAATTTTTGTAGTCAGTTTAACGACACTTTAACAAAAAGTAGCATATACTCGGTGGTATAAGCTTCCCAAACAAAAAATTGGGAAAAAATACAACTGCAAGGAGAAAATTCCTATGCAAAAAGTCGGGGGAATCACAGAATTAGAATATGCCTTTCTGTTTACCTTCAGAAAGGTAAATTCAATTAATGTAGAAGATTTTCAACCGTTTTTTAATAATTTGCCCATTGATCCTTATATTAAAGGCAAATATCGTTTAAGAAGATTATCACGGTTCACGGCTGCCGGAGATAAATTAATTAAATTACCTCATGGATATCTTTTCCAAAGTAAAGAATATAATCCCTTAGTGGGTGATCTTAAAAGAGAGTTTTCTGAATTAGAAGATGCCATGATTGAACTTGATAGTTTTAAAAAGTTAATCTTGGCGTTTAGCGATTCCTGTAAACTGCATCCCGAAGCTGAAATTGGAGTCCATCAAATCAGAACAATTTGTTCTCCTGATAATTTTGGCAATCCTGCACCTGAAGGTATTCATCAAGACGGTACTGATTTTATTGGTATCTTTTCTGTATATCGAGACAATATTCAAGGCGGCGAAACACATTTATATACTGCTAAAAAAGAGAAGCCAGTATTTAGTAAAGTTCTCCATCCAGGGGAATTGTTGTTAGTCAATGACCATGAATTTTTCCACTTCACTACGCCAATTAAACCGCAAACCGCAGATCAAGGAATCAGAGATGTGTTTGTACTGACTTCTCCGAGTTTATTGACTGAGTAAATAAGGGTATCAGGGTGGAGTGGCAACATTCCCCCTAACTATACCTCTCGGCGGCTACCCTGCTAGAGAACTTGGTCTGCGATTGTGCTAAAAATGCAGAGACAAGGGTGACCGCCGAGATACGGATACCGGATACCGTTGGCGAATTCCCCAAACAGCTAAATTAGTTTTCTTTTTTCGGTGTATTACACGGAGAAGATGGATCTAGTTCTCCGTGTAATACACAGGAGATTCGCCATTTTTATGTTAAGCAATAATGGTTCTTTTCTACTCCCTAGCCTTGCTAGTAAATTCACAGGTAAAAACGAATTTTTATAGTAGAAATTCGGGTTTTAGCCAACTTTTATTCAGCAAAATCGACAGAAAGGACATCCAAGTGTCTTTATTCTGTGCTGAGAATCACAAAACGAAAAATCGCTAAAGTAGAAAGCAAGAAAACGTTATTTCGTCTTTTAGCGATATCACGGCATACCAGTGAAGAAAGAAGGCAACCAAAAATTAGCGATCGCTTCAGGAGCAGTAAATGATCTAAAACTGTTTAGTTTGCCTCTGGTGTCAGTTTCTCACAGAACCAGGGGCGAGCGCGCCTTGGTGTGAGGAAGCGGAGATTCATTCAGATTGATTTTGTTGCTAAATTGAACCAAGCACTCCTGTGTTTGGCGGTCATAAGTTGCTTGTGTCACTCTCCGAAAACAAAACGCAAACTTTAAAACTCTGCTTGGGGTCATACAACTCCTTTGCTTTACTCTTCAAGCCATCCACTCTGCATAAGCGTTTCCCGCATTCCTCAACAGTATCAGAGCTACTTTCGCCCCTACTCCTGGGGTGGGATATATGCTGTTATGACTAGGATGATGCTACGTCGTCTTGCCACCTAAAGATTTACTTTATAAATAGTCTCTCAGCTAGCTGATTTATTACCTAGTCCCAGCACTAATGAAATAAATTCCTTATTGTCAATAACCTGCTAATTGTTGTAAATTAAGCACTAACACTTTGCTTAGTTAAGAATAACTTGCAATTTGTTTACCAAAATTGCTAGGAAAACATGACAAATACGCTTACAGAAGAACAAATCCATCAAATTGAGCAGGAAACTGTAGAAAAGTTAGAGATAGCCTATAACAATCAAGGTTTTGACAAAATTCAGAAATTCCGCAACAGTTTATATGATAGCTATTCTCAAATAGTAGAGCTTCGTCCAGGACTAAGTTTAGAAATTTTTGATGATTATTACTATCAGCAAGTTAGTAGTAGAATCAATCACTACGATCTTTATACACTAACAGCCAAATTTTATTTAGGAGGAAATCATAATGTAATCTGCCCTGGAATTGCTGGTGTTAAAGAAAATTACCAAGAAGCTGGAGGCAATAATTACCTATTTTACCTACCAGATATAGAAGAAATAGAACAATATTGTGCAGGCGATCGCATCTATTTAATTAGAATTTGTATAGATATAAACTTCCTCAAATCCTTCATTGACGGACTAGAACATCTACCAAAACAGTTACAGCCTTTTCTAGAAACAGACTCCCCATCATTATTTCACCGTCCAGTGGGTAAGATTACCCTTCCCATGCAGACAGCATTACAACAAATCCTCAATGTCCCCTATCAAGGGATGATACAAAAAATGTATCTAGAAGGTAAAGTACTAGAATTGCTAGCTTTGCAGTTTGCCCAATTAATCGAAACTGAAGGAGACAAACAACCCTTAATTCATCTTAAAGCTAATGATGTGGAAAAGATTTATCAAGCCAGGGATATATTAACCCAAAACTACGATCATCCACCCTCATTGATTGACTTAGCGAAAATAGTAGGTATCAATGACAACAAACTAAAATACGGTTTTCGTGAAGTATTTGGTACGACAGTATTTGGATATTTGCGTGACTATCGCTTAGAAGTAGCACGAAAGTTACTACAAGAACAAAAGCAGAACGTGAGAACTGTAGTCAACACAGTTGGTTATGCAAATCAAAGTCACTTCGCCGCCGCATTCAAGCGTAAGTTTGGAATGACTCCTCAAGATTGTCGGTTAGGAAGAAAAGCAGTTTAATACCAATGCAAAATTCAAAATTAAGAAATTTTCTAATACCTAGTAATACCAATTCTCCAAAAGATGGTAACAGATTTAACCCAAGAAAGCCTTGCTATATTTAAATTTCTTAATTACGAATTACGTAGGCATTAGCCTTCCCGTAGGGTATTACGAATTACGAATTGCCATAAGTCACTTGCTGCTTACTTGCAGCTTAATGTCAAAACTTACTCACACTCTCCCTCTATGGTTCAAAACTCTCCGTCTACTATATAGACTTGCACCTAGTAAATTACATAAACTCTTTCCACAGTCAGTTGCAAATAATTTGCAATATTGAGCTTGTTTTTGTGGAGTGAGGGGTATGGAGTCTCGAAGATCGAAAGAGATTATTTCCGTAGGGATAGTGTTAGCATTAGCATCATTGCTAGTACAACCAGCCGTTGCACAATCACATCGTTCTACTAGTACAGCAAAGTTACTACTAGTGCAACAAAGTGAAGCTGCATCTGTGCAAGTTACAGGTGTAAAAGTCAATACTACAGATAAAGGTATCGACATTATTTTAGAAAGTGCCAAGCCAGAAGCACTAAGCCCTGTCATTAAAAGCGCAGACAATAATTATATTGCAGATATTCCTAATGCGGTGTTAGCACTGCCCGACAGTAAAGATTTTAACATTACTAACCCAGCCAAGGGAATTTTATCTGTAAGTGTTACTCAAACTGATGCTAATACTGTCCGGGTAACGGTGACGGGAGAGACTGGTTTACCAACAGCAGAATTATTTGATAGTGAAGAAGGTTTAATTTTTACCCTTGCCCCTGTAGCTTCAGCACCACAACCGGAACAACCTACAACTCAAACACCACCAGAACAACCCACAACTCAAAGTGATGAACCCATCGAATTAGTTGTCACAGGGGACAGGGACAGTTATCGAATACCTACAGCCAGCACCGCTACAAAAACAGAGACTCCCCTGCGTGATGTACCCCAAGCAATTCAAGTGATTCCGCAACAAGTATTGCAAGACCAACAGGTAAGACGTTTGAATGAAGCTTTGAAAAATTCACCTGGTGTGATAGCTGATAATTCAGAACGTTCTGCATTTGAAGGATTTACCATTCGTGGTTTTAGTAACCGTAATATCATTCGTAACGGGCTAAGAGACGATACTAACATCACCAGTAACATTAATGTTGAGAACATTGAACAGATAGAAGTTTTGCGAGGCCCAGCCTCGGTTCTATTTGGACAAGGAGGTGCTGGAGGGACAATTAATATTGTTACGAAAAAACCCCAAAGCACTCCTTTTTATTCTATTGAAGCAACTATAGGTAGTTTTGACACCTACGGCGGCTCTATAGATATTACAGGGCCATTAAATGAAGAGAAAACTGTTCTATATCGGTTAAACGCATCTGCATCTACAACCGATACATTCGTTGATTTCTTTGAAAGAGAGCGTTACTTTATTGCTCCTAGTTTGACTTGGTTGATAGGACAGAATACCGAATTAACTTTAGAAGCTGAGTACTCAGACCAACGACAACCCAATGACCGGGGTTTACCAGCTCGTGGTACAGTTTTACCGAACCCCAACGGTAAATTACCAATTAGTCGTTTTATTGGCGAGCCTTTTGATGAAATTGATAAAAATAATCGTCGATTTTTCCGAGTAGGTTACAATTTTGAGCATCGTTTTAGTGAAAACTGGCAATTCCGTAATAACTTTAATTTTTCTTACTTGAGCGTAGCTCAAAATTCTTTGTTTCCTTCAGCACTTTTAGACGATAATCGCACCCTGGAACGAGGTGTATTTATTGCTGAGTTTGCCCAACAAACTTATAGCCTAGATACAAATGTTGTAGGTAGTTTTAAAACAGGCAGCATTGAGCATAAGCTATTATTTGGTATCGACTTATCGAGGGATATTTCTTATGATGAAGGTTTAAATTCCTTGCGAGAACTTGACCCTATCGATATTTTTAATCCCATTTATCGGCGTGATAGTCTTGGTGGAATTATTGAGGAATTTGCCGACGAACCTACAATCTCAGAAGGTTTGGGAATCTATTTACAAGACCAAATTTCTTTATCAGAAAACTTGAAATTGGTTTTAGGTGGAAGATTTGATATTGTTACACAGGAATTAGAAAATTCTTCAGGAGAAACAACGGCTTTTCAACAGGATGAAGCATTTAGTCCTCGTATTGGTATTGTCTATCAACCGAGTCAAGCAGTATCTTTATATGCTAACTATAGCCGCTCATTTCAACAGGTTACAGGAACAAATTTTGATAACAGACTATTTGAACCAGAAAAAGGAACTCAGTATGAAGTGGGGATGAAAGTAGATTGGACAAATAATCTTTCTTCTACGCTGGCTTTATACCAAATTACACGCTCAAATGTTCTTACTACTGATCTTCGAGATCCTAGCGGAAATTCTTCTATCCAAACAGGCGAACAAAGAAGCCGAGGTATTGAGTTAGATATAACTGGGGAAATTTTACCAGGATGGAAAATAATTGGTGGCTATGCCTATACCGACGCGATAGTATCTGAGGATAATAGTATTCCAGAAGGAAACCGTATTAACAATGTACCAGAACACGCTTTTAGCCTATGGACTTCCTATGAACTTCAACAGGGAAATCTACAAGGCTTAGGATTCGGTTTAGGACTTTTTTATGTAGGAGAAAGACAGGGAGATTTGGATAATAACTTTAGTTTGCCAAGTTATTTACGCACAGATGCAGCCTTATTTTATCGTAGGAACAACTTTCGAGCTGCTCTGAATATTCAGAACTTATTTGATAATGAGTATTTTGAAACAGGAGAAAGCCTACTCCGTGTTTATCCAGGCGCACCGCGCACAGTAAAATTCACTTTGGGTTGGCAATTTTAATTACAATTAAATTATGAAAACAGACTTTCATATTCATGACCTTCCCATGCTCAATTAAGAATCATACACAGCCCTAAAATTAACTAGGGCTTTTTCCTTGCCAAACTTATAATTTAAAAAACATGATTAGTAAACGCTGGTTTAAACACATCCAATTATTCCTAATCATAACTCTGACCATAATTAGTCTCAACGGGTGTTACATTCTTCTACCACAAACAATACACTCATTAAATACACAATCAAAATGCCGAATAGTTAATCATGAATTAGGTCAAAGTTGTATTCCTGACAATCCTAAACGTATCATTGTCATGGATCAAGAAAGTTTAGAGATTTTAGTAGCGTTGGGTTTGAAGCCAATAGCCGCTACAACTTCAAATCGAGTAGGTAATAAAGTAACTATCCTCAAAGAAAAAAATGATGGAATTATTAATTTAGGCAAGGAAAGCCAACCCAATTTAGAAAAAATAATTAAATTACATCCTGATTTAATTATCGGATTCTCTTTAGGTAATAATAATTATAATTTATTTTCTCAGATAGCTCCTACAATCTCTATTGAATATAAGGAGAAAGGTTGGAAAGAAACTTTAATCAAGGTTGGTTATATACTTAATAAAACTCAAGTAGCAGAAAAACTATTAGCAGATTATCACCAAAGAATTGAAGCCCTAAAGTTAGCTTTCACTCAGAAAGTGCAACAACCAACCATTTCTGTAATGAGATTTTATACAACTCTTCAATTTACACAATTGTTGAATCAGTTATCATTTCCCGTGGGTATTTTAGAGGAATTAAATCTATCTATACCTCTCATACAACGTCAGATTGGCAGTAGTGCTACTGTTAGTTATAACAATGTTAGTTTAGAGCGTGTAGATTTATTAGAATCAGATGCAATGTTCATCGCATTAGATCCTGGTGCAAAAGAGAACTTTCAAAAATATAAAAATAGTCCTCTCTGGCACACACTTAATGTAGTTAAGAATAATCGAGTATACACAGTTGATTCAGGTTACTGGATTTTTGGTAGTATCTTATCAGCTAATGCCGTATTAGATGACCTTGTAAAATATTTGTTAGCAGATGCAAAATCTGACTAAAATTTAAAAGTATTTTTTCCTGGGGTAACTGTGAGTTTGAATTAATGTTATTACCTTGTCTAGAAAATCATGAATTATTTTTTACGTCGTTATAATAAACTATTTATTCTCATTACTCTAACTTTAATTTTTGTTCAAGGTTGTTACATTAATTCAATCAAAAGTATGGTCTTACCAACCACAGAATTAGCAACAACAGAATGTAAAATTATCAAACATACTTTAGGTGAAAGTTGTATTCCTTTCAAACCTCAGCGCATTGTTACCTTAGATGAAAATATTATGGAAGCATTGTTAGCCCTAGACTTAAAACCAATAGCAACAACCCAGCCTAATATTGCCGGAAGCATAATACCAAAATTGGGTAACAAAGCCGAAGGGATAGTTTCTTTGGGGAAAGAAAGTCAACCAAATATAGAAAAAATTATACAATTAAAGCCAGATTTAATCTTGGGATTTTTTATTGGTGCAGAAAAGTACAAATTATTTTCACAAATAGCCCCTACAATTCAACTTGATTATATTCAAGCTGACTGGAAGAATTCTTTATTAAAGATTGGGGAAATTACAGATAGAAGTGAAAAAGTACAAGAATTACTTGAACAATATCAACAACGTATTCAAAATTTACGTGCATTTATAAATAAAAAGTTAAAAAGAATGACAGTTTCTATCAGCCGCTTCTATGCTGGTAATCAGGTTACAGAATTTCGCACAAAGTACTCATTTCCAGGTAGTCTGCTTACGGAAGTGGGAATATCTATGCCAGAAATGCAAAAACAATTAACGACAAATGAAAATCAGCCTCTAGTTTCAGTTAGTTTAGAGCAGTTAAAGTTATTAGATGCAGATATTTTATTTGTCGCGTTAGATCCGGGTGCAGAAACATCTTTTCAGAAATATCAAAATAGCCAGTTATGGCAACAATTGAATGTAGTTAAAAATAACCAAGTTTATACAGTTGATTCTGGTTATTGGATTTTTGGGAATATTCTGTCAGCAACGGCAATTTTGGAGGATTTGCTTAAATACTTAACTAATAACTTAAATAATTAATTATAGAGAAACACACTAATGATTCAACAAATAGCTAACACCGAAGTGCTGAATTTTTTACAAGAAATATATAATCTTGCTCAAACTCATTTAGATAATTTCTATACAGATTGCATTATTTTGACTCAGCCTCCTGATGGTGTGGAGGTAATTTCATTAAATGATTACTTACAACCAGATAGACTTTTACCACAGATAAAAGCGGGTGAAGTATACCAAAAAAGTCAAGATATTCGCATTGCCGCATCTATCTGGAACAAAATTTATAGTTGGAAAACATTACCTGGTGTTTTGGCTTTGATGACTTGGGCTGGTGTCGGTTTAGATGCAAGGCTTGATAATGTAAGTTTTGTCTTAGAAGACGGTGAACCCAAGGCTATATGGTTTCATGACTTAAGTGGTACTGTAATTTATCCTAAGCGATCGCCTATCCCTCTTCCCCAAGATTACCCAGGAAAAATAGTAAATAGCACAGAAGCCTTACACCAAAACGTATTTACTGGCCTATTCCAACATAATCTAGCCCCAATGATAGAGTGCGTACATCGCTTAACCAAACTCTCCAAAAAAACCATGTGGGGTAATGCAGTAAATGCCTCAGAAGGGCAGTTTGCCGAACTCAGCCCATGTACAAGTCCAGATGCCATAAAAACAGATTATTCCGTCTTATATGAACAACCCTGCAGTGCCGTCATGCCCGGACGCAATCCTCTCTACAATCTAGTACGTACCGAACAACTCAACGAACCCGGTTTACCAGCTACAACCACAGTCCGTCTCACCTGCTGTTTATATGCTTTCATTCCTCCATACGATGAAAAGTGTACAAACTGCCCATTGATGCAGCCACAGGAACGAATTGCCCAAATCAAGAAATACATGATAGAGGCTGAATAAACTCATCTTCATACCCTCCCTAAAAATTACAATGTCACAACAACCAAACCCAGCCAGTATGCGTAATTTTCTCATCGTTTGGCTTGGTCAATTAGTTTCCACTATTGGTAGTAGAATGACTGGTTTTGCGATAGAAATTTGGGCGTGGGAAATTACAGGTACAGTAACAACACTGACTCTAGTCGGTTTTTTTAGTTTGTTACCAAGTATTATTATTACCCCTATCAGTGGTGTAATTGTAGACCGATTTAACCGCAAACTGTTAATGATGGTAGGTGATACAGTTGCAGTTATCAGCACAATTATAATTTTATGGCTGCATATCACAAATAATTTACAAATTTGGCACTTTTATCTTACAGGCGCAATTGTCGGTACGTTTAATCAATTTCAATCTTTAGCATATTCGACATCAATATCATTAATGATTCCTAAAAAACACTACACCCGGGTTAGTAGTTTGGAATTTTTATCAGGCTATGGTAGTAATATTATTGCTCCCGCTTTGGCAGGATATCTTTACACAGTCATTGGTTTTTTAGGAATTTGGCTGATTGACATTTCCACGTTTATTGTAGCCATTGGCAGCTTATTATTTGTGAGTATTCCTCAACCAATAACTACAGGAAATGAAAGAATAGCCAATATTTGGCATAATTTGGCATTTGGTGGACGCTACATTACTACTCACAAAAGCTTACTAGCATTGTTATTAATTAACTTATTATTTTGGCTACCTCATGATATTGGTGATTCTCTATACTCACCGATGATTTTGTCACGCACAGACAATAATACTATTCTATTAGGTAGTTTAGCTTCTGCGGCTGGTTTTGGTGGTGTGACAGGGGCGATAATTGTTAGTACTTGTGGCGGCTTTAGGCGGAAAATTAAAGGTATTTTATTAGGGATGATGGGTGCAGGAATTAGTAAAATTATTTTCGGGTTGGGTAGAACTCCTTGGGTTTGGATTCCTGCACAATTTTGTTCTTCTTTCCATTTTCCTTTAAATGGTAGTTCGGATACTGCTATTTGGTTAGCAAAAGTACCTCCCAATTTGCAAGGAAGGGTGTTTGCAGCGCGATCGCTACTTTTACAAATCGCTTCTGCGGCAGGCTATTTAGTAGCAGGGCCATTAGCAGACAAAGTTTTTACACCTGCCTTGCAATCAGACGGTTTTCTGGTTAATCTTCTCGGCTGGTTATTTGGGACTGGCACTGGTGCAGGGATAGCCTTGCTATATGTAATATGCTCGTTGTGGATGTTATTGGTCGGTTGGCTAGGTTTTTCTGTCCGTGGGCTGCGAAATGTGGAAGATATTCTCCCTGACCATGATGCAGAGTATAGCCAGTTGAAGTAGGGGTGTGAGTAGCAACGGATTGAAGGCTAAAAGCTAGTTATGCGAAATAAGCTGGCTAAAAAGCTTCATTTGAAATAATGCTTGTCTCTAATGGACAGAATGCGAAAATCAAAACCCTACACATAACGATGGCCACCATCAATGTGAATAACTTCGCCTGTAATCGACGGATTAACCATCAAAAAAATCACGCTACTGGCAACTTCTTCAGCTGTTGCCAACCTTCTAGTTGGAATCTTTGAGGCCACCTCTTGGAAAGCTTGTTGCTTCGATTCCCCAAAGATTGCATCCCACATCGGAGTATCAGTCCAACCAGGGGAAACGGCATTGACTCGAATCGGAGCTAATTCGATTGCTAAAGCACGCGATAATTGTTCAGCCGCAGCCGTTGCTACTGCAGTCGCCCAAGCACCGGGAACAGGGCGATCGGTCGATAAGCCACCTGTGAGCGTCACCGATCCACCAGAAAGCATTTTCGGCACAGCCGCTCGAATCACATAAACACTTCCCCAAAGGCGGCTTTCGATAGCAGGGCGAAATTGCTCAACAGATCCCTCTAAAATCTTACCTCCGACAAAACTCCCAGATGCAATGTAAACGTGGTCAACCTGTCCCGTTGCAGTAAACAAACGGTTTATTGCTGCTTCGTCAGTGATGTCTACTACAGCCGTGTGAACCTTTCCCAATCGCTCAGATGCCTCGTCCAACTTGCTCGACGAGCGACCCACAATTGTCACCTCTGCACCTGATTGTCTTGCTAATCTTGCCGTTTCGTAGCCAATCCCCTGACTACCACCAATGACGACTACGTGCTTTCCGTCTAATGGCATGACTTCAAACTCCTCAGTGATTTTTCTAGCAATCCGAACTATGGGACTCTAACCTTGTGCTTTTCCTTCCAAGAGTCCTGCGAGAGTTTGCTGAAAACTCTTCCGTTGGCTCAGAGTATGTAACCATGCTGCTGTTTTAGGCCGAGCTTTCACCAATGCTGCTCCTTCTTTCGTTATGTTGATGTAGTACAACATTGACCCAGTGATGATGTCAGCCAAGCTCAATTCATCACCCACTAGAAATGATGTTGTCAGATTTTGTTCCAGGACATCTAGATGTTGACTAGTTATCTTTGCTGACTCTGCAACAACAATTTCATCAGCTGCACCACCCATAATCGGACTCATAATTCGCTGTAAGAACAGTTGCATCACACCGACTGGATATAAATAATTTGCGGCAATACCAATCCATTGCCACATCTTAGCGCGTGCTTTGGGAACAGATGGCTGCAATGAAAAACCATCGAAAGCTTCATCAACGTAGCCTAAAATTGCTGGAGTTTCGTACAGGACAAAATCTCCCTGCTGCAATACGGGCATTTTCCGAAATGGGTTGATCTGAGCGTATTCATCTGTTGCTAGGTAATCAAATCCAATTTCGTTGAAGTGGTAGTCAATTCCTTTCTCAATTAAGGTTATGCGAACAGAGCGAACATTAGGACTGACTCCAAAGCCATGTACAACTATGGACATAAGATTTACCTCAGAGGCGTTAGCAGTTTTTTGAACGTTCATTCAAGTTGAACACTCATTCAAGATAGAACTAAAAAAAACGCCTGTCAAGAGGAAACCGCGAAATTAATTTATCTGCAGCAGCGTAGTCGCTCCTGCGGCAATGCTGTTCAGCGTTTGAGCATCTCGTCGGATGCGTGCAACGGCTAACATCCCGACAACCAACCCTAGCAATGCTTTAGCATTCGCCTCTAGATCAAATGATTTAGGTAAATCTCCGTCTTGCATTGCCTGAGCCAGATTTTGCCGAAAGAATGACTCAATTTCGTCTAAACGATCCTCAATAATTGCGATCGTGCTGGGTGAGTGGGATTCGCGTTCAATCGCTGTGTTAATAATCAAACAGCCCTTCTGTTTTGAGTCGTTGACCATCGCCTTAGCCAAACGCTCAAACCATTGTTGAATACATTCTAAGGGAGGACAATGGCGTGGCATGGAAGCACGAAAGAATTCTTGCGTGTATTTTTTGAATGCTTGCTGAAACAGTTTTTCTTTGTCACCAAAGGCAGCATATAAGCTTCCAGGCTGGATTCCCGTTGCTTGTACAATCTCCTTCATGGAAGTGTTGGCATAACCACGCTGCCAGAACAAATCCATAACTATGCTTAAAACTTCGTCTGTATCAAATTCTCGTTGCCTAACCACCGTATGATTTAACTCTCTTTAATTGTGTATATTTTTCCAAGTATACATATTTTTGAACGTTCAATCAATATTGAATTGAGTTTCGCAAAAAGGTTTTAGTCTAGATGAATGTGCAATTACTTTTTTATTTCCAATACTCCATGTTAATTGACTGCAAATATTTGACAATCCACAAGATAGGGAGAGTTGAAATTAGTCATTTCTCCTGCTTTTTTATTGGGTATGGGAAATAATCTGGCTGAGAGTGGTTTATTCAGTTTAAAAGCTAATGTTGTCATATCCATTAATATGGCTGTAATCTTGTTTATGGAAATATCACCAGGAATGGGTACAGTATCTAATCCACACCCACACACGGCTGAATATAACAACAAATTTGTAATATCATAAGTTTGCTCATTGGCTCTAGTTGCTAAACCGATATCTTCACAAACTGGTAGCATTAAGCCAGAATAACCACAGCTTTTAATGGGAATACTTTTTAACACGCGTGTTAGCATTCCAGAAATTGCTAAAGTCCCAGGATTACCGAATTTACCATCTAGTAATTTTTCATAGGCAAAAGCAATACTATTTTGTTGATCTAAAGACGGTGCAAGAGATGTGTCTATACCATGAAAGGTGAACTTAAATTGGGTAGAAATTTGCTGTGCGATCGCCTCTACTCTCTTAACTTCTGCTTCTAAAATTATTTGTAGTTTATTTTCAGCATCTGGGATATTATCAGCTTTAGAAAAAGCTTGCATTACTAAATCGGCTAATTCTAATCCAATAGAAAAGGATGTTTCGCCCACATGGTAAGATGTTGGGAAAAATGGGATATCTGGCTGACAGTTTGCACCTGCACAAAAGCGAAAATTACCATAGCCATTTTCAGTTTCTTGGGAGATACGTTTAATCGCCTGGGCTGATTCTATAGCATTTTCAAATTGCTTGCCAATTTTACTTGAGCAGTAAACTATTGATGTATTTTTGTTGATTTCAGGAACTAAATCTATAGTTTCAGGAGTGCTAGCGTAACCAATGTTAAAGAAACTGATATTTAGACTTTGACAAAATTCTTCTAATTTTTTAATGTGATGGATAATTTCAGCTTGAGATAAGCTTGAGAGATATTCTTCCCAAGGGTTAGTAGCAATTCTTGTTGTTTGCACTTCATAACCTTGTTGCTCAAAAATTATCTGTGCTTTCTGGTTAAAATCAGCAGCTATTTTGAGTTTGGCTGTTTCCTGTGGTGAACCAAGTGATATACCTGTAGTGATAGTTCTAATTTTCATAGTCAAATTTTCTAAACGATTAGGAATAATTACAATTCGCAGTGAATATTTAAAATATAGGGCTAATAACTAGCTGAGTTGGGTAAACAACGGTGATGAATAACGACTTTTACAATCTGGGACTAGAAAAAGCCAAGCAAAAAGACTACGCTGGAGCAATTGAGGAATTTAGCCGGGCGATACAACTAACTCCCTATTATGCCGAAGCTTACTTAAAACGGGGTTTAGCATATTATGATTCCGGGGCAATTCTGCAAGCTGTTTCGGATTACACTGAAGCTATCAAGATAACTCCTGAGAGTGTGGAAGCTTACTATTGTCGTGCTTTAGCAAGATTAGCTCTGAAAAATTTACCAGGGGCGTTAGAAGATGTAGACAAGGCGATTTATATCAATTTTAACTATGCAGCAGCCCATGATTTACGGGGGATAGTGCGCCGCAAACAAGGGTATATTCAAGATGCGATCGCAAGTTTGAAAAAAGCCGCAGATTTATATTTACAGCAAAAAGATCCAGAAAATTGTCGTCTGTGCTTAGAACGGATTAAACAGCTACAACCCACCCCAAAACCAGTTACACAGCCAGTAGCTGCGAAAAGCGCGCCAATTGCATCTGTTAGTGAATATTTTCACCAGTTACTTGCAAAAGCCGAAAAGGGAGACACCCGCCAAGCCATTGCGGATTTAAATTGGATCTTGCAGGCTGATTCCCAGGATGCACAGGCTTATTGCTGTCGGGGGGTGGTGCGGTGCAAAATAGGGAGTTATCGAGAAGCGATCGCCGATTTTAACCAAGCCTTACAATTAAATTTTCAAGATGTCATTGTCTATCGTAACCGGGGTAAAGCCCGTTCTTTATTGGGGGATCATCAAGGTGCGATCGCCGATTTTAATCAAGCAATTCAAATGCAACCCCAAGATGCTTTAAATTATGTTGCCAGAGGTAACACATATCGAGCAATGGGTAATTATCTTGGTGCAATTGCTGACTATGGAAACGCCTTACAAATTAACCCCAATGATGCGCCAGCTTATTATAATCGTGGTATTACCTATACTTTTTTAGAAGAAATGCAAAATGCTGTCGCAGATTATCAAAAAGCTGCGAGTATTTTTTGTGAACAAGAAGATTGGCAAAATTATCAACAAGTTTTAGATAGCCTCAAACAAATTCAAAAATCTGTTCCTGAAGCCAAGCAGCAAAAATTTAATATCTTGCGTCAACGACTTTTGCGCCTAGTTGGGGGATATTGGGAAATCGCCCAAAGATTAATTGAACAGAAAAAAGATTATTATCCAGGGATGACGGAAGAATGGTATATACAAAAAGTCATCGACGATTTAGAACGCGATCGGGGTAGATAATACAATTTTAGATTGTTAATTTATATTAAACTTGCCCAGCAGTTAATACTTGAGTTGCTGTCAAATCTAGCATGGGAAAAGTTGGCGATTGGATCATATTTGTTCCCTGAAATATAGTTTCTTCGTACAATCCATCTACCAGAGTTAGCAGGGTAATTTTGGCTTGATTAGCATCAACAATCCAGTATTCCGGGATACCCCGTGCAGCATACTCAGAACGCTTATAGCGGTAGTCTCTATCCTCATTTTCTTTTCCGGGGGAGACGACTTCAACCACCATTGCAGGAGAGGGCATATCTGGAGTGATTGTAGCGCGTCTGAGAGCGATCGCCTCAAATAATTCCTGTGTCAATATCATCAAGTCGGGTAGTCGCACACGAGTTCGGCTACCTGTCACCACTAGTTCTGTGTCTTTATGGCGAATTAGTTGAATAGGGACAAACTTGAGAAACTGGGACAGTAGATAGAGAGAAATTAAGTTATTTCTATCACTTTCCGGTGGCATTGTAACCAACTCTCCATCCACAAGTTCATACTTGGTATCTGTGCCATCATCATAAGCAAGATACTCGTCCAGGTTGAGTTTCTTGACTGTTGTGGTCATAAACTCCTATTTTCTTCACTCTAGACATAGATTTTATCATTTTTTGTTTGACAACATAGCAGGATCAACCTGAAAATATATAGCTTATTTTCCATTTCTTCGATACACAATCCGCATTTGTTGAACTTCAGTTTCCTGTGATTCTAAAAACAGCATCTCCTCTATTTTTTGTAATCCCAAACTTTCAAACTGTGCGAGTTCAGATTGAGATAATGGCCAAGGAGGGCCTGAAGGTTCGTCTTCTGTATCCCGCACACGGGTAATTACTAATAAAGTTCCGCTAAGGGAAACCACAGAAGCAATAGAGGAGATAACGGAATTCCGTACACTCAACGGTAAGGCTTGGATATTGCGACATTCAAAGACAAAATCAAAAGCCTGATTCCATTGCTGAGGAATAGACAACAAATCAGCAACTTGATAGTTAACTGGAGAATCAGGAAATCGCTTTTGACACCAAGCGATCGCTGTGGGAGAAATATCAAAAGCTGTGACTGCAAATCCTAATTTTGCTAAAGCTTCCGCATCATCTCCTAAACCACAACCAATTACCAAGGCTTTTTTACCTTGAGCAGAGATTTCATGATTTTCTAACCAATCTTGAAGGTAGGGATGCGGTGTTAATTTTGCCCAGGGAATTTGTGCTGTGTCACCATTAGCTGAAGCATATAAAACCTCAAACCATGCTGTTGGTTCTGAATTATTAATAGCCTCAGATGCTAGTTCTTGCACTTTCTGACGTAAATTTTCAGGCTGTTTTTCAAACATGAGTAGTTAAATTTATCCCAAAAAATAATCAGGTTATTTAATTAGGAAATTACATGATTTTTTATTTCCATTAAATGAATAACCGAATTGCATTTTATATATGAGATTATATCATGTTTGGTAATATTAATTATCCTCAGCACATATAGTATAAAGAGTATCGTCTCTCCAAGGATAACAACTTTCTCCACCAAAAAATGCAGGAGTTATTTGTTCTTGTTCTACGATAGTTTCTCCTTCATCACCGCACCAAGTCATGTACAGCATTAGATGAGCAAGATGAATATGGTCGCGGAGATATTGACCAAAAGAAATGACTGCATCATGGCATTCTTGCCAAAATAGACGTTGTTTTTGCTTGTAAACATCAATACTAGGATACTCTTGATTAAACCATTTACTCAAATTTACATCGTATTTTAAAGAGTCAATGTAGTCATTTAACTCTTCTTCTCGTTCAACGCTGCTTTCATATTGAAAGTAACAACCACATAAATCATTGGGATAAATACCATAGATGTATTGTGCTTGCGGGATAAGTTTACGAATATTCTGTGGTGGGCTTGTGTATTCTGAAATAACTTCAATAGTGAGGTGAGGATATCGCGGATCTTGCTTGATTGTCGGTAGCGGTTTGTCAGATATTAAGTATAAAACGTGGCACATATTATTCTCTGAAGATAGTTTGCACATCAAGAAGCAAGAAAGTTAAGCTGACTTTTCACGGGATCTAAAAAAACCCCTCTCCAAACCTCTCCCCTGCAAGGAGAGAGGCTTTGATTCTTGCTCCCCTTCCCTACAAGGGAAGGGCTTGGGGGTTAGGTTTTGCGCTAACTTTTCCATATAACGTGAAAAGTCAGGAAAGTTAAGGAATATCAGCAAAACTCTAGTGTTATAGCTTCTGGAAACTCTAACAGAGGTGTTGCTTAAGTCCCACGAACTATTCTTGATAAATCCAGAGTAACCAAGCCATATTCCCTTAAGCAATTTGCAGATTTACCAACCTACAACCCTTGTAAAATTAAGCAAAGCTTGCTAGGGGAAGTTGTTTTAGTTCAGGGAATCCCTCAACTTTTCCGACTCACCTCCGTGCAGAAATTTTACCAAAATCATTCTAAATTTTTTAACCCAAGGGCAATCTTACTGTGCTTTTCAATTTGTCCCATAACTTGTTTTGCTCGTTTAATGACAACAGCAGGTAAACCTGCTAATCTTCCGGCTTCAATTCCGTAAGATTTATCAGCACCTCCTGGTTGAACTTGGTGCAGAAAAATAATTTGGTCGGGTAATTCTTTCACGGTGACTTGATAATTAGCTACGTTCGGTAACATTCCCGCTAGTTCATTTAACTCATGATAGTGAGTAGCGAAAATTGTCCGGGCTTTGATTTCTGTGGCTAAATATTCTGCTACCGCCCAAGCAATGGAAAGTCCGTCAAATGTAGCTGTTCCCCGCCCAATTTCATCTAATAAAACTAGGGATTTAGCTGTAGCGTGGTTGAGAATATTTGCGGTTTCATTCATTTCTACCATGAAGGTAGATTGACCCGTAGCTAGATCATCAACTGCGCCGACACGGGTGAAAATGCGATCGCATACTCCCAATTTCGCTGACTTAGCTGGGACGAAACTCCCAATTTGCGCCATGAGTTGAACGAGTCCTACCTGACGCAGATAGCAACTTTTACCACTGGCGTTTGGCCCTGTCAAAATCACAAGGTCAGGGAGTGGGGACTGGGTACTGGGGGGGAGATTGTCGCTACTCCCTAAATCTGTGGAGTTGGGGACGAAGAAACCCGCGGGTAAGGACTGTTCAACTACCGGATGGCGACCATCGACAATTTCGATTTCCCTTCCGGGAATCATCTCAGGACGACAGTAACCCTGTTGTACCGCCAATTCAGCCAATCCACACAACACATCAGCCGCAGCGACGGCGCGGGAAAGGTTGCGAATAGCTTCGGCCTCTTTTGCTATTTCTTCCCGTAAGGCGACAAACACCTCATATTCCAACTGGTTTAAATCATCCCTGGCTGTGAGAATTCTGGCTTCTCGTTCTTTGAGTTCTGGGGTGATGTAGCGTTCTTCGTTGGTGAGTGTTTGCTTGCGGATGTAATTATTGGGTACTTGGTCAGCTTTGGCACGGGAAATACTAATGTAGTAACCAAAGGTTTTATTAAATCCTACCTTGAGAGTGGGAATACCTGTTCTAGATCTTTCATCTACTTCTAAATTAGCAATCCATTGTTGGTCTGCTTCTACTGTCGCCTTTCTCTCATCCAATTGGGGATTGACTCCCGAACGAATTAAGCCGCCTTCTTTGAGATGTATAGGCGGTGATTCCACAATGTGGGCGTGGATATTCTTTGCCAATTCTGATAAAATCGACGGGACTTTTTGCAAAGCTTTGAGGAAGGGGGAACGCGCCTCAGCGACTAGACGGGCTAATTCTGGTAAGCGCGAGAGAGAATCAGCCAAAGCTACTAAATCTCTGGCGTTAGCATTCCCGGAACTGGTGCGTCCCGTGAGGCGTTCTAAGTCGTAAATCTGCCGTAATAATTGCCGCAAATCCTGACGCAGAGGTGTATTTTCAGCTAATTCTTGAATCGTATCTTGCCGAGCGCGAATGCCTTTAATATCAAGTAGGGGTTGCAGTAACCATCGCCGCAAAGACCGACTACCCATTGCGGTGCTAGTTCTATCTAAAGCCCACAACAGCGAACCATGAAAAGTCCCATCGCGGACGGTTTGGGTAATTTCTAAGTTGCGGCGGGTTTGGTGGTCAACAATTAAATAGTCGGTGATGGTGTACGTTCTCAGTCTTTGCAGGGAGACGGGGTTTTCTTTTTGGGTATCTTCCACATATTCCAACAACCCACCAGCCGCCCGTACAGCCAAGGGGAGATGGTCACAACCCAAACCTTCAAGCGATCGCACTTTAAATATCTGCAATAATTTACTTCTGGCTTCACCTTGAGAAAAAGGAACTTGCGATCGCAAACTATAACAAAATGATGGTGGTAAACACTCTGGTAAATGCGGCGAACTTTCCCCAGGACGCAGCAAAGTACCCAAATCAGGCGCGTTTGTCGGAACTAAGACCTCCGAAGGCTGCAAACGCATGAGTTCCTGGGTAAGATGTTCTAAATCACTATCTTGAGTGGTGAGAAATTCCCCGGTGGAGATATCTGCATAGGCTAAACCCCAATGATTCCCCGCAATGACAACAGCCGCCAAGTAATTGTTGCGGCTAGATTTGAGCATTCCTTCTTCTAATAATGTGCCAGGGGTAAGGATGCGTGTCACCTCCCGACGCACCAAACCTACCGCTTCCGAAGCATCTTCCACCTGGTCGCAAATCACGACAGCGTAACCTTTCTCTACTAGTTGGGTGGTGTAGCGTTCCCAAGCGTGGTGGGGTACACCAGTCATAGCGACACGACCAATTTCACCACCGTGTTTACTGGTGAGGACTAATTCTAACTCTCTCGCCACTGTTACCGCATCTTGGAAAAAAGTTTCAAAAAAATCTCCCACCCGATACAGCAACAGCGCATGAGGATATTTATCTTTCACCTCAACGTAGTGCTGATACATCTTACTCAGCTTACTGCGGTCTACCTGTCGCGTGTCGGTATGCGGTGCAGTGGAAGGATTGGGTTCTGTTGGCTGAATGTCAGAGTGAGAAGCGGTCATAGGATAGATGCTAGGAGTTACGCACGGAAAAGCCACAACATCCAATGATAACGTGATGTGAAAATTTCGGGGCGATGCCCGCTCTCAAGCTTACATTATGTCTTGTAACGTGGTGAATAGGCGATCGCAATACGGTGAAGCTTTGCGGACAGTAGCTAAATCCACTAATTCCAAAAGTTTGGAGGCGTGGTTGATTTTGTGATACTCTCCCTTACTGGTGCTACGCGTAGCAGTCTTCAGGCTAGGCTCTAAACTATCTTTATCAATAGTTTCCACATTAGAATTTTTGGGAATAGAATTTTCTTTAAAACCTTGACCATAAAATTTTTTTAGTGTTTCAATATCAGCAATAAACCAAGCCTCTACTACTTGCACCATCAAATGGCACTGACTGTCATCAACTCCTGATGGTTTATCCCAATTATCCCTCAATTTTAAATGTTGCCAAGGTGACTCTACTTTCACAGGTGCTTCTGCATCAACTAATAGTATATTAAAAGCGTCTGGATGGTCTTTTAAAGCATTTTTAAAATCCTGGAAAACACTATTACGAGAACCACAAATAATAATGTTCCATTTGACCTTTTTACTTCTTGCCAGTTCAACCAATGGCTTGAAAAACTGACTAAATCCTTGCCTGATTAAAGCTTTCGTATTCTTACCATCACCACCACCTTCTACATAAATCCGCACCTCTTTTACCATCGATTTCCCCCAATTTCGCCCATCCGCCACATGTCGCCAAGCGTGTAATTTTCCAGCCAACTCTTCATTTTATTTGGTTCAAGACGGCGAAGATGAGAGCCTTTATCATCTCGTTCGCATACTAATACTGATTCAGGATATTCACTCAAAGCAGAAATTAAAGCATCAGAATGAGTTGTGATGATTAATTGTGTTCTCTGAGATGCTTCAATTAGCATTTCTGCAACAGTCGATAAAATATCTGGATGTAACCCGATTTCTGGTTCTTCAATACAAATAAGTGGGGGTGGAGTAGGATCTAATAGTAAAGCTATTAAAAATAAATAATGAAGCGTGCCATCAGATAAACGACTGACTGGAATTGGTTGAATCAAACCTTCTTCACGTATAAATATTTGTACAGTACCACCATATATTCTTACACTTATTTCTTCCGCAGCATCATAGAATTTTTTGAGTGTATCAATAATTTTTCTGTTACCTATTTTATATTGTAAATTATTTAAGAATAAACCTAAATTACTACCATCTTCTAGTAGAGGATGTTCAGGTAAATCAGCTTTTTGCATATCTCTTAATTTTCCGTGGCGACCCATAGGAAAATCTCTATATAGAGCAATATTGGTGAATTGATTGCGGATATAAGTTATTTCTGGATATATACGTGCTTCCTGTACTTGAGATAGTATAGATTGATTTATACGAGGTGATTCGGTTGTCCAAAATTCATTATATATTCCTGCCCAAGCACCTTGTTCTCTAACTCTAAAAACTGGATGACCGTCATCATCGAAACGATAATAAAAAGCTGCTTCATTTTCTCCCTGAATTGGATATTCATTTTCTATAACTTCATCTACTATTTCAAACCTTTGACTATACACAGTAAAATTCAACTTATAACGTAGAGGTTGTAATCCTTGAGGATAATCGACAATAGCTTGTAGTTTCACTACTGGAGTTCCCTCAGTACCTTTCCACAAAAACTCACCAACTCCTCCACCTTGACGAAAAGGAGCAGGTAAATCTGTAGGTGTTGCTTTTAATATTCCTATAGCTTCAATTAAATTTGACTTACCAGATGTGTTAGGGCCAATAAGTACATTTAATGGCTGTAGTTCAATTTCTTCACCATCACTTCCATAGGAAAGAAAGTTTTCTAATCTTAACTTATGGATAAATCTTTTACCTTCCATTGGCTTCTCCAATTCTGTTGTTTTTTAAGTTTACTGTTGTCTAACATGACAATTCTATTTTGATTTACAAACTGATGATTTTTATCTGTTGATCAGCAATACCAGTTAATGTTTAAATTTACACACGTAGAGGTTATATCATTAAATGATAACGTGATGTGTAAATTTCTGGAAGGTGGTTTACACTTCAAGATTTTTTTATGGTTATATTTTGCCCTGACAGATATTCTCAAAGACTGGCTAGAGTATTTAAAATACAGTCATTATTCTGCAAAAATATGTTTAGTGGCAGGTTTTCCGTCTTTTAGCTGCCTCTTTCGGATAATCTCCTAACCATTCAGATTTAGGATTCATTTCAAATAAAGTTGTTTCTAACATTGATAGTAGTATATTTTTACGCCGCATAGTTTGTTTGCGAAATATTGCTGCTTGTTCTTCTATTCTTTGAAAGAAAGACCAGGAAGTATCGGTGGATAGATTGATATTTAAATCAGTCAAAATCTGCTGTCTAAATTTTAAATGAGATTGAAATAGTTCATCTAATTTCATATTGGAGTGATATCTTCTAATTTGTTTGGGATGTCGCCAAATATAGGATATGGCATCCACATTGCTAACTGCTTTATTAATTTCAGCTAACGCCCAATCCTGCTCTAAAATACTAAAAATACAAAGATGATGTGTAATAATTCCACCAGTTACTTGAAACAATTGACCGATTTCCGCAAAACAATACTGTTGTGGATGGGCTAAACTTCGTGAAAATCCCAGAGCCGATGGTATATCATGATCTATCAATTGGATAAAACCCAGAGATTCTAGGGTAGTGGTTTGCTCTGACAAAGTAGCTAAATCTAACCAAGGGTAATCTGTAGGAACTACTTTGTTAAACTGCACATCATCTGGTAATACTTTGATTAATTGAGACTTGAGATGAGATAAAAACCACAATAAAGGAAATATTGCTACAGCGACAACAACTATCAAACCAATGAAACCTGGCAAACTTAACAAATTTGTTAGTTTCCAACCATTACTAGCCACAAGATATAAAAATAAGCAGAAACCAACTAGTAGATAACTAATCACAGATATCCAAAAATTTTTTATTCCCGCACTCAGTTGCATTGCTGACTCTCTTTCTAGGCTGTTACCTTTTTAGAGTACCCAGCAAACCATCTGCAATATCTATAGGGGATACATTTAGCTAGTTTCTGTCTATTGGCTATCATCTTGGTAGTGTAATTACAAACTCTGCTCCTTGGTTTTGTGAAGAATTGACAGTGAGAATACCATCATGTTTTTCCACAATAATTTGACGGGCGATCGCTAATCCTAAACCTGTGCCTTTACCAACCATTTTCGTAGTATAAAGATGGTCAAAGATTTTATTTTTAACTTCTTGAGTCATCCCTAATCCATTATCCTTAATACTGATTTTGACTTGCTTGTAATCATCACTCAGTTTAGTAGTAATGGTGATGAGGTTGGGGTGAGCTTGAATATCATTAAAACTCCTTCCAATATTTGACTCTTCTAGTGCATCAATAGCGTTTGCCAACAAATTCATAAATACCTGATTTAACTGTCCAGGAAAACATTCTATTAGGGGTAAATCACCGTAATTTTTAATAACTTCGATTGCTGGATGGTTTTCATTGGCTTTGAGCCGATGTTTGAGAATCAAAATAGTGCTATCTAAGCCGTTGTGGATGTTGAATGGCACTTTATATTCAGCATCAGCACGAGAAAATGTACGCAAGCTATTACTAATTTCGCGGATACGTTGCACCCCTTCTTTCATCGAATAAACTAATTTTGGCAAATCTTCTCGTAGATATTTTAAATCAATATTTTCCCTTGCAGACTCAATTTCTTCACCTGGAACGGGAAATTTTTCTTCATAAAGATCGATTAAATTAAATAAATCTTGCACACCTTCGTATGCTGGTTGAATATTACCGTTAATAAAGCCAACAGGGTTATTTATTTCGTGAGCAACACCCGCAACAAGATTACCTAAAGCCGACATTTTTTCGCCTTGAACAATTTGTAATTGTGCTTGTTGTAGGTTTTGCAGTGCTTGTTCTAGTTCCTGAGATTTTTGTTGGACGATCGCCTCTGCTTGTTTGCGTTCAGTAATATCTAGAATTACCCCATCCCACACTATAGAACCATCCTCTTGTGCTTCTGGTTGAGACACAACTTGAATCCATTTCAATTGGCCTGTGGGTGTAATGATGCGCCATTCATGTTGAAAAGGCGTGAGATTTTGTGCTGATTCCAACATCAGCTGCTCAATTTCGGCAACATCATCAGGATGTTCTAAAGTACGTAAACTCTTATTTTGAGACATTAATTCCTCTGCTGTTACGCCGTAAAGTTTGTAGCAGCCAGAACTGATATATGGCATGGAAGCACTACCATCCGCAGTGACGTGGAGTTTGTAAATCACCCCAGGAATATTATTAGCCAGCTTCTGTAAAAGAGCTTTACTTGCTTGTAAATCGGTATAAAGTCGAGCATTCCCTAGCGCAATGCTGGCTTGAGTACAGAGGAAATGTAAAACAACTAAGCGATCGCTGGTAAAGACCCCTTGAGTCAGTTGATTTTCTAGATAAAGAATACCCACCAAATGCCCTTGATTGAGAATTGGCATACATAACGCACTCTTGGGTTGTACAAAGTGCATATATTCGCCAATCAATCCTGGAATATCTGTTCGCAGGTTGTCAATGACTACTGTTTCTTGGGTGTTTTTAACGTAATAGATTAGTTGTCTGGGAATTTCTGCACAAGTTTCTATTGATTGTATGTCTAGGATAGTTTCTATTTCACACCCAGAATTCGCTTCGTGATCGATATAAGTAATTGCTTGTACTTGCCAAGTATCTGCTTGCGGCAAAATTAATACAGTTTTTTCCGCACCAGAGTTTTCTAAAATGATGCGGGTGAGACTAATGATCAGTTGATCTAATTCGATGGAACTGGAAATGGCTTGAGCAGCCTTGAGGATAGAGGTAAAATCGAGAGCATCAGAAATACTATGGTTGCTACTACTAGAAGTCTGAGTGGAAGAAGAAGTCCGAGTAAAGCCGATATTGGCGATGGTTTCAAGGGGATTCAGGCTGAGTTGTCGCTGTTGCAGAATCGGTTGCAATAGTTGGGGATAACGTTTCTCTAAATCATCAATTTTGCTTAATGCTCCCCAACGGGCGTAGCAGTAATAAGCCTCCTGCATATAGCCTGCGGCGACTTTCTCTTTACCCCATTCTAAATAAAACTTGGCAGCAAGTTCATTAGCGATCGCTTCTTCGTGGATATATTCGTTGATTTTAGCCTCAGTAATGGCGCGATCGTACAAATCTATGGCTTCAATCCCTCTACCAGAAATTTTCAGCATTTCCGCAGATAACAACAGATATCGATGTTGAAAGTTCTCTGGGCAATTATCGGCCCATTTTTTGATAATTTGCTGATGTTGTTGCAGAATCTGCCAATGCTGCTGTTTATCCTGTGGTGTCGCCGTTTTGTAGAGTCCTGCCAAACACAGGGGATAATAGAAATGGTATTGCATAATGGGGAAAAACCCAGCGTTAGCAGGTAGGGTTTTTTGTACTTCTACTGCTGCTGCAACCCCATCTGCATAACGCCCATAAAGGTATGAAAGTTGTAGCTTGAGAAAGCAGTACCAATTAATTCCATGTTCAAAGTTCTGCTTTTGTCGCCAAACGTCTATATATGGAACTTCCTGGTCGTGGCGATCGCTTAATAAATCCGTTTTTTGAGAGGAGTCTTGCAGGTTCAGTAGGAACTGTCGCTGTAATGTAAAGGCATACAGCATATTGACATCGTTTACCTGCTGTACATAACTCAAATATTTCTCAGTTTCCACATACACATCAGCGAGGCGATCGCCTTTGGTTAACATTGCCCAAATCAGAAACGAAACCGCCCAGACACCAAATACCACATCTCCTGCTTCTCGGCTAGTTTGAAACGATTGCCGAGACACTGCTAAATTCGTTTTCAAATGCCGATTATAAGGATTGATCGTGTGTGCAAATATATTATTAGTCTTATAAATAAATTTAGTGCTATTGAAATGGCGATCAAGTTTTAAAGCTAATGTTCCAAACTCATAAGCTGTTTGATAATCTCCTTGATTTGCCAAACTCATGCCATAAAGACAATAAGCAAAACCAGAGGCTTGAGCATTACCATATTTTAACGATAAATTAATCATGAGTAGAGAACTGAGCATAGCCAAGTGTTGATGACCTGCCATATAAGTAGCAGCCCAAAGGTCAGCTAAAAGACTCATACAAACCTTCTTAATAGAGTCTGTCATTTCCGGTAGATTAAATAAATCTGCTGGACGAATTTTTGCCAGTTTAATGTTTAAATCTTTTAGTTCATTTTTGATGGCGGCTTGTTGTTCTTCAACGGTGAGTGGAAGTGGCATTTCCATAACTCTCAACCCTTGCAATCCCGCTTCACAAGCAGCTTGAATATTTTCACCTTGAGTCATTTTCAAATACATTTGAATAGCATAAATATCTGCTATATCAAACTTGTCTTCAGCATGATGTAATGCTAAATCAAATAGTTGTTCAGCTTGCTTTAAATTGCCAGTTAAATACTCACATTCTGCAAGTTCTCGATATAATCCAAATGTGAGCTTGTAATGAGTATTCCAACTATTTTCCAGCAGCAATTCTATACCTGCCGTTAAGTATTTTGCTGCTGCTGTGTAAGCAGTAGCAGCTTTAGCTTTCCTCCCAGCTATCAGATTTAATTGAGCCACATCATATTTTTCTGATTGTTGAGTAATCAGATCAATGCCTTGGTTTAACTGACTGACAATCTCAAAAATACTGACTTCCGAACCCTCAGATGATGTGTTTTGTAAGAGTAATCGACCAATTGTTAAATGCGTGAATTTCTTCTGAGATTCAGGAATTAAAGAATAAGCAGCTTGTTGCACACGGTCATGCAAGAATTTATAAGCAACAATCTCAGAACTTTCCTGACTAACTGCTTGATTTACCTCACCAACATAAAACTTATAAATATCACTTTGGGGCAGAATTAATCCCTCTTGCAAAGCATTCCACAAATAAGTAGCAGTTTCTATTACTGACTGTTCAGAAACAATAGCTAATATTTTCAAATCAAATTGATTACCAATGCAAGCAGCTAGTTTGAGGACTTGTTGAGTTGAATCAGGTAGCTTTCGCAATTGAAATCCCATGAATTCTACCACATCCTCTGTCAGTGCTTGCTGATTAATTTGTGTAATGTCACATTGCCAACAACCCTCTGATATATTAAACTCAATCAAACTATCTTGGTGTAATGCTTTAAGAAACTGTGTAGCAAAAAATGGATTGCCTTGGGTTTTCTGATAGACTAATTGTGAGAGAGACCATGCTGACTCTTCAACGCAACCCAATGTATCAGCTACTAACTGATTCAGTTTTAAATAACTGAGATTTTGCAATGTAATAGTATTAACTCTTGCGGTTATTTGCTGAATTTTTTCTAGAGTTAATATCAAGGAATGCGTAGGGTTGACTTCATTATCTCTATATGCACCAATTAATAGTAAATGCCTATTATTCACATTACCAATTAATAATTCTATGAGTTGCAATGAAGAGGAATCAGCCCATTGCAAATCATCCAAGAACATCACGAGTGGATGCTCTTGATTACTAAATACTTGAATGAATTTTTGTAGTAATAAATTAAATCTGTTTTGAGCAGCACTACCGGATAATTCTGGTACTGGTGGTTGCTGTCCAATAATGATCTCTAGTTCGGGAATCACTTCAATAATTATTTGCCCACTTTCCCCTAATGCTGAAATAATTTTAGTCTTCCATTTTTGTATGACTGCGTCTGGCTCTGTTAATAATTGCCACATTAAATTACGGAATGCTTGCACAAATGCAGAAAAGGGAATATTGCGATTGAATTGATCGAATTTTCCTTTGATAAAGTAACCACGTTGTTTAACTATCGGTTTATGAACTTCGTTGATTACTGCTGTTTTACCAATTCCCGAAAATCCTGCTACCAGCATTAATTCTGATGTGCCTTGAGCAACTCGTTCAAAAGCATCTAGTAATATTTGCACTTCTCGCTCTCGTCCATAGAGCTTTTCTGGAATTATAAAACGGTTGATAATATCTCTTTTTCCTATTTCAAACGCTGGAATTTCTCCTGTTTTTGTTAAGTTATGCAAACATGTTTCCAAATCATATTTTAAACCCCAAGCACTTTGATAGCGTTCCTCAGCATTTTTCGCCATTAGTTTGGTAATAATTTGCGAAATTACCTCTGGAACATCAGGATTGATCTGATGTGGTGGTATTGCTTGTTTTGCTAGATGGGCGTGGACTAATTCGATTGGATCATCAGACTGAAAGGGTAATTGTCCAGTTAAGATTTCGTAGAAAGTGACCCCAAGAGAGTAAAAATCTGTACGATAGTCAACTCCCCGGTTCATGCGCCCAGTTTGTTCAGGAGATAAATAGACTAGAGTTCCTTCCAAAACATTCAGACTCTGGATTTCTTGCACTTCTCGTGGTAGTAGGGAAGCGATACTAAAATCTATGACTTTTACTTGTTTTGTCTCTGGATTAATTAAAATGTTGGCGGGCTTAATATCTTTATGAATGACACGCTCGCTATGCAGTTGGTTTAAGATATCTGCAATCAGAATCGCAACTTGCAAAAAATTGATGATATATCGCGTATTTCTCTGCTCTATTCCCCATTCTTTGAGGGATATTCCGCCAAAATCTTCCATAACTAAAGCGTAACCATTATGGTAGGTTTCTAAACTGTAGGGTTGAACTACACCAGGTAGATCGAGATTTTTGGCAATGACATACTGGTTGCGAAATTGTAAAAGTTCATGAAAGCTAGGGTATTCTGAACGCATCAGCTTAATCACTACAGATTTTTGGTCTTGCTCCCGTATTCCTCGGTAAACTAGCGTCCGTGTACCGGAATAAATTTTGTCTTTGATACTATAACCAGGGAGTTGAGCCTCAAATATGCTGACCATAGCTACTATCTCTTACTAATCTGGAGTTAGTGTTCCCAGTCCGCATTCCAAATTTGCCAAAAAGCGATCGCCTCACTACACTAGTTAATTCTGAAGATTGGCATTTCATAACGGTGAGATGAATTGAGGAATGCAGGGAGAGACACTTGATCAAGTTATTATCATCTCTCAACCCAACAATGTCCCAAAATTTACAAAGCAGTTTAGTTTTGTTGACTGTTAACGCTTAATGGTTAACAGTCAACACCAAATCCGAAAAGATATGCTTAGATACGTAAAAGCTTATGTATTTTTAGTTGCATCGTCAAAAACTTATGCTTCTGATGGCAAATCTACACTGTAAACTACTTGTCCAGCTAAATTACGTATTGATACTGTCATCACTTTTGTTGCAGCATTGATTTTGACTGCACCAAAGAATTGTAAACCTTCACTTGGGGGTCGATTTGCTCTTGTACCAGCAGGAAGACTTTGAAATCTCAACTGTGGCCCGAAAGTATTTTCTAATTGATTTGGCCCGAATGTCCCAGCGTTGAGAGGCCCAGCAACAAATTCCCAGAAAGGTTTGAAGTCTTGAAACTGTGCTGCGTTGGGGTCGTAATAGTGGGCTGCTGCATAATGCACATCAGCAGTTATCCACACGACATTCTTGATATTTCTGTGTTTGATAAATCGTAGTAAGTCGGCTATTTCTAATTCTCTCCCTAAAGGCACGCCGTTGTCTGCGTTAGCCCAAGCCTCAAAGTCTCTGCTACCATCTCGCACAATCAGTCCCAAAGGCATATCACTAGAAATTACTTTCCATGTAGCTTTGGATGTTAGCAATTGCCGTTTGATCCATTGTATCTGTTGGCTACCCAGCATATCAGTATCTGGGCCGGGAACTGGCTGAGTATTGGGAGTATTTCGCCCTCTGTAGGTGCGCTCATCGAGCATGAAAATATCTAACAAGGGGCTATAGTTGAAGGAGCGATAAATTCTAGCTTGCTCGGTGTTATTGGTTGTGTAGCCAATGGGCATATACTCTAAGAATGCTTGTCTTGCTCTTTGTGCTAGCAAGTTTACATCCTTAACTACATAGCGGTTATCAGTGAGTATTTCGCCTGGATACCAGTTATTTGTAACTTCATGGTCGTCCCATTGTGCCAACATGGGAACTTCGGCGTTAAAACGCTTCACGTTGTCATCTAGCAAGTTGTATTGATAGTTCCCACGAAATTCTTTGAGGGTTTCCGCGACTTTAGATTTTTCTTCTGTGGTGATATTACGCCAGATTATGCCATTGCCTAGTGGTACTTCTGCTGAAATTGGGTTATCAGCGTAGATAGTATCGCCACAATGCACGAAGAAGTCGGGTTGCAGTTGGCGCATGGTTTCGTAAATTCTCATCCCACCAAATTCAGGATTTATGCCCCAACCTTGACCGACGGTATCTCCACCCCAAACAAATAATATATCTCTACCAGTGATAGCAGGGGTGCGAAAACTGCCATTTACGGGTTCACTGTAGGTATCATGATTTAAATCTTGGAACAGTACCCGATAAAAAATTTGTTGATTAGGTGGTAGATTTCTCAGATTTAATCTGGCTGTAAAGTCACTAGCTTCTAAAGCTTGTGGCCCTAAAACACGTTGCACATTATTAAAAGATGGGCTAGTGGAATATTCTACGATCATTCTTGAGGCGCGATCGCTCTTACTCCAAATCACCACATTATTACTAGTAATATCCCCAGTCGCTACACCATAAGGTACAGTCGGACGCATTTGCTCAGAGGTAATAATTGCTGGTGCTTGCCCAAAAACTGAAGATTTTGATAACAGATTTGTGGTGATAATTCCACCTGCTGTTACTGCTGAATTTAGCAAAAATCGACGACGATTTAGCTTTAACGGATGATGAGATTTCATACTAATTAATAGAATATCTAGCAAAGGTCTTACAGGATAAGTGTTTACCACAAGCTGTTATGGCAACAAGTAAAGATAGAGTTATCCATTGGTTAATAAAAATTACTTCAGAATACTTTATATAATTTAATGTTTTACTGAAAAAGTATCATTTTACCTGAAATTAAATTTTGCTTAAACTCATCACCTAAAAATAAGCTCAAGCCAAGCATTCGCTTAAAAGTCAAAAGTCGAAGAAGAATCAGTTTACCACCTAAATAAATTTAGGAAAATCCAACTTTCTTCTCTTTTACTTTTGTTCCTTATTTTTACAAATTTTGCAAAAATTTAACTTGAGGTTAATTGCAATGAAATTAGTGAAAAATTTAGTTTTTACTGCTGCTAGTTTAGCTATAGGTCTTTCTGTTGTAAATATTAAAACTGCATCCGCGGCTATTGTAAATTATGCTCTCACTGTTGAAAGTCCTACGAAAACAGGCAAAGGATTTTTTAGTTTTGATGATGCAACTTTTAGCAGTGGTAGCTTTCCAGAAACAATAGTTAAGTCACTGTCTTTCCAATTTGATGGAGATTCTGATCTTTATACAGCACAAGATGACATTGCCTATCCTGACTTTCCTGTTGTATCGTTAGTTTCATCTGCAACTGGTCAGCCATCTATAGAATTAAGTTATTTTTTCTTTGATAAAACTAATCCTACGGAATTTTATTATGAAATTGTTGGGGAAGATTTGACAATTCTGGATGGCACTTCTCAAAATACTGAAATTGGCTTTGGTAGAGTAACTTATACAAGAGTAACTGAACCTACAACTATGGGTGGTGCAGTAATAGTTTTAGGTATCAGTTTGATGGTCAATAAAAAAGCCAGAAAAAAAATAAAGGCTTAATCTTGGTGCAGTAAGTATCGCAGGTTACGGGGTTAAAAGTTTTTTGCTAGCTGAGTTTCCCCAGTCCTCAGTCACCTTTCATTGATGGGTGATGACTACTTCACCTGTAACCTGCGCTGAATCTGATTCTGTATTATCTATCTGATTAAAATCTCCAGTCCGCCAAGAGTCAGTTATATCTTTAATAAAACTGGCTGTAGGGATAGCAACTAATAAACCTAAAACACCACCTAATTTTGCTCCCAATAATAAAGAAACTACGACCCAAACAGGATTTAAACCAGTCAAATTACCCAGAATTCGAGGCGCAACAAAATTAGAGTTGATTTGGTCGATAGCTACAGCTACCCCTAAAACTTCTACTCCTAACCAAAAGTTTTCTAAAGCAACTAATAGACTAACAATAGTAATGCCAATACCTGTACCGAAGGGAAATAGCGAGAAAAAGCCGATACCAATACCAAATAGTAATGCTAAGGGAATTCGCAGAACGACAAAAGCCAAAGTCACTGTTACTGCTAGTATTGCCCCCAGTGTAGCCTGACCAATAAAGTAGTTATGGAAATCCTCCCGGAGTATTTGCCGGACTTTAACACCGATGTGCGTAGGAAACCACTGATAAACACCATCCCATAGGCGATCGCCATTTAATACCATATAAATAGTTAGCACTACCGCCAGCAGCACATTCACCACCACACCGATAGTATCGAACGCCAAACCCAAAATTTTGCCAGTGACAGCTTGCAATTGATTAGATAATCGTTCTAATAGTTGTGTGACTAAACTACTCAAATTTACTGGTAAACTTTGTGTGGCAATCCAATTTTGGAAAGCGTCGAGCTGTTGCGCGCCAGAATCAATCCAATTAGGCAGAATATTAACTAGTTCATTGAGCTGTTCAATAATCAAAGGTACTAAAGTCAGACCTAAAGCTACTAAAATCACCACTGCTAACAATAACACCCCACCAATCGCCAAGTTACGTTTCACCCCTCGGCTTTGAAAAAATTGGATGGGATAATCTAAAACAAAAGCTAGCAGAACGGCAGATGCAAAAACGCTCACCAACGGTTGAAAATACTGCACGACCTGAAGTAATAGCCAACCATTGAGAATAATCACAGGAAACGCCAGTCCCACACTTAACCATCGTGGCAATTTGTTTAATGATTGCATTTAGTGATGACTCCAAACGAGCTATAACTTTATTTTGCCTGCTAGGTGAGCATTGAGTATTGGCAAGACAAGGGAGATAAGGAATAGCCAGGATATGCAGAAGGACTATTGACTAGTGACTATTGACTCATAAAATCCAATAAAATTTGCCGTACTACAGGACTCAAGGGTTTTTCCCTGCCGACGTTTTGGGAATAAAGTTTACCTGCACGAATATCTTCTGGTGTTAATAGAGCCATATCAGCCCCTTCATTTAACTCCAACTGATGCAATTTTGCCAGTAAGGGGGCGTGAAAAACATGACGGACGACTGTCTCGTCAGGATAACAACCAAATTCAGAAAATGATGGGAGTTTGTAGCCAATTTCTTCGAGAATTTCTCTCTGTACTGCTTCATCTGGTGTTTCACCAGGTTCGATGTGACCACCAAACAAGGCCCAGTGACCAGGGTAGGGAATATTAGGAATATCGTCACGCAGCTGCATCAAAAATTTATTGTCCTGGTAAAGAATTGCGATCGCTACATGGATTTTTTGATTATTCATAAAAATTCATAGGAATCATATGTCACTAATATTACTGCTCTTCTAAATAAACTTCCCCAAACTCCTGATTTGCTATAGGAATACTTTGGTATATTAATTTACCCTTAATCACTAATGATTCCCCCTCTTGAACATTGTGTTGATTAGTCACAATCCAGATTTTGCCAGTGTTATCGTTAATTAAATATGCCCGACGCTGTAATAAGGGAACTTTTCTTTCTACCTCTCCTTGAACGTAAACCGTACCTAGTTTGTCTCGTTTCGCTTGAATTGTCCGTATTTCTGTAGCATTGCTACCAAAAATAAATTGATTGCCCTTCAAGTTAGACGAATTTAAAGATGCACAGCTACAAAGTACCAGCATCAAAAGTAAAGTAATACCGATTCGTAGTTTGTAATTCATAATTCGTAATTGAAAGTCAACAGTCAACCTTTACTTAGTCTTTCTCCCCTACACCCCGCCCTCAGTATGAGAAGATAGACAATCGGACAGCAACGCCATAATAATCTACAAGCAAGAGTATTTGTAAATTTTGACTAATGACTATTGACTAAATTTTAGGAACTCTTATGGAAATAAAAACTGCCAAAAATTTAGATGGTAAAGCCTTATCTGAAAAAATACAGACAGAATTAGCATCCCAAATTAAAGAATTACAAACTAAAATCGGCCGTCCTCCTGGGTTAGCAGTGTTGATGGTGGGAGATAACCCCGCTTCTGCTGCTTACGTGCGGAATAAGGAAAAATCTTGCGCCAAGGTGGGTATTGCTTCTTTTGGGAAACACTACCCCAAAGAAACCACCCAAGAGGAGTTAGAAGCGGTAATTGCTGCACTCAACGAAGATGAACAAGTAGATGGCATTCTTGTACAGCTACCTCTACCAGAACATTTAGATGCCGTCAAACTACTGCTGCAAATTGCTCCAGATAAAGATGCTGACGGACTGCATCCAGTAAATTTAGGGCGACTAGTCAGAGAGGAAGCAGGGTTACGCAGTTGCACACCGGCGGGAGTGATGCGGTTATTGGCAGAACATAACATTCCTTTGGCGGGAAAAAACGCAGTAGTGATAGGACGCAGTATTTTAGTAGGCAAACCTATGGCCTTGATGCTATTGGCAGCTGATGCTACTGTGACTGTTGCTCACTCGCGATCGCAAGATATTACCAGTATCACCAGAAACGCTGATATCCTCGTTGTAGCGGCAGGTATCCCTGGATTAATTACTGCTGACATGGTGAAACCGGGTGCTGTTGTGGTAGATGTGGGGATAAATCGCGTCACTGATGATAGTGGCAAAAGTCGCTTAGTTGGCGACGTTGAATTTGCTGCAACAGCTAACATCGCTTCCTATATCACCCCAGTTCCCGGTGGTGTTGGCCCCATGACGGTGGCTCTGTTGTTAGAAAATACATTTGCCAGCTATTTAAAAACAGCAAAGGAGAAAGGAATCTTAAATTGATGAATGAAAGATTATGAAAATTAACATAACTCATCATTTATCATTTATCTTCCATAATTACTGAAGTATTAGTTAATCTTTTAGCTCCAGAGCATCTTAAAATTGTGACGTGTACGACAAACAGCCAAAAGCCAAAAATTTAAGGAATTCTAAGGATGGTAGCAGCTGATAACCTTCAGAAGATGCCAGAAACAGCCTCGTTTAACCTAGCAGCCTATCTACAAGAGCGAAAAAAACTTTGTGAAGCTGCACTGGATGAGTCTCTTCCTGTCATTTATCCAGAAAAAATTTATGAATCAATGCGCTACTCGCTATTAGCTGGAGGTAAGCGTCTGCGTCCTATTCTCTGCCTAGCTACCTGTGAAATGATGGGCGGGACAATTGAAATGGCTATGCCTACAGCTTGTGCAGTAGAAATGATTCACACCATGTCATTGATTCACGATGACCTGCCAGCAATGGATAATGACGATTACCGTCGTGGTAGGCTGACCAATCACAAAGTCTATGGTGAAGACATTGCAATTCTAGCTGGTGATGGCTTATTGGCTTACGCTTTTGAATTTGTTGCCATTCGCACGCCTGAAAGTGTAGCAAGAGAACGGGTATTGCAGGTAATTGCCCGTTTAGGAAGAGCATTAGGAGCAGCTGGGTTAGTGGGTGGTCAAGTAGTGGATTTAGAATCAGAGGGTAAGTCTGATATTTCCCTAGAAACTCTGAACTTCATTCATAACCACAAAACAGCTGCGCTTCTAGAAGCCTGTGTTGTCTGTGGTGGTATCTTGGCTGGTGCATCACCTGAAGAGGTACAAAGACTTTCACGGTATTCCCAAAATATCGGACTAGCATTTCAAATCATTGATGATATCCTCGATATCACTTGTACCCAAGAGCAATTGGGTAAAACTGCAGGTAAAGACCTTGTAGCCCAAAAAGTCACCTACCCTAGTCTCTGGGGTATCGAAAAATCCCGCGCCAAAGCCCAAGAATTGATTGAGTCAGCCTGTGCAGAACTAGAACTATTTGGTGAATCGGCACAGCCACTCAAAGCACTCGCTCAATTTATCACCAGTCGCAATCATTGAGATTTGTATCTGGGAAAATTCAAAATTAAATGCAAAAACCCGTTGTTATCAATCTTGGTGGGAAATACTTTGTGTTTTGTACTCACTATCTCAACACAAATCTATCTCCCTCTATTGCGGGAATTGTCTGCTTTTTTTGAATGGGGAATTTTGAATTGAAGTGTAGGAAAAGAGGATTTTGGGTAGCATCTCAATTTCAAACAAACAACTACTGCTAATTTTGACTAACCGAACCAAAAGACCATGCAGGACATAGGCGACATTTTAGACAACCGGGTGCTGCTGGTTGCCCTAGCAGCTTGTTTTTTAGCTCAAGCATTGAAGTTGGTGATTGAGCTAGTTCAACACCGCAAACTGAATGTCCGCGTTTTAGTAACGACTGGAGGTATGCCCAGCGCGCATTCAGCTTTGGTGACAGCTCTGGCAACTGGTGTTGGACAAACCCTAGGTTGGGCATCGCCTGACTTTGCCTTAGCTACAGTTTTTGCCATTATTGTCATGTATGATGCAGCCGGGGTGCGTCAAGCTGCCGGAAAACAAGCTCGCATCCTCAATCAAATGATTGACGAATTATTTCATGAAAAACCAGACTTTAGCCAAGACCGCCTCAAGGAATTGCTAGGACATACACCTGTACAAGTCATAGCAGGTTCAGCTTTAGGAATCACAATTTCCCTATTGGCTGGGTCGTTATTAGTAGGTAGTCAATAGTTGAAAGGTAGGTGACTGGGAAGGCAGGGGAGCAGGGGGGAGAGAAATCCAATACCCAATGATGAGACTTGCTACAAGTCGGGCATTGCCCGACGACACTTGCTACAAGTCGGCAAAGCCGCCCAACGCAGTGTCTCCCCAACGCAGTGTCTCCCCAACGTAATGCCTCCCCAATGCCCATCCCTTAACTTACTGTGCTGCCACAGTCGATCGCAATAACATGACTCTACGGCTATCTACCAAGACAGCAAAAAAACCGCGATCGTTGAGTCTTTGTAATGTGTTGTAAGCTTCTTGTTGGTTAGTTGTATAAACTGCGAGCAAATAGGGTTTTTGTCCATAGGATGCCAAACCGACTTTCCCACCTACAGCTTGTTGTACACTAGTTGCGAGTTCTGGACGATTGAAATAATCCACCAAGACAGCAAAACCTTCCCCCAACATTTGGGGATTATAGGTGATTTGGGGTGGCTGCTGGGGCGGTTGGGCTGCTGCTTCCCCAGGTCTGGTGGTGATAATGGCAGACAAACCGACAATAGTGTTGATATACCTAGCCCAACGATTAGCATCATCTATCTTACGAAAACCCCCTATCCGTGTAACTGTCTCCGTCAAATATTGACAGGTGGTAGTCTTAATTTCATTTGGTAAGGCATTGCGTAACTGCTTCTGATTCTCTGCGGTGGGCGTGACTACCAGCAACAGGTACTCGCCAACGCTGGGGGGCTGACAAACAGGGACGGGGGTTTGGGCTGTGGTGGAATTTATGCTACCCATCAACCCCGCGATCGCTAGTCCACATACACTGAATAAAGTGGCAAATTTCTGCACAGAACTGGGACGCATAAGTGAATTTTATTAAAATTTTTTAGTAATTAGCCAATAATTGATGAGCTAATTACTAATGAATTTTGTCCAGACGCGTAGACGCTGATAATAGCGGCTTCTCGTAAGAGTATCATCACGTCTGTACTAAGTAATGACTAATTACTCAAGAAACTGGAGCTAGAGATGCTATAGCATTAGGAATAGTTCCAGAAGGAGCTTCAAATTCTCCAGTCAAAACGTACTCTAGCCGTAGTTTCAGCCATGTAATAAATTGGGAATTGGTAGAAATAATCGCAGCTGCGGGTTGAGGACACTGAGATTTGATTTGAGCCATTTCAGGTGCTTCTAAAAAAGCTGGTTGTGGTACTAACCAAAAATCAATTTCTTTTTCTTGTTCGTGATAATGACGGGTACGTTCTTTCAATACTTCCTCTATAGGTTCTTCTTGCAACAAAAAGCGACGGCTGGCCAAAACGTAATAGTATGTTTGCATTGTCATCCTGTGATTACTAACTAATAATTTTAAAGCTTACCCTTACCTAGTGCTGAGAAATGAGTGCTGAGTTAACAGTCAACACTCAACACTCACCACCCAGCACTACCTTACTTCTTGGGGGATTTTTTGAACCAAGAACTAAACGGACAACTTTTTGCTGGGGTTTCAGTTGCTACTTTACCGCCTGCTGTTAATTTTTCTAAAAACAGCGTGTTGTCAAAGTAGTGTTCCAAAGAAATAATTCTCAAGTCATCGGTGACATGAGCAACGCTCAAACCGATAATCTCTACTGTCTCTCCAGTCGGTGCATAGTCTTTATATGCACCTTTAAAATGTCCCCAGTGTCGCCACTTGAAAGTTACAGTTGGTGGGCCAGAGTAAACTTCTAGCACTTCCCAGGGGAAACCTTTGGGAAATGTGGTGTGAAAGAGTTTAGCCGATGATTCAAAGCTTTCTTCTGAGGCTTTATAATGCTCAGAGTCTGCCATGAATAAATTGTAAGTACCTTGGGCTGATACGTCGGTTGCTGTGAACTCCTCTCCCCCATTGGTCGTGATGCGAAACTGATCATTCACAACTGACAACCACTGCTGTGGGTTGGATTTGAAGGATACCTCCATCTCGAAGGTTCTCACTAAATTCTGAACGATCGCCTCTAGTGTACCTTCAAGGTGATTACGTGTACTCTCTTTGGCTAGATTTTCATTGGAGCGAGCATAATCTGGAGGAGTACCATAACGCCACTCAACATCAGTGCTTTCAGCAATAACTGTATCTCTGTCCTGTACCCAAAGCGGCAGTTCATTAGATTGTGTTGCGCTCATAAGAATTCAAAATTCAAAATTCAAAATTCAAAATTGAGAAAATCTTTTGTGGTAGGTGTTCAGACTTCTCAAAACCAGTACTGAAGCCTTCCACTCACCAACGATTTTCAAGATTACGCAGTCACAACCCCTCTAAGATAAAAAGGCAAAAGGCAAAAGGTAAAAAGTCATTTCTTTTTACTTTTTACTTTTTACTTTTTCCTTACCTATTCCCCCCGCATCGCTTGTTTCATTTCCCGGACGGCTCTTTCCATACCAACTAATGCAGCTCGGCTGATGATGGTATGACCTATGTTTAGCTCTTCCATCCCAGGTAATGCAGCCACCGGATATACATTCCAGTAGGTCAGACCATGACCGGCGTTAACTCGTAAACCCGCTTGAATTGCTTGTTCACATCCTTGAGCTAACACAACTAGTTCTTGATGACGACTTTTTTCATCGCTGGCTTCTGCATATCTACCAGTGTGTAGTTCAATAAACTTTGCCTGTACCTTGACAGAAGCTTCGATTTGTGAGGGTTCGGCATCGATAAACAAACTCACGGGAATACCAGCACCCTGCAATTTAGCGACGATATCACCTATTCTAGCAATTTGCCCGACTATATCTAAACCTCCTTCTGTCGTCACCTCTTCCCGTTTTTCAGGAACTAGAGTTACATAATCGGGTTTAATGTCAAGGGCGATTCCCAACATTTCGTCTGTAGCCGCCATTTCTAAATTCAAGTGCGTCCGTACTGTCTGACGTAGTAAGCGCACATCCCGGTCTTGAATGTGTCGTCTGTCTTCGCGCAGATGCACTGTAATCCCATCAGCCCCAGCTAGTTCTGCTAGTACAGCCGCCGCCACCGGATCTGGTTCTACCGTCCGCCGCGCTTGGCGAATGGTGGCTATATGGTCTATGTTTACACCAAGTGTAGGCAACCTCAGTATCTCCCTATCCACAGTCCACAGAGATTTATCTTACCTGAAATTGTTAACAAAATTATTACTAAAAAATGTTCAACTCCCTGTTCATAAGTAATGATTGAAGGGATAAAGATGAACAGGGAGAAAATTTTCAGCATCATTGATTTGATGTGAAAGTTATCTTAAGAACAAATTTGGGTGAGTGAGGGAGCGATCGCTAGCAATTAAAGTACAAAAATCAAACCTTTGCCTTATTTCGTACAATAAACCATTTATGTACGCTTTAATAATACAATAAAAAACTTTTGCGACTGAATACTTTTGGAAAAAGTTATTTAGATATTTTTACGAAGTTGCACTAGAGTGTTTATTTCAAAGACTATGGCGGAATTGTGGACTTATTTGTTTAACGCAGGGCCATTTATCCCACATGGACACTGCTACTTATGGAAAACAGAATTAGTTTGGTTGCATTTAATATCTGATGGACTCATTGCCATAGCTTATTATTCTATTCCTACTACACTTTTTTATTTTGTCCGCAAACGACAGGATTTGCCATTTCATTGGATATTTTTGTTATTTAGTGCGTTTATTGTCGCTTGCGGCACGACTCATCTTTTAGAGATTTGGACACTTTGGCATCCCATCTATTGGGTATCGGGATTGATCAAAGCTTTCACCGCAGGCATATCTTTAATTACGGCGGTAGAACTTATCCCGCTAGTTCCAAAGGCTTTAGCACTTCCTAGTCCTGCTCAATTAGAACAAGCAAATCAACAATTACAAATCCAAATTAACGAACGATTACTGATAGAAGCAGAACTAAGAAGATATCAAAATCAATTAGAAGAATTGGTTGCACTGCGTACTAATGAAATTACTAAGACCAACGAGAAATTACATCAAGAAATCCTCGAACGTCAACGCCTTCTAGAAGTCGTCAGACAAAGTGAAGAACGCTACCGTTACTTGGCTGAGGCGATTCCTCAACTTGTATGGACTGCTAATGCTCAAGGTGAGTGTGATTATTTTAATCAAAATTGGTGTGAATATACTGGCTTAACATTAGAGCAGTCGTTAGGGTCTGGATGGGTAGCAGCTTTACATCCAGATGATGTCAAAAAAGCCTATGACATATGGATGAATACCGTAAATAGTAATAATTTATACGAAAATGAATACCGTTTCAAACGCGCTGCTGATGGTTCTTATCGTTGGCAGTTGGCGCGAGGCTTACCACTTAAAGACAAGCAAGGTCGTGTGGTCAAGTGGTTTGGCACTTGTACTGATATTCACGAACAAAAACAAATACTAGAACAAAGAGTGCATTTACTAAAATTAGAACAAACAGCACGAGCCGAAGCAGAAACAGCTAATCGGATTAAAGATGAATTTCTGGCAGTCCTTTCCCATGAATTACGCACACCTTTAAATTCGATTTTGGGTTGGTCTAAGTTACTGCAAAGCCAGAATCTCAATCCCAGCAGAACTTCTCAAGCACTAGCAACTATTGAGCGTAATGCTACATTACAGGCACAACTCATAGAAGATTTGCTAGATGTCTCCAGAATTTTACAAGGCAAACTAGTACTAAATATTACAAGAGTTAACTTAAAAGCTGTAGTTGCAGCCGCACTAGAGACAATGCGTCTAGCAGCAGAAACAAAGTTGATTCAAGTCATCACAGTCTTAGAATCAGATATCAGACCAGTTAAAGGTGATCCGGCTCGCTTGCAGCAAGTAGTCTGGAATCTGCTGTCTAATGCTGTGAAATTTACACCCAAGGAAGGACGGGTAGAGGTAAGACTAGAACAAATTGATGGCTTGGCTCAGATTACTGTTAGTGATCAAGGTAAAGGAATTAGTCCTGAGTTTTTACCTTATGTTTTCGATTACTTCCGACAAGCAGATAGCAGCTCCACCAGAAAATTTGGGGGATTGGGACTGGGATTGGCAATTGTCCGCAAAATTGTAGAAATTCACGGTGGTACGGTAACGGCAACAAGCCCAGGTGAAGAGCAAGGGGCAACATTTACAGTCCGATTACCGCTTCTCCCAGAAGAGAACTTGAATGTGACTGATGAAAAGGATCAGCTTTTATTAATGTCCCAATATTCACGGTTGGCTGGCATCAAGATTTTAGTCGTTGATGATGACATTGATTCACGAGATTTCTTAGCTTACATCCTAGAGCAAGAAGGTGCTGAGGTGAGCATGGCAACTTCAGCGTTTGAAGGTTTGCAAATATTAGCTAAACACCAACTAGATGTGTTAGTTAGTGATATCAGCATGCCTGACATGGATGGCTATATGATGATCCGGCAAATCAGAACTGGGGCGACACAGCAGAATGAACACATCCCAGCGATCGCCTTAACCGCTTTTGCCAGACAATACGATCAAGAGCAAGCACTCGCTGCCGGTTATCAAGTCCACTTAGCCAAGCCTCTAAATGCTGAAGAATTAATTGCCGCTGTCGCCAGATTGATTTTGAAATAAGGTAGGGGACTGGGTAGAAAAACTAATGACTCATGACTATTGCCGCAACTGATTGACTACCCGATCTAGTCCTACAGAATGGGCTGCTTTGAATAATAAACGATCGCCTGCTTGCATTACTGTCTTTAATCTCTCCACTAATTCGGAGTGACTGGTAAAGCATTCTGAGGGGATACCTTCAGCACTTGCGGCGATGGTGGCGGCATCTTGTCCATCAACTAAGACTAATAAACCGTCTAGTTTTAAATCTCGGACTGTTTCACCGACGCGTTGGTGTAGCTGGGGCGATCGCTCTCCTAATTCTTTCATCGCCCCCAACACGGCAATTTTGCGCTTTCCTGGTGTATCTGCTAATAACTGTAATGCTGCTAACATCGCTTCAGGTGCAGCATTATAGGTTTCATCTAAGATTAATATGTCATTGGGTAAACTAAAACGCTGGGATCTGCCAGTGGGCATATTTACTGTTACACCGTCTTGAAAGCTCGTCCAATCAATTCCCAAAACCTGAGCTACAGCTAAGGCTGCTAAAAAATTCGTAGCGTTATGACGGCCAGGTAAGGGTAAAGGTAGCTGCATCCCTCCGACTTCAATGGTTTCGCTATCAATGAGTGTTCCTTGAATGTCCCCACCATTTAAACCATAGGTCAAAACTTTCCCCTGCCAAACTCTCGCCGCCGTCGCCAGTAATAAAGGATGATCGTAATTGAGGATAGCAATACTATGCTGGGGCATTTCAGCTAATAATTCGCATTTTGCCTCAGCGATCGCTTGTTCTGAACCCAGTAATTCAATATGCGCTGTTCCCACATTAGTAATCACGCCAATTGTCGGACGCGCAATGTGTGTGAGTTCGGCAATTTGTCCTTTCCCCCGCATCGCCATCTCAATCACGGCGTAGTTGTGTTCGGAATTCAGTTCTAACAGCGTTTTGGGTACGCCAATTTCGTTATTGAAATTGCCAAAGGTTTTATGAACTTTACCCTGTATACCTAAAACTGCGGCAATTAGTTCTTTGGTAGTAGTTTTACCAACAGAACCCGTCACCCCAATCACTGGGATCTCAAAGCGATCGCGCCACCATCGCCCAAGTTTTTGATACGCCTCAAGGGTATCTTTAACTTGTAATACAGGCAGTCCAGGATTGTCATATTCAAAATCAACGATAGCCGCGATCGCACCCTGAGCGATCGCCGTTTCTACAAACTCATGTCCATCAAACTTTTCTCCTCGGAAAGCCACAAAGACTTCACCAGCTTTGATGATACGGCTATCTGTTTGGATACCAATGCTGACTTGTGCTAAATCAGCTGCACTTAAATTTATAGGTTGGGCTAAAAGAACATCAACTAATTGGGTGAGTTTAACAGACATAGGCATTGGGGATTGGGAATTGGGGATTGGGGATTAGTATAAAATCTCCTCTGTTCCCCTGTTTCAAACAAAAGTAGTGCCAAAGAAGCTCGACTCCTTTGGCACACTTAAGTATATATGCTATTTGAAATTGGTTAATGGTCAAAACTGCTAGTCAAGGAAAAAACCGACAACCAAAGTTGAAAATCTCTTTCCAATCCCCAGTCACCCCTCCGGCGAAGTAAGCTACGTGGGGAAATCCCCTTTCCTGCGGAACGCGTCGCACTGACTCACCAGTTCCCAATCCTTTGTTCATCCCTGATATTTTATTGACGTTGCTTGTAAAATCTGGATTGCTACATCACGAGAAACATCTAAAGCTTGATAAAAATCGTTTAAAAAGTTTTTTTCTTCATCTGTGACTGAAACTTCTCCCAAGACTAGATCAGCAGATAGCGCAAAAGCTGCTATTCGTAATTCAGGGGATAAAGATTCTTTAGCTAAATTAAATAGGGCGTTGAAGCCATCTCGCCAGAGAATATCTAAAAGTCTGTTCAAGAGTTTATGGATAGCATCTTGAGAATAATGCCTCAATAGCTTTGAACTTGAGAGCATATACGAGATAGCACTCTCTTGTTCACTAGTCAAATAGCTATCCGACACTGTAGCCAGTAAAATGATCGCCGCAAAAGCTTCTGATTGGCTGAGTAGTTCTGGGGTGGGGATTTCCGCGTCCAGAACTGTGTCTAGTAAATTCATGATAGTTGCTCCTGGATGGGGTGTCTCAAGAGCGTACAGTCACCTTTACAGTTTGTAAACTGTCTTGGTAACGTGCAACGCTGTGAGACTTTCATGCTTTAGTGTTCCCAGGATTTTTTGACAGTGAACACCTTTACTCAATATGGTTTTGGTTAGATGTACAGCGTCAGAATATCAATTAACTTAGCGTTGTCCTGTTTTTTCAATAGTTTCAATAACTGCTAACCCAATTCCTGAAGCTGCAATTAACAGTATTGTTGATAGCAAGTAGGCGTTGGTTAACATCCGAAGGGCTTCATCAAAGAAAATATAGGTGGTCATAGCTTCACCTTTTGAACTATGTGCTGCTAGTGATGTTTATTTCTCCACCTGAGGAGTTGGAAATTCCGTTCATAAACTGCTAGCACTTGCATCTTAACAAAACTTTAGCTCTTGTACGAAATGAATAAGATTTTTTCTTTCTGAAGATTCGATGAAATTAGCCCTGATTTGGTTGCGGAGAATACTGAAAAATTTTTCACTTGGAAAAGGTGGGGCTGAAACTACCGCTTACTGAAGTTTTAGAATGTTATTCCTAGCACAAATAACTTTTTGATCTTTAGATAAAGTAAATCCATCAAGACTTGACTCCAATTTAAAAATCTGAATATTTCCCAAAGATATTTCAGAGAATTTACTGAATATTTTAGAACGACATCAATTTAATTTAACTTGCATTGACCAAATCAATAAGATTTAGGATTTTTTTATATTTCTCAAAAACAAACAGGACAAATAGATTGATACTGGTTAATTGCTCACCCTTTCATTAAGAATAGTTAAGATGTAATTTTATGTACAGGAAAAATCAAAATAGTACTTAATATAGTAATTATTTTTTAGCACGAAGCATTGTTGCACTTTCTGCATATCAAAAGTAGGAATGATTTCTCATAAATTTTCTATATAAAAGCTATTTCTGGCAATATAAGTTAATGTAATCATTATAAATACACATTATTACTGAATTTACATCTCATGTTCTTATAAGAAGATTGATGTAAATGTAATATTACTTAATATTTGCAATTTAAGGAAAAAAGTTGTGATCTCCAGAGTGAGAAAGCACTGATCCGTAAATAATACGGAAGAATCAATAAATCGGCGTTCAAAAACCAAGCATTGACTAATCCCAAGCATAAATATTCACGCCGCACTGAATCAAAAAAGCTGGGGGAGAAAAATTTTTAGGCGTTGCATAATGGTGGGATGAATTTAGACAAGAATGGGAGGCAGAGGGAGAAATTTGATTTGTCAATTGCTTGTGCTTACTCCCCTTGCGATAGAATTTTTTCCATGAATACAGTACAGGAACTATCGTTATACCGTTCAATCGTATAAAAATTAAGTTTTTTATACAGTTTAAGTGCTTGTGATTGTCGCTCAGGATCAAAAATATCTAATCTTACTTTTATATACCCTGTCTGACGTGCAAAATCAAAGAGCATTTGAAGCATTTGCCATCCTAATCCCTGTCCTCGATACTCTTTGAGAAACCACATTCGCTTGAGTTCACAAATTTCGTTATCAAGTCGTCGGATTGCCCCAGTACCTACAATTTGCTCACCATCAACCAAGACCAAGAATGTACCAAAATTATCAAAATAGTGCATTTGCACATTGTCAATATCAGACAAAGAATCATAATCTTTCAAGTCATCTTCAGCCAGCACGCCTTGCCAAAGTTCTAAGCACACTGTGATAATTATCTGCTTGACTTGTTCGATTTCACGCTGCTTGATTGGTCTAATTTCAACCATTGGCTTGACGATAAATTGTCAACACTTAGTATGGGAACTCCACAAATGCGGGTATGAAAAAATCAGCAACGACTAAATTAAGCAACGTTCAATAGTAGCTATTACTGATTGAGTAAGGGAATCAAATTCATAACCACCTTCTAAGCCAAAGAGAATTTTCCGCGTTATTCCCAAACAAGCATCTGTAAACGAAGCATAATCATTTGGTTTTAAATTGATACTAGCTAAAGGATCTTCGGCATTAGCATCATAGCCAGCACTAACAATCAGTAAATCTGGCTGAAATTTAGTTAAAAAGGGTACTACTTTTTTTTCTAAAAGTGGTTGATAGACTCCGATATCGCTACCGGGAGGTACAGGTAGGTTTAACACATTATCATGAAAGCCGCGTTCTGTAGCTCTTCCAGTACCGGGGTAACAGGGATACTGATGTAGAGAACAATAAGCGATTTGGGGATGAAGTTCTACGATCGCCTGCGTCCCGTTACCATGATGTACATCCCAATCGAGAATAGCCACGCGGTCGATTCCTGGTTGTTCTAAGGCATAAAAAGCCGCGATCGCTGCATTGGAAAATAAACAAAACCCCATCCCCGCATCAGCTTCAGCATGATGTCCTGGTGGACGAGACAGCACAAACGCTGGGTTAGCCGTATTTAAAACTGCATCTATGCCATCAAGCCAAGCACTTACCGCTAACAACGCCACATCGTAGCTACGAGGGGAAACAGGAGTATCACCATCCAAATGACCGCCACCATTAGCCGCTATTTCCTGGACTTTCTTGATATAAGCTGGGCTATGAGCCTTAAGTAAAAGCGGCATTACAGATGATTTTTCAGAAGTGGGAGTAGGCGATCGCCAAGCAAGTTTTTCTGCAAACACGGCTTCTTTTAAAGCATTGACAATCGCCGTCAACCGTTCTGGTTTTTCTGGATGATATCTTCCTGTTTTGTGATCTAGAAACTCATCGGAATAGATGATTGGCAGCATAGGCTATAACAATGGCAGCAGGATACTGAATGCCATTGTATACTCGTCAGGTTCTGGGGATATATGACTGGGAAAAATCGAGACGGCACAGGTAATAAATCGTACCAAGTTAGTGTTTAACAAGCTTATATCCTTCCAAGGACAAGGGTCTCTTTGCTTAGATTCTTATACTCAATCTTTAGTGAAACCAATCATCTCATCGGTTGGTTCATCCAGCATTTCCGGTACTAAAGCTTGGTTTCCTCGACGTTCTTCTGCTGATTGTTCACGAATTACGTCGTCCATTTTTGGCGGATGCTTAATTTTATCCCGCATCTCTGGACTTACTTGTGAGGCATCACCTTCTGGATTCATCTTTTCAGCTTGACTTGGTACAGTTTGCTTATTCATGACTCTTGCCTCAAACATACACGCACCAGCTTAAATTCCGAGGTGGGGAGTCACACACTCTCTGAAGGCTTATCAATTCGCCTTCTCTAGACTGAAAATGCTGCATCACAGTCAAAGAGATTTACCATGATAAATGTCAAGAATCTGTGACATTAGATTCATTACTTAACCTGAGTTCGGGATAAGAAATCCTCGAAACCCTTGAGTTCTCGTTGTTCGGTCTGAAGCTATGTTTTCATCTATTCTCAATAAAGCATGTTGTTGAGATTAATCTCATTTGTGAAACTTAGTGACAAAATGATTCCACTTTAATCGCTTCTTTTATCACTTAGATTTTTGCTCAATCCTTACAGAATAAGCTTTTGAGCTTCTGGCTTAACCCGAACTCAGGTTACTTAGGAAATTAACTGTGTTACCAGACAACCGCGATCGCACCGATCAAACTCAACGCTGGAAGTTTTTGCAACTTTTTGGACTAGTCAAACGTAACCCTCTGGTGATTTCGCAATGGGTTTTACGCTGGGTGGTGGTGGGGACTGTTTGTGGTTTATTTGCTGGGTTGTACTGGAATATTCTTGAACTTATCACCCACCAGCTACAAAGATTTGAGGGTTTTAGTCTCCTCATTGTCATGCCATTAGCTGGGTTAGTTATTGGCTTGGTAATTCATTTTTTCGGCAATCCTGGCGAAATTGCTGTGATTGTTGATAACATTCATTTTCGTGGTGGACGCTTGGATGGTAGGAAAAATCCGGCAATGATTCTGGCTTCTTTAGTTAGCATTGCCGCAGGTGGTAGTGCTGGGCCAGAAGCCCCCCTAGTGCAAGTGACAGGTTCTTTTGGGACGTGGGTAGGCGATCGCCTGCGACTCCAGGGTGAAGACCTGAGATCCATGAGTTTGGCAGCAATGGCAGCTGGCTTTACTGCTTTGTTTGGCGCACCTTTGGGTGGGGCGATGTTTGCCTTAGAAATTCTGCACCATCAACATATTGTGGAATACTATGAAGCTTTGATGCCAGCGATTGTATCAAGTTGTGCAAGTTATCTGGTATTTGCTTTGATTACTCGTTTGGGAATTGCCCCTACTTGGCATTTTCCTCAGTACCGTTTAGAAAACATCGATGATTTTGCTGTAGCTATCTTATTTGGGATCATCGGTGCTGTCGCAGGCTGGGTGTTTATGATGATTTTTCGTGGTTGCGACCAAATTTTTGCCAAACTTACCGTACCCGTTTATGTCCGTACCACTTTAGCCGGATTGGGATTAGGCTGTTTAGCCGCATTATTACCCCTAACTCGTTATTTTGGACATGAAGAATTAGATTCTGTCCTGACTGCTAGCTTTTCTGCACTTTTTCTGTTGACTTTAGCCTTGGGTAAGATGGCAGCGATTAGCATCACAGTCACAGGTGGCTGGCGTGGTGGTTTCATCATTCCCCTATTTTTCACTGGTGCTTGTATTGGGAAAGCTACCGCCATCTTGATTCCTGGACTCAATCCCGCACTGGCAATGATTTGTACAATGGCAGCAATCAATGCCGCCGTCACACGTACACCAATAAGTACAACTTTGCTATTGTCAAAATTAACGAATTTTAGTCCTTTTACGCCAATTCTTTTTGCTAGTTTAATTGGTTTTTTTCTAGCTCCAAAAGTTCCCTTAATATCTGCTCAACTCAAGGCACAACAAACTCTTGAGGAAATTCAAAGTTGAAAATTGAAAACCAAAAATTGATTTCAATTAAAAATTGCAATTAAACTCAGCCAATTAACTACATCTGCACATGATTTTTGTCCCAATAGATGGTTTCGCTCCTCGGCAGACTGAGGCAAGATTGTGTTAGAATTGTATCAAAATATGGCAATTATTCAAGAGAAATTTGGCATAATTTTGCGCTTTGTCAAGTACGAAGGCTAAAATCTAAGTTTTTTGGAGTTTTTTAGTTTATGACAACCTCACAGGAGAGGATTATCCCGACGGATCTGCGGAATGAAATGTCCCGGTCTTATCTGGAATACGCCATGAGTGTCATTGTGGGCAGGGCGTTACCAGATGCCAGGGATGGTCTAAAACCTGTGCATCGTCGCATCCTCTATGCCATGCACGAGTTAGGGCTAACCCACGATCGCCCGTTTAGAAAGTGCGCCCGTGTAGTCGGGGAAGTGTTAGGTAAATACCACCCCCACGGCGATACGGCAGTATATGATGCTTTGGTGCGGATGGCGCAGGATTTTTCCATGCGATCGCCTCTGATTAACGGGCATGGAAACTTTGGTTCAGTGGACAACGATCCACCGGCGGCGATGCGTTACACAGAGTGCCGCTTACAAGCTCTAACTAGTGCTTCCCTGCTGCAAGACATTGAATCGGAAACCGTCGATTTTATTGATAACTTCGATGGTTCACAGCAAGAACCTACAGTTCTACCCTCACGCATTCCCCAATTACTCCTGAATGGTTCTTCTGGGATTGCGGTGGGGATGGCGACTAACATCCCACCCCACAATTTAGGCGAACTGATCGATGGTTTGGTGGCGTTGATTCACAACCCCGAAATTACCGATTTGCAGTTAATGCAGTACATCCAGGGGCCAGACTTCCCTACTGGAGGACAAATTCTCGGCACGTCGGCGATTAAAGAAGCCTACACCACAGGCCGTGGTTCGATTACCATGCGTGGTGTCGCCAACATCGAAACCGTTGAACAGCGAGGCCGTCCCGACAGGGAAGCCATCATCATCACCGAATTGCCCTACCAAACCAACAAAGCAGGGTTAATTGAAAAAATTGCTGAGTTGGTGAACGATAAGCGCATCGAGGGAATTGCAGATATCCGAGATGAAAGCGATCGCGACGGGATGCGAATCGTCATCGAACTGAAGCGCGATGCTTACCCCCGCGTAGTTTTAAATAACCTCTACAAGCAAACACCACTGCAAGCCAACTTTGGTGCGAATATGTTGGCGTTGGTCAACGGTGAACCCCAAATCCTCACCCTGAAACAGTTTTTAGAGGTCTTCCTGGATTTTCGGATTGAAGCGATTACCAGACGTACCCGTTACGAATTGCGAAAAGCGGAAGAACGTGACCACATCTTACAAGGGTTACTAATTGCTTTAGCCCAGTTAGATGCCATTATTAACTTAATTCGTCATGCTCCCGATGCACCCACAGCTAAAGGTGAGTTAATCACAACTTATGGACTATCGGAAGTTCAAGCTGATGCCATTCTGCAAATGCAGCTACGGCGACTAACAGCCCTAGAAGCTGACAAAATCCGCCAAGAACACGAAGATTTACAGACACAAATTGCTGATTTGCAGGATATTTTGGCACGGCGGGAACGGATTTTAGAAATCATTGAAACCGAAGTCACCCAAATCAAAACTAGCTTTACCACACCCCGACGCACCGTCATCACCCACGCCGAAGGGGAAATCGATGAACGTGACTTGATCGCTAATGAAAAAGCCTTGATTTTAGTCACCGAACAAGGCTACATCAAACGGATGCCAGTCAACACATTTGAAGCCCAAAGCCGCGCCACCAGAGGTAAAGCCGCTGCCAAGGTGAAAGATGATGACACCGTAGAACATTTCTTAACTTGCTGTGATCACGATAGCGTTTTATTCTTTAGCGATCGCGGAGTTGTCTACTGTCTCAAAGCCTATCAAATCCCTGTGGGTTCTCGGACTAGTCGCGGTACACCCATTGTGCAGTTGTTACCCATCCCCAGAGAAGAAAAAATCACTTCCATTGTTCCTGTAGATGAGTTTACTAGTGAAGAATATCTAGTGATGCTCACCAAAGGCGGCAATATTAAGAAGACAGAACTAGCAGCCTTTAGTAACATTCGTGCCAATGGCCTGATTGCCATTTCCTTAGAAGAAGGTGATCAACTGCGCTGGGTACGTCGTGCCAGAGTTGAGGATAGTATTATTGTTGGTTCTCGCCACGGGATGGCAATTCACTTTAGATGCAATCATGAACAACTGCGTCCCCTAGGTAGAGCTACTCGTGGGGTAAAATCCATGAAACTCAAACCAGGTGATGAACTCGTGGGCATGGATATTCTACCAGCAGCTATTCTGGATACTCTAAATACTGAGGAAGTAGATACCGAAGAACTCGAAACCGAAGAACTCGAAACCATCGAAGAAACAGCAGAAGTTCCAGGTAACGGCAGTGTCGGCCCTTGGGTATTAGTCATCACAATGGGAGGATATGGTAAACGCGTCCCCGTTGCCCAATTCCGCCTGCAAAACCGCGCCGGTCAAGGTTTAATGGCTACAAAATTCAAAAACCGCAAAACCAAAGACCAATTAGCCACCCTTGGTATTGTCAACAGTGACAATGAAATCATGATGGTGACAAGTCGCGGGATTATCATTCGTCAAGCAGTGAATGCAATTTCTATCCAATCGCGTTCTGCAACTGGGGTAAGAGTGCAACGCCTCGATGAAGATGATGCCATTACCGGAGTAGCAATAGTTCCTCCCGATACAGCTGATACAGCCGATACAGCCGATACAGACGAAGCGGAATGAAGTTAAAAGTCAAAAGTAAAAGAGCAAAAGAAATTTTTCCTTTTGTACTATATCTTTTACTTGCCCTTGGTAGTGGGGTGGCAATGGGGTTAACCGTCGCCCCCGTAGGTGCATGGTTTTTAGCTTGGGTAGCCCTAGCCCCCCTCTGGGTGATAGTGGTTGAAAAAAGCCAAAATTTCGCAGGTAAAAGCAGCAAATTATCGCTTTTACCTTTTACCTTTTACCTTTTGCCTTTCCTCTGGGGTATTGCTTATCACGGTGTCGCTTTATTCTGGATTACCGGCATTCATCCGATGGATTGGTTGGGTGTACCTTGGTGGCCGAGTCTAGCTATCACCGTGTTTTGCTGGTCATTTATTAGCCTGTGGGGGGGAATATTTCTGGTATTGTGGGCTGGTGCAATTGCCTATCTCAATCTACACACATCAATAATACGTGTTCTAGTCGGCACAGCCCTTTGGTGCGGTTTAGAAAGCCTGTGGAGTGCCGGCCCTTTGTGGTGGAGTTCTCTAGCTTACACCCAGAGTCCACATAATCTGATAATTTTACACTTAGGACAACTATCGGGGCCAAATACCGTCACAGCAGCAATTGTTGCCGTCAATGGCTTAATTGCCGAAGCATGGATTAATTACCAGCAAGCTAGAAATCAATCTAAGAAATCACATAATGGAGATCAGAACATTTCCTTCTACTACACCCCTACACCCTTAAGATACTTAGCGATCGCCACAGGTTTATTAATTACTCTCCACCTGATAGGCTGGTCTTTATACACTCATCCCATAGCCCAACCTCCAACCGCCGCTTTCAAGGTAGGGATTATTCAGGGAAATATTCCCAATAAAATTAAACTGCTTCCTGAAGGCGTACAACGCGCCATTCGAGGTTACACAGAGGGATATTTAACCTTAGCAAATCAAGGTGTTGATGCTGTCCTAACTCCAGAGGGAGCTATGCCTTTTTTTGACAGAAATTTGGTAGATACACCCTTAGTTGCAGCTATAAAAGACAAAAGCGTAATTGCTTGGGTGGGTGCTTTTGGAAGTAAGGGACGCAGCTATACCAACAGTTTATTCACTGTCAACAATCAAGGCGAACTTACTAGCCGCTACGATAAATCAAAGTTAGTACCCTTGGGTGAATATATCCCCTTTGAGGAAATCTTGGGTGCGCTGATTCAGCGTTTATCACCACTAGATGAACATCAAGTACATGGTGCATCTAATCAAATTTTTGATACTCCTTTTGGGCGAGCAATTGTTGGGATTTGTTACGAATCAGCCTTTCCCGAAGTGTTTCGCCGTCAAGCGGCTGCGGGTGGAGAATTTATCCTGAGTTCTTCCAACGATGCCCATTACAGTGCAGCTATGCCATTCCAACATCATGCCCAGGATATCATGCGGGCAATTGAAACTGATCGATGGTCTGCGAGGGCGACCAATACAGGATATTCAGCCTTTGTTAATCCCCACGGTAAAACTCTCTGGATTTCTGGTTATAACACCTACGAAACCCATGCAGAAACTATCTACAAACGGCAGACTCAAACACTATATGTGCGTTGGGGTGATTGGTTGACACCTTTATTATTGGGGTTAGGGGTGATTGGTAAATTAGTCAATAGTCATTAGTCATGAATCTCCTATTCCCTGGAGATAAAACAACAATCCAATTCCCATGATCGCAATTATTACACCTGCGATCGCCCTCCAACTCACTTTCTCACCCATCAACACAGCAATGGGAATTACGAACAGCGGACTTGTCTGTAATAGAGTGGAAGCAATTCCCGCCGCTGTGAATTTAATCGCTGTCTGTTGTAGCCAAATACCTAAATAAGTACCGCAAAAAGCTGCAAAGCAAGTGGCAAAAATTATTCGCCAAGATTGCCAGTATGGATAGGAAAATTCTTGGTTTTTCCTCTGCACAACTATCCAAAATAACAGAACTATTTCAGCTGCACTTAAACGCAACAAAGCTGCCCACAAAGGGCTAACACTTCCAGTATTCAAAGCAGCGCGAGAGATGACTGTCGCAATTGCATTAGTCATTGTTGCTAATAAACCAAAGCCAATACCTGTCCACAGGTGCTTCGGGGAATGATCACCATCACCAGAAACGCGTTCTGTAATTACCCAAGCGACTCCTAGGATGGTTAATAAAATCCCGCACCATGCGCTGAGATTAAGTTGTTCTTGTAAAAAAATATTAGCAGCGATCGCTGTTATCGGAGGGGAAAGAGTTCCGATGAGTAAAACACGTCGCGCCCCTAAATAATTAATCGCGGCTAAAAAAGCTGTATCGCCCCAACCAATACCAATCACTCCACTCAAACACAGCAGCAAAATGGGTATGGAAGCAGAAATCGGGAAAGTTTCTCTAGTGAATAGGATAGTCAAAATTAGGCAGGCGATCGCTACTATTCCCTTAACCACATTTAACTGTAACGGTGGGATTCGTTGCCCCACAATCCCATACACCACCGAAGCCACAGCCCACAAAGCAGCAGCGAATAAAGCTGCTAATTCACCTTTGCCATTAGCAACTATAAAACTTAAAGAATTATTAAAAATCAAATCTCTCCCTAAATTTATGCCGCAAACTCTTTAATAATACATCAAACAATTGCACAAATAATTAGCACTCAAAGCTAGCAAGTGCTAAATTATCAACGAACTTTAATGCCTATTAAATTAGGTATAAAATCTGATTTTCCCAGGTGATATTTGAGTTAGAACATAACTAAAAACATCTACAAAATCTAGTACAGCATGGCATAAGTAAAGCAACCATCTAAGACAGACAAAAAGCTGACTAAACCAGCATTATTTCTTTTGAATTTTGCTTTCTTACTTTTGCCTTGTTGTTGGGAGGAATAGCATGAAATATACTTTTGACATTGTGGGCGTATCTCCAGTTTGGCAATTCTTTAATCACCAACAGCAAAGCCTGCAAAAACCAGAACCACAAGCCATCGAATATTTAGGAACTCATAAATGCACACTCGACGCATTACTAGAATCTGTCGAACCAGTACCGATAAAATGGGGATGGAATACAGAGCAAGTGATAGATACTGTTGTGCAATTCTGGGTAAGTAATTCGGAAACTATCAATTATTGGAAAGCACGCTTAACTGATGCGGGAAATGATAATATTCTCGTCGCCAGGCTAGCAGATATTAAAGCTTTACAAGCTGAGTTTGACTCTCTACTGGGTAAGAGTTGGTAGTTTGTTTTCAGAGACTGGGATTGGGGACTGAGAAAAAATTAGTTAGGTTTCGTTGTTGCTAAAGCCAATGAAGCCTGACTAAACTTCTTGAGCGAAGCAGCGAAACGCACAATTTCGTTAATACAGATAGTGTTGTTTATATACATTACCTAAAACTTGCTAATGTATCTTGATTTTTTACTATGTGTTTAATTTATTACTAATATCCTCCGTAAGATATATTGACGGAAATGATCAAATTTTTGCACTACAACCATAGACGTAAATACAAAAACACAGTCATATATTTCTGTGTAAATACAATTAAGTAACGCTACTTAGTAAAAATTATTTAGCTCACTAAAACAACACAATAGCCGATTTATAAATGCTGAAGCTTAAATACTGGGCTTTGATTTGTAATATTTTATTCGCAAATTATCTATTAATTGCTCACAAAAAATATATGATTTTTCTGATTTTCTTTACAAAGACTTTATAAAGTTAGGGTTTATAAAAACAATAAGTAAAGATACTACTTTGGTGTAGCAGTGTTTTCTATGAGGTGTTATATATTATCGAGAGGTTAATAACGGCTAGATTAAGTAATTTCACTGGAATAAAAATGTCAGCACAGCTAATAATATCTGAACATTCCAGGGTAGTGGTGAGTAGAGAACAGGTTTACTCAGAACTACAGGGAGAAGCAGTCATTCTTGATATTAAGTCGGGAGTTTACTACGGATTGAATCAAGTAGGGGCTAGCATCTGGAATTTGATTCAAGTTCCCAAAACTGTGAAGGAAATTCAAGCGGCCTTATTGGCGGAATATGACGTAGAACCAGACATCTGCGATCGCGAAGTGATGGCTCTATTAGAAGATTTAGCAGCTAAGGGATTGATACAAATTACTAATGACGCGCCTGCTTAAATTTTTGCGCCTCAATCATCGCGATCGCTATTTGTTGATTAAGACTTTAATTTTATTGGGGTTTGTCAACCTAGGATTGTGGTTGCTACCGTTTAGTACTTTACGACGGATTCTAGATTGGATAGGTAAACCCAACCCTAGAGCATCACGAACTCCTGTGCATAAAATTATCTGGGCTGTTGATGTCAGCACTAATTTTATACCAGGAGCAAAGTGTCTAGCGCGCGCTTTGACTTGTCAGGTTTTAATGAATCAACGGGGTGACTCTCCTGAACTCCGCATTGGAGTTGCTAAGGACGAGGAAGGAAAACTCAAAGCACATGCTTGGATAGAAGATCAGGGAAAAGTTGTGATTGGCTACCTGAATAATCTCTCATCCTATACACCCCTACCAACTTTGCCGAGGAGTTTATTATGAGCGGTATTGTCGGGATCTACCATCTCAATGGACAACCAGTAGAACATGAACAACTCGCCCGTATGGTAGATGCGATCGCTCATCGGGGGCCAGATGGAGCGGATATATGGTGTTCTGGATCTGTAGGCTTAGGACATCGAATGCTGTGGACTACTCCTGAGTCTTTGCAAGAAAAGTTACCCATGCTCAATCCATCTGGGAATCTAGTACTGACAGCCGATGTCAGGATAGATAACCGCGATGAACTAATCTCTGCATTGCAAATCCAAGACTATCCCGCCGAAAAAGTTACAGACAGTTATTTGATTTTAGCTGCCTATGAAAAATGGGGTGAACAGTGTCCTAAATATCTGATTGGTGATTTTGCCTTTGCCATTTGGGATCAACGTCAGCAGCAGCTATTTTGTGCTAGGGATGCGATGGGAGTTAAACCCCTGTATTATTACAGGTTCGGGCAAACATTTATCTTTGCATCTGAGATTAAAGCCCTGTTAACTTTCCCTGGTATTCCTTGTCAGATTAACGAAGCGATGGTTGCAGATTATCTGGCGAAAATCCTGTTTTGTGGTCGTAAAGAAGATTCTTTTTATACAGATATCCGAGAACTCCGAGCAGCGGAAAGTTTAACTATTAATCCCTACAAAACTCAAATTAAGTCTTATTGGTCTCCTGATCTCAACTATGAAATCAGGTTATCCTCAGATGAGCAATATGTAGAAGCTTTTCGAGAAATTTTTATCGAAGCAGTCCAGTCTCGGCTGCGGAGTGCTTTTCCCATCGGTTCTACCCTCAGCGGCGGTTTAGACTCTTCATCAATTGCTTGTACTGCCAGACAATTATTAGCTCCAGAAGGTAGACAAAAGTTACATACCTTCTCCGCAATTTTTCCCAGTTTGGTGGAGATATCGCCCAAGATTGACGAGCGTCCTTACATGGCTGCAGTTTTAGCGCAAGGTGGCTATCAAGCTCACAATGTCCATGCGGATCAACTCAGTCCCTTGATGGATGTAGATCAAGTTTATTGGCATGGTGAAGAACCAATCCCCGCACCAAATTTCTATATGGATTGGGCTGTATTTAAAGCCGCATCTGAGCAGGATGTGCGCGTTCTGTTCACCGGTATTGATGGTGATACCACAATTACCTATGGATTCCAATATTTATCAGAGTTAGCCGCTTCTTTTCAATGGTTGAAGTTGATGGAAGAAAGCCGGACTTTAGCTAAGGTATGGCAGAAATCATCCCGCCATGTGATGTGGAACTACGGTTTGAAGTCTGTTGTTCCAGAACCAATTGTAGAAGTTTTACAAAGATTGCGCGGTAATTATCAAACAGATAACTCTCTAGCAGAATCTCTAACATTACTCAACCCAGAGTTTGCTCAACGGGTAGGGATGGCGGAAAGGATTCAAAGCGAGACTGTGAAATCTTTAATGGATCAAAAGTCTTCTATCACAGCTAGGGAAGCGCACTGGCTATCACTGAATAACGGTTCGGTGAGATACGCCTTGCAATGGTTAGATAAAACCGCCGCCGCCTTTTCTTTGGAAGCTCGTCATCCATTTTGCGATCGCCGTCTCATAGAATTTTGTCTGGCTATTCCCTCTAGTCAAAAATTACACAAAGGCTGGACACGCTCAATTTTACGGCGAGCGATGGAGGGAATTTTACCGAAAGAAGTACAATGGCGACTGGGTAAAGGCAATCTCGGTGCTAACTTCCGTCTGAGACTGCTAGGAGACGAAAGAGCCACTCTAGAGCAGGTCATTTTCCAAGAGTCGCACCTCATTGAAAACTACGTCAATATACCTGCGCTCAGAACAGCATACTCTCGCTATGCAGCGAACCCCAACGCCTCAGACCCAGAATCAGTAGATATTTTCGTCGCCGTCAACCTTGCTTTATGGATTAAGCAATCAGGTGTGACAGCAGCAGCTAATAACTAAATAGTATATTCACTTAAGGAGCAGTATGAAAAACTACGAATTAGCTACTAGAGGATTTGCTTGAAATCTCTAGTGATCAACACATGTACTAGCTTTTAGTACATCTACAAATAAGGAAGAAAAACAATGAATAAAAAAGTTTGGACAGCACCCACCGTCACCGTCTACGGTAACGTTGAAGCCATCACAGAACAAGTTAAGCCTAAAAAACTAGGTGCATCTGATGACTTTGGTGTTGCTGGTGTAAGTGACGCTTAGTCATATCCAACTAAGATATCTTGACTAAGGTATCGCAGATCCCTATGATGATGAGCGTGTTTCCCTAATTAGCGCGCAGACTTACTTAACTTACAAACAGGAGTAGAGTTCATGAATAAGAAAGTTTGGACAGCACCCACCGTCACTGTTTACGGTAACGTTGAAGCCATTACAGAACAAGTTAAGCCTAAAAAACTAGGCGCGTCTGATGACTTTGGCGTTTCTGGCGTAAGTGACGCTTAAAGGAATCCGTCTGAGGATGAGCAGCTAATCAAATCCCCAGACAAACTTCCTGGACTCATACCAATTCCTAATCCAAAAATTAAGAACATCAGATGTAATTTGGTTTTGCACACTTGCATCTGTAGCTTGATTCTTGGATAACTTGGCATGATCGTATTTCAATCATAGCCATCACAGATTCCAAGAGCAACTGTAGATAAATCTCAGTTGCCTCTTGGTGCTGGATTGCAACTATGAAACATAATTTAAATATGATGAGATTGCGAAATGTATAAATACTGGGCGTATGGTTTAGGTATACATTCCAATCTAGCTTTACCAGAGCTACTGGAAGTAGATACAGACTGTGATATCACCGTCACGATTAAAAGTAGTAGCCTGGGATATGTTGAGCCTTCTCAGCCTAGGGAATATATCCAAGTTGCGCCCCAAGAAACGATAGTTGCAATGAAGGGTGTGGGTATATTCCACATCATTAACGGTAAAGAAGTGATTGTCACTCCCGCACCCAATGCCGATCAACGGCTTATGCAATTGTGTCTTTCTGGGAGTGCGATGGGTATTGCTCTCTATCAACGCGGATTTTCACTCTTATTACACGCTAGTGCAGTAGCCGTTAACGGACAAGTTATCTGTTTTCTGGGACATTCCGGTGCGGGGAAATCTTCCGCAGCAGCAGCAATGCTGGCGCGTGGTCACAAAATTGTTTCAGATGATATAGTCCCTGTAATTTTAGAATCTCCAGTCAAGGTAGTACCTGGCTATCCGCAAATGAAGATGAGTCCAGAAATTGCTACTACCTGTGGATATGATTTGGCATCGTTGATTTACCTGCACCCTTTGTTGGGTGAGTATGCTTATCGTCGTGAGCAGGATTTTACTTGCAAACCACAACGATTGCATAGTCTATATTTACTTGTGGATAGTGACGAGTTAGCCATTGAGGAAGTGAGATTGCAAGCTGCCATCTTAGAATTAATTACTAATTCCTACGGGATTCGTTCTCTACAGCAGGCTATCAACCGTCAACAGCACCTGAATCAGTGTGTGGAAATGGTCAAGAGTATACCTATTTATAAACTCAAAAGACCGAGGTCTTTACCTTTGTTATCTGAGGTAGCAAAGTATGTTGAGGATCATGTACAGCGTCAGACTCAGCTAGTTTTACTGTAATGCAGAGGGTCGCACAGAGGTTTATGGAAGGCTATGAAAGTGGTGAGAAAGTTACAGTACAAACTGCAAAGTACGCTGCGTCTTTTGCCGACATTACGTCTAGTATGGCAGAGTAGCCCAAGGTGGGCGATCGCGCGGACATTGCTGTTAGTTATTCAGGGTATATTACCTCTGATATCTATATATATAGCTAAACTGATTATAGATACAGTGGCTGCTAGCTTCACAACTGTTGATAAAACTGCCACTATTAATCAGGTTATCCTTTTAATTATCCTTGCGGGTGTAGTGACTCTCACCACTGTAGTCTGTAACGCCTTAGCTGAATTAGTCAACAATGCCCATTCCCAAAAGGTGACAGACTATATCCAAGACATTCTCCATGCCAAGTCTATAGAAGCTGACTTGGAATACTACGAAAATTCCCACTACTACGACACCATGCAACGAGCGCAACAAGAAGCTCGTTATCGACCACCCCTAATTATTAATCGTCTAGCACAATTAGGGCAAAGTAGTATTTCCTTGTTAGGGATGATTGGTTTATTACTGTCGTTACATTGGTCGATTGCTGGAGTGTTGATTGTGATTTCACTTCCCGCCATGCTAGTACGAGTGAAATATGCTCGTGTGATGTACGATTGGCGGCGCAAAAAAACATCAATGGAACGCCTATCAGAATATTTAGGTTGGATACTGACATCAGAACAATTTGCTAAAGAAATTCGCTTATTTAACTTAGGAGATTATTTTGGTAAATGGTATTTGCGCATTAGAAGGCAAATATATCAAGAAAGCATAGCTATTGACACTAGACGCGCTGTTGGTAATTTTATTGCTCAAACTATATCAGGTATTGTAGTTTTAGGAGTATTTGCATTTATTATTTTTCAAACTATTCAAGGCGTTCTCCGTATAGGAGATTTAGTGTTATATTCTCAAGCGTTACAGCGCGGGGAAAGTGACATTAAAAGCTTGCTAAGTAGTATGTCTGCTCTCTACGAAGACAATCTATTTTTAGCTAATCTTTACGAATTTTTGGAGCTACAACCCAAGTTAGCTGACCCTGTAAATCCTGTGCCTTTTCCCAACCCAATACAAACTGGTATTGTAGTCCAGGATGTTGAGTTCAAATATGCCAACAGTAGCCGTCAAGCCATTAAAGATGTCAACTTGACCATTAAACCAGGGGAAGTTGTGGCTCTAGTTGGTGAAAATGGTTCAGGTAAAACTACATTAATTAAACTTCTATGTAGATTGTATGACCCCACTAGTGGGTCAATTACTATTGATGGTGTTGACATCAGAGAATTTAAAATTGCCGAATTACGCCGCGAAATTAGTGTGATTTTCCAAGACTATGCCAAGTATAATTTCACAGCGCAGGAAAATATTTGGTTTGGCAACATTGACTTACCACCAAAACAAGAAAGTATTATCGCTGCGGCGAGGCGTTCTGGTGCTGATGATGTGATTACCAAATTACCCCAAGGTTATGATACTACCCTAGGACAATTGTTTTCTCAAGGAGAAGAACTGAGTATTGGTCAGTGGCAAAAAGTGGCTTTAGCCAGAGCATTTTTAAGAGATTCCCAATTAATTGTCTTGGATGAACCTACTAGTGCAATGGATCCCAAAGCTGAGTATGAAGTATTTGAGAAATTCCGCCAGTTAATCAAAGATCAATCTGCTATTTTAATTAGTCATCGCCTGTCTACGGTGAAAATGGCCGATCGCATTTATGTGATGGACAATGGCATGATTGTAGAAAGCGGAACTCACGATCAACTCATGCAAATGAATGGGACTTACGCCTACTTATTTGAGACTCAAGCGCAGCAGTATCGGATTTAGTTTTACTAGCTTTTGGTATTTTGCCTTCCGAGTATCGGTGTTAATCTACAACCTTGAGTAATCCTCTTTTTATGCCATCAAACACTCTACTGATTTGCTGGCGTTCTCTCTCATTTAAGTCTTCTTTAGATAGCAGTGTAGACATAAGTAACTGCTGATCACAGCGTGTAATTCTGCCAATAGCAAATATGTGTTCTAAAACTGTCTCTAAAGACAAGGGGTTTGAGTTACTGGTAGCTTGCATAGTACCCACCAAAACTTTATATTTTTTATGCTTTTTAAACTTAAGTTATTTCAAAATAACAATTTTTTATAAAGTGTGACATTCGTGTCCATACGGAATCACGTTAGATCAATACTTCTAGTTATTATGCCTCCTCTGATACTCGCCTTTTCGGTAGAATAACTAGGCACATTAGCAAGCAGTTAGGTTAAAGCTCATGGCGATCGCAAAGATTGGGATTATTGGTGGTAGCGGTTTATATCAAATGGCTGCCCTCAAAGATGTAGAAGAAGTTCAAATCGACACGCCTTTTGGCTCGCCTTCGGATGCGTTAATCTTGGGAAATTTAGATGGAGTGAGAGTAGCTTTTTTAGCGCGGCATGGACGTAATCATACTTTATTACCTTCCGAGTTACCCTTCCGTGCCAATATCTATGCCATGAAACAACTAGGTGTAGAGTATTTAATTTCTGCAAGTGCAGTGGGTTCTTTACAAGCAGGAGTAAAACCACTCGATATGGTAGTACCAGATCAGTTTATTGATAGAACCAAAAATCGGATTTCCACATTTTTTGGCGAAGGAATTGTGGCGCACATTGCCTTTGGTGATCCGATTTGTCAAAATTTAGCCGCAGTATTAGGGGATGCGATCGCATCTTTAAATTTACCAGATGTCACTCTACATCGTGGTGGTACTTATGTTTGTATGGAAGGGCCTGCATTTTCCACGAAAGCTGAATCAAATCTTTATCGCAGTTGGGGTGCAACCATCATTGGGATGACAAATTTACCAGAAGCCAAATTAGCCAGGGAAGCCGAAATTGCCTATGCAACTTTGGCACTAGTGACAGATTACGATTGTTGGCATCCCGATCATGATAGCGTCACAGTAGAGATGGTAATTGGTAATTTACAACGCAACGCTGTGAACGCGCAAAAAGTAATTCAAGAAACTGTGCGCCGCTTGCATGAAAACCCACCCCACAGTGAAGCACATTCCGCTTTGAAGTATGCAATTTTGACAAATTTAGACAAAGCACCTGCGACAACAAAAGAGAAGTTAGGTTTATTGTTAAAAAAATATTTGTAGATTTGGTCATAACAGCTTGATGTTGAGTTTTATAACTTGAAGAAGAATCATCACTGATGAATTCTTCTCAGATAAAAAATCAATAGCAAAATCCCCAACTTTTTAGAGAAGTTGGGGAACTAGAATTTTCTTTTAGCCTAAATTTTCTACTTATTTGGTGAAAGCATCTTTGATGTTATCAATAGTGCGCTCAACCGCATTCAGGTTATTGTCTACTGCTTTTTGTGTGCGAGCGGCATCTTCTTCTGCTCTTGTCTCAATACGAGCAGCATCTCTTTTGGCTTTGCGTTCAGCCCAGCTACCATTGTGATCGCTGGCATCTTCAACTCGACTAGCATTGTTTCTAGCAGTTTCTTCAACTTTATCTGCTGCATCGCGGATAAAATTTTTGGATTTTTTAGCTGTTTCACTAGTTGTTTCGGAAATGCGATCGCTCACGTTAGAGGATGCGATTAAAGGTGTAGCAGGAGCCGCTATTGCTGTCAGATTAGAGAAAAAAGTACCCTGCCAAATGAACGCCATTGCTGACACGAACAATAACCCTGTTGTGTCACTATCGCGGTAGTATAAGGATGTACAAAGCCCAAAACGAAGACACAGAGCATGGTAGAGCCTCGTCCACCCAAAAAAACCGTCAAATTTGTGGATGAATATTGTCTTTGGT
>Ga0209172_10000744_pt1 | contig 84101 bp, 70 predicted proteins | sample LarsenN4metaG_FD_184113 | JGI IMG/M metagenome (GOLD analysis project Ga0209172, IMG submission 184113) | Hot spring sediment bacterial and archeal communities from British Columbia, Canada, to study Microbial Dark Matter (Phase II) - Larsen... ... | reverse complement strand
CGTCTGGTGCACGAGCGGCACGTTCCTGCGCAGCGCCTACGTCACGAACGCGTTGATCATGATGGCCGGCTTCACGCTGTTGGTTATCAGCTCACCCGTTACTTCGCTTCGTAGGACGCTTAGTTAGATGTCACAACAAGCCTTACACCACGAGACCCAACCGCTTTCGACGAAGCGGCTTGCGATCTCCAGCTTGGTCGCGATTAGTCGTCGATTAGTCGCGATTATCAGCGGCCACTTCGACGACATCGTGGACTACGGAATCTTCTAACTCACCATGGAGAAGATCGATGCGAAGATCGAAGAATGGCGAGCTTGGCTCGGTACCCGGCGGTGCGCTGCGTGCTTGCTGCCGGTGCAGCGTAGGCCCACGTGAGCATCACACCCCGCCAATCGCAGGGCGTCATCGTGGAGACGCTGCAGAACCCAGCCGGCTGGACGTACGACGTGAAACACTCCGACGATCGCATCGTGTCGATCGCTTGGAACGTCGACGTGAAGCCGGGCGAATTCGTAGAGGTCGCCTCCGTTGCCGTACCCCGCGGCAAGGCGCCGAGATCGTCTGGACGCTGCGGCGGCGCGACGGCGCGCCGCGGATGCCACCGAGTCCTACGACGACGAACCGCGTCAGCAACACCCAACTGACAGGAGCCCACATGACGCACTCACTGATGAGGCAGGTCGTTCGGCGTACGTTCACGATAGCGGCGTTGCTTTCGTCGTCGACGTTTGCGCTTGCACACGAGGAGCTCCGCGTCATCGGCACGCTCACGCACGCCGGTGACACGAAGATCCAGGTTCGAGACCGCGACTGCAAGACGTTATCGATCAAGATCGACAAGCAAACCGTCATCCGAAAGGATCGCGCCGAAGTGGATGCCTAGAAGCTCGCGGATGGCAACGGCGTCGTCGTCGACGCCCTCGGCGACAGCGAAGCGGACTTGCTGGCAATCGACATCCGCATCGTGCCGCCGATCGGCCCAAGTTAGCTGCCGCGACACTGTGCCCCAGGCCGCGGGCTCGCCCAAGCACCTGTCCATGTCTTCGCACCTGCGCTGCTCGCGCCGGTCGTTGACGAGCGCGGTGACGATCCGGGGGCGCGAGGTGGTTTGGGCGCAGTCGCCATCGTCGCCTCGGACGTCTGGTTCGACGGCGCGCGCGTCGACGCGCTTCGCCAACGGCGGCAATGAGTATCGCTGCAACTGTTACGGCTACGACGAGCCTCACGAGGATCGCGTCAGCGTGGACTCGTAGCCCTTCGGAGGAGGTTAGAAAGTCAATCGGGCGCTCGATGGGAGAGCCGCCGCAAATGGCGTGCGGCAACGCAAGCCGCACACGCTCGAAGGTCTGAAGCGTCTGCAGCAAATGATGGCCGCCCAACTTGCGCTCGTTTTCGGGCTCATCGCCTTGAGTCGCTTTTTTGCCATGTCGGAGCTGGCGATAGTCTGCGCTCGGCGGGCGCCTTCAGCAGCATTCAGAGCGCGGATCGCACGTGCGAGAGTTGCGCTGGAGTTGTCCGATGAACCAACTCGCTTTCCATCGACAGCGCAGATTGGGATGTGGTGATACCGGCCATACCGGCCGCCGGAGACATGGGCAGCACTTTCTCCGGTCCGAAGGGATCGGGCGCCATTTCCGCGCGCGCCTTGACCCGATAAAAGGGTCCAAGACCGTCGTCCATGACGGCGGCAGCACAATTGCTCTTCCGGCTGGCAAGCGAGCACTTCGAGAACAATTCGGCCGGCTCGATCACCCGCTCTGTGCTCCAGCGCACATAGCGAGTTGGTCCGACGTGAAATAGGCAATTCGCGACACGAGGTGTAGTCTGTTGAACAGATGTCTCTCCCTTCTCATGCGTCACCCGTATCCCGCGGGCGGCATGGCAATGCTGACGCGACGCATTTGGCGCCGCGTTGCGAAGCCGTTGAGGGAATTGCGGTCGCGTTCGTGGGTACGTACGGTCCGCGCCGGTGCGGCATCGCGACGTTCACGTCGGATCTGGCGGCCGCCGTCGTGGGCGATGATCGGCGCGTCTCGCCGACGGTGTTAGCGATTACGGAGCCGGGAGGCGCGTATGAGTATCCAGCCGAGGTCAAATTCGAGATCCGTCAGGAAGTGAAGGACGATTACGCCCGAGCCGCCGAGTTCGTGAACTTCAATCGAGTGCGGCTCGTCTGTATTCAGCACGAATACGGAATATTCGGTGGCGACGACGGCGGCTACATTCTCGACTTCGTGCACGCGCTGCGCATTCCGGTCATCGTCACGCTGCACACTGTTCTCAAGCATCCTTCGGACAACCAAGCCGCTATCGTGCGGAAGCTCGCGGCCGCGAGCCGGCTCATTATCGTCATGAGCCAAGTGGCGAAGGGCCTCCTGTCGAGCTCGTACGGAATCGATTGTGCGAACGTGAGGATCGTCCCGCACGGCATTCCGGTCATGGATCTCGAGCCCGACCAGGACGCCCTGAAGGCGAAGTTCGCCGTCGAAAGCCGAAGAGTTCTGCTCACGTTCGGCTTGCTGAGCCCCAATAAGGGTATCGAGACGGTCATTCGCGCGCTGCCCACAGTCGTGGACAGCTTCCCGGATCTCGTCTATTTCGTTGTGGGTGCGACGCACCCGGCGACCCTCCGTCGAGAGGGTGAGGCGTATCGAACGATGCTGGCACGCGAGGCCGAGAAGCTGGGCGTGCGCGACCACGTCGTGTTTCGCGGACAGTTCGTGTCGGCCGAAGAGCTGCGCGAGTATCTGCAGGCGGCGGACATCTTCATCAGTCCGTATCTCAACGAAGCGCAAGTCACGAGCGGTGCGCTGTCCTATGCGATGGGGGCCGGCGCCGCCGTCGTCTCTACGCCGTATTGGCATGCGCAGGAGCTTCTTTCGAGCAGACGGGGGCGGCTGTTTCCATTCAAAGACCACGCTGCGCTGAGCCTCGCGTTGCTCGAGCTGCTTCGTTCTCCCGAGGAACTCCGGCGCGTGCGCGTGGCCGGCTTCGATTTCGCGCGCTTGATGGCGTGGCCGAGGATCGGCGACATCTACTTCGAGGTCGTCCAGCACACGCTCGAACGGTGCATGCAGCAGCCCGGGCAGCTTCCAGCGCGTACGCCCGCGCTAGCGATCACCTTGCCGGAGCTTCGCCTAGACCACCTCCGTCGCCTGACGGACGACACCGGAGTAATCCAGCACGCCACTTACAGCGTACCGGCGCGGCGGACGGGTTATTGCGTCGACGACAACGCTCGCGCGCTCATCGTGGCCCTGTACGCGGATCGTCTACAGAGCTCGGCGGAAACGCGTGGGCTCGTGACCACGTACCTGAGCTACCTGCACGGCTCCCAAGAAGAGGACGGGAGCTTTCGCAACTTCATGAGCTACGAGCGAGCTCTCGAGAGCGCCTCGCCGTCCGGCGATTGCATCGGACGCGCGCTCTGGGCTTTGGGCCTAGCCGTCGAGATCGCGCAGGACGACGGTTGTCGCCTTCTTGCGCGAGACATGTTCATGCGTGCACTGCCGCACGGTCGCGTGCTGGGACCGCGCGGTACCGCGCAGTGCATCCTCGGGCTCGCAAGGTTGCTAGCGATCGATGCCTCCAGCGAGCTGCGCACCGTTCTCGATTCGCTGGTCGCGAAGCTACGGGAACGTTATCGTGTGAACGCGACCGCCGATTGGCGCTGGTTCGAGCCGACGCTCACTTACGACAATGCGCTGCTGCCGCTCGCATTGTTTGTGGCGTACGGCGTGACGGCGGACCCAGCAACGCTCCGCGACGCTCGCGAGTCCCTCGAATTCATAGAGGATATCTGCTTCGTGGGGACTCGGCTGCAGCTGGTGGGCAATACGGGTTGGCACAGCATGGGTGGCGAAAAGCCCTGTGCGGATGAGCAAGCGATCGACGCTGCGGCATTCGTGCTCGCGTTCCGCGGGGCTTACCTGGTCACCAACGATCGGCATTATCTGCGGCGCATGCGCGAGGCCTTTGCTTGGTTTTTGGGCGCAAATCGCCTGGGTGTGCCGTTGTACGACTTCGCCACCGGCGGATGCCGTGACGGCATGGGTCTCTTGCACGTCAATCAGAATCAGGGAGCCGAAAGCACGATTTGCTTCTTGATGTCTCTGTTGAAGATGTTCGAGCTCGCCGGTGAAGAAATGAATGCGGATCTCGTTCGAGGCGCCGCCGCCGGCTCCGGATGAAGGCGATCTCCGTCACACGTACGCGGCACCGCCTGTTGCCCGATGCGGCTCGCGTGCTGGCGAAGCCCTATCTCCCCGGCGAGGAGATACTGCTTCCCTCGCAGTCCCGCGCTCATCTGCTGATGGGAAGAATTCTCGCCATTCCCGAGACTCGCGTCGCGGCATTGAATGCCGAAATTTTGCAGCGTTTCGGCGGCCGCCATCGAGGTTTCACGCACCTCCTGGAACGGCAGTTCGAGGCGGTTGCGAGCTACATCGACGGCGCCGATCGAATCTCCGCCGCCCGACGCCTTCTGATCGGCGCCTATTTCATGCACGAGTATTCGATCGAGGCCGCATCGCTCTTCAACCCATCGATCGTGCGTGCGCCGGATCAGCACGGCGTGGCGGCCGGCGCGGCACGCTTCGTGATGAGCTTGCGAGCAGTCGGCGAAGGCCACTTGTCGTCGATAGAGTTCCGTACCGGAGTGCTCGATCCGCACGGCGGGCTGTCGATCGACAAGGCAGGGCCGCATGTCGTCGGCGGCCGAAGATCGGCGCCACGACACTTCGATAAACTGCATTTCGGCACGAAGCTAGCGGAGCTCGGAGCGGTCAACGATTTGTCGGCCGACGTGCTGCGGCGGCTCGATGCCAAGTTCACGCTCGAGGAGCTCGAAGCATCGTTGAGCGCGCTCGAGGTCGAAGGGCCGCCCGCAGCGATCTGGTTCGAAACCGCGAGGATCATTCGATTGCTGGCGTCGTCGAACTACGTGACTACTTTTCCGCCCGATTCGCAGCTGTCGGAGCGCGTGATTTTTCCGGCGGGGCCGAACGAAACGCGGGGCATGGAGGACGCGCGGTTCGTGCTATTCACGGAGAGTGACGGTCGCACTAGGTATTACGCGACATACACCGCCTACGATGGTTTCTCGATTCTGCCGCAGATGATCGAAACCGACGATTTCGCGCGGTTCACTGTCTCGACGCTGAACGGTGCTGCCGCGCAGAACAAGGGCATGGCGTTATTTCCCCGAACTATCGACGGCAAGTACTTCATGCTGTCGCGCAAGGATCGCGAGAACCTTCACCTTTCGACTTCGAGCGAGGTGCATCAGTGGGACGACGTCGCGGAGCTCTACCGGCCGCAACAGCCGTGGGAGCTGTTGCAGATCGGTAACTGTGGCTCGCCGATCGAGACAGAGGCCGGTTGGTTGGTGCTCACGCACGGCGTCGGGCCGATGCGGTGCTACGCGATCGGAGCGCTGCTGCTCGACCTGCGCGATCCGCAGCGCATTCTCGGCCATCTGGCGGATCCTCTCATCGAGCCCGTCGAGGCCGAGCGGGACGGGTATGTCCCGAACGTCGTGTACACGTGCGGCGCGATGGTGCAGGGAGATCAGCTCGTGATCCCCTACGGCTTTGCAGACTCAGGCGTGGCTGTCGCAAGCGTCGCTGTGCCCGACCTGCTCGACGCGCTATTGTCGAGCGCGCCTTCCTGAGCTGATCCGCTATAGCGCTTGCCCCGTGCAGCCGGTGGTATTTCGCAACGGCCCCGCTGTCTGCGATACGGACTCGCGCCCTACTTTTCCGAAACCCCCGCTCGCATTTCCAGGCGTACGCCCAAAGAGCTCAAGTAGGCGTGCTGTGGGATTTCGACGATGAGGCGCTTGTCAGCCACTTCTCGGTACCCTCGGTCGCAATGCCATGCCTTCCCGTAACGCGCGCCCGCCGCATAAGAATGTGCGGGCAGATCCACAAGCGCGTTGTGGGCGGAGCCGACTTCGGGGACCGCGAAAACGATGGCATCAAGGCGCGGCATTGCTGCAAATCGCGCATGGTCATCCTCGATCGCTTCGCTTGTCTTCACCTCTTTGCCATGCGGCGAGCTCGTCGCCGCGACTCGTGACGAGCTCGGCGTAGTTCAACGCATCCGAGAGGCTTCCATAGTTGTATCCCCGATACTGGTACGCCGTACGGTGGACAGCCGTGATGTCATGGCGTTCCATCATGGTTTTTGCGTCGTCTTCAGTCATGGTCATCTCCCATATTCCGGGTCGCGAGCGTCGAGAGTCTCGGCGCGTGGCCGCAGGTTTTCTGTGCACCGTCGCACACAGCCCAGCGGCTCGCATGGCCGCACGGTCCGTCGAGACCTGCCCGACGAGCGGTTGGCGCGGGAGACGGGCTCTGAAAGCGGCACTTCGTGCTGCCGTGCCAAAGCCGTCGCTCATCGCATTAATCGAGCCGCCGTGGGCGTCGATGACGACTTTGGCGAGGTGCAAGCCAACGCCGAGCCCGCCAGCCGCGGTCGCAGCGCAGCGTGAGCGGCCCGCATATACGAAAGGAAAACCGTCTCCGGGTCGGTCGGTGCCAAACCAATAGCCGTGTCCCGAACGCTAATCTCGACGTCGTCATGCTCCACGGCGATGTCGACTTGTCCGCTTGGATCTGTGTACTTGGCCGCGTTGCCCATCACATTCTGCACGGCCTGAGTGAGCCAGACTGCGTGTAGGGTGGTATCGGCCCGGCGCAGCAGTAGCGCGAAGGCCTTCGTTCGCGTGGAGCCGAGCAACTTGATTCGCGGAGCACCATCTCGTTGTCGCTGCCGGGGCGCTGCCCACTACAGCGCGCAAAAGGCGCGCTCGGCAGGAACGAGTACGAAGCCACCGATGCAAGGCTCAACGAGCTTCGGCAATCGCGCACGCCGGTCGCCGTGACTTTGAGAGCCCATCGCGCGCAGTCTCAGCTATTTCAACGCTGACGGCTCGAGCGAACTTATCGCGTACTGAGCGCAGGCAAGCCTTCTCGAATCGACAGCGTCATAGGGAATATCGAATGCGAGCGCCTCTCGAGCAACATGATCGTCCGCGGACGAGCGGAAGTCCCCAGTCTGAGCGACCAAAGCGGGATGTCATGGCGCAGGGTGGCACGCTGTTTCGTAAGGAGCATGCACGGCTTTGAGATAGGCGCGAGGGTCTACTCCTATCTGGCGGTGTTCACGGCATCGAATGTCCGAGCTATGGTGCGACGAGCTGCACAGGCACAGCTCGCGACGCTGCGCAGGAGCGCAGCAATGGCGCTCAGGCGTCGCGCGAATAGTCGAATGACGCCGGGCGTGCCGAGCCGGGTGTAGGAGACGACCCGTTGCGTCGAGACTTACGACGGCCAGCCGACAGCACGCAGGACATGCAGAGCTGGGAAGACGACAGCGGAAGAGTGCGCGAAACGTCCCGGTACGTGTGACGAGAATCCCCGAACTAAACTCGATCGTCGCTAGAGCTAGAAGCTGCCATCACACTTAGCTGAGCACTGATCCGCTTCCTTCTTCAGGACTGAGTAACGTTCGCACGAGCGCTGCTTGAGCTGCTTGGTTATCGGTCAGCGCCGAAGGGTCTCACCGTCGGCGGCAAAGGCGCGAGCTCGGTTACGTCCACCCATTCGTATTCGTCGAAGCACCCGTCGGACTTGAGCTTCCATTGCTGCAGTAGGCGATGGCCGTCGCGTTCGTCTACGCGGATCTCGTTCGCCACTGGCTGCCTGCTGGTTCGGTCGGTGTAAGACACGGAGACAGTGTATCAGCCCGGTCGCTCCGGAAACGCGAATCCGCGCGCTCAAGACCAGGATTGAGGCCCAAGCACAGACGCTCGGGGCAATGGCGCGCAGACGCGGCTTGCGCTAAACGGCAGCGCAACTCGATGCGGGAGGCGACACATTCGTAGCGAATCAGTGCACAGGCTCCTCAGGATCTCGCGCCCCTGGCATCGATTGGTTGGAGGAGCTCGCGGAAGTCGAGGTCAACTCCGAGAATCCGGGGCACCCGATCGTGGCGGCACGCCTCCCGGGACATGCATCGGGATGGCGTGCCGGCGCTCCGGGAAAGGAGACGATTCGCTTGCTTTTCGAGCGGCCGCAACCACTGGAGCACTGGAGCGGATCTGGCTGCCCCGCATCATCGAGCTCGACGTCGAGCGCACACAGGAATATGTGACTCGCCGCGTGCGCTCATGCCACGGCGCCGTCCATCGAGCGAGACCAACACAACAGTCCGTCACGGTCATCCTCGTTTCTCCCCACTAGCTCTGTTGCGGTGCCAGTTCGAGGCGGTGATCCGGCCATCCAAACGGGCAAAGCGGCGCGAAGCCGACCACGAGATCCTCGCGCGGCGGCAAAACCTTCGCCTCCGGCTCGCGTCACGAGGTCCGCCGGCGAAACCGCGAGATCTATTGCACGCGCTCCCGAATTTCCCGCTGCATGTCGGGCGTTACTTCCGGCGTCCGAGCGGCGAGCTGCGAGTCGCCTCGTTTGCCGTTGGCTTCGATATCGTCGATCAACAGCTTCATCTCGGCGATCTCGCGCACTTGAGATTCGATGATTTCATCCGCGAGCTCGCGAACGCGCGGATCGGTAATACTCGCCTTGCGAGCATTGTTGATGGCGATCGAGTGGTGCGGAATCATCGCGCTCATGAAGCTGAGGTCGTCGATGAGCGTCTGCTGCCGATTGATGGCAAGAAGAACCACGCCGGCCATGGCGGCAAACGTCACGACGGCAACCTTGATCCTCGTCCCCTCGTACATCTCCCACATGAACGCGAGCATCACAACCGCCATCACGCATCCCATGACGAGGGACGCGACCAACCGATTCAAGCTGAACGTTGCGTGCTGAGGTGTGTAGATCAATTGATACATCAAGAAGAACATGATGACGACCGACGTGGCAATCATCAGCATGAAGCTTCCCCAGCTCATGCCTCGGTTTCGGTGTTGATCCATCATCGTTGGCCCTCCGTAGCTCGTGCCGTCAAGGAACGGGTTTTCGGTGCAAGCGATGTGCCAGGTCACCCAACGGCAGCCTTCATCCGGGCGCGGCGGACAGCCGCGCCCGCGGCCCCCGAAACGATGGTGGAAGCCGAGCGGCGTCCGGCGTGAGACTTTACGCGGCGCGCGCGGGGATTCGGCGGGCTATTTGTGGTCGCCGGGCTCGGTAAGTAGCGCCTCCGCTGCCCGCTCGGCCAGCGTTAGCGGTACGTTCGGCTGAAAGCCGAACCAGATGTTTGCGGCGGCGGCGACTATGAGCACGGCGAGCATGACGGGAGGCGCTTCAGCTCGAACCGACGGCGCGCCCGGCGGTGCGCCGCCGTCGGCGCCGAAATAGGCGGCCTCTACCGCTCGCCATACGTACAGTACCGCCAGTACGGAGCTCGCGAGCAGCGGCACGATCATGAGCACGCCGGCCGGACCGAGCTCCGCGGCGCCCACGACGAGGTACCACTTGCCGACGAAGCCGGCGGTGCCCGGAATGCCGATCAGGCCGAGGCCGCCGACCACGAATGCGGCCATCGTGATCGGCATGCGGCGGCCGGCGCCTGCGAGCCGCTCGAACGTGACGGCGACGCCCCCGAGCCCGATGCACGCGGCCGCAAGGAACAACGTGCCCTTCGCGAGCGCATGGTTGAACATGTGCACGATTCCCGCGGTGAGTCCTGTCTGGGTTGCGAGAGCGGCGCCGAAGACGATATAGCCGACATGCGCGATGGACGAGTACGCGAGCATACGTTTGAGGTTGCGGCGTTCGTGTATCGCAATCGCCGAGGCGACGAGCATCGCGACGACGGCAAGCGGCAGCACGAAAACGCGAAACTGCGCCTCGTGGTCCGGTAAGTTGCCCTGAAAGACGAAGAAGTCGAAGCGCAGCAGCACGTAAAGTGCAACCTTCGTCGAGCATGCCGCGATGAAGACGGTCGTCGCATGCGGTGCGTGAGTGTATGCGCCCGGGAGCCACGCGTGCAGGGGGAAGATCGCCGCTTTTAATGCGAGGCCAATCGTGATGAACCCGCCGGCAACGAAAATGGGTTTCAGCTCGGTCACGCCGCTGATCCGCTGCTCCATGTCGGCGAGATTCAGCGTGCCGGTCATCATGTAGATCAGCCCGACGCCGATCAGGTAAAACGTTGCGCCGATCGTCCCCATGATGAGGTACTTGAAGACCGCCGTGAGCGCCTGACGGCGCGGCCCACCGGCAATCAACACGTACGTCGCGAGCGAGGAGATCTCGAGGAACACGAAGATGTTGAACGCGTCTCCGGATACGACGATGCCGGCGAGGCCCGCGACGGCGAGCAGCCATGCGGTGAGGTAGAGGTGCTGGCGCTCGCTGCCGACCTCGCCGACGAGGCTTTCGCGGGCGATCAACAAGCCCGCGCTCGACGCGCCCGTCACGATCAGCAGCAGCAGCACCGAGAACGCGTCGACGCGCAGCTCGATTCCGTACGGCGCCGGCCAGCCGCCGAGCGGGTAGCTCAGGTACTCGACGCTCTCGAGCGCGCCGACGAGCGCTATCGCGAGCGCGAACATGCACAGGGACGCGGCGACGGCCGCGACCCACGCGAGTGTCCGGTCGCGCAGCAGCGCGACGAGCGGCGCCGTGAGAAGCGGAACGACGACCGCGAGGACCGGCAGGTGGGCCAACCCGCTCATTCGCGGTCCATCTTCGCCGCCTCGTCCTCCTCGACCGTGCCGTACGCTTCATAGATGCGAACGACGATCGACAAACCGAGCGCGAGCGTGGCAATACCGACGACGATCGCGGTGAGTATGAGCACCTGCGGTAACGGGTTCGAGTAGATCTGATCCGGCACGTTCGTTCGGAGAATAGGCGCCGTGCCGCCTTCGACTTTGTCCATCGTGATGTAGAGAAGAAAGACGGCCGACTGGAGCATCGCCATGCCGATCAGCTTCTTCACGAGATTCGTCTTGGCCATGACCGCGTAGAGCCCGATCATCAGCAGGATCGCGAAGACCCAGTAGTTGAAGAGTCCGAATACCTCGATCATCGGACCGACGCTCGCGCGGCGAAGGCGTGGAAGATCGTCAGCAGCACGCCGGTGACGGTCATACCGACGCCGAGCTCGACCAGCAGTATTCCGAGATGCTGTCCGGCGACCGGATCGGTGCGCAGCACCGAGTAGTCGAGGAACGGCCCGCCGAGGAGCATGCCGGCGATGCCGACTGCGGTATACAGCAGCGCGCCGCCCGCGATCAGGCCCAGCAGCACGTTTCGGTGCACGGCTCGCAAGGCCGCACTCTCGCCTTCGATCAGCGCGTGCAGAATCAAGCCGGCCGCGATCAGCGCTCCGGCCTGAAACCCGCCGCCGGGCCCGTAATCGCCATGAAACTGCACGTACAGCCCGAACAGCACGATGAACGGCACGAGTAGCCGGCCGACGACGCGCGGGATCAGATGATGGCGCAGGCCTGCGCCTTCGATCGACGGTTCCTCGCCGTTGCGCGGCTCGCGAGGCACGGCCAGGATGAACATCACGCCGATGCCGGCCGTGAAGATCACGAACAGCTCCCCGAGCGTGTCGTAGCCACGGAAGGTCGCGAGAATCGCCGTAACGACGTTCGGCACGTCGATCAAACGCGCTGTCTCCGCGAGGTACCACGGTGCGACATGCCGATGCACGGGCGCGCCCGGATCGCCGAGGCGAGGCTGCTCGAAGGTGGCGTACACGACGAGCAGGGTCGTCAGCGCGACGACGGCGAGCGCGAGCCACCGTGGGCCCGTCGCGGCGCGCTCCTCGCGGGTGATCAGCGCGAGTGCGCCGAGCATGAGTACCGTCGCGACGCCTGCGCCGACGGCTGCCTCTGTCAGAGCGACGTCCGCCGCATCGAGGACGAAAAAGACGGCTGCGATCTGAAGGCTGTAGATCCCGGACAGCATCACCGCAGCGAACAGGTCCCTCGCGCGCAGGATGCCGACCGCCGTCACGAGCAGCAGCGTCAACAGAAAGATTCCGAATACGGTCGTCATCGCGCAGCGTCGTCCTTGCCCGGCACCGTGCGCAGCGGCACGACGCCGGCCAGGCGGGCTGCGTTCGCGAGCGCATAGGCCGCGGTCGGCGTCGTCAGCAACAGAAATACGAGAATCGCGGCGAGCTTCAGCGTGGCGAGGCCCAGCTCGGCCTGCAGCAGGCAGCCGGCGAGCACGAGAATCGTCCCCATCGAGTCCGTGATGCCGGCCGGATGCATCCGCGTGTAGAGGTCCGGCATTCGGAGCACGCCGAGCCCGCCCGTGAAAATGAACGCTCCTCCGGTCACGAATAGCACGAAGGTTGCGGCATCGAGAACGAGCGACACGTCAAGCCTCCTTCTTGGCCTCGGGATGGCGCAACGCGTGCTGTTGCACGAACTTCAGCACCGCGAGCACGCCAATGAAATTGATCAGCGCGTAGGCGAGGGCGAGATCGAGAAAATCCGCGCGTCCGTACAGCAACGCGATCACCGAAAGCAGCAGCACCGTTTTCGTGCCGAACATGTTCACGGCGAGCACGCGGTCGTAGCCCGTGGGCCCGAGCAGGGCACGGGCGAGCGCGAGTGCCATCGTCAGGAAAATCGCGATCGAGGCGGCGTAGTACATTCGTCATTCTCCAGTGAGCGCCGTCGCTCGGCGCAGCATTTCGCCGCCGCGAAGCTCGTCGGCTATCTCCCGCGTGAGGCAGTGCACCTCGATGCGGCCGCGGTCCACGTCGGCGGACACCGTGCCGGGCGTCAGCGTGATCGCGTTCGCGAGCGTCGCCTGCACGGCCGGGGGCAGGTGCGATGCGTCGACGGTGACCCATGTCGGCTCGATCTCGAGCCGCCGGCGCAGCACGATCCGAGCGACGCTCAGATTGGACCGCACGATCTCCTTGAGCAGCCACAGCCAGAACGCAGGCAGGCGCGGACCGAGGTGCAGCGAGTACACGTCCGCGTCGAAGAAGCCGGTGCGCCGCGCGAGCATCAGCACGAGCCCGACCGAAGCCGCGCCCAGCGCGAGCAGCAGCGGAACATAGTGGCCGGACCAGAGGAGCCACGTGGCGGCGAACAGCACGCCGGCCGTGCTTGAACGGATCGCTGCGCTTTGCCCGCGAGGCAGGTCGATTGGTTTTCGTGCGTCGTTCATCGTCCGAGTCGTCCGGCTGCGTATGCGCTCGGGATCGCGGCATGGCCTCCGTGCGGGTGCATGTCTCGCTCAGCCGCCGTTGCCGACGTAGTACAGCAGCAGGTAGCCGGCGAGCAGCAGGCTCGCCAACAGCGCGGCAGTGCCCGTACCTATCGGGCCCGCGAGCAAGCCGCGGGGGCCAACGAGCAGCGCAAGCGGCTGGCTCGCGGCGCGAGCGGCGTCGCGCGCGGCCTCCGCACCTGCGCCGAGCGCCGCGTGCAACGCATCCGCAGCGCGCCGCCCGGCGCGCCGATAGAGCCAGTCCGCGTCGAGATTCACGGAGCGCAGCTCGGCCGGATAGATGCCGGAGAGTTGCAGCCACGCGAACGCGAGCGCCGAAAACAGCAAGAGTTGAAGCTGCGCGACGACGTGCGGATACGTGTACGGCACGTAGTCCGTTTGCCACGGCAGAAGGGCGTAGAGCGCGTTCGGGAACAGGCCGACGAGCAGGCATCCGGCCGCCGCGAGCCCCATCGCGACCCGCATGCTGCGCGGCGCCTCACGGATTCGGAGCCCGGAGTCGTGCGCAAAGAACGCGAAGTACGGGATCTTGATGCCGGCGTGATGGAACACGCCCGCCGACGCGAAAAGCAGTGCGAGCCACAGCCAGTCGTGGCCGGCTTCGACCATCGCCGCCATGATCATCGATTTCGACACGAAGCCCGAAAACAACGGGAACGCAGAGATCGACGCGGCGCCGACGACGCAGAACGCGGCCGTCCACGGCATCGATCGGTAGAGCCCGCCGAGATCGCTGCCGAGCACGTGCCCAACGCGCAGCAGCACGGCTCCCATGGTCATGAACAGAAGGCCCTTGAAGAGCACCTCGTTGAACGCGTGTGCGACAGCGCCGTTCAGGGCGAGCTCGGTACCGATTCCGACTCCGGCCACCATGAAGCCGATTTGGTTGATCATGCTGTAGCCGAGCACCCGACGCAGGTCGTTTTCGATCACCGCATAGAAGATCGGAAACACGGCCATCAGCGTGCCGATCGGAACGAGGATCTCGGTTCCGGAAAAGCCGCGGGCGAGCGCGTAGACGGCGACCTTCGTCGTGAACATGCTGAGAAAGACGGTGCCGCTCGGAGTGGACTGCGGATAAGCGTCGGTGATCCAGTTGTGCACGAGCGGGAAGCCGCACTTGATGCCGAATGCGGCGAGAATCAGCCATCCGGCCGTCCCGTCCGTGCCGATCCGGTCGAATGCGATATCCCCCGTCGCGCGGTAGATCAGCAGCGCGCCGGCGAGCAGCAGCAGACCGGACGCTAGGTGCAACGCGAGATAGCGCACCCCGGCGCCGTTGGATTCGGGCGTGCGGCGGGACCAGACGAGGAGGGCAGACGAGACCGCCATCCCTTCCCAGTAGCAGAACAGCGTGAGGAGATCTCCGGCGAACACCGCTCCGAGCGCGCTGCCGCCGTAGACGAGCGCCGCGACGTTCTGCAGCGTGTCGCGCGTGCGGAGTGCGTAGATGGCGCCAAGGAAGGCGCCGATGTGGAAGAGCAGGCCGAACAGCAAGCTCAGCCGGTCCGCGCGTAGCTGCACGAGCTCGAGATCGAGCACGTCGAAGACGAAGGACGTGCCCGGCGCGATCGTGACCAGGTTGACAAGACCGACGACCGGGGTTGCGACCATCACCGCCCGGCGGAGGAGGCCCCGACCTTCGCCGCGAAGCAGCGTCACGAGCAGCGCGCCGGCGAAGAACAGCCAGGCAGGCGGCACACCGCCGAGCAGTGCCGGTCCGTCCAGCAGAAGCGGGAAGGCCTCTTCGCGCATCAGCCCTCGCCCCGATAGTAGCGCTCGTCACGCATCACGACGCGCCTCAGCACGCGGCCGAGCAGCACGAGCACGACGCAAGCGACAAAGCCATAAATCGCATACGACGCCGGAAACTCGAGCGCGTGTACGCGCTCGACGCCGTGCTCGTCCGCGCTGAACGGCATGACGAGCTCGATGAGCACTACGAGCAACGCGATCGCGTGCAGCGCGATCAACGCGCGGCGCGCGGCTTCGCGTGTCACCCAATAGAGGGGCCGGCGCTCCCGCGTCGCCTGCGGCAGCGACTCGTCGTTTTCGTCCAGCTCGGTCATCGAGCGGACTCCATCCAGCGGACGATCGGCGGCGAGGCGAAGAACAGCAGCAGGGCCGCTACCGCGGTCACGGTCAGCGCCGCGAGCGAAGCCCGCGGAGCTTCGGCACCGAGCCGCGCCGGCGAGCTTCCTCCTGGCGCGCCCGCGCTCCCGCCAACCGCGGCCGCCCGAGGCTCGAGCGGCGCATGGAAGGCCCGTACTGCGGGCGGCAGCAGATAGCCCATCGCGAGCAGCGACCCCACGAGCACTACCGCTAGCAGCAACGGTTCGCCCGCCTCGAGAGTGCCGCGCGCGAGATACCATTTGCTCCAAAAGCCGCCCGTCAGGGGCATGCCGACCACGCAAAGGCTCGCGACGATCCAAGCGGTCATCGTGATCGGCATCTGACGGCCAACGCCGCGCAGCTCGGAGACCGTCGTCTTGTGCAGAGAGACGAGGATCATGCCGGCGCAGAAGAACAGCGTGATCTTCGCAAAGGCGTGAGCCGCGATATGCAGGCCGCCTCCGACCAATGCGACCGAGCTCGCGAGCGTCGCGGCGAGCACGATGTACGCGAGCTGGCTGACCGTCGAGTACGCGAGCCTGCGTTTTAGATTGTCCTCGCGAATCGCGAGCACGGCCGCGGTTAGCAGCGTGGCGGCCGCAACGTACTGCATGGGGCGCGCGGCGCCGACCGCGCTCAGCAGGTCGAGCCCGAACGTGTACAGCGTCACCTTCAAGATCACGAACACTCCGAGCTTGACGACGGCGACGGCGTGCAACAGCGCGGATACCGGTGTCGGCGCGACCATTGCAGCCGGCAGCCAGCGGTGAAACGGCATCAGGGCGGCTTTGCCGGTGCCGAGCACGAACAGCGCGTACAGGATGGTCAGCACGATCGGCGACGCGCCGGGTACGAGCGCGTCGTCGGCCACGAAGATCCCGCGCGAGGTGAACTCGAGTGTCCCCGTCAGCGCATACGTCCACGCGAGGGCGAGCAGCAGGAACGTCAATGACGTCCCGAGCAGCACCATCAGATACGTGCGCCCGCCGGCACGATCCCTGTCGGTGCCGCCGTGCGTGACGAGCGGATAGGTTGCGAGCGTGAGCGCCTCGTAGAAGAGGTAGAGCGTCAACAAGTTCGCGGCGAACGCAGCGCCGACCGTTGCCGCGATGGCGACCGCGAAGAATGCGTAGAAACGCGTTTGGTGGCCTTCGCCGTGTGCGCGCATGTAGCCGACTGAATAGATGACGGTAACGAGCCACAGGAACGCGGCGATCAGCGCGAAGCCCAGTCCGAGAGGCTCGATGCCGAAACGTAGGCCGATACCGGGCAGCATCTCGAAAGCGGTGAAGCCAGGGCGCTCGCCGGCGCTGACGCTGGGCACGAGCGCAACGACGACGGCGAGCAGCAGCGCCGCCGCAACGATCGATACCGCTTCGCGAACGTTGGGTACGCGGCGCGCGAGCAATATGCCGATCGCCCCGGCGGCCGGTGTGACCAAGGCCGCAACGGTGAGCCAGTAGGTTTCCATCGTCTCAGCCGTCGCTACAGGGGAACTGCGCGACGAGCGCACGATGCACGAGTTCCTCCGGGGGCTCGCCCTCGGCGCTCGCGGCGCGGGACAGGTACGTCGCAACCGCTTCTATGACCGCTGCCGGCGGCGTGCCTTCCACACAAAACGCGCGGCGCGATGCGCGCTCCGCCCGCAGGCTGCGCAGCCGGCCGCCGGCACGGTTGCGCGCGGCGCGCTCGGCGAAGCCTTTGGCGTCATCCCGCGCCTCGACCGACGTGTTGCTTGCGCCGGCCGCGGCGACATAGCCCTGGACGAATGCGATGCATCCGGCGGCCTCGGGGCTGGCCGGGTCGCTGAGAAAGGCGCCGCAGTGTCGCTCGAGATCGTCGCTGCCGAGCCAGTTCGCCCGTGCCGGCGAGGCGGCGAGGGCGAGACATCCGGCGAGAGCAGCGATGAGCGCAACGACCGAAGCCGGCCACTCAGTGCACCGGCATGCAGCAACGTCGAGGGCGTTGAAATGGATCTCGGCTGCGGATTGCGCGTGCGGCAATCCGCGATGGGACTCGGGTGGGCCCACGGCAGTCTACTCCGTGGTTGGCGGCCCGACCAACGCGTTCCCTGTCCGAGCTGCGGCTGCAGCTCTAACACCCAGTTACATTAAACAGAACCATCGAGCACCGATCAAGCCTCATCGATGCTTTTGGTTTGCGCGGAAGATCTCCAGCGCCACGACGTGGCCCCGCGCAATCCGGCGAACCTCGCGCGCCGTTCGTCCTGCCATTCAGGAGCGCGCGTGCGCAAAGCCGGCGCGCGTGCGCAAAGCGCGACGCGAGCCGGCGTCGGGCGCGTCACTCGCCCGCGAGGAATTGCACGAAACCGTTCAACAGATATATGGCCAGCAGCGTCGCGCCGACCCAGCTGGAGCGCCGGAGTAGCCGCGCTTGGGGCCGATAGCTGAAGCCGACGACGGCCGCTGCGCTCATGATAGCGGCGGAGATTGCCGTGACGGCGTGCGAGGGAGAGACGGCGGCCAAGATCGGACCTGGCGCGTACACCAAATCGTCGATAGCGACGATCGCGACGTCGAAGAGATTGCTGCCGAGCAGGTTCGCGATGGCCAAGTCCACCGAGCCGAGCGTCATGGCGGCGATCGAGACGGCGACTTCGGGCACGGATGTCGCGAGCGCGACGAACACGGTGCCGACGAACGTGTTGCTCCAACCCATCTGAGCCGCGATCTCCGTCGCGACTCGCGGCAGCACGCCGCCGGCAGCGGCGACGAAGAGGGCGGAGATCGCGTAGCGGCGGACGGCGGCTCGCAGCGACCGGCCCTCGACGCCGGGAATGAGCGGCTCGTGCCGCCGCGTTGCGGCGAGCGTGCGCCGCTCGTAGTGAAATACGGCGTACATGGCCGCCATGTATGCACCGAGAATCAACGGCGAAGAGAGCCCCACATGACCAAGCCGCAGACCGGGAAGCTCGTGCGACACGAGCACGCTGAACGCGACAAGCCCCGTGAGGATTACGCCGAACGCGGCCGACACCACGTGGCCCGTGCCGGCGCGCGTGTAGAGTGACTCGCGCCCGACCAGCTCGAGCACCACGAGCATCACGAGGTTGAAGACGCAGCTCCCGAGCGCGTCGCCGATCGCGACGTTCGGAGCGTCGAACACGGCGATGGCGCTGACGCCCGTGACGAGCTCGGGAAGGGACGTCGCGATCGACAGCAACAGCAGGCCGATCCAGGCGCGACTCCACCCCGAGATCTCCGCGATGTCGTCGGCCGCGCTGCACATCCGATAGCCCGCGACGCCGATTACGCCGACGATCACCAAGAAGGCCGCCCAGGCGAGCCAGATGGTCATTCAGCGGCGACTCGCTGCGCGAGCGGTGCGAACGCCGGAATGCAGCGCGCTCATTCAGGGAGGCTCCTCGATCGTGCGCCGCACACGCGCGGCGTCATGGATGTGTTATCCGGCGGAATGGGACGAGATACGTAGCTCTACCGCTCGATTGCATCGGAGCCCACAGTGTCAACCGTCGAGACGTGCCCCGCACGCCCGGCAAAACCGCGCATCGGCAGTGTGCTCGCTGGTGCCGCACTCCGAGCAAGCGCGGCGGCCGGTCGGCCGCAAGCGCTGGCTCGTCATCTCCGCCGTGACGATGCCTGTCGGAACCGCGAGCACTCCCCAGCCCATCAGCATCATCATGCTTGCAACCAGCCGGCCGAAGTCGGTTTGTGGCGTGATGTCGCCGAAACCGACGGTCGTCATCGTCGTGATCGCCCAGTACACGGCCAGCGGGATGCTGGTGAACCCATTTTCGGGTCCCTCGACCACATACATGACGGTGCCGAGCGTCACGACGATCATCAACACCGCGGACAAGAACACCGCAATCTTCCGGCGGCTATTGCGCAGCGCAGCGGCCAGCAATTGAAACTCCTCGAGATACTGAGTGAGCTTCAAAATTCTGAACACTCGCAGCATGCGCAGAACGCGCACGTCGATCAGAGCGTGCAGCTCGGGCAAGAAGATTGCGAGATACGTCGGCAGTACGGACACGAGGTCGATTACACCGTAGAAACTGCGCGCGTAACGCCGCTGGCGCTCGACGCATATCAAGCGCGCCACGTACTCGACGGTGAAGAGACCTGTGAAAAGCCACTCCAAGCGTGTAAGCAGCACGTGATACCGGCTCGAGATCGAGGCGACGCTGTCGAGCATCACGACCGTGACGCTTGCGAGGATCGCGATGAGCAAGACTTGGTCGAACAACAAGCCGGCACGCGTGTCGGATTCGAAGATGACGACGTAGAGCTTGCGCCGCCAGCCGGACGCAGGGCGGCCGAACGCCGCGGCGTCGAGCTCGGCGGCGGTGTCGCCGGCGTGCTTTGCAGGTTCATTCGTCATGGCGGATGGCGTCCTCGAAAGCTCGATTTCGAACCCGGAGATCGATGGAAGTACGGCGACTCCGCCCACGTCACTCTGGGAATTCCGGTCCGTGAGTCAGCGGGAGATTCTATGGCGACTTGCTGCCCAAACGCATTTTCGGGCCGCCGGAGATGGAGGCCGCGGCATGATAGGCGAAGCATGGGTCATGCCGGACCGCAGCGGGTTCATCGCCTCGTGGACGGCACGTTGCAGAATCAGAGCTGGGTTGCACCGTCCGTTCAACGCGACCGCGGGAGTCTCGCCATATTCGACTGCGGCGCTGTACGACGCGGAGCTCGCGCCCTGACACCGTTGATGCCGTGCTGCATCGCTCTAGCCGCTTGGGACCCGTGCTTCGGGCGAGCCGGTTGAAGCATCCATCGGGCCACTCCTTTGGCTTTCGCGAGTCCCCGGCATTCTTCGCGCCAGCGCGGAGCTCCTGGCATGAAGCTTGCCAGACGAACGTTAACGTTAACTTCGTGTAGTCTTCGGAGGCCCACCAAGGGGACGTGAGACGGCTCGCCCAACGGCGCTCATCGGCCCCGCCGGGATTTGCGCTATGAAGAGACGATTGCCATACGAACCCGAGCATCTCGTCAGAGAGCTCACGTCGTGGATCGATTGGCGCTACGCCGAATCGCGGCGACTGCTACTGCTAACGTCGGCACCATCCTCGCTTCCGCCAGCCTTGGAGCGGTGGATGCCGACGGCTGTGTGGCGCCTCGCTTGGCAGGGAGATGGGACGGCGGTGCTTTATGGTTTGGCGCCGGGCGACGGTCCGACCAAGTTCTTCATCATTCGACACGATGCGAAGGGTTCCACGAGGGAGGGCGTGTTCGAGCATCCGCCGGATCGCACATGGAAGCTCAGTGAGGGCGACGACCTGGAGCCGGGTCCGGTCAGCGCGCGGCCGCCAAGAAGTGGTCGACCTTCTCGCCGCTCTCGAACGGAGGGCAAAACGCCGGCGCGGAGCTCCCCACGATCGACTCGCGCTACGAGACAGCGCTCGACGCGCATCAAGACATCATGAAGCGGAACGCCGAGCATGCGCTCGCTCGGCTTCGTCGAAGGTCTGGCGGCGAAGCGAGGGGCGAAGGATCGTGACGGCGTCTACGCCGGCGCCGCTTTTTCGAGTAACGCCTTCAAGCATGCGAGGTCCCTGCGGTTGGCTCGGCGCATCGCCGGAATCATGAAGATCGTCATGACGCGCGAGAATCCCTCTGGCTTGCCCCGATTCCGGAGCCGCATCCGCGTGGAGCTCGGTCCCATCTGCTCCCACGTGTAGCTCGTTTCCATGGGAAATGGCCCGTCGGCGCTCCGCATCACGAGCTTTCTGCGCGGCTCGTATTCGACGACTTCGTAGGTGTAGGCGAGTCGCCGGCCGAGGAAACGCGCGACGAACGCGACCTTCGATCCATGGCGCAGTGGCGGATCGGTCCTCCACTCCACGGACTCGATATTGACGTACCAGCTCGGAGCGTTGTCGGGATTCGCGGAATAGTCCGCGACGTCGGCGACCGGCCGATCGATCAGAAGCTCCGTTTGGACATCGATCGACGAGCCGATCAAAGCCTTTCTCCGGTGCCTTCGACGGCCTTCATGAAGGGCCGCTGCTGGCCAGGCCACGAGCCGCATCGACCGGCATTACACGGCGGCGCTCTGCGTCGCCGGATGGCGCGCGCGGGCGGTCCAGGCGCGCGAAATCCAGTGGTCGAGCGAGAAAACGCCGGGGCCCCGGGTCAGCACGAGCACGAGCGCGGACGCCCAGAGCAAGTGGTCGCTCCAGGCGTTCGGATACACGAAGGTCTGGATCACCGCGATCATGCCGAGCAGCGGCAGGGTAGCCAGTCGAGTCGCGAGCCCGACGAAAAGTAACGGCGGCACGCCGATTTCGACCGCCGTGGCGAGTTGCGCGGCGAGCACGGGATCGAGCAGCGGCACTCGATACTCGTCGCGAAAGAGCTGAATCGCGAATTGCCAAGAATCGAGCTTGAGCAGTCCCGAACGGAAGAATACGGCGCCGACGCCGATGCGCATCGCAAGCAGCAGGATCGAGAGCGGAAAGCGCTCGAGCTTGGCCCAAAGGCGATCTAGTCCGATCATTGCAGCGACTCCTGTGTTCCGGTCGCGCAGGCCGTGACCAGCGCTGCGTCGACCAGTGCTCGCAGCGCGCCGCCCGGATCGAACGCCTGGTCGAGGACCAGCGCAGCGTCGGCTGCTTCGCCGACCGTTCGACCGGCCGCGAGGGTGGTCCGAAAAGCGAACGTCGCCGCGTCGAGTCGCACGAGCCTGAACGTACCGCGGGCTCCTCGCACTTCGATCCGCGTATCGGCATCCACGAGGACGAATCGCTCGGGGGCAACGCCGCTCAAGTAGGTTTGCATGAGCTCGTCGATGCACCAGCCCGCGCGCACGTAATGCACGCCCGGCTGCATGGCAAGCCGCGAGTCGATGAGGCGTTCGGCGCCGCAAACAGCGAGCTCGGTCCACGGAAGCGGCGGCGTGTCGATGGCGATCGACGCCTGCGCGACGGCCCACTCGAGCTCCGCAAACGAGCGGACGTAGGGGAATCGGGCCGCCCGCGGATGGCCGGCGAGAAGCTGCGGAAAGTCCCGGCCGTACTCGGCAATGCACGGCTGAAGGGGAGGATGCAGGCGCGCATACGCCCGAGCGGCTTCGCGTATGGCTTCGGCACCGATCAGCCAGGCCGACGCGGGAAATTTGTCGCAGAGGGCGGCGGCGAGGCTCGTCGCATAGTGCCGCAAGTGAATCGCGAGCCTTTGGCCGGGATCGCGACCGCCGCGCAGCAGACCGCCGACGGCCGCGCAGTCGCCGGATGTCATCGCGTGCGCGAAACTTCGTTGCAGATCAACCAGCGCGGGCACGTGCGCCTCCCTCGAACGTAGCGTGCGCCACGCGGTCGGCGTGTTCGGCCTCGCACAGAAGCTCCGCGAGCGCCGGCAGCGCGTTATCCCATTCGATCAACGTCGGCTGCGGTCCGAAACGTCGCAGCGCGTGGGCGTAAAGCTCCCACACCGGCTCGGCGATCGCGGCTGCATGAGTGTCGATGAGCACGGGCGCACCGGCATCATCGGCTTCGCGCGTGAAGCCGCCGAGATGCAGCTCCGCCACGGCATCGGCAGGCAGACCGTCGATGTACTCGTAGGCGTCATAGCCGAGATTCGCCGCGCTCAGATAGGCGTTGCTCACGTCGCACAGCAACTTGCAACCGGTGCGGCTCGCGAGCTCGGCGAGAAAATCCGTTTCCGCCCGCGTCGACGTCGAGAACGCCACGTAGCTCGCGGGGTTTTCCACGACGTAGCAGCGGCGAAGCACGTCCTGAACCTCGTGGACATTGGCGGCGACCACGCGCAGCGCGTCGTCGTCGTACGGGATCGGCAGCAAGTCGTTGAGATAGATGCCGTCGTATGCAGACCAAGCGAGGTGACCCGACACGAGAAATGGATCGAGCTCGCCCACGAGCGTGCGAAGGCGAGCGAGATGAGCTCGATCGAGGCCGGTCGCCGTACCCACCGAGACACCGACCGTGTGCAGCGCGACGGGATGGTGGTGTCTCACGCGAAGCAGCAGCTCGCGCGCGTGAGGGTTTGCAAGGAAGTTCTCGGGGTGCGCCTCGAGCCACGCAGCGCTCGAGGCGCCGGCCGCCACCTCGGCGAGGTGCGGCAAACGCAGGCCGACACCGGCCGGCAGAGCGTTGACCGCGTTCTCGCGCGACATGGCAGCCGGCCCGCTCGGTTCAGGCCTTCGGCGTCAAGCTACCGCTCACGATGCGCTCGCAGTAGCCCGCGGGCACGTAGATCCAGGCTCGCGGATCGGCGTCGACGCGCGACGTGCCGGCGCACGAGTTGTTTCCCGTAGAGGCGCAATCGTTCTTCCCGGCTTTCGCGATGCCGTAGCACTTCTCCGCTTGGAAGCTGGGTGCGGGAGCTGGACCTTGCGCCGAAAGCAGCGAGGGCCCGGCGATGGCGGCCGCGATGGCAGAGGCGATGACGAAACGCTTGTTCATGAGAGCTCTCCTTTTTGCATGACGTTGGATTCGTGGCGCCGGGGCGCGCACGCTGACCGGTTCACTCGACCAGTGAATGCAAGTTCGGTGCCCGGTCAAAAAAGGTTACGCGAGGGGTACACTCGAACGACGCATGACGACATCCGAATCGCCACTCGACACGCTCGGCGACTTGATGCGGGCCGCTCAGCAAGGCGACGGCGCGGCCTACGCGCGATTGCTGCGGACGATCACGCCTCGCATTCGGCAGGTCGTGCGCCGGCAGCGCGGCTTTGCAGGCATGGCCGACGTTGAAGATCTCGTGCAGGACGTATTGCTGTCCGTCCACGCCGTGCGCTCGACGTACGATCCGTCTCGACCCTTCGAGCCCTGGCTGACCGCGATCCTGCGGAATCGACTCGTCGACGGCGCGCGCCGCTACGGGCGAACCGCGCGGCGAGAGGTCAAGGTGGACGACGTCGACGTAACCTTTTCCGACCTCGAAGCGAATGAGGAGAGCGCGGACCTCGGTGATGCCGCCGCGCTGCGCGAGGCGGTAGAGGCGCTGCCCGAGCAACAGCGGCGGGCCATCGAGCTCTTGAAGCTCAAGGAATTGTCACTCAAGGAGGCGGCACAGGTGTCCGGTACGAGCATCGGTGCGCTCAAGGTCGCGACGCATCGGGCGATGGCGACTCTGCGAATGACGCTTGCAAAGCGACGCGAATGAACCGCGAATGAACACAGACGACTTGGTGCAGAAGCTTGCCCGTGAGCTCGAGCCCGTGGCGCCGCTGCGGCGCCCCGCGGCGCGAGCCGGCGCGTGGTTCGCAGGGGCGGCGCTGTTCATTGCGGCGCTCGCGATCGGCATGGGGTTCGTCAACGGCTACCCGGACGGCGTTGATGTCACGTTCTGGGCGGTGCAGGTGGCGGCCATCGTGACGAGCCTGCTCGCGAGCGCGGCCGCGTTCGCGTCGGTAATTCCAGGCCTGTCGAGCCGCTCGCGTTCCCTGGCGATCGCCGCGGCGGCCTCGTGGCTCGTCATGCTCGCGGCCGCCTCGACAGCCGACGCCGACTGGTCCGCGGTCTCCTCCGCGACGCACGAGTGGTGGTGCGTGGGCTTCATCGTGGCGGGGGGCGCGCCGCTGCTCGTCGCGCTCGCGCGGATGCTCCGTCGGGGTGCGCCGCTCAACCCGGCCACGACCGCGGCTTTCGCAGCGTTGTCGGCTGCGGCGCTCGCCAACGTCGGCGCCTGCATCTCGTTGCCGCACGCGAACAACGCGGTCACGCTCGCTTGGCATGGCGGCGTGATCGCTGCCGCCACGATGGGCGCCGCCGCGTGCGGGCGGCTTGTGTTTTTCTGGCGTCTGGCGCTGAAGCCTACGAAGGGGTGAGGATACCGTCATGAATCGATCGATATTCGTCGCTTTGTGCTCGATCATTGTGGCCGTTGCCGGCTGCGAGAGCGCGGCCGAGCCGGGCCCCGCCGTGGGAGTGAAGTTCCCGCACGAGCTGAGTGCACCGGATCAAACCGGACAGCGGCGCACGCTCGACTCCGTCATGGGCGAGAAGGGCTTAGCGATCTTCTTCGTTCGCTCAGCCGACTGGTGCCCGTTCTGCCAAGGCCAGCTCGTGGACGCGAACCGCCATCTCGCGCAGTTTCGCGCGCTCGGCATCAACGTGGTCTCGGTCAGCGTCGATGACGTGCCGGAGATCGCGAAGTTCGCCGCGGCGCAGAAGATCGAGTATCCGATGCTCGCGGACCCGACGGGCGACATCAACCTGAGCCTCGGCATCCGCGACGAGCAGTATCCCGTCGGCAGCGCACAATTCGGCGTGCCGCGACCGACGCTCTACGTCGTCGATCGCTCGGGCATGATTCGGCTGCGTTACATGGAGCCGACCTATCGTACGCGTCCGGATCTCGATGCCGTCTTGCGCGATGCGGCTTCCCTCGACCTGTAGCACCGGCGCACATGGCCCGGTGCGACGATCTGCGCCTCGTCGAGCCGTCGGCGGTCGGGAGCGATCTGCGGCGAGCGCTTGTCCGAGCGCCGTCGTGCGCAGCGTCGCACTTCTACTCCCAGAAGCTTGTAAGTACTCGAGGCGTGCCTAAAATCCGGCTTGACGGCGGCCGGCCCTAGTCCTCACGGAACATGGAGCTATCAGGCGAGCTCGCTCGAACGTTGCTCGATTTGTCGCCGGACGCAACAGTGGTCGTCGACGCTACGGGCACGATCGTCTTCGCCAATGCCCAGATCGCGCAGACGTTCGGCTACGATCGCGCCGAGCTCATCGGCCGGCCCGTCGAGGTGCTGCTACCCGAGCGGTTTCGCGAAGGACACCCCGAGCATCGCGCGCGCTTCGGCGCGCGGCCGCATCCGCGGCCGATGGGCGCGGCGTTGACTCTGCACGGGCTTCACAAGAACGGCACCGAGTTCCCGGTCGAGATCAGCCTGAGCCCCGTGTCGATGCCGACGGGCTTGCTCGTGGTCGCCGCCGTGCGCGATGCGACCCTGCGTCTCGAGAAGGAAGAGCGGCTCATTGCGGAGAATCGCGCGAAGATCCGCTTTCTCTCCGGCGCGAGCCATGACCTTCGCCAGCCGTTGCAGACGTTGCATCTACTGAACCGCGCCGCGGCGCGTCACGCGGGCAGCCATCCGCAGCTCCGCGGACTGCTCGACCGCCAGCAGCGTGCGCTCGACTCGATGTCCGCGCTGCTCGCCTCCGTTCTCGACATCAGCAAGCTCGACAGCGGCGCGGTGGTTCCAAATCCCGTGACGTGCGCCATCGACGACGTGCTCGAGCGCCTGCGCACGGACTTCGAGCCGCAGGCCGCCGATAAGAGGGTCGAGCTCGCGATCGAGCCGTGCACCGAAGCCGTCGATACGGACCCTGAGCTCTTGCGGCGTCTGCTCGGCAACTTGTTGTCGAATGCGATTCGCTACACCGACAGTGGCAGCGTCCGTGTAACGTGCAAACCGCTCGATGCGAAGCTGACCATCGAGGTCCGCGATACGGGCATCGGCATTCCGGCCGACAAGACAGAGCGCATTTTCGAGGAGTTTTACCAGGTCGACCGCGGCGCGGAGCGTCCAGAAGGTCTCGGACTGGGACTCTCGATCGTCCGCAGGCTGGCGGGGCTGCTGAATGCGACGGTCGAGGTGGAGTCGCAAGAACGCGTGGGGACCACGTTCCGCGTTACGGTGCCGCGCGCGTCCACGCCCTTGACGCTTCCGGCGAGGCAGCAAAACGCTACCGTTGCCACCGGCGGCCGCGTCTTGATCGTCGACGACGAGCGTGAAGTGGCCGAGGCCCTCGCGCTGCTGCTCGAGCTCGAGGGCTTCGAAACCATGCTTGCAAGCTCGGAAGCCGACGCGCTGCGGGAGGTGACGACGGCTGCTCCGGACGTCATCGTGAGCGATTATCAGCTCCGCGCGGGACAGACCGGCCTCGGAGTCGTCAATGCGGTACGCAAGCGTCTGTCGTCGTTCGTGCCGGTGGTGTTTCTGACCGGCGATACCGCACGCTCCGAGCTCACGGACTCGCCGATCGCCGTATCGACGGTGCTGAGCAAGCCCGTGCAAGCGGAAGAGCTGCTCGCCGCCGTGCGCCGGCACATGGCTCGCCACCCCTGCTGACGGGCGCCGCGGCGCGCGCCGCGGAGACCTACGTCCCGTCGCCGCGGCGTTCATCGGGCGCCGGCATCCGGGTCTGCGCGAAGCTGCTCCGCCGGGCGAATGCGTTTCGTATTGCGCATGGCCGAGGGCATAGACGGAGCGAGTCATGTTGCTGGAGCTCTGCCTGCGCGGCCTTACGATCGCGAGCTCCTTCCCGAGCATCTGGTTGGCCTCGCGCAGCTGCTGGGTCCGCAGCCCGACCGTTTGCTCGAGCTCGGCCTTGTGCCGCGTGAGCTCGATCGTGCGTTGCCGGTCGATCACCGCTTGCTGCTCGGCGGCCGTACGTTGTTGCCGGGCGCGAGCCAAGACCACCGTGAGCAACAAGAACGCGACGCTCGCTGCCGAGAGAACGCCGCCAGTCGGCGAGGGCGTCGGCGCGCGGCATCGACGCCTGCACGGTGAAATTCTCGCGCACCTCGGAGACGACGGGGTCCCGCCGTGTGCGGCCAAGCTCGCGGAGGTGGCTGCGAACGGCGGCACGATCGACGCGTCTCGCTTCGAGGTGCCGGGCGTCGTCGTGCTCGGGTTGTTCAGGGATCCGGCAGGTAATCCGATGGCGCTCGTCGAAATGCAGGACGGCAAGCCCAAGATTCCCTAGCAAGCGCGCCGTGCCGGACCATCCGACCGTGCGGCGCTGGGGCGAATGCCCTCGAGCATTTGGACTCCTGGCATGCCTTGGGCGCAGTCTAGACGGGCATCACCGGCCTTTGCCGGCTGTTCCGGAGGGTAGATCGAGCTCGATCTTCCGCTTCGACAAGTACGTAGAGGCCAAGCTTCCGATCGGACGTACCGTGCATGCCTATGAGCGCTGTTTCCATTGCTGAACGGCTTCGTGACAGCGAGTTCTTTCGGGGTCTGCCCGGCGAGGCGCGGAGTTTTCTCGCAGCGCACGCGCAGATTCGGCGGCTGAATGAAAACGAGGTGCTATTTCATTTCGGGGAGCCGGCCAGGCGTTTCTACCTGGTGACCGACGGCCACATTTCCGTCGAAGTCGCGGCGATCGAAGGTCCCACGCTACAACTGCAGGATCTCGGGCCCGGCATGGTGCTCGGCTGGTCCTGGCTCATACCGCCGCATCGCTGGATCTTTCAGGCGCGGGCCAGCACGCCCGTCGAGCTCGTCGAGTTCGACGGCGACGTCGTCCGCGCCGAGTGTGAGACGAACCCAGCGCTCGGCTACACGCTGCTCAAGCGGTTCTCGACGCTCATGTCCGAGCGGCTCAACCAGGCGCGCCAGCGAATGATCGATGAGTGGCGACCCGAAGGGTTCGCGTAGCAAACTCCCCGCTCGCCGCGTCGCGCCGTCGCCAGTGCACCGGCTTGGAAATCGCCGCGTGAATGGAGCGGCGGCTGCGGTATCGACAGGGCGTGTCATGCCGTGCCACGAGCACGGTGTATGCCTTTCGCAGCCGGCACGATGATGGGTCCTACCACGGCTGATTGGGCTCGACTACGACGTGAGCGCGCAGACGTCGACTTCGTCACGAAGAGAAGATCGGGGCGAGATCGAGGACTAGGCCCGGCAATCCAGTGAGCGGCACGCTCGCCGGCCGCTCGAGCTCGATGTGCCGGTCGTACGCGCCATCGTTCGGGTCGCCGTAGACGAGCAGCGCAGTCCGCTGCACGTCGACGACCCAGACCTCGGGAACCCCGTGCCGGGCGTAGAGCGGCACTTTCTCGTCGCGATCGTAGCGCAGCGTCGTGTCGCTGACTTCGATGACGAGGAAGGAGTCGGCGCCCGTGGCGAACCGCGCGCGGTAGAAGTCCGGGCTCGGCCGCAATACCACGAGATCGGGTTGAGGCTCGGACCACTCACCCAAGCGGACCGATCCCTGCACGCGGACGATCGCGTCCTCCCCGACCGCCCGAACCAGCATTCGATTCAGCTGGTCGACGATGCTTTGGTGATCCTTCCCGATCGGCGCCATGTCGATGATCTCGCCCTCGATCAGCTCGACGCGCGCATCCGGGGCCAATACTCCGACTTCGGCCATGCGGTGGTAGTCGTGCACCGTGACGCGATGCCGTCGCGGCCAGGTTTCCATCTGTAGACCCATCGCTGCTCCGGGGCGAACAGTGTAAGTGCGCCGCGAGCGTCGATTGTAAGCGTGCGGCAATCGGAGGCGGAGTCACGCACGGAAACCGCCGGAATCGACGCGTTTTGCGACAACGGGCGGCCCACGGGCGAGGGGCATGAGGCGGTGTCTTGCCCGCGCGCCGGCATTGTAGTAGATTCTACTACACCAGTAGGAAATAGCCGTGCCCCCGCCCAAACTCAGCAAATTGGAGCTTAAGATCATGGAGGCCCTCTGGAGCAAGGGGCCGTCATCGGTCCGCGAGATCCAGGAGAGCTTCCCGGCCAAGCGCCGGCCCGCCTACACGACGGTGCAGACGATCGTGTACCGCCTCGAAGCGAAGAACGCGCTGAAGCGCACGAAGAAGATCGGCAACGCGCACATCTTCGAGGCCGTGGTCTCGCGGAGCGCCGCGCGCGGCAGGGTCATCGACGAGCTGCTCGGGCTCTTCGGCGGCCGCGCGCAGCCGCTGATGGCGCATCTCGTCGAATCGGGCCGGCTCACGCTCGAGGACATCGAGGAAGCGCGCACGGCGTTGCGCCGGCTCGCCGAGAAGGACTAGCGGCCATGCTCGCAGCGGTCGTCAATCACCTTTGGCAATCGACGTTGCTCGTCGCTGCCGTCGCCGTCGTCGTAGCGATGATGCGCGCGGAGCGCGCCGGCGTGCGCTACTGGCTCTGGTGGGCCGCGTCGGTCAAGTTCCTCGTGCCGTTTTCGCTGCTGACTGCGCTCGGCGGCTCCCTCGGCGGCACGGCGGTGCCGGCCTTCCACCTTGCTGACTTGCCGGCCACGCTCGGGGCGTTAGCGAAGCCGATGCCAAGCGACGCGGGTGGCACGCCGCTCGCGGCCGCGTTGCTCGTCGCCTGGGCGCTCGGCTGCGGCGCCGTAGTTGGAGCGTGGATCGCGCGCGCGCTCGCGACCCGCACGCTGCTGCGCTCGTCGGAGCCGTACGCCGCGCCGCTGACGCCCGCCGCGGGCGGTCCGGAGGTGCGCCTGTCACGAGCGCTGACCGAGCCCGCGCTCGTCGGCATCGTCCGGCCCGTTCTGCTGCTGCCGGAAGGCATCGCGGAGCAGTTGCCGCCGGCGCAGCTCGCGGCCGTGCTCGAGCACGAGCTCGCGCACTGGCGCCGCCGCGATAACTCGACGGCCGCCGTCCACATGCTCGTCGAGGCCGTGTTCTGGTTTCATCCGCTCGTGTGGTGGCTCGGCGCGCGGCTCGTCGAAGAGCGCGAGCGCGCGTGCGACGAAGCCGTCGTCGACGCGGGCCACGACGGGCGGAGCTACGCCGAAGCAATCCTCAACGTCTGCGAGCGCTACGCCGCCTCGACGCTGAAGTGCGCTGCGGGCATCAGCGGCGCCGATCTCAAGCGCCGTGTCGTCGAAATTGCACGGAGAAAGGTCATGAGCAAATTATCGGTTCGAAAGAAGGTCCTCATTGGAACGTTCGCGCTCGGTACGGTGCTCGTGCCTGTCGTCTTCGGCGCGGCGGCGCAAGGCGGCGGCCCCGTCCCCGTCGTTCGCATCGCGCCCGACTATCCTACCGAGGCGCTCGCCGATGAGCGGGAGGGCTTCGTGGAGCTCGAGTTCACGATCGCCGCGAACGGCACCACGAAGGACGTCGTAGTCGTCGATTCCTCGTCGCCGGAGTTCGAGGAGCCCGCGGTCGCCGCGCTGCTTCGCTGGCGGTATCTTCCGACGAATACCGAGTGCACGACGTTCGACCGGCCGCCCGCCGAAGGGTCGACCGGCCGTGGCGTGAGTTGCCGGGCGGACCCGAACGTGGAGCCGGTCGAGCGACGGGGCGTGCGGACGACGATCAGGTACGAGCTCGCGAACGCCGATCCGCAGGCGGAGGCCGAATAGCTAACCGCGTTCCGCGGCGATCCAGTCGTCGACGCGCCGCTCGAGGATCGCGAGCGGCAGCGCGCCGCCGCCGAGCACGACGTCGTGGAACTCGCGTATGTCGAACGCCGCGCCAAGCGCCGTGCGTGCTCGCTCGCGGAGCTCGAGGATCTTCAGCATGCCGACCTTGTACGCCGTGGCCTGACCCGGCATGACGATGTAGCGGCGCACTTCGGCGCGGACTTGTCCTTCGGACGTCGGCCCGTTCGCGAGGAAATACTCGACGGCCTGCTGCTCGGTCCAGCCCTTCGCGTGCAGGCCCGTGTCGACGACGAGCCGAATCGCGCGCCAGATCTCGTTGCCGAGCCGCCCGAAGTCGGAGTAGGGGTCTCGGTACGCTCCCATCTCCTTCGCGAGCCGCTCCGCGTAGAGACCCCAGCCTTCCGTGTACGCCGTGTAGCGCGCCTGCGTGCGGAATTGCGGCACGCCCTCGAGCTCCTGGGCGATCGAGATCTGCATGTGGTGGCCCGGGATTCCTTCGTGGTACGCGACGCTCTCGAGGTCGACCTTCGGCATCGAGCTCATGTCGATCAGGTGCACGTAGTACGTGCCCGGGCGGGAGCCGTCGGGCGTGCCGGGCACGTAGTGCTGCGCTTGGCCGGGCTGCTCACGAAACGCCTCGACGCGCCTGACGACGAGCTTCGCCTTCGGCAGCAACCCGAAAAACTCCGGTAGGCGAGCCTCGATCGCCGCGTAGTAGCTGCGCGAAGTCTCGAGATACGCCTCGCGGCCTTCGTCGGTGTTCGGGAACAGGAACTCGGGATTTCCGCGCACCGATGCGAAGAACTCTTGCAGCGTTCCATCGAAGCCGACTCGGCGCTTGATCTCCTCCATCTCCGCTTGGATGCGCGCGACCTCGGCGAGGCCGAGCTCGTGGATCTCGTCGGCCGTCATCGTCGTCGTCGTGCTCGCGGCGAGCCGCTCGACGTAGTACGCGGGGCCGTCGGGCAGTTTCCATACCCCCGTCGCGACGTCGTCGCTCATTGCGCGGTCGGCCTCGGCCCACGCGATGAGCTTTTCGTAGGCGGGCCCGACGCGCTGCGTGAGCGCCGTCTCCGCCGCAGCGCGCAGCTCGTCCGCGCGCGCGGTATCGATCTTGTCGCCGGCGACGAGCCCCGCAAGCTTCGCTTTCACGTCGGCAAGAAGCGGCGAATCGCCCGTGCCGCCGAACGGCGCGCCCGTGACGACGGCGCGGGACTGCTGGATCACGGCGTCGTACGCGAACCGCGGCGCGTGGACGCCCTCGCTCGCCGCGAGCTACGCGCGCTCGAGGCTCTGCTCGATGGCGCGGCCGAGCTCGCCGAGCCGCATGACGTACGCCGTCATGTCGGCTTCCTCGTCGACGCGGTGGAAGTTGATCAGCGCCTGCGGCAGGCCCGTGTGCGGTCCGCTCATTTGATGAAACAGATAGCCGCGCCGGCGAAACGGCCGCGCGGCTGCCGCGCGCTCGAGCCCGTAGCGCCAGAGGTCGTACGACGTCTGCGCCTCGGGACTCAGCAGATTTCGGTCGAATTCGCGCTCGAGCTCCTCGACGCTCGCGCGTAGCCACTCGAACTGGGCGTCCTGGCCGGCTTCCGAGAAATCGTCGATGCGATCGTAGTCGTCCTTGCGGCCGAGCTGGGTCTTCAGCAGCGGACCGAAGTCGAGCTGCTCCTCGTAGCGCGCATCGAGCCATTCGCCGAGACGCGCGCTCTCGCGTTCGATCTGCCCGGCCGCCGGCGCGGCCGGTGCGGACGAGGAGGCCGCCGAAGGTGCCGGGGCGTTTCGCTCGCAGCCTGCGGCGAGCAGGGCCGCGAGCAGCGTGGCGAGCAATAGCGGCTGCAGTCTGCGCATTCGAGTCTCCTCGCGGACACCGGGGCAGCGTCGGAAGCATACTTCACTCCCGGCAACGAATCCTCCTGGCCCACGGCATGCTCTTGCGCCGCACGCTCACGGTTTGGCTCGTCATCATCGGCGTGGAAACCGTGCACGGCGTTCTGCGCCAGCTATTGCTCACTCCGCTCGTCGGCGACCTGCGCGCGCGCCAGATCGGCGTCTTCATCGGCTCGGCGATCATTCTCGCCGTAGCCCTCGCGTTCTCCCGTTGGCTCGCCGCGCGATCGGTGCGCGCGCAGCTCGGAGTGGGGCTCGTTTGGACGGTGCTGACGATCGGATTCGAAGCGGGTTTGGGCACGCTGTACGGGCTTTCGCGCGAGCGCATGCTGTCCGACTACGACGTCACGGCCGGCGGATGGATGCCATTGGGCCTCGGCTTCATGCTGGTCTCGCCGTGGCTGGCGGCCAAGCTCCGCCGCTCGGGAGACCCGGATCGATAGACGTTGCCTGCGCGCGACGCGGCGCGGCACGAGAGCTCGGCAGCGCCCGCCGGCCGCCGTCACCGCGCCTGATGCGCCGCCGAAAAACAGAATGCCCCACGGGGGCCGTTGTCGGCCCCTGCTGCGGCCGCAATACTCGAGCCGCGCCGGTCGGCCCGGCGCAACGGCAGGGGTCACTAGCGAGGGCTACCGATGACACGTCATGCGCGATTGCTGTGCGCGTTGCTGCTCACTTCGATTACGGGGCTACCGGCGGCCGGCGCGCCGTCCGTCTACCCGACGGGCGTCACGATCTTCGATCCGGCGCGCACCTGGAACGGCTATACGGTGCTGTCGCCGCTCGCGACGCAGGCCGTCATCGTCATCGACATGAACGGCAACGTCGTGAAGCGCTGGGACGACTACAACAACTCGGCGGGCGGGCCAGCGCGAATCTTGCCGGGAGGCGGCGTGATCGCCGCGAGCGGCGCGCGGCCGCCGTACCAGGAATCGCTCGCGCTCGTGCAGCGCAGCTTCGACGGGACGGTGGTCTGGCGCTTCGACCGTAACGAAGAGATCGAGGTGCGCGACCGCGGCAGGGTTTGGTCGGCGCGGCAGCATCACGACTGGCAGCGCGAAGATTTTCCGGCCGGCTATTACTCCCCGGAATACGAGCCCGCTGCGACGGGCAGCAACACGCTGATCCTCACGCACACGAATCACGTCGTGCCGGCCGTCGCCGACGTCGTGCTCGAGGACGATCGTCTCATCGAGGTGGGGCCCGACGGGCGCATCCAATGGGAATGGACGGCCGGCCCGCACATCGACGAGCTCGGCTTCGCGCCCGACGCGCGCGCCGCGATCAAGGCGGCGGCGGGCTTCAGCGCCGCGCGCGGGTCCTTCGACTGGCTGCACGTCAACTCCGCCACCTACGTCGGTCCGAACCGCTGGTTCGACGAGGGCGACGCGCGCTTCGCGCCGAACAGCGTCTTGATCAGCAGCCGGCAGGCGAGCTTGCTCGCGATCGTCGCGCGCGACGGCAGCATCGCGTGGCGGCTCGGCCCCGACTTCAGCGCGTCCGAGGAGCTGCGCAAGATCCGCCAGATCATCGGTCAGCACCACGCGCACCTGATCCCGAAAGGGCTGCCCGGCGCCGGCCACTTGCTCGTGTTCGACAACGGCGGCTCGAGCGGGTACGGCTTCGCCGGGCCGATTGCGCCGGACGGCGTCGGCGCGTTCGCGCGCGCGACGTCGCGCGTGCTCGAGATCGACCCCGTGACGCTCGAGCTCGTCTGGTCGTACACCGCGCCGCGGTTCTTCAGCACGAACATCAGCAGCGCCCAGCGGCTGGCGAACGGCAACACGCTGATCACGGAAGGCGCCGGCGGGCGCGTGTTCGAGGTCACGAGCGACGGCACGATCGTCTGGGAGTACATGAACCCGCTGTTCGCGGGGCCGCGCTCGTCGAACGACGTCTATCGCGCGTATCGGTTGCCGTACGCGTGGATCCCGCAGCTCGAGCGTCCGGAGGAAAGAGCGGTTACCCCGCCCGCGCTCGGCGAATTCTCGCTGCCCGCCTCGCGCTGACCGGCGGCGCGCGACGGCGGGACGCCCGGGACCCGCGTGCCCGCTCGGTGGCCGCGCCGCGTCAGCGTGCCCGGCGGCTCGCGCGCTCCTGCGGTGCCGCCGCCCGCGCGTCGTCCCGCTCGAGGAAGCGCCGTTCGAGCTCTTCCGGCGCGAGCGGCTCCGACAACAGGAAGCCTTGCGCCTCGTGGCAACCGCGCGCGCGCAGCCACTCGAGCTGGCCATCGCGCTCGATCCCTTCGGCCGTGACAGTGAGGCTCAAGCTCTTCGCGAGCGACAAGATCGCATTGGCGATCGCCGCGTCGCTCGTCGAGCGATCGACGTCGCGGACGAACGCCTTGTCGATCTTGATGCGGTCCGGCGGAAAGCGCGTGAGGTAGGCGAGCGACGAGTAGCCGGTGCCGAAGTCGTCGAGCGCGAGACGGCAGCCGAGCTGCCGGATGCGCTCGAGCACGTTCTTGACGGTCGTGGAATCGTTGACCAGCAGCGACTCCGTGATCTCGACCTCGATCAGCGAGGTCGGCACGCCTGCGGCCGCGGCCTCGGCCTCGATGACGCGAGCGGGATCGCCGTGCAACAGCTCTTTGCCGGAGCAGTTGATGGCCACGGGTATGGAGTGGCCGCGGTCGAGCCACAGTCTCAGTTGCCGGCATACGGCGCGGACGACCCAGGCGCTCATGTCGACGATGAGCCCGCTGTCCTCGGCGATCCGCACGAAGCGCGTCGGCGGGATGTCGCCGTACTCGTTGTCGCACCAGCGCACGAGCGCCTCGACGCCGACGAGCCGATTGTTTGCGAGGCTGAACTTCGGCTGAAACATGATCGTAAGCAAGTCGTTCTCGACGGCGCGCCTGAGCTTCGCTTCGAGCTCCAACCAGTGCTCGAGGTGGTTGCTCATCGCGGGCGCATAGACGGCGATGGGCCCCGCGGCGCCGGACTTCGCCTGATACATCGCCGTATCGGCGTGCTTGAGCACGGTTGCGACGTCGTCGCCGTCGTCGGGAAACACGGCGATGCCGATGCTCGGCGCCGAATAGAACTCGAGCGAGTCGTGAACGATCGGGCTCGAGAACGCGTCGCTGCAGGCGGCCGCCATTTCGCCGGCGATCTCGCGCGCATCGGCATGGCGCACGGCGATGACGAACTCGTCGCCGCCGAAGCGCGCCACGACGGCGCTCGGGTGCCGCGGCGTGAACTTCCCCAACGTGCTCGTGAGCCGGCCCGCGACCGTTCGCAACACCTCGTCGCCGACCGAATGGCCGAACGTGTCGTTCACTCGCTTGAAGTTGTTCAGGTCGAGATAAATGACGGCCACGGCTTGATCCGAGCGCTTCGCGGCCGCGATCAGCCGCCCGAGCAAGTCGAGACAGCGGCGGCGGTTCGGCAGACCCGTGAGCGTGTCGTAGTACGCGAGCCGCTCGATGTGCTCGGCCGCCGCAGCATTCCGCAGGATGTACTCGAGCCGGTGCGGGAGCAGTGCCCAGTTCACGGGCTTCGAGATGAAGTCCGTCGCGCCGGCTTCGAACGCGCGGCGGATGGCCTCGGAGTCTTGGTGCCCCGTCACGATGACGATCGGCACGCTGCTGAAGCGCGGCTCGGCGCGCAGCCGCCGGCACACTTCGTTGCCGTCGAGCACGGGCATGTCGACGTCGAGCAGCACGATCGCGACGTCGTTCGTCAGCGCCGCCTCGAGGGCGGCGCCGCCGTCGGCGAACGACAGGCACTCGATGCCGGCCGCCGAGACGGACTCGGCGAGCAGCATTCGGCCGAGATCCTCGTCGTCGGCGATGATCGCGACGCGGTTCTTCGGGCTCTCGCGGCTCATGCGCTCGCCCTGAGGCCCAAGCTCCGCAACGTCTGCAGCAACGACACGTGTGCCGCGCATAGCACGTCGCAGCCTTCGCGGGCCGGCGAAGCTCGACCTTCGCGGCACCGTCGCTCCACCTCTCGCACCCTTTCGGCGTAGCTCAGCGCGCCGACGTTCGCCGCAGCCGAGGCGAGCTTGTGGCACGCCGCGGCAGCGGCGCCGCAGTCGTTCTTGTCGAGTGCGGCGCGCAGCTCGCCCAAGCACTGCGTCGAGCTCGCGCGAAACAGCTCGACGAGCTTCGAATAGAGATCGGCGTGCTTCGCCGTGCCGAGCTGGCGCAACGCTGCGACGGCGCTGCCGTCCACGCTCGCGAGCGACGCGAGCTCGGCCGCGACCGGCGCCGGCATGCCGTCTTCGGCGGCCGGCGAGCCGGCATTCGGCTCCGGCGCGTGCGCTACCCAGCGGTCGAGCAGCCGCCGGCAGTCCTCGAGCGCGTAAGGCTTCGTCAAGATGTCGTCCATGTCCGCCGCAACGCACCTCTCGCGATAGCGCGCGGCATCGTGCGCCGTCAGAGCCACGATCGGGACGCGCGCTTTGGGGGCGCCGGCGCGGCCTTGCTGCTGGCGAATCAGCGCGGTCGTCGCGAAGCCGTCCATCCCGGGCATGCTCAAGTCCATGAGAATCAGATCGAAACGCTCGGCGGCCGCCGACGCGACGGCCTCGGCGCCGCTCGTGACCCACGTCGACGTGCAGCCGAGCGCTGCGAGATAACCCTGGGCGACGGCCGCATTCACGGGCTCGTCCTCGACGAGCAGCACGTGGGCTTTCAACGCCGCGCTCGCCGCGGGCAGCGGCGCCGGCGCGCCGGAAGCCGTGGGCGCGCCGGCGCCGAGCGCCGAGGCGAACGCCTCGTACAGCGCCGTGGCGTGCACCGGCTTCAGCACGATCTGCTTTTCCGGCAGCAGCAGCTGCAGCGCGCGCGACTCCACGTCCGCCGACGTCGCGACGACGACGAGCGCAGGTGGGGATGCGCCGGTCGACGCGAGCAGCGAGCTCAGCGTGCTCGGGCGCGTGGTTGCGTCGACGACGACGACGTCGCTGCGCTCTGCATCGGTCTCGGCGGGCAGCACGTCGAGGCCGAAGCCGATGGCGTGACGCGCGAGCGAGTCGGCGAGCGACGGCCGCCGAGTGAAGATCCGCACGCTGCGCCGCGGGAGCGGCGCCGGCGTTCGCTCGGCCGGCTCGCCGAGCGCGAGCGGCAGCTCGAGCTCGAACGTGGAGCCGACGCCGGGGCGGCTCTCGACCGCGATGCGTCCGCCCATCAGCTCCGCGAGCTCGCGGCAAATCGCGAGCCCGAGCCCGGTGCCGCCGAAGCGCCGCGTCGTCGTCTCGTCGGCCTGCGAGAACGGCTCGAAGATCCTCCCCATGGCCGTAGCATCCATGCCGATGCCGGTGTCCGCGACGACGAGGCGCACGGTTGCGCGATTCTCTTCGCCGCTCTCGACATCGGCGCGCACGACCACCTCGCCGCGCTCGGTGAACTTCACGGCGTTGCCGACGAGGTTCATCAGCACCTGACGTAGCCGCAGCGGATCGCCGAGCAGCACGCGCTCGACCGGCGCCGGCGGGCAGACGATGAGCTCGATGCCCTTGTTGTCCGCCGCGCCGGCGAACATGCTCGTGCACTCCTCGAGCACTTGCTCGAGATCGATCGGCAGCTGCTCGAGCGCCACCTTGCCGGCCCGAATCTTGGATAAATCGAGCAGGTCGTTGACGATCTGCAGCAGGATTTGCGCCGACGAGCGGATCGTCGCCGTCAGGTGCGACTGCGTCGCCGACAGCGGCGTGCGCGCGAGCAGCTCCGTCATGCCGACGACGCCGTTCATCGGCGTGCGCAGCTCGTGGCTCATGCGGTCCAAGAAGTCGCTCTTCGCGCGCGCGGCTTCCTCGAGCTGGCGGTTGCTCTCCGTGAGCTCGCGCGTGCGCAGCTGCACCTCGGCCTCGAGCCGTTCGCGTGCCTCGATCATCTCGCGTAGCTTCCGCCGGTGGAGCTGCCAGCGGCGTGCGACGAAAGCGAGCAACATCAGCGCGTAGAGCGCATACGCGGCCGGCGATGCCCAAGGCGCGGGATCGCGGTGGATCGTGAGCTCGAGCGGCACGTCGCTCCACACGGAGTCGCTGTTGGCGGCCCGAACCTCGAGCACGTGATCGCCGGGAGCCAGGTTCATCAGCGTGACGCGGCGCTGCGGGCCCATGTCGATCCACTCGTCGCTCAAGCCCGCCATGCGATAGGCGAGCCGGTTGTGCTCCGGCGACGTGAAGTCGAGTACGCCGAAGTCGAGCGACACGATCGTGCCGCGGTAGTCGAGCGAGACGCGATCGCGAAGCCAAAACGGCGTGGCGCCCCTGTCGCGCACGCCGAGCACCGAGACGCCCGTCAGCGCGATTCGCGGCGGCTCGCCGTTTTCCGAGAGCTCCGCGGGATCGAAGACGTTGAAGCCGCCGTTGCCGCCGAACGCGACGCGGCCGTCACGGAGACGGAAGTAGGCGCCGAAGGAGAACTCCTCGCCCTGCAGGCCGTGCTCGCGGTGATACGTCTTGATGGCGCCCGTCGCGGGATCGAGGCGCATGAGCCCGGCATTGCCGCTCAGCCAGAGGCGGCCGCGCGCATCGGGCACGATGCCGTACAGCGTGTCGCTCGAAAGGCCGTCGGCGCGCGTCAGCACCTTGAACTCGATCGCCTCGGGCGCCGCGAGCGGGTCGACGACGCGCGCCAGCCCTCCGCCGTCGGTGGCGACCCAGATCCCGCCGTCGTGATCGACGGCGATTCCGTAAACCGTGTTCGACGGCAGCGTCGAGGGATCGGCAGGATCGTTGCGGAAGACGTGCAGCACCGTGCCGTCGGCCCGCGCGAGGTTGAGGCCGCCGCCCTCGGTGCCGAGCCAGAGGTTGCCGCGTGCGTCCTCGGCAACCGCCGTCACGATCGGCGCGCTGACCGCGCCCGGCGTGCCGGCGCCGTACGGCAGTTGCCGCACGGTCCGCGTGGCCGGATCGAGCACGTTGACGCCGGCGCCGTACGTGCCGATCCAAAGCGCGCCGCTGCGCGACTCGAGCACGGCAAAAATGCCGTCGGTGGCGAGCGAGCGCGGATCGCCGGCGCCAACCGGGATCGACTCGAGTTGCCCGGCCGGCGTGAGGACCTTGAGCCCCCCGCCCATCGTGCCGATCCAAAGCGCGCCGCGGCGATCGAGGCGCAGCGACGTCACGGGCCGATCGCCGAGCACGTTCTGCCGGCCGACGATGGCATCGACGGCGGTCGCGGCGCCGGTCTCGGGATCGAAGCGCACGAGCCCCGCGAGCGAGGCTATCCAAAGTTGATTGTCGGGCGCGTCCGCGAAGGCCGTGATCGGCTGATTCTCGAGCCAGGCCGGCCGCTGGCCGCCGAGCTCCCAGCTGCGCGGATTGAAGCGGCTGACGCCGCCCGTGCGCGTGCCGATCCACAGGAGCCCGGCCGGGTCCTGGTACAGCGACATCACGAACGAGTCGCGTAACGACGCGCTGTCGTTCGCGTCGTGCCGGAAGCGGCTGAACGTGCCCGTGAAGCGGTCGAGCAGCGCGAGTCCGTCCGCGGTGCCCACCCACAAGCGGCCGGCGGCATCCTCGAGCAGCGCTCGCACGTCGTCGCTCGGAAGCGAGCCTGCGTCGCGCGGGTCGTGGCGGAACGTTTCGAGGGCTCGACCGTCGCGGCTCATGCGGACCAAGCCTCGGTCGAGCGTTCCGATCCAGAGCGCGCCGCTCGAGTCCTCGATGACGCGCGAAATCCACTTGCCGTGCAGCGAGTCCGCTTCGCCCGAGGCCGGCCCGATGCGCCGCAGCGTGCGCGTCGCGGAGTCCCAGCGATTGAGGCCGCCGTCCGTGCCGATCCAGACGTCGCCCGCGCGGTCGAGCGTCAGCGAATTGACGCGATCGCTCGCGAGCGAGCTCGCGTCGCGCGGGTCGTGACGCCAGTGCGCGATGGTCCCCGTCGCCGGATCGAGCACGTCGACGCCGGCGTCGAACGTGCCGATCCATATCGAGCCGCGGCCGTCGACGAGCACGGTCCGAACTCGGTCGCTCGCGAGCGACCGCGGATTGCTCGGGTCATGGCGGTAGCTCGTGAAGCGGTCCGTCCGCCGGTCCCAGCGCGCGACGCCGGAGTCGTTGAGCGCTATCCAGAGGTTCGTCTCCGCGTCCTCGGCGATCTGCCAGACGTAGTTGCCGGGCAGGGAGCCGGGCTCCGTGCGCGAGCGCGCATAGCGATAGAGCTCGTGCCCGTCGAAGCGCACGAGGCCGTCTTCCGTGCCGAGCCAGACGAAGCCCTGCGAATCCTGCAGAGTCGTCATCATGGTCGCTTGCGGCAGGCCGTCCTCGATCGTCAGGTGCTCGAGAACGAGCGACGGGGCGTCGGCGGCCGCCGCAGACGCCGCGAAAGTGGCCAGCAGACCTTCGGCCAGACGCCGGCTCAAGGCCGTGCCGTGCGTGTCGATCCATGTCACGCGTAGAGTCTCCGCGAGCCACCCGGGCGGCGCGTTGATCCGCGTCGGGAATCCGGCAGCGGCCCGGATTCGCGGCGGAACTGCATCACGGTCGAGCTACTCGTTCGGTACCCAGGTCGCGATCGACGCCGGCTTGCTGAGCGGAATGAAGGTTGCCGGCGCGTTCCACCACCACAGGCTCCGGCTCCAGGTGTAGCCGCGGCTCCAGGTATAGCCGCGCGACCAGGTGTAGCCGCTGCTCCACGTGTAGCCGCGGCTCCAGGTGTATCCGCGGCTCCACGTATACCCGTCGCTCCAGGCGTAGCCCTGGCCCCACGGATAGCCGCGCGACCAGCTGTAACCGTCGGCGTCGAGCGCCTCGCCCCACTTTCTGCCGCGCATGTCCATGACGTAGTAGTTGCCGTCCTTGTCCTCGTTCGCGGGACCGCCGAAATGCGCCGTGCCGGCGAGATCGGCGTCGATGTCGAGGCCGCGGTTCGCGCAGTCGGTCGCCGAGCTGTTGACCGCATCGAACGCGTCGATGAGGCCGGCGCCCTGCTGGAACACGCTGTACGCGAGTGTGCCGTCCGTCTTCACGGCGGGTCGCGCAGCCGCGATCAGCCGGCACTTGACGGTGTCGGGTGTCAGCCACGGCTCGTCCTCGAGCATCAGCGCGACGACGCCGGACGTGACCGCCGCAGCCTGCGACGTGCCCGACATCGTGAAGAGCTGCTTCGTCGCCTCCACGGAGGCCGGGTCGAGGTAGGCGAGGTAGCTGCTGCTCGACATCGAGGCTTTGATGTGACCGCCCGGGGAGACGAGCTCGGGCTTGACGAAGCCCTCGTACGTCGGGCCCGTCGACGAGAACGACGCGAGCTTGTCGTCGGTGTAGTCGTACGGCGTATTGCTGTCGGTCAGCGCGCCGACGGTGATCACGTACGGTACGTTGCCGGGGACGTTCACCGTCATCGGGTCCGGGCCGTCGTTGCCGGCCGCCGCGACGACGACGATTCCCGCGCGCCACGCGGCCATCACCGCCTGGTTCAGCGGGTCGTCCCAGTAGAACGACTGCGGCGTAGCGCCGAACGAGAGGTTCAGAACGCGGATCTTGTGCCTCACGCGGTTCTTGACGATCCAATTGAGCCCCGCGATGACGTCGACGTAGCGGCCGGCGCCGGTGCCGTCGAACGCGCGCACGACGACGAGGTTCGCCTCCGGTGCGACGCCCTGGTAGGCGCCGTTCAGCGCTTGGGCGCCGCTCGCGGCGATCGACGTTACGTGAGTGCCGTGGCCGTAAGGGTCGCTGTTTACCGGCGCGCCGCCGCCATACGTCACGTCGAGGGATGCGACGACGCGATCTCCGTAGAACTGGAACGTGTCGCGCCAGAGCCCCGTGTCGAGCACGGCGATCGTGACGCCGCGGCCCGTGAGTCCGCCGCAATGGAGCCGATCCGCGCCGATCATGGCGGGGTAGTTGGTCTCGTAGATCAACGGCAGCGAGGCGAGACTCGTGCCGTCCTGCACGTCCTGCAGCGTTCCTACGAGCGGATCCGTGACCGTGCTCACGAGGGCGTTGCAGGCGAGCGTCGAGACGATCGGGCTCGTCGCCGTCTGCACGGTTTGGACGAGCGAAGTCTCCGCGAGCGTCGAGTTCAAGTCGTTGACGGCATCCTGTACTCCGTCGAGCAACGTCGCGCGCGTGCGCACCTCGCGGTCGTCGAACACGCGCACGTTCGCGGCCGCGCGCAGGCGCTCGACCTGGGACGGCGTCAGTCGGACTTCGACGGCATGGATGATGTCGAGATCTCGCCGCGGCTCGGCGCCGACACGGCGCACCTCGGTGCGCGCGGCTTCGAGAGAGGCGCTCTGCACGATGTACGTGCTCGGGGGCGCTTCGGGCTCCGCCCAGGCGATGCCCGTCGAGGCCAGAGCGGCGAGGAGCCCGGCCAGGAACCGCGGCGTTCGTTCGATCCTGTTCATGGGTCTTCTCGTGGCGACGCGTTGCGCGTATTGGACCCCCGTGAGATGGGCGCCGCCCTGGCCTGGCGAACGCGCGTCATGCCCGTTTCGTGACCTGCGTCACATAACGGCGTGTGTCAAAGCCAGGCTATGGAAAATCGGCTACGCCGACTTGCTGACGGCCTGCGGTGGGTCGGCGACGCCGCTCGAGCCGGCGCCGCCATAGAGATCGCCGATGCCGAACGAGCACCCGAGCTCGAGCAGCGCGTCGCGCTGCGCCGCGTCGTCGACGCCCGTGGCGATGGGGGTCAGCCTGAGCGCTTCGGCCATCGCGACGCCGGCCCGGCACACGCTGCGCGCAACGGCGTCGCCGCCGAGCGCCTGAACCCACGCGCGGTCGAGCTGCAAGCCCCAAAGCGGCGCGCGCGCGAGCTGCGGCAACGAGCTGACGCCGCGCGCGACCTCGTCGACGACGAATTGCACGCCCTGCCGCTGCAACGGGCGAAGATCGGCGCAGTCGCGCGCGACGAAGACCTTCTCCGCGATGCGCAGCTCGAGGCGGTCCGCCGGCACGCCGCCGCCGACGAGAAAGCTTTGCACGTCCGAGACGAAGTCCTCGTGCAACACGTGGTCGCGCAGCGCGCCGAGCGAGACGCGCACGTCGTGCCCGCCCGCGCGCTCGAGCTCCAGGAAATCTTGCGGCAGCCGCGCGAGGATGCTGCGCGACAGGTTCGTAGCGAGCCCCGTCGATTGCGCAACGCGTAAGAACTCGGCCGGCCGAATTTCGCCGCGCAGCGGGTGCAGCCAGCGCACGTATCCGACCCACGCCACGCGGCGCCCCGTGCGCAGGTCGTGGCGGGCGACGTAACGCAGCCTAATCGCCTGGCTCGCGATGGCTTCGCGCAGCTCGTGCGCGATGTCGATGCGCGCGAGCGATTCGAGCTGCATCGTGTCGCTGAAGAAGAAGACGTCCCGCGAAGCGGCGCGGCGCGCTTCGGCCGCGGCCGCGCGCGCGTGATCGAGCAGCACGCGCGGGCTCGACGCGTCGACGCCGAGAATGCTGGCCCCCGCGTACGGCGTGAGGCGAAACTCCGCGTCGCCGATGACGATCGGCTCGCGCAAGCTCGCGCAGACGGACGCGACGCGCGCTTCGACGGCGTCGCGGCCGGCGTCCTCGATGACGAGCGCGAGCAGATTCTCGCTGAGCTGCCCTAGGTACCACGCCGGGGACTCGTCGGCGCCGAGCGGGTACAGCCTTGCGAGCGCCGTGCTCACGATCTGCTCCGAGATGCGCGTCGCGATGATCTGCGCGATGTTGGCGATCTCCTCGATGTAGAGCACGGCGACGGCGACGGGCCGCTCGCGCAGCGCCGCCACCGAGGTCGACTCCTTGAAGCGGCGCAGAAACCCGCGGCGGTCGAGCTGCAGCCGCCGCTGCTCGCCCGTCGAGTCGAGGCTGTCGCTCGCCGACGCGGCGAGCGCGGGGCGGATCACGCAGATCGCGCGGTCGGGCCCTTGCGGGCTCACGCGGATCTCGTAGCGCCGCTCGCGCTCCTGGAAGCGGGCCTCAGTGGGTGCCCGGTCGGCGATGGCTTTGCGGGCGAGCTGCCGGATCAGCACGCTCGTCGGCTCCGACCACGCTGGGACGAACCCGCTCGTCGCGCCTTGGGTGGCGCTCCCGAGCTCGCCGAGCCCCTTGCCGCCCGCGTGCGCGACGGGCGTCCCGTCGCGCTTCACGAGCAGGACGAGATCGGGCAGGGCGTCTAACAGCTCGGAGCTCGGCATCGCCGAACTCTACCGAGGACTCGAGCGTGGAAACGTAGACGCAGGTCACCGGGCGCGACTACGCTGGTGTCCTCGAGTTGGACGGCGAGGGGATCCCCGTGACCGATGCACCTGCACGACGCGCTTCGCGCGGCCCGCTCGCAGCCGCGAGCCTCGTTATGTTGCTTGCGGCGGCTTCGGCGGCGTTCGCGCATCACGGCTTCGGCCGCTTCGACCGCACGAAGCCCGTGGAGATCAAAGGCGTCATCAAGAGCATCGATTTCGTCAATCCGCACTCGTACCTGAATCTCGACGTCATCGGCGGCGACGGCACGCTGATCGCGATGCGGTGCGAAATGCGCGCGGCGACGCTGCTCCGCCGCTCGGGATGGTCCGAGGCCATGTTCGTGGCGGGCGCCGAGGCGACGATCTTCGGCTTCGGGCATCGCGACGATCCCGCGTCGTGCTATCTCGAGGACATCGCGATCGGCGACGCGCCGAAGCGCAATCGCAACGATCAATTCGAGCACGCCACGTCCGTTGATCTCTCGACGCGGCCGAAGCGGCTGCCGACGGGCGAGCCGAACATCTCCGGCGACTGGGCGCAGGAGCAATACGTCATCGCCGTTCCGCCGAACGGCCCCGGCAACCTCGTGCCGAAGAGCCTGATCGCCGCCGTCGAATCCGGCGAGCTGCCGATGAGCGAGGTGCCGCCGTCGGGCTGGGGCCCGCGTCCCGTGACGTTCACGGCGCGCGGCAAGGCCGAGGCCGATGCATTCCAGATGTGGTCGCCCGAGGACAACCCGCGCCTGCGTTGCCGGCCGACGAGCATCATCTTCGACTGGGTATTCGACGGCGCCGTCAATCGCATCACGCAAGAGCGCGACCGCATCGTCATCGACTACGGGTTGTACAGCTTCCGGCGCGTCGTCCACATGAACATGACGGAGCATCCGGCGAACCTCACCCCGAGCTACTCGGGCCACTCGATCGGCCGCTGGGAAGGCGACGTGCTCGTCGTCGACACGGTCGGCTTCGAGCCCGGCGTGCTCGCGCCGCCCGTGAAGCACAGCGATCGGCTGCACGTCGTCGAGCGCTTCTCGCTCGATCCCGAGAAGTGGGTGCTGACGCGCGAGTTCGTCGCCGAGGATCCCGTCTACTTCACGGATCAGTACGAGGGCTCGGATCAGGTGCTCGTCGCCGACGTGCCGTACGAGGCGCACGAGTGCGAAGAGCTCGCGCCCGAGTTCCTACCGGGCGCCTCTCGGCGCTAGAGCTGCGGCGTCGCTCACGCAGTGGCGTCCTCGCGCCCTTCGGCGAGCGCCCAGTCGACGAACGCGCGCACGACGCGTCGGCGGAAGTGCGCCGGCGGCGCCACGAGAAAATAGCTCCACGGCGCCCGCCAGCTTTCCTGCGTCACGGGCACGAGCTGAAAAAGGTCGACGTCGAGATAGCGCTCGAGGCGGCGCACGAGCTGGCTCACGGCCGCGGCGCTGACGTGCAGCTCGGCCGCGGCGCCCACGAAGCTGCCGAGCCGCGCCGAGGCTTCGAAAGCGCGCAAAGCGTTCAGCGGCGGGAGGCGGCGGGCCATGGCTAAGAATAGCTTAGCCTGAGACCCAAGCCTTCTGGATCGCCGCCTGGCCCGGGCGAAGGCAGACTTTTACCCGGGACGCTACGGGAAGACGAGCGATGCACCTCTTCGACAACCTCGATTCCGGCAACGGCTACAAAGTGCGGCTGCTGCTCGCGCAACTCGGCCTCGAGTACCGCTGGACGAACCTCGACACGGACGCCGGCGCGACGCGCACGCCGGAATTCCTCGAGCGAAACCCGAACGGGCGCATTCCGACGCTCGAGCTCGACGACGGAACGAACCTGGCCGAGTCGAATGCGATCCTCTGGTACCTCGCCGAGGGCGCGCCGTTCGTGCCCGGCGATCGGCTCGGCCGCGCGCAGACGCTGCAATGGATGTTCTTCGAGCAGTACAGCCACGAGCCGTACGTCGCGACGCCGCGCTACATCGTGAAGCACTTGCCGGCCGGTCACGCGCGCCGCGCCGAGCTGCCCGAGCGCCTCGCGAAGGGCCGCGCCGCGCTCGAAGTCATGGACGGGCACCTGACGACCCGCAGCTTTTTCGTCGCCGAGCGCTACACGATCGCCGACATCTCCCTTTACGCGTACACGCACGTCGCGGAGGAGGGCGGGCACGATCTCGAGCCCTATGCGAACGTACGCCGCTGGCTCGACCGCGTCGCGAAGCAGCCGAAGCATGTCCGGATCTACGAACGGCCGGCCGGCTGACCGACGCGTCCGCCGGCTGGCGGAAGCGGCCCCCGGCCGACGGAAGCGGGCGCGGTAAGGAATAAACTGGGGGCATGCCCGGCCCCGAAGAAGCCTCCGCGCGCCGCTGGCTGTTCGACGCCGCCCACCCGGCGCCGCCGGCCGTCGGTGCTCGCATCACCGAGCGCTACCTCGCCGACGAGGCCGCCGTCGTTGCCGAGTCGATCGAGCGCGCCGCGTTGCCGTCCGAGCAAGCCGCGCGCGTGCGCCGGCACGCGGCCGAGCTCGTCGCCGCCATTCGGCGCCGGCAGCGCGGCGAGCGCGGCGTCGACGCGCTACTGCGCGAGTACGACTTGTCGTCCGGCGAAGGCATCGTGCTCATGTGCCTCGCCGAGGCGCTGCTGCGCGTTCCGGACGCCGACACGGCCGACCGCCTCATCGCCGACAAGCTCGGCTCCGCCGATTGGCAGGCGCACCTCGGCAAGAGCGAGTCGCTGTTCGTCAACGCGTCGACGTGGGCCCTGCTCTTGACGGGCCGTATCGTGCGGCCGGCCGAGATCGACGAAGCGCCGGCGTCGTTCCTCTCGCGGCTCGTCGAGCGCGTCGGCGAGCCCGTCGTGCGTGCGGCGCTGCGGCAGGCGATGCGGATTCTCGGCCAGCAGTTCGTCATGGGCGAGACGATCGAAGAAGCGCTGAAGCGTGCGGCAGATTCGCCGGAGTTCAACTACTCGTTCGACATGCTCGGCGAGGCCGCCCTGACGGCGGCCGACGCGAAGCGCTACTTCGACGCGTATGCGGCCGCGATCGAGGCCGTCGGGGGCGGTGCGGCTCGCTCAAAGTCGTTGCACGACGCCGCGAGCGTCTCCGTGAAGCTGTCCGCGCTCTGCGCGCGCTACGAGGTAGCGCAAAGCGGACGCGCCGTCCGCGAGCTCACGGCGCGCGTGCTCGAGCTCGCGCTCGCGGCGCGCGGCGCCGGCATCGGCCTCACGGTCGACGCCGAGGAAGCCGACCGGCTCGAGCTCTCGCTCGCGATCTTCGCGAACGTGCTGCGCGACGCGCGCCTCGCCGACTACGGCGGCTTCGGGCTCGCCGTGCAGGCCTACCAGAAGCGCGCGCTGACGGTGCTCGATTGGCTCGGCGAGCTCGCGCGCGCGCAGCGCCGCACGATTCCCGTGCGGCTCGTCAAAGGCGCGTACTGGGACAGCGAGATCAAGCGCGCGCAGGAGCTCGGGCTCGAGCGATACCCGGTCTTCACGCGCAAGTGCAACACCGACGTCTCGTATCTCGCGTGCGCCAAGGCGCTGCTAACGCAGCACGACGCGCTATATCCGCAGTTCGCGACGCACAATGCGCACACGGTCGCGTGGCTGCTCGAGGTCGGCGCCGGCAAGCCGTTCGAGCTGCAGCGCCTGCATGGCATGGGCGAGGAGCTGTACGGCGAATTGCTCGAGGAGCCGAGCTTCGAGCGCCGCTGCCGCGTCTACGCGCCCGTCGGGAGTCACGAGCACTTGCTGCCGTACCTCGTGCGGCGGCTGCTCGAGAACGGCGCGAACACGTCGTTCGTGAACCGGCTCGTGCAGGCCGAGGCGAGCATCGACGACATCGTCGCCGATCCGGTCCACGTCGCGCGCGCGCTCGGCGACGCAGTGCATCATCCGCGTATCCCGTTGCCGCGCGACCTCTACGCGCCCGAGCGCGCGAACTCGCGCGGCACGAACCTCGCGTCGGCGCACGAGCTCGAGCGGCTCGCCGGCGCGCTCGCCGCCACGCGGGCCGGCGAATGGCGCGCGCGGCCGCGCATCGACGGAGAGGACGTGAAGGGCGTCGTGCAGGAATGCCGCGAGCCGGCGGATCGACGCCGCGTCGCCGGCACCGCCGAGCTCGCGACGGCCGACGTCGCGCGGCAGGCGCTCGACGCCGCGGCCGCCTTTGCGCCGCGTTGGGGCGCGACGCCGGCGCCGCAGCGCGCGGCCTTGCTCAAGCGCGCGGCCGAGCTCGTCGAGGCCGATCGCGCCGAGCTCGTCGCGCGCTGCGCGGCCGAAACCGGCAAGACGATTCCCGACAGCCTCGCCGAGGTGCGCGAGGCCGTCGATCTGTTGCGCTATTACGCCTGCGAAGCCGAGCGGCTGCTCGCGCGGCCGGCTCGATTGCCCGGGCCGACCGGCGAGCGCAACGAGCTCGAGCTGATCGGCCGCGGCGTGTTCTTCTGCGTGAGCCCCTGGAACTTTCCGCTGGCGATCTTCACGGGGCAGGTGGCGGCGGCGCTCGCGGCCGGCAACACCGTGATCGCGAAGCCCGCCGAGCAGGGCACGCTCGTCGCGGCACGCGCCGTCGAGCTGCTCGAGCGCGCGGGCATTCCGCCGGGTGCGCTGCAGTTTCTGCCCGGCGACGGGCGCGCGCTCGGCGAGGCGCTGCTCGGCGATGCACGCGTGGCCGGCGTCGCGTTCACGGGATCCGTCGAGACGGCGCGCGCGATCAACGGCGCGCTCGCCGCGCGCGATGGCCCGCTCGCGGTGCTGATCGCCGAGACGGGCGGCGTGAACGCGATGATCGTCGACAGCTCGGCGCTGCCGGAGCAGGTGGTGCGCGACGCGCTCACATCGGCGTTCAACAGCGCGGGTCAGCGCTGCTCGGCGTTGCGCATGCTGTGCCTCCCGGTGCACGTCGCCGACGAGATCCTGCGCATGCTGTTCGGCGCGATGGACGAGCTCGTCGTCGGCGACCCGCGGCTACTCGCGACGGACGTGGGGCCCGTCATCGACGGCGATGCGCACGGCTCGCTGACGCGCTACGTCGCCGAGCACGAGCGGGCCGTCGTGCATCGCTACGCGCTCGGCGCCGAGCACGCGCACGGCCTGTTCGTGGCGCCGACGGTCATCGAGCTGCCGCGCGCGTCCGCGCTGACGCGCGAGGTGTTCGGCCCGGTCCTGCACGTCGTGCGCTACGACCCGAAGCGGCTCGACGAGCTCGTCGACGAGATCAACGGGCTCGGCTACGGCCTCACGCTCGGCGTGCACACGCGCATCGACGCGACGGCGCGCGCGGTCGCGGAACGGGCGCGCGTCGGCAACATCTACGTGAACCGCAACATGATCGGCGCCGTCGTCGGCGTGCAGCCGTTCGGCGGCATGGGGCTCTCGGGCACGGGCCCGAAGGCCGGCGGGCCGCACTACGTGGCGCGCTTCGCCACCGAGCGCACGATCACGACGAACACGGCCGCCGTCGGCGGCAACGCCACGCTTTTGTCGCTCGACAGCGACTGTTGAGCTTAGGCGTCCCAATTTCGCACATATGGAATGCGCGAATGCCCGCAAATGGTGCGGCCGGGCGCGCCAGCGCCGGTTTTTGCGAGACTTTTCGCGGCCCGAAGTTGGCACGCGGCTTGCTATAGGGGAGTTGGGCAGGGGCGGTGCCGTTGTCACCTGAATCGCATCCCCCCCAACGATTTCACTGCTTCGCGCGCCGTCTCTGCCCACTACTGAACCCCGCCCCTTCCTCCCGAGCGCTGATCAGCGGCTGCTCGCGCTGCGGGACGAGAACGGCGTGCGGATCGCGGCCTGAAGCCGAGCGGGCGGGGCGTCTCAGAAGCCCGCGGCGTGGCCGTCCTTGCGCGACTCCGAAGCGCCGAAGTACACGCCGGTGCGAAGGTCGCGGCGAATCGCCTGATAGCCGCCGAATGCGGCGCGGCTGCCCATCGGCTCGATGCGGTGGCCGCGTGCCGCGAGGCCTTCGATGGCCGCGGCGTCGAAGCCGGGCTCGAGGTGCACGGTGCCGCCGCCCGCGAGCGGCGGCGCGCCCGTCGGCTCCGTCGAGCCTTCGTGGCGCACGCGCGGCGCGTCGCCGGCGGCCTGCAAGCCCATGCCGAAATCGACGATGTTCGAGAGCACCTGGACTTGCCCTTGCGGCTGCATTGCCGCTCCCATGACGCCGAACGCGAGCGCCTCGCCTTCACGCAGCGCGAACGCGGGAATGATCGTGTGGAACGGGCGCTTGCCGGGCGTATACGCGTTCGCATGTTTCGCGTCGAGCGCGAACTGCGAGCCGCGGTTCTGCAACCCGAAGCCGAACGGCGCGACGGCGACGCCGGAGCCGAACCCCATGTAGTTGCTCTGAATCAGCGACACCATGTTGCCGTCCCGGTCGGCGGCGGCGAGGTAGACCGTGTCGCCGACGCCGGCCCTTGGGTTCCCATGTACCGGCGCCGGCGCCGCGCGGTGCGGATCGATCAGCGCGCGGCGAGCCGCCGCGTAGTCCTTCGAGACGAGCTCCTCGACGGGCACGGCCGCGAACTCGGGATCGGCGTAGAACTTCGCGCGGTCCTCGAACGCGAGCTTCTTCGCCTCGATCAAGAGGTGCAGGTGCAGCGCGCTGCCCCACTCGAGCGCCGGCACGTCGAACCCCTCGAGGATGTTCAGCATCTGCAGCACGGCGATGCCTTGGCCGTTCGGCGGCAGCTCGAAGAGGCGGGTGCCGCGATACGTCGTCGACACGGGGTCGACCCACTCCGAGCGGTGCGCCGCGAGATCCTCGCGGCCGAGGAAGCCGCCGTCGCCGCGCACGACCGTCTCGATCGCCGCCGCGATAGGGCCCTCGTAGAACGCGGCGCGCCCGTGCGCAGCGACGAGCTCGTAAGCGCGCGCGAGGGCCGGATTCGCGAAGAGCTCGCCGGACTGCGGAGGGCGGCCGTGCGGCAGAAACACGTCGGCGAAGCCCGGCGCGTGCGCCAGCGGGCGCGCTCCGGCCGCCCACGCCGCGGCGATGACCTCGGTCACCGGAAATCCTTCGCGCGCGTAATCGATCGACGGCTGCAACAGCTCGCGCAGCGGCAACCGCCCGAACCGCGCGTGCAGCTCGCACCAGCCGTCGACGGCGCCGGGCACGCTGACGGACAGCGCGCCGCGCTCGGGGATGAGCTCGAGCCGCATGTCGAGCAGCCCCTCGAGCGCGAGCGTTCTCGGCGAGCGGCCGCTCGCGTTCAGGCCGTGCAAGCGTTTCGCGCCCCCGTCCCAGACCAACGCGAACAGGTCGCCGCCGATGCCGCAACCCGTCGGCTCCGTGAGGCCGAGCGCCGCATTCGCGGCAATCGCGGCGTCGACGGCGCTGCCGCCGCTGCGCAGCGTCGCAACGCCGATCTCCGTCGCGAGCGGCTGGCTCGTCGCGACCATGCCGTGCCGTGCCATGACGACGGAGCGAGTCGCGAAGCGATCGGCGGGCGGGCGATCCACGACGGCGCTATTCGTGAATGTAGTGGCGCACGGTGCAGTGTGCCGCGACGGGCTCGCCGTCCATCACTCGAGGCCGGAAGCGGTTCTCGACGAGCCGGCGCGCGATCCCGTTCTCGGCCGTGCGCGACGAGCGGCGCAGACGGCGGCGAGCAAGGACGAGCGCTTGATCGTGCGGAGCAGCGGCGGCACTTCGAACGGCACCATCGGCCTCCCTCGAGCACGGACCAATATAGCAGGGCCCGTCGGCGCAAGGAGGGGCTGCCGTTGCCGGCAGCCCCTTCGCGGCGATGAACGCGCGCCGGCGTGATCAGCGGCCCGCGCTGCCGACGAGGAGGAGCTGCGTCCCGCCGTCGAGGCGGACGTTGCGCGACGCAGACGTGAGCACCGTTCCTTGCGCGCCGGCTGCGGCGCCCGACGCGATACCGACATCGCGAAGGCCGAAGACGCCGCGGCTGCCCGCGATCAACCGGCCCGACGAGCTCAAGCCGCCGACGGCGCCGGCCGACGAGCCGAGCACGGCGCCACCCTGCGCGGCCACGCCGGCCGCGCCGCCGGCGGCTGCGCCCACGCCGGCGCCAGAGACCCGCGTCACGCCGCCGATCGCCGCGCCCGCGCGGCCCGTGACGCCTCCGGCGAGCCCGCCGCCTGCGCCGACGGCGCTGCCGCCGAGCCCACCGCCGAGGTTCCCGGCGCCGCTTCCCGAAGCGCGCGAGGCGCCGAAAGCCCCGACGTCATGCGACGCCGGGCCGGCGCGGCCCTGTACCTGCGACCGGGCGGCGGCCACGGCCTGGATCGTCGCGTGCATCGGAACCTCTCGGCCACCCTCGAGGACGGCCTTGTCGAACACGATGCCGAGCTGCGACGCCGCGGCTCCTTCGCCGCGCGTGTGCGGCCGCGCCTCGGTCACGCGCCCCACGAGCTTCGCGCCGCGCGGGATCGTGACGCCGCTTTGCGTCACGAAGTCCTCGTCCATCTCGGCGGCGACTTCGTCGCCGGGCTTTGCACGGCGTGCATCGACGGGGCGCTCGAGCGTTGCGCTCATCTCGGAGGCGCCGGCGAGATCGGCGGCTGCGCCGCCGTTCGCGCCGCGTTCGGCCGCGACGCTGCCCTGCGCGCCATTGTCGCTTTCGACGCTCGCGCCGCGCCGGCCGGCAGAAACCGCCGTTTGCGACTCCGCCGATGCGTTGCCTCGGACCGTGGACTGCTGCGCGAGCGCAACCGAGCTCGCCGAGATCGATATCGCCATGATCAGTGCCAGAGCCTTCATTCGAGATCCTCCTCTATCTGTATGGGCGCGCTTCCTGCGCCGGGACGCGCTCTTGCGCGTGGACATCTCGATAACGGACGGCGCCATCGATCTATTCCCGAGCCGGCAAGCCCGCACCGGCGCCGGCTCGTGACATAACGCCCGCGGCATTCGTGGCCGGCGGAATAAACCGCCCATCACGCCCGTTCTCTACGCGGGATCAACGTCACAAAAGGATGACTACGATGTTGCGTAAGCACGGAGCTCTTGTTTCCCTTGCGGTTGCCTGCGTGCTCGGTGTCGCGTCCGATGCCGGCGCGCAAGACTCGGGCGCGAGCGTCGATTCGAGGCTGCGCGCGGCGGCCGACGCGGCGTTGCGGGAGCAAAGCGCCATCGGCGCTCGCTCCGCCGGTTTGCTCGGGCGTGCAGGCGCCAAGCTCGACGCAGCGGCCGCCATCGACGTCGAGCTCGATCGGTCGCTCGCGGCCGACGTCGAGGGCGAGGTCGCGCGTTCGCTCGAGAGCGAGGTTGAAGGCGAGATCGGAGCCGAGGTCGAGGCCGAGATCGAGGCGGAGGTGGAAGCCGAGCTCGAGACCGAGGTCGTGGCCGAGCTCGAAGGCGCCGTCAGCGACGAGGTCGAAGCGGCTCTCGACGCGGCGCTCGAGCAGTCGATCGAGGCCGACGTCGCGGCGGCCGTCGACGCCGAGGTCGATCGGGCCGTCGATACGGCCGTCGAGGCCGAGATCGAGTCGGCAGTCACGGCGTCGATCGGCGGCTGACAATGGGCTGCAGCGGGCCGGCGGCGATTGCGCCGGCCCGTTCTTTCCAAACTTTGCAATCGACCGACGCCGCCGAGCGACAGTGGCCGGCGCGACGCCGCGTTGGAAGAATGCGCGCGGAGGTAGCTGCATGAATGCATGGATCGCGCTTCTGGTCGGCTTCGCGCTGACCGGGGCTGCGCAAGCCCAAGTCGCCGATGATGAAGGCGGCCCGAACGAAGCCGTAGCGCCCGACTCGGGCTCGACCGATCCCGGCGCGGACGGCGAAGAAGCGGGCGCCGTGTCGTTCGAGCTCGGCGCGGGGCTCGAGCACGACAGCAACGTGGCGGTGCTCGAGCTGGATGCGTCGGCGGACGCGGGCGACGCGGCGGCCGCGTTCGAGCTCGGCGTTGCCTACGATCGCCGCGGAGACGCCAAGCTCGATTTCGGCGCGGGCTACAATTTCTCGGAGACGGCGCACGAGGACTTCGCGGCGTTCGACGTTCGCATCCACCGCGGATCGGCGCGCATGAGCTACGACTTCGGCAGGCTCGACGCCGGAGCCATGCTGCAGCACGCGGTTGCGGAGCTCGACGGCAACGAATTTCTGACGCTGACTCAGTTGTCGCCGTACCTGTCGCGGCTCGCCGGCCAGCGACTGTTTCTGCGGTTCGCGCTCGCGGACACGGACAAAGACTTTGCGGGTAATCCCGCGCGCGACGCGTCGACGAGCTCCCTGTCGAGCGACGCCTACGTGTTCTTGAACGGGCTCACGAGGTACGTCGTCTTCGGCCATCGCTACGACGACGAGAGCGCCGCCAGCGCCGAGTTCGATTACGTGGGCCGGCGCTTGAGCTTCCAGCTCTCGCAACGTTTCGCGATGCGCGCGCGCGAGATCACGCTAAGGACGTATCTCCGCGCCGAGGACCGCGACTACCGCGCCGTCACGCCGTCGATCGGCGAGTTGCGCCGCGACGCTCGGCGCGAGCTCGAGATCGTCGCGGAGATTCCGGCCGGGCGGCGCGTGCTGACGCGAGTCGGCGCCAAGCGCGCCGACAACGACTCGAATCTCCCGGCCATCGATTTCGCGGAGACCGTGCTGTCGGTCGGCTTCAGCGCGACGCTATGACCGGCGCCACCGGGAGCGGCGCTATGAGGCCGAAGCCGAATACCGGGTCGAAGTCCTTCGCCCCCAAGTCGAGGGCCGTGCGCTTCAGCTCTGCGACGAGCGCCGCCGGCGATGCGCCGGCACGGCTCGCGAATGCCCGCGCGATCGCGGCAGCCGCATGCGGCGCCGCGATCGACGTGCCGGACAGCTCGCGATAGCCGCCCCCGCTGCGCGCTACGCGAACGTCGACGCCGGGCGCCGCGAACGCGACGTGAGGACCGCGGTTCGCGTAGCGGTAAATGCGGTTCGCCGAATCGATCGCCGTGACGCCGAGGACCTGCGCGTACGCCGCCGGATACAGCGGATCGCCGTTCGGACCGTTGTTCCCCACGGCCGCCACGACGACGACTCCGCGCTCGACGAGCGCTTCGATCGCCGCCTCGAGCACGCGGTTCGGCGGCCCGGCAAGGCTCATGTTGATGACGCGTACGCGCTCCGCGGAGAGCCATTCGGCCGCCGCCGCCAGGCTCGCGGCGGTGGCCGCGTCGTTGCCTTCGGCATCGACGAAGAATACGGACGCGGCGTAGACGCGGCCGCCGCGCAGTTGCGGCTCGAGCTTCGCGGCGTCGCCGACGAGAACCGAGGCCACGGCCGTGCCGTGCGCAGTGGGCCGCTCGGCCGCAAACGGCACGAAGTCGCGCTCGACGATATCTGCCGAGCGCAGCGCGTCGTGCTGGCGGAAGAGCGCCGTGTCCACGATTCCGACGGCGAGCGGCGAGCCCGGGAGCTCCCGGCGCGGCGCCGAGCCGCGATCGGCCGCCGGAGCGCCCGTCAGAGTGTTCTCGTCGTCGTCCGCGCCGGGCCGGTAGACGTGATTGAAGTCGATCTCGGTGCCCGGTGCGTCGAGCGCGAGCTCGAGTGCCGCCTGCGCGATGTCCCGATCCTCGGGCGCCGCGACGCGCAACAGCACGCGGCCGAGCGTCGCCAAGTCTTGGCGCTCCCGTATGGTGAAGCCCCAGCCGGGAATCCGCTCGGCGTGCTCGGCCGGCACGAAGATGATCCAGACGTCGCGCTCGACGGTGCGCCCCAGCGCATCGATGTCGGCAGCGAAGCGCTCGGCACGCGCGTCCTCGTCGGAGCGCCGTCCTGCGTCGGGATCCGTGCCGATCTGCGCAGCGCCGTTCGCAACGCCGCGCGCGGCGTCCTCGAGCTGGCCGGCGAGATCGCCGACTTCGCTCTCGACGGCGTCGAGGAGGTCGTCCCCGATCTCGCCGACGACGCTCGATTCGACTTCGCTCACGATCGTCCCGACCACGCCCGACTCCACTTGCTGCTCGACGGCATCGACGACGCCGGACTCCAGTTGCTCGGAGACGGCGTCGACGACCTGGGACTCGATCGTCTGCTCGACGGTGCTCGTGACGCTGTCTTCGATCTGCTCCGTGACGCCCGACTCGACTTGCTGCTCGACGGCGTCCTCGATGGCGGCGGCGACTTCCTGCTCGACCTGCTGCGTGACCTCCTGGTCGACGATGTCCTCGATGGTGGTGTCGAGCAGCTGCGCCGCCGCCGGCGCCGCGAGTGCGAGCGCGCCGAGTGCGAGCGCGCCGAGCGCGACCGCGCCGAGCGCGGCCGGCAGCGCGTCGAGCCGATTCGCCCTTATGTCAATACGGTTCGCCATTCCCGATTCCGGTCCCACGCGCCTGCGCTCGATGTGTTGACGGCCGGTAGCGCTTAGTATTCCGCGTCCCCGGGAATAAAACCAACGAGTCGCACGTTGACGACACGGAGCAGGAAGGCTACCGACCGAGCCCGCGAGGAGCTGCTCGCCGCGCTGCCGCGGCTGCGGCGCTTCGCGCGGAGCCTTTCGCGTAACGCGCAAGACGGGGACGATTTGATGCAAACGACGGTGGAACGGGCGCTCGAGCGCGGCTTGCCGGAAGGCGTCGAGGCGCTGCCGTGGCTGCTCAAAATATGCAAGAACCTTTGGATCGACGAGCTGCGCGCGCGGGACGTGCGCACGAGGGCGGCGCAAACGCGCGAGCTCGACGCGGAGCCGTCGGTGAGCGGCGAGGCGGTGGCGACGGCGGAGCTCGGTCTGCGGGAGGTCGAGCGCGCGCTCGATGCATTGCCGAGCGAGCAGCGCGCCGTGCTTTCGCTCGTGGCCGTCGAGGGGCTGTCGTATCGCGAGGCGGCCGAGGTGCTCGACACGCCGATCGGGACCGTCATGAGCCGGCTCGCGCGGGCGCGAGCCGCGCTCGCGGACCGGCTCGGTGTCGCCGCGGAAGATTCGGCGAGCACGCGACGAGGGGGCGGTCGTGAGCGAGCTTGAGCCGCGGAACGACGACGAGGCGCTGTCGGCACTGCTCGACGGCACATTGTCGAGCGAAGCCGCAGCCGCGCTTACCGCGCGGCTCGAGCGCGAGCCCGAGCTCGCCGCGCGCCTCGAGGCCATGGCGCGAGCGAGTCGCGCCGTGCGCGATGCGTATCGCGGCGTCGTCGACGAGCCGCTGCCGGATCGGGTCCTCGAGCTACTGCGGGCGCCGCACTCGAGCGGCGACCGCATCGTTCCGCTGCAGCCGCGTCACCGGCGCACTGCGCAACGCTGGTTCCCGCACGCCTTGGCGGCCGGCATCGCGCTCGCGGTGGGCTTCGGGCTCGGCTTCGGCTTGAGCCAGCGAGGCGGCGACAGCGGGCCGGCGGCGTTGCTCGCGGCGGCGGGCGCCGTGTCGCCGGGCTCGCCGCTGCACGACCTGCTCGAGTCGGCGCCGAGCGGCGTCCCGCGCGCGCTCGACGGCGGTGCACGGGCCGAGGCGCGCTTGACGTTCAGAGCGGAGAACGGCGACTGGTGTCGCGAGCTGGCCGTGACGACCGGCGCGGCGAGCAGCGTCGCGCTCGCGTGCCGCCGCTCCGGCGCCTGGCGCGTCGAGCTGCTCGGCGTGGAGGCGGCGGGCGGCGAGCTGTACCGTCCGGCCGGCGGCGATTCGCCGTTCCGGGAAGCCGTCGGCGGGCTGATGGACGGCGAGCCGCTCGAGCCCGACGCCGAGCGTGCGTTGCTCGCGAGCGGCTGGGAGAGTGACTGAGCGAGCCGTCGCTCCCGCGCAGCCGCGATCACCGGTTCAAATGACGCGAAGCGCGTGCCACACTCGTTTGATGACGACGGCGGATCGGCATACCGCGTCCGTGGCGTTGATCGGCGCGCCGACCGACGTCGGCGCGGGCAGGCGCGGCGCATCGATGGGCCCCGAGGCGCTGCGCGTCGCGGGCCTCGACAAGGCCTTGCGCCGGCTCGGCCGCAACGTCATCGACCGCGGCAACGTGACGGGCCCCGGGAACCCCGAGCAGCCGCGGTCCGGCGATTACCGGCATCTGCCCGAGGTGACGGCGTGGTGCCGCGGCGTCCACGATGCCGTCTACGAAAGCCTCACGGCCGGCGAGATTCCGCTGCTCATGGGCGGCGACCATAGCGTCGCGATCGGTTCCGTCGCGGCGGCCGCCCGTTATTGCGCCGAGCGCGAGCGGCCGCTCGCGATGTTTTGGCTCGACGCGCACGCCGACTTCAACGTCGCGAGCTCGTCGCCGTCGGGCAACATTCACGGCATGCCCGTCGGCATCATGGCCGGTCATGGGCCGCCCGAGCTCGTCGGCCTCGCGGGCTTCGCGCCGATGCTGCCGGCGAAGCACGTCGTGCAGATCGGCATTCGCTCCGTCGACGCGATGGAAAAGAAGCTCGTCGTCGAGAGCGGCATGGTCGTCTACGACATGCGCCGCATCGACGAGCTTCGGATGCGGACGGTCATGGAGCAGGCGCTCGAGCAGGTCGCCGCGCGCGACGTGCACCTGCACGTCAGCTTCGACGTCGACTTTCTCGACCCGTCGATCGCGCCCGGCGTCCCCTCGACGGTGCCGGGCGGCCCGACGTATCGCGAGGCGCAGCTCTGCATGGAGATGATTTACGACTCGGGGCTCATGCGCTCGCTCGACGTCATGGAGCTGAACCCGGCCTACGACGAGGGCAACCGCACGGCGGAGCTTGCCGTCGAGCTCGTGCAAAGCTTGTTCGGCTTGCAGATCTTGGCGCGCACGGGCGGACCGGCCGACAAGTACACGCTATGAGCAAGACCCAAGCCTTCATCGACGAGGCCGAGCGCGTCAGCGCGCCGAATTATTCGCCGTTGCCCGTCGTCATTGCGTGCGGCGAAGGCGTCTGGGTTTGGGACGTGGACGGGCGCCGCTATCTCGACTGCATCAGCGCCTACTCCTCGCTGAACCATGGCCATCGGCATCCGCGCATCGTCGCCGCGCTCGTCGAGCAGGCGGGACGGCTCACGCTGACTTCGCGCGCCGTGCACAACGACCAGATGGGCGCGTTCTTGACGGAGCTCTGCGCGCTCGCAGGTCTAGAGATGGCGCTGCCGATGAACACGGGCGCCGAGGGCGTCGAGACGGCGATCAAGCTCGCGCGCAAGTGGGGCTATCGCGCGAAGGGCGTGCCGCAAGATGCCGCCGAGATCGTCGTCTGCCGCAACAATTTCCACGGCCGCACGACGACGATCGTCGGCTTCTCGTCGGAAACGCAGTACCGCGAGGATTTCGGCCCGTTCACGCCGGGGTTCAACCTCGTCGACTTCGGCAACCTGGAGGCGCTGCGCGCGGCGATCACGCCGAACACCGTCGCGTTCCTCGTCGAGCCGATCCAGGCCGAGGCCGGCATCATCGTGCCGCCCGACGGCTACCTCGCCGCGGCCCGCGCGCTCTGCCGCGAGCGCAACGTGCTGTTCGTTCTCGACGAGATCCAGACGGGCCTCGGCCGCACGGGCAAGATGTTCGCTTACGACCACGAGCCGGGCGCCGAGCCCGATCTCTTGATCCTCGGCAAGGCGCTCGGCGGCGGCGTGTATCCGATATCGGCCGTCCTCGGAAGCCGGGCGGTCATGACGCTCCTTCGACCCGGCGATCACGGCAGCACGTTCGGCGGCAATCCGCTCGCCTCGGCCGTCGGCCGCACGGCATTGCGCGTGCTCGTCCACGAGCGCCTTGCCGAGCGCGCGGCCGAGCAAGGCGCGTATCTGTTCGAAAAGCTGCGCGAGCTCCGCGCGCCGTGCGTCGCCGACATCCGCGGGCGCGGCCTGCTCGTCGGCATCGAGATCGCGGCGGCCTCCGGCACGGCGCGGATGTATTGCGAGCGGCTGCTGGCACGCGGCGTGCTCGCGAAGGACACGCACGCCCAAGTCATCCGCCTGGCGCCACCGTTGACCGTCGAACGCGGCGACCTCGCCTGGCTCGTCGAGCAGCTGCGGGCCGTGCTGCACTGACGCGGGCGGGCCGCTAACGATTCCGCGCAGGGCGGCTTTACCCCGCGACCTCCACGGCGCAGTTGCAGCAACGAGCGCGCTGTCGCCCCCGTCAGCCGCTTGTTCAGCCTACGGCGGACACGGATTTGCGAGCAAGCGATCGACGTCGGCGACGAAAGCCTTCGGGGCGAGCGACGGAAAATTCATGAAACCGCGGCCGCGGCACCAAAGTCCGCCGGCCCCCCGGTCGGCGTTCAGGAACGTCGCCCAGTCCTGTACCTGGTCGTCGGGGCGCACGCAGTTGTCGAGCTTGCCGTAGCCGCCAAAGAGCCGCATTCGCCCATCCGGCGACACGAGGAGATGGCCGTGAAGGCCTGGCCGACTCATACCGCGAGCGTCGAGACCGCCGTTTCGAGCCAAGACTTCGTCCTTGAAGCCGAACCCGCAAATCTCGAGCGCGTCGCCGGGCTGCAGAAAGTCCTTGCCAACACCCCTTCGCGTGAAACTGTTGAGGCCCGGACCTTCCACCCTCCAGAGTCTGACCTGTCCGTCGCGTTGCCTCTCCTCGAGAGTGAACAGGACGTGCGGATTGACGGGCTCGAACGAGACAACCGTGCCCTTTATCCAGATGGGCTTGCCGAGGTCGAACATGCTGACCGAGTGATGGGCTCTGGCCGAGCCCACGCACGCCAGCGCCGCAAGCGCCGTTGCCAAGGTGGCCGTTCTGCTCATGGCGGGCCTCGCTATCTCTACGCACGTAGACATAGCGTAGCGACGAACGTAGAGAAGTCAACCGGTGCTGATAGGAATGTCGAAGCGTCTGACCATTTATCCGGTGGTGATTGGCGGGTCCGACGCCATGCCCCACGTTCTCCGATGAGCCCATTGCCGACGCGGGCCGGCAGCGAACGACTACTGGCACGGCGGACTCGAAGGCTTATCCTTGGCCTTACATGGAGGGCAACATGAGCCAAACCGAAACCGCGATTCTCGCCGGCGGCTGCTTCTGGGGTATGCAGGATCTGATCCGGAAGCTGCCCGGCGTCGTCTCGACGCGCGTCGGCTACAGCGGCGGCGACGTGCCGAACGCTACGTACCGTAATCATGGCACTCACGCCGAGGCGATCGAGGTCATCTTCGACCCGCAGCGCTTGTCGTACCGCGAGCTGCTCGAGTTCTTCTTCCAGATTCACGATCCGACGACGAAGAACCGCCAGGGCAACGACATCGGCACGTCGTATCGCTCCGGCATCTACTACCTGTCGGACGAGCAGCGCGAGATCGCCGAGGACACGATCGCCGACGTTAACGCGTCGAAGCTCTGGCCGGGCCCCGTCGTGACGGAGGTGAAACCGGCCGGACCGTTCTGGGAAGCCGAGCCCGAGCACCAAGACTACTTGCTGCGCTATCCCGGCGGCTACACGTGCCACTTCCCGCGGCCGAACTGGAAGCTGCCGCGGCGTGCGGCGAGGACGGCCTAGCATGAGCGCCGCACGGGAACCTGCACCCGAAGAGCTTCGCTGGAAGCACGTCGTCGAGCTCGCGCGCTCGGGCAACGAGCTGCCGCCGCGCCGCGTGGAGAAGAGCGATGCCGAGTGGCGCGCGCAGCTCACGGACGAGCAATACCACGTCACGCGCGAGAAGGGCACCGAGCGCGCCTTCAGCTCCGAGATGTGCGCGCTGTTCACGCCGGGGCGCTATCACTGCGTCTGCTGCGGCACGCCGCTGTTCGACTCGACGAGCAAGTTCGACAGCCGCACGGGGTGGCCGAGCTTCACGCAGCCGCTCGAGCGCGGCATCGTCGCGTATCACCTCGATACGAGCTATGGCATGCAGCGCATCGAGGCGACCTGCAACGTTTGCGACGCGCACTTGGGGCACGTGTTTCCGGACGGGCCGCCGCCGAGCGGGCTCCGGTTCTGCATCAACGCCGTGTCGCTCGAGAAGGCGAAGGCGGCGGAGTAGCGGTGTGGTTGCCCGGCAAGCCGAACTGCTCACGATCAAGCGGGGCGAAGGGTTCTACCGTGATTGAGCTACGGGAGTGTCGCGTATGAAGTATCGAGGCAGCTGCCACTGCGGCCGCGTGGCGTTCGAGGTCGAGGGCACGATCGAGAGCGCGCTCGCCTGCAACTGCTCGATGTGCCAACGCAAGGGCTCGCTGCTGTGGTTCGTGCCGCGCGGCAGCCTACGACTGACGACGCCGGAGGCGAATCTGCGCAGCTACACGTTCAACAAGCACGTCATCAAGCACCGGTTCTGCGCGAACTGCGGCATTCATCCGTTCGGCGAAGGCGTCGACGCGAAGGGCAACGCGACGGCGGCGATCAACATCCGCTGCTTGGAGGACGTCGATCTCGACGCCATCCCCGTCAACCATTTCGACGGCCGTTCGGTCTGAGGCGGCTATAACGCCGGCGAGTCGTTGCCGAGCATCGCGCGGCGCACGAGCGGTATCGGCGGGCCGCCGTAGCTCAAGAACCGGTCGTGGAACTCCTTCCACGCTGCGCGCCCGCCGCGGCTCGCAGTGTAGTCCTCGCGCAGCTTGCGGATCATGAGCTTGCCGAGCGTGTAGTTGAGGTACGCCGGATCGTAAGTGCCGCGAGCCGATTGCTGGCGCGCCGTGCCTTCGTCCTGGAAGCATTCGGTGCGGAAGAGCTCGCGCGACTCCTCCTGCGTCATGCCGCGCGCGTGCAAGCCGATCGCCGACAGATAGCGGCAATCGCGCAGCAGCGCGTTCGAAAGCTGCCCGATGCGGGTCTCCGGGCTCCCGCCGTCGAGGCCGGCCTCGATGACGAGCTCCTCGGCGTAGTGGGCCCAGCCTTCCGCGAATGCGTAGCCGACGAAGATGCGGCCGAACAGCGACGGCGAGCGGGTCGCGTGCAGGAAGTTCAAGAAGTGCCCGGGCCAGACCTCGTGCACGGACGTGAAGAGCAGGTTCTTGATGCCGGGGATGTACGCGGCCTGTTGCTCGGGCGTCCAGCTCGGATCGGGCGGCGAGATGTAGTACACGGACGGCATGCCCATGTCGTACGGCCCCGGGATGTTGATGTAGGCGGAGTTCTGCCGGTTGTACGGCGGCGCTTCTTCGACGAGCGCCTCCTCGGTGCCGGGGATCGAGACCAAGTCCGTATCGGCGATGAACTGCTTCAGCGCCGGCAGCTGGTTTCGCGCCTCGGCTACGGGCCCCTCCGGCGACTTCCGGGCATCCATTTGCAGCATGCAATCGCCGAGTGTCGCCTCCGGCGCGAAGACGGCGCACGACTCCTCGAGCGCCTGGCGGTTGCGGGCGAGATCGGCCCTGCCGATCGTCTCGAGCTCGTCGAGCGGCACCGTGACGCCCTCCGTCTCCTGGAGCATGCGTGCGAAGCGCTCGGCGCCGAGCGCGAAATCCTGCGTCGCCGTCGCGCGCTGGCTCTCGAGCCACGCGGCCATGTCGGCCATCGCGCGCGCCGCCGTCTCGACGGCCGTCGTGAGCTCTTGCTGCAAGGCCGCATCGTCGACGCGCGCGAACGCGGCGATGACGTCGCCGCGGTAAAAGTCCGCGAAGCCGTTGAAGCCCGCGATGCCGTATTCGACGAACGACAGCGGCATCGGCACCTCGAGGTTCGCGCGGATCTGCTCCACGGCCGGCGGCACGGCGCGCAGATACGCGATGAACGCCCGCAGGCGCGTGGGCGGGTCGGCGTACGGCCGCGTGATGTAGACGCTGGGATCGAGGCCGTTGTCGAAGTACCACGTGAGGTTCTTGTGCGGTTGGTCGGCGTCCTCGAGCCAAAAGAGCTCGCGCCGCGCGACGTGCGCGAGATAGTCGCGCTCGAAGGCCTGCGGCTGCGTGAGCTGTGCTGCGTCGAATGCCGCGGCGCCGTCGATGGCAATGCGCAAGAACTCGATGCGCCGCGCGAATCCTTCGTCGCTCCAATTGCCGATTTGACCGTCGAACTCGTGCCGTCCCTGCTCGACGGCGAAGCTCGGATTGAGCTCGAAAAAGCCCTCGATGAACGCGTCGCGGAAGCTGTCCCATTCCGGACTCGGTGCGGCCGCTGCGGCCGGCGCGTTCGGCGCCGCGCCCGGGGCGGGCGGCGGCTCGTTCGGCGACTGGCACGCGGCGAGCAGGCAGGCCAAGGCGAGGCTGGCAATGAGTCTCGTACGTCTCATACCGCGATCACAGCACGCCCCGGCGTTTGCGTAAACTGCAGGGCGTGGCCGTCTCGCCTCCCGCCGTACCGACGCTGACCCGCAGCCTGCGGTCTCGCCACGTCGCGCTAATCTCGATCGGCGGGATCATCGGGGCGGGCCTCTTCGTGGGCAGCAGCGCGAACATCGCGACTGCCGGCCCCGCCGTGCTCTTGAGCTACGGCGTCGCGGGGGCGCTGATGTTCCTCGTCATGCGCATGCTCGCCGAGATGGCCGCGGCGGACCACGGCGCGCTGTCGTTCGCCGACCACGCACGCGTGGGTCTCGGCGAGTGGGCCGGCTTCGTGTGCGGCTGGCTCTACTGGTACTTCTGGGTCGTCGTCGTCGGCATCGAGGCGATCGCCGGCGCCGCGATCCTGCAAGTGTGGGTCCCGCTGCCGGTGTGGCAGATCGGGCTCGTGCTCATGGTGCTCCTGACCGCGACGAATCTGCTCTCGACGCGCTCGTACGGCGAGTTCGAGTTTTGGTTCGCGTCGCTGAAGGTTGCGGCGATCGTCGGCTTCATCGCCGTCGCGGGCGCGTACGCGCTCGGGTTCACGTCCCCGCAGGGGCCGACCTTCGGCAATCTCGTCGCGCACGGCGGTTTCGCGCCGTTCGGCACCGCGGCCGTGCTCGCGGGCGTCACGGGCATCGTGTTCTCGATGACGGGCGCCGAGATCGCGACGGTCGTCGCGGCCGAGTCCGCCGAGCCGTCGCGCGCGATCGCGAATCTCACCACGTCGCTGATCCTGCGCATCCTGCTGTTCTACGTGGGCTCGGTGCTCGTGATTCTCGCCGTGGTGCCGTGGTCGGAAATCGTGCCGGGCACGTCGCCGTTCACGGCCGCGCTCGAGCGCATGGACGTTCCGTTCGCGGCGACGATCATGAACCTGATCGTGCTCGTGGCCGTGCTGTCGTGCTTGAACTCCGGCATCTACATCACGTCGCGCATGCTGTTCGGGCTCGCGGCGCACGGCGACGCGCCGCGCTCGATGGTGGCGCTCGATCGGCGCGGCGTGCCGACGCGCGCGATCCTGATCGGCACGGTGTTCGGCTACCTCGCCGTGCTCGCCTCCGTCGTGTCGCCGCAGCGCCTCTTCACGTTCCTCGTCAACGCGTCGGGCGCCGTCATGCTCGTCATCTACCTGCTCGTGGCGCTCGCGCAAATACGGCAACGCCGAGCGCACGAACGGAACGGCACGCCGCTGCCGATCCGGATGTGGCTCTATCCCTGGCTCAGCTACGCCGCGGTGCTGGGTATCGCGCTGGTGCTCGCATCGATGCTGTTTCGCGCGGCCGAGCGCGCGCAGCTCTTGGGCAGCACGCTGTCGGTCGCCGTCGTGTTGCTCGCTTACTGGTGGCGGCAGCGCCGAGCCGCGCAAGGCCGCGGGTGAGCGCCATGCCGAAGATGAAGAGCTACGCGAGCTTCGACGACTACCTCGCCGATCAGAGCAAGAAGAACCAGACGATCAGCCGCCGCCGCGCGCGACGCCCCAAAGCCGCAGCCCTGCGATACGCCAACCGTCAAAGTCGACGAGCTAGCGCGGACGGTAAGCCGTGCGCGCCGTCTCGCCGTACGGCGCGGGTTGCACCGTCGCGCGGATCGTCGCCTGCTGGTGTCGCTCGACGGTGGGCTTCCTTGTGCCGCCGCCTTCCTCGCCCCAAACGACGGAGACTTTCGTGCCGGGCTTCGCGTGCTTCACGTCGATGACCGCGAGCGACAGCATCGCGCGCTCGTTGAAGCTGTAGCCCGTGTACGTCGAGAGTCCCACGGTCTTGCCGCCCTTGACGACCTTGTCGAACGGCAGAGTGGCGTAGTTCGCGAGCGGCAGGTCGATGTACTTCGAGAACTTGCCGGCGTGGAACAGCTTCGTGAAGACCTTGTCGACGTCGTCGCCGTTCCAGACGAGCGTGACCTTCTGGCGCTTCTGCCTCTTCGCGAGCTTCTCGAGCGCCGCACGGCCGATGAACTCGTGATCGAAGCGGACGAAGCCGCCGTATCCCAAGTCGTACGGCGTGAGGTAGTAGCTCTCGATGTTCTTCGAGACGAAGCTGCCGCCGAGCGACGCCGTCGCCTCGTAGCTCGTGCCCTTGAGCCACTCGCGATACGGTTTCATGCGCTCGCCCGTGTACACGGCCGGCAGCGGCGACGGGATCCAGCCGGACTCGAGCGTGCTCGTCGGGTACGCGCGCGCGCCGACCTTGCGCAGGCCGAGCTCGCGGCCGGCCTCGACGATCGCGTCGCGGACCTTCTCGCCGTCGGCCCAGGGCCCGAAGATCTCCCAGCCGGGTTGGCCGACCATGCCGTGGCGCAGCGCCCGCACGCGGCAGCCCGCGATCTGGAACACGTCCATGTGGAAGAACTTGATTTCCGGCACGGGCTTGCCGGTGACCTTCTCCATGACCTTCTTCGCGTTCGGCCCCTGGATCTGATAGCGGTAGACGCGCCGCGAGCCCGTCTTGTTGACGAACGAGCGCTCGTCGCGCTCGGCTTTCGCGTCGTAGCGGCCGGCCTCGAGGTTGTACTCGACCCAGTTCAGCGCGGGCGGGCGGCCGACGAGCACGAAACTGTTCGGCGCCAGGTGGAACAGGATCGCGTCGCCGATGACGTAGCCGTCGTAGTTGCAGGCGACGAACTGCTTCGCGGTGTCGACGCGAAAATTGGCGAACGAGTTGACGCCGAGGTCGGAGAGCAGCTTCAGCGCGTCGGGCCCTTCGACGTAGAGGTCCGTCATGTGGTGCGACTGGTCAAACAGCGCGCACGTCTCGCGCCAGGCGCGCTGCTCGTCGCGCCAGTTCGTGAACTCGCTCGGCACGACGGGGAACGCGTACGGGCCGATCTGCGAATTCCGCAGCATCTCGACGGGGTTCTTGGCGGCGTTCAGGGCTTGTTCTAGGTTTTCGTAGCTCATAGGGGCCTTGATCTCGACTCGTCGAGGCTGGTGGCTGCAGCCTGGTAGGGTTGGCACCCTATAGCAACAGCCGTCTCGACGCCACTCGGGCGCGCGATTTCTTTACGCCGTGGATTTCGTGCGCCAGCTGTCCGCGTAGTTCTCGCGGGCCTCGCGCGCATACGGCGTCGGCGAAACCCGAACGCGGATCTCGGCCTGGCGGTGCGGCTCGGTCGACGTCTTGCCCGTCTGCTCCGGCTCGCCCCAGACCAACGTCAGCTGATCGCCTACAGCCACGTCGTGATCGACGACGCCGAGCGAAAGCATGCAGCGCTCGTTGAACGAATAGCCGTTGAACATCGAGATGCCGGCCGGCTTCGTGCCGTTCAAAAGCAGGTCCGCGTTCGTCGAAGCGTAGTTCGGCTGCGGGAAGTCGATCCACTTGTACGGCGTGCCGTCCTCGAAAGCCGACGCCACGACCTTCAGCAGATCGTCGCGGTTCCACTCGAGCGTGACCTTCTTGCGGTGCTTTAAGTCCTTCATCTTGACGAGCGCGTCCTTGCCGATGAAGTCCTTCTTCTTCCAGCCGATGTAGAAGCCGTAGCCGAGCTCGAACGGATTGACGTAGTAGTCCTCGATGTTGTCGCTGACGAAGCTGCCGCCGATCGAGCCGACCGCCTCGTAGCTGTCGGCGCCGAGCCAGTCGCGGTACTCCTCGAGCATGCCTCCGCCCGTGTAGACGGCCGGCAACGGCGAAGGAATCCATCCCGACTCGAGCGTGTTCGTCGAGTATGCGCGGCTGCCGACGAGGCGCAGATCCACGCCGATGTCGCGCGCGGCCTCGAGGATCGTCGATTGGATGTAGTGCTTGTCGGCGTACGGCCCCCAGACCTCGAGCCCCGGTGCGCCGGCCATGCCGTGGCGCAGCGCCTGGACGCGGCGCGAGCCGATCTTGATCCAGTCGACGTGGAAGAACTTGATGTCGGGGACCGGGCCGCCGTTCAGCTTGTCGAAGATCTTGTTCGCGTCGGGGCCCTGGATCTGGAAGCGGTAGTGCGTGCGGTAGATGGCCTTGCCGTCGGGGCGGCTGTCGGAGCGCGGGTCGTGCGTGAGCCGCACCTTCCACTTGCCGATCGCCTGCTGGAACCGCACCCAGTTCGCCGTCGGCGCGCGGCCGACGAGCACGAACTTATCCTCGCGCTCGCGGAAGAGGATCATGTCGCCGATCACGTAGCCGGCCGGAGTGACGGGCACGAAATGCTTCGCGCGGTTCGAGTCGAAGCCCGCGAAGCTGTTGATGCCGACGGATTCGAGGAACGCGGCCGCATCGGGCCCTTCGACGATGAGCTCGTCCATGTGGTGCGTCTGGTCGAACAGCACGGCCGACTTGCGCCACGCCACCTGCTCGCTGCGCCAATTCGAGAACTCCGGGGCAACGACCGGATACACGTACATGCCGATCTTCGAGTTACGCAGCAGCTTGACGGCGCTGCCATGCGCCTTCAAGACGGCGCTCAGATTGTTTGCGGCCATATTTCCTCGTTCGCTAAGTCAGAAAAAAGGCGAGCGTCCTCGAGACCGCTCGCCTCTCTTGCTCGGAGCTTAAGTGTAGCTCCGTTCTACCTCAGGTTCCCGTACGCCAGCCCGCCGCGTAGGTCTCGCGGACGAACTTGGAGTAGGGGACGGCGCTTACGGTGGCGCGGATGTTGAGCTGCTTGTGCCGCTCGACCGTGGTCTTGCGCGTGCCGCCGTCGGGCTCGCCCCAGACGAGCGTGACCTCGTCGCCGAGCTGCACGTTCGGCTCGACGATGCCGAGCGACAGCATCGAGCGCTCGTTGTAGCTGTAGCCCGCGAACATCGACGCGCCGACGACCTTGCCGTTCTTGTCGAGGATCTTGTCGAACGACGACGAAGCGTAGTTCGACAGCGGCAGGTCGATGTACTTGTAGTGCTCCTCTTCCTGCCCCGTGAAGAGCGAGCCGAACGCCTTCGTGACGTCCTCGCCGTTCCACGCGAACGTGACCTTGCGCCGGTGCGGCTTCCCCGCAATCTTCTCGAGCGCCTCGCGGCCGATGAACTCGTGATCGAACTTCACGAACGGCCCGTAGCCGATCTCGTACGGCGTGACGTAGTAGTCCTCGATGTTGTCGGACACGAAGCTGCCGGCCAGGCTGCCCGTGGCCTCGTAGCTCCCCGCCGGCAGCCACTTGCGGTACTTCTTCATGCGCTCGTCGGTGTAGACGGCGGGCAGCGGCGACGGAATCCAGCCGGATTCGAGCGTGTTCGTGGCATAGGCGCGCGAGCCCACCTGCCTGATGCCGTACTCCTCGCCGGCCGCGAGAATCGCCTCGCGAATCTTCTCGCGCTCCTTGTACGGACCCCAGATCTCGAGCCCTGGCGCGCCGGCCATGCCGTGGCGCAGCGTGCGCACGCGCTGACCCTTGATCTTGATCGAGTCCATGTGGAAGAACTTGAGCTCCGGCACCTTCTTGCCGTTCAGCTTCTCGATGACCTGCCAGGCGTTCGGGCCCTGGATCTGGAAGCGATACGAGATGCGCTTGACGGCGTTGCCCTTCGGATTGCTCGGTGAACGATCGTCCTTCTTGATCGTGACGCGGTACTTGCCCGTCTCGGCGTGGAACTGAATCCAGTTCGCCGTCGGCGCGCGGCCGACGAACACGAGGTTGTTCTTCTCGAGGTGGAACAGGATGCCGTCGCCGATGACGTGGCCGCTGTAGCTGCACGGGATGAATTGCTTCGCGCGGTTGACGGGGAAGTTCGCGAAGCTGTTGATCGCGAGGTTCGACAGCAGCTTGATGGCGTCGGGACCTTTGATGTAGATGTCGACCATGTGGTGCGACTGGTCGAACAGGACACAGCTCTTGCGCCACGCCGCCTGCTCGTCGCGCCAGTTCGAGAACTCCGCCGGCACTACGGGATAGACATAGGCTCCGATCCGCGAATTGCGCAGCAGGTCGACGGGGTTCTTGGCGGCTTTGAGCACGTCCTCTAAGTTCTTGTGAGCCATGATCAGCTGTGCCCTCCTGAGGCTAAGGCGAAAAGCGCTCTTCCGGCGTTTTCGAGGGCGGCTAGTCTAGCATCAGAACCCGGTGGTTCGGCTATGGGGCGCGCAATTCGCCGTTCCCCCGCGATTTCCGCGCATCCTGCGAGGCATGCGCAGCGCATTCAAACCGCGGCCAAGATCGTATTCAGCGTGGTACTCGGCCGCATCGCCTCGGCCGTCCGCTTCGGATCGGGACGGTAATAGCCGCCGATGTCGACGGGCTTGCCCTGCACGCCGATGAGCTCGGCCACGATCTTCTTTTCGCTGCGCTCGAGGTCGCCCGCGACCTTGCCGAAGTGCGCGCTCAAACGCGCGTCCTTCGTCTGGTCGGCCAGGGCGCGGGCCCAGTACATCGCGAGATAGAAATGGCTGCCGCGGTTGTCGATGCCGCCCAGGGCGCGTGACGGCGACTTGTCGCTTTCGAGCAAGCGGCCGACCCCTGCATCGAGCGCCTCGGCCATGACGACGGCCGCCGCGTTGCCGGTCTTCGTGCCGTAATCCTCGAGCGAGACGGCTAGCGCCAGGAACTCGCCCAACGAGTCCCAGCGCAGGTAGTTCTCTTTGAGAAACTGCTGGACGTGCTTCGGCGCCGAGCCGCCGGCCCCGGTCTCGTAGAGCCCGCCGCCCGCGAGCAGCGGGACGATCGAGAGCATCTTCGCGCTCGTGCCGAGCTCGAGGATCGGAAAGAGGTCGGTCAGGTAGTCCCTCAGCACGTTGCCCGTCACGGAGATCGTGTCGACTCCGTCGCGCACGCGCTTCAGCGTGGCCCGCATCGCGTTCATGGGTGACATGATGCGGATGTCGAGGCCGTTCGTGTCGTGGTCGCGCAAGTAGCGGCCCACCTTGTCGATGAGGTTGCGGTCGTAGGCGCGGTTCTCGTCGAGCCAGAAGATCGCCGGGTGGCCCGTGGCGCGCGCGCGGTTGACGGCAAGCTTGACCCAATCGCGGACCGCCACGTCCTTCGTCTGGCACATGCGCCAGATGTCCCCTTGCTCGACGCGGTGCTCGGTGAGCGCCCGGCCGTCGGCGTCGAGCACTCGCACGATGCCGCTCAGGGGGATTTCGAACGTCTTGTCGTGCGAGCCGTATTCCTCGGCCGATTGCGCCATTAGACCTACGTTCGAAACGTTGCCCATCGTCGGCACGTGGAACGCGCCGTTGGCTTTGCAGTCGTCGATGACCTCCTGGTAGATGCCCGCATAGCAGCGGTCGGGGATCATCGCCTTCATGTCGTGCAGCTTGCCGTCGGGGCCCCACATCTGGCCCGACGAGCGGATCGCGGCGGGCATCGACGCGTCGATGATGACGTCGCTCGGCACGTGGAGGTTCGTGATGCCTCTCGTCGAGTCGACCATCGCGAGCGGCGGCCGCGCGGCATAGACGGCCGCCACGTCGGCTTCGATGGCCTTGCGCTCGGCCTCGGGCAGCGCCTTGATCTTCGCGTAGAGATCGCCGATGCCGTTGTTCGGCTCGACACCGAGCCGCTTCAGCGTGTCGGCGTGCCTCGCGAACACGTCCTCGTAATAGGTCTCGACGGCGTGCCCGAACATGATCGGGTCCGACACCTTCATCATCGTCGCCTTGAGATGCAGCGACAGCAGCAACCCCTTCGCCTTCGCGTCCGCGATCTGCTTCTGGTAGAAGTCGCGCAGCGCGCGGCGGTTCATGCACGCGGCCGCAATGACCTCGCCGTCCTTGACGTTCACGGCCTCCTTGAGCACGGTTTTCTCGCCGCGATTGCTCGTGAGCTCGATCTTGAGCTTCCCCGCCTTCGGCACGACGGCCGACTGCTCGCTCGCGTAGAAATCGCCGCCGGCCATGCTCGCGACGTGCGTCCTCGAGTCCTTGCTCCAAGCGCCCATCGAATGCGGGTGCTTCTTCGCATACTGCTTCACGGAGGCCGCGACGCGGCGGTCGGAGTTGCCTTCGCGCAGCACGGGATTCACGGCGCTGCCGAGCACCTTGGCGTACTTCGCCTTGATGGCCTTCTCGGCCTCGTCCCTCGGGTCCTCGGGGTAGTCAGGCACGTCGTAGCCCTGCGACTTGAGCTCCTCGATCGCGCCTTGCAGTTGCGGGACCGACGCGCTGATGTTCGGCAGCTTGATGATGTTCGCTTCGGGCGTCTTCGCGATCTCGCCGAGCTCGGCAAGGTCGTCGCTGACGAATTGGTCCTTCGAGAGCCGCTCGGGAAACTGCGCGAGCAGCCTGCCCGCGAGCGAGATGTCCCGCGTCTCGACGACGCAGCCGGCCGCCTTCGTGAACGCCTGCACGATCGGCAGCAGCGAATACGTCGCGAGCATCGGCGCTTCGTCCGTGAGGGTATAGATGATCTTGAAGTTCTTCATGGGTCGTTACATCCGAAGCGCGGCGCCGCTCAACCGGCGGCGCCGCGGTAGCAGCCAAGGCCTGCGCGGCCCGGCGGTTTCGAGCGCGCGTTTACGCTAGGTGATCGATGCGCGATAGATGCTCTCGATGGAGGCGTCGAGAGCTTCGTTGAATTCCTTGTCCGACTGCTGCGCCTTCAATCCTTCTGCGAGCGCGCGCGAGAAGCTCGCCGTCATGCCGTTGTTGCGCGCCAGCTTCTTGTTGGCCTCCTCACGCGTATAGCCGCCCGAAAGCGCCACGACGCGCAGCACCTTCTCGTGCTTGATCAGGTCGGCGTAGAGGTTGTCCTTGTCTGGGATCGTGAGCTTCAGCATGACGCGCTGATCGGGCTTCAGCGCATCCAGGTGTTTCAGGATCTCGGCCTTCAGGAGCTCTTCGGCCTTGTCCTTGTTCGGCGTCTTGATGTCGACCTCGGGCTCGATGATCGGCACGAGGCCCGCCGCGAGGATTTCCTTGGCGACGTCGAACTGCTGCTTGACGATGGCCGCGATTCCGGCCGGGTTCGCCTGCTTGATCACGGAGCGCATCTTCGTGCCGAACACGTTCTTGGCCTTCGCGCGCTTCAAAAGCGCGTCGAGCCCCGGGATCGGCTTCATGAGCTGGACGCCGTCCTTCTCTTCGGCAAGGCCCTTGTCGACCTTCAGGAACGGCACGACGCCCTTCGTTTCCCAGAGATACGTCGGCGTTGGCTTGCCGGCGATGTCGCGGTCCATCGTGTTCTCGAACAGGATCGCGCCGATCAGGCGCTTGCCGTTGAAAGCCGGGCTCGTAATGATCCGCGTGCGCATGGCGTGCACGACGTCGTACATGCCTTTCTCGTCCTTCCACGCCGTCTCGTCGATACCGTAGAGCTTCAACGCCTTCGGGGTGCTGCCGCCGCTCTGATCGAGGGCTGCGATGAAGCCCTTGTCGTTCTTGATCTTGGCCAGTTGATCGTCGAATGTGCTCACGGGAACTCCTTGGCGGCTCTCTTGGCGTGCGTCTAAGCTCGTGTCGACGTGCGTTCGCGGAAGCGGAGCGCGTCGCCGCTATTCTAGCGCAGCGCAGGCGCGTCCAACGGCTCCGGCCGGCTGTCCGGTGCTGGCCGTGCGGCGCGCGATTGGGCAGAATCCACGCCCATGCGAGGGGGAGGACTTGCGTTCATCGGCGCGGCGATCGCCTTTGCCGCGCGCGCGGCGGATTTGCCATCGGAGCTCCCGCCCGACGTCAGCCGCGTCCTGACGGGGCACGGCATCCCTCCCGCCGACGTCAGCATCGTCATCCAGGGGGTCGACGACGACGACCCGGTGCTGAGCCACCTGCCGGACGTGCCGCGCAGCCCGGCGTCCGTCATGAAGCTCGTGACGACTTGGAGCGCGCTCGAGTACCTGGGGCCGGCCTACACCTGGCCGACCGAAATCTTCTATCGCGGCGCGTTCGACGGCCGCACACTCGACGGCGACCTCGCGCTCAAGGGTTACGGCGACCCGTATCTCGTCGTCGAGGAGGTCTGGAAGCTGCTGCACGCGCTCAGGCGAACCGGCCTCACCGAGATCACGGGCGATCTGGTGCTCGACGACAGCTTTTTCGCCGTGGACGAGCCCGATCCCGGCGCGTTCGACGGCCAGCCGTATCGCACGTACAACGTGGTGCCGAACGCGTTACTGATGAACTTCAAGGCCGTGACGTTCCAGTTCAGGCCCGATCCCGTGAACGGGCGCGTGAACGTAACCACGGAGCCGCTGCTCGCGAACTTGAGGATCGACAACAACTTGGCGCTCGGCGACGGGCCCTGCGGCGGTTATCAGGCCGGCATCGCGTTCAACCACGCGGACCCTGAGTCGCTCGAGCGCGTCGTGGTCGACGGCAGGTTCTCACGCCGCTGCAACGTCTACGGTTTCGGGCGCACGGTGCTGCAGCACGACACGTTCGCGTACGGGCTGTTCTCGTCGCTGTGGAAGGAGGTCGGCGGGTCGTTCAACGGCAAGCTGCGCAACGAGCAGCTGCCGGCCGACGCGACGCCGGCGCTCGTCTGGCGCTCGAAGCCGCTCGGCGAGATCGTCCGTGCCATCAACAAGAACAGCAACAACGTCATGACGCGCCAGCTCCTCTACACGCTCGGCGCCGAAGCGGCCGGCGCGCCGGGCACGCGCGAGAACGGCGTCGCGGCCGTGCACGAGCTGCTTGCGAAACGCGGGCTCGACGCGAGCACGTTGATGCTGCAGAACGGCGCGGGACTTTCGCGCGAGGAGAGCGCGTCGGTGCAGTTCCTCGTCGATCTGCTGCGCGTCGCGTATCGCAGTCCCTGGGCGCCGGAGTTCATTTCGTCGTTGTCGCTCGGCGGGCTCGACGGCACGACTCGCGGGCGGTTCGGCTCGACGCCGGCGACCGGCGTCATGCACTTGAAGACGGGGCGGCTCGATCACGTGTCCGCCGTCGCGGGGTACGTGCATGCAGCGGACGGTCGCGTGTACGTCGTCGCCGTGGTCATGAATTCCGAGAACGCGCATCGCGGGCCGGGGCAGGAGCTCGAGGAAGCGGTGCTCAAGTACGCGTTGGCGCAGCATTAGTCGCTCGAGTGGCGTTCGCGGGCCGCGCCTCAGTAATTGGCCGCGGGGCCGATGTAGCCGCCGTTGCGCGCGCGCACGACGTCGTCGCGCGAAGCCTCGGCGGGCAGCGCGAGCGCGGATACGCCGTCGGGCCCCAGACTGTACAAGTCGAAGTCGGTGTTGAGCGGCGTCGAGTTGCCGTCCTTGCGCAGCCGCGCTCGGCCAGCGCCGGCCGCGCGCACGTAGACGTACGGGCGGCCCCACGGATCGTCGGCACCGATACCGGCTTCGGCGAGGCTCGCGGGCAGCGAGCCAGCGTTCTGCTGCCAGCGATAGAGCTGCAGGCTGATCGTGCCGATGTCGCTGACGGCGCGTGCGACTCGCGCTCGCTCGACGTACCCGTTGAAAGCCGGAACGGCAAACGAGCCGGCGACGAGCGTCGCCGCGAGCACGATCACGACGTCCCGTCGGGCAAAATTCTTTCGAAGGCGTCGAAACATTCTGCGTCCCCCTTTAGGGACGCAGCGTGTGCGAAGCGGCGCCGAAGCGCTGTGATCGCCGTCATTGACGGCCGGTTAGACCGACAGCGGCTCCGTGCTGTCGCCGATGCTGTCCACCGGGGCGCCGAGCTTATGCAACATCGCGAGCAGCAGGTTCGACATGGGCGTGTGCGGCGGAAACCGCAGGTGCCGCCCGCCGACGAGCTGTCCCGACGCCCCGCCCGCGAGCAGCACGGGCAGCGGATCGAAATTGTGCTCGTTGCCGTCGCTCAAGCTGCTGCCGTAAAGAATCAGCGAGTGGTCGAGCAGCGTGCCGTCGCCGTCCGGCGTCGCGCGCAGCTTGTCGAGGAAATATGTCAGCGCCGCGACGTGGTACCGGTTGATGACGGCGAACTGGTCCATGTTCTTGCGCTCGTTCGAGTGGTGCGAGGCGTTGTGGAAGCCCTCGCGCACCCCGCTGCGCGGGTACACGGCGTTGCTGTTCTCGCGCGCGAGCATCAGCGTCGAGATGCGCGTGATCTCGGTCCGGTACGCGAGCACCTGCAAGTCGAACATCACGTTCAAGTGCTCTTCGAACGTGTCGGGCACGCCGGCGGGCGCCTCGGGCAGCTCCACGCCGGCCGAGAGCCGTGCGTCGACGTTGCGGACTCGCCGCTCGACCTCGCGGACCTCCTCGAGATAGTCGGCCAGGCGCGCGCGATCCGCGGCCGGCAGCTCGGCCCGCAGCGACGATACTTGGTCGATCACGGAGTCGAGCAGGCTGCGCGCTTCGGCGCGCCGCGCGGCGCGCTCCGAGTCCGTGCCGCCGTGGCCGAACAGGCGCTCGAACGCCACTTGCGGGTTGTTCTCCATCGGCAGCGGCAGCGTCGCAGACTTCCACGACAGCGTGTTGCGGTACGCGCACGTGAAATTCGCGTCGCAGTTGAGGCCGACTTCCTCGATCGACAGCTCCACGGACGGCAGCGGCGTATCCTGGCCCAAGTGCGCGGCCGCGACCTGATCCATGCTCGGGCCGACGAACGCGCGTTCGCCTTTGACGGGATGCGCGCCGCTCAAGAACACGGCGGCCGCGCGCACATGGTTCTCCGCACCGCCGGTGTCCTCGCCGGCCCACGGCGCAACCTGCGCGTGCGCGAGCCCGCTCACGACGCAGATCCGGTCCTTGAACGGCTCGAGCGGCGAGAGGATTTCCGACAGCTCGAGGCGCGAGCCCGTCGCGGCGGGAGTCCACTTGTCCATCGTCGCGCCGTGCGGGATGTAGATGCAGCCGAGCCGGCTCTTGGGTCTGGCCGCCGTCTGTGCCAAGGCCGTGGCGGCGGGGATCATCGAATCGAGCAGCGGCAGCGCGACGGCCGCGCCGGCGCCGCGGAGCAATGTGCGACGGGACAGATGCTTCTTGGTCAAGAACATCGCCTTGCCCTCAATCAATCCGCGGCACTCGCGACCGCGGCGTCGTCGCTCGGCGGCTTCCGCCGCATTTGCATCGGCACACTGCGCGCGACGCCGAGCACGAGCGCCGACATCGCGTAGTCCTCGCGCGCCGCCTGCCGCACGATGCCGCGCACGGCCGGCATGTCGCTCGCCGCGAGCGGTCGACCGACGGCGTACGTCAGCAGCTTCTCGGCGAACGTCTGCACGAACAGCTCGCCGTGCTCGAGCAAGGCGCGGCGCAAATCGGCGGGCCCAGCGAGCGGGCTGCCGTCGACGAACACGCCGTTCGTGTCGACCGGCGCTCCGGCCTCAGCATCCCGCCACCGGCCCGTGAAGTCAAAGCTCTCGAGCGCAAAACCGAGCGGGTCGATCAAGTTGTGACACGCACCACAGGCGGGATCGGCCCGGTGGCGCGCGAGGCGCTCGCGCATCGTCGTCGGCGTCGCGCCGGCCGGGGCCGTCTCGTCGAGGTTCGTCTCGACGTTGTCGGGCGGCGGCGGAGCCGGCGTGCCGAGCACGTTCTCGAGAATCCACTGGCCGCGCTTCACGGGCGACGTGCGGTTCGGCGCCGACGTGACGGTCAGGATGCTGCCGTGGCCGAGCAGGCCGCCGCGCGCCCCGTCGCCGAGCTCGACGCGCCGAAAGCGGCTGCCGCGCACGTGCGGGATGCCGTAGTGCCGCGCCAGGCGCTCGTCGACGAACGTGTAATCGGCCGAAAGGAGCTCGAGGACGCTCGAGTCCTCGCGCAGAACCGTCGAGAACAGGAGCTCGGTCTCCTTGCGGAAGGCCTGGCGCAGGTTGCCGTCGAACTCGTTGCTCTGCGGATTCAGGGCATCGAGCGCACGAAGCCCGAGCCATTGCGACGCGAAGTTCGCGACGAGCGCGTCCGCTTTCTCGTCGGCGAGCATGCGCCGCACTTCGCGCTCGAGCACGGCCGGGCGCGACAGCTCGCCGGCCGCGGCCGCGGCGAGCAGTGGCTCGTCGGGGATGCTGCTCCACAGGAAGAACGACAGCCGCGACGCGAGCTCGACGTCGCTGATCCGATACGTCGCGCCCGGAGGCAGGCCCGCGGGCTCGCGCTCGAGCCGGAATACGAACTCGGGATCGACGAGTACGCGCGCGACGGCGCGCTGGATGCCGTCGTCGAACGAGCCCTCGGCGCGCCCCTCGGCGTAAAACTCGAGCAGCGTGGCGACGGCCGCGTCGTCGGCCGGCATCGGCCGGCGGTAGGCGCGCTCGGCGAGCCGCCGCACGATTTCCGCCGCGCACACGTCGTCGTCGCTCTCGCCGGCCGGGGAGCAGACGAAGATCCTGCGCCGGCTGGGCGTGTCGCCGACGCCGCTCGCGTTCTTCGGGCCGACGATCGACACGCTCGTGACCCCCGGCGTCGGCGCGTGCACGGCGAACAAGTCGTCGACACCCTGCGCGTCGCGCTTGCGCACGATCGCGACGCCGAGCGTCTGCGGCCCCGCCGCGATCGCGAGCGTCGCGCTGCGCGGCCCGCCGCGCGTCAACACGGCCGCACGCGCGCCGTTCAGCGTGATCTCGACGTCCTCGTCGCCGCCGAGCGCCTCGAGGCCGAAGCCGCCGCCGCCGCGGCCGACACGGATCTCGTACTCGGCGTCGAGCGGAAAGACGTGCTGTACCGTCATGCCGCCGCGCGTGCCGAGCGGCTGGCCTTCGAGGTGCTCCGCCTGCTCGAGACCGCGCGGCGCGCGATACGTCGTAACGCTCGAGCTCGCGCCGAGGTCGCCGACGGCGAGCCGGCTGATGCGCGCCGCGGCCGAGACGTAAGCCGAAAGCAGCGCCGGCGACACGCTGAGCGCGCTCGCGACGTTGTCGAAGCCGGCGCCCGAATCGTCGGCGGGCAGGAGTGTCGTCGCGTCGACGGTGACGCCGAGCAGGTCGCGCACGGCGTTCGCGTATTCGGCGCGGTTCAGCCGGTGCAGGGCCGGAGCGCCTGGATTCGGCGCGGCTCGCGCCGCGGCGTCGAGCTCGCTTTCGAGCCAGCGCACGAGGCTGGCCACCTCAGCTGCGGCTGGCCGCGGCTCCCCGGGCGGCGGCATCAGATGCCCGCGCAGCTTGCGGATCGCGGTTTCCCACACCTCGGCGTGCGCGGCTAGGTTCGTGCGATCGAGGCGGTCGAAGGCGAGATCGCCGGCGCGCTCGGCGTCGTCGTGGCAACCGACGCAGTAGCGGTCGACGAGCGCCCACTGCGCGGCAGCGCTCGGCGCGCGCGGCTCGAGCATCCGAAACGCCGCGGCGGCCGCGAGTGCCGCGATGCCGGCCAGGCCGAAAGCGGCGACGGGGCGCATGCGTCAGCGCGGCGGAACTTGCGGCGCGCCGAGCTCCTCGAGCAGCGCGATCGTGGCCGGCTTGCGCTCGGCGCCGACGGCCGCGAGAAACACGCCCTCGGCCCAGCGGAGCGCGCCGCGGCCTTCCTTGTCGACGACGTCGAGTCGTGCGCCGTTCGCGACGAGCAGCCGGATGATGTCGTTCGCGCCGCGGTTCGCGGCGCCGAGGAGCGCCGTCAAGCCCATCGAGTTCACGGCGTTGACGTCCGCGCCGTGGTCGAGACAGAGCTGAATCGCGTCGAGCAGCGACCCTGGCGACTCCGTGTACGTCTGCGCGACGACCCAGTTCACGCCGGACGCCGCCATCAGCGGCGTCGTACCGGCTTGCGTCGGGAGATTCGGGTTGGCGCCGTGCTCGAGCAGGAGGCGCATCGTCGCGACGTCGCCCGAGAGCGCCGCGCGCAGGAACGGCGTCTGGCCCGTGAAGTCGACCCACGACACGTCGCCGAGCGAGTAGAGCCAGCGCCGGCTCGGCGGCACTTCGCGCGTTCGTGCGTTGACGTCCGCGCCGTGCTCGACGAGCTCGCGGATCATTGCGAGCAGCGGCTCGCGCTCGACGCCGTTCGTCGTCGGGCTGTCCATGTCGCGGTTGTTCATGTCGAGGTTGCGGTACTCGACGGCGGCGAAGAGCGGCGTGCGTCCCCAGAAGTCGTCGGCATTGACGTCGGCGCCATGCGCGAGCAACAACCGCGCGACGGCGAGCTGGTTGTTCAAGAGCGCCATCAGGAGCGGCCGGATACCGTTCGCTTCGGCAACCTCGACGTCGGCGCCGGCCGCGAGCAGCAGCTTCGCCTCTTCGACGCGCCCGTCGCGCGCGGCGTACAGGAGCGGCGTCATGCCGCCCAGCGCGGCCGCGCGCCGGCCGCGGTCGGGCAGGCCGCCGCGGTTGATCCCGACGCCCTCGGAGCCGCAGCCCGTGCCTTTGCAAGGCGGGACGAAGCTCGGCGTCGGGCCTACGCGCGTGCGCGCGTCGACGGCCGCGCCGTGCTCGAGAAGCAGCGCGACGACGCTCGGATGCGCCTCGCGCACGGCGAGCATCAGTGCCGTCTGCTCGAAGTCGCGGTCGCGCGCGTCGATGGCCGCGCCGCGGTCGAGGAGCAGCGCAACGGCCTCGACGACCCCGGTTCGCGCGGCCGTCATCAGCGCCGTCTCGCCGATCGGCGCCGCCGCGTCGACGTCGGCGCCTGCGTCGAGCAGCGCCGCGATCACGGCCGCGCTGCCGTTCTCGGCCGCGAGATAGAGCGGCGTGACGCCGTAGCGATCGGCGGCGCTCGGGTCGGCCCCGGACTCGAGCAGCAGGCGGACGGTGTCCAGGCGATCGGCTCGGGCGGCCCAGTGCAGCGCCGTCGTGCCGTCGACGGCTCGCACGTCGACGGGCGTGCCTCGATCGAGCAAGCGGCTCACGGCGATGCGGTCGCCGCCCTCCGCGGCGTCGATCAGCGGCGGCGCTCCGGCCGGCGCGGCCGAGGCAACGCGCGCGGCGAGCGCGGCGAGTGCGGCGAGTGCGGCGAGTGCGAAGGACGACATCCGTAGGACCGGCATCTGCGCGCCTCCCCCAAGGCCGCCCCGGCATGCGGTACTCGAGCAGTTTAACTCGCCGGCTCGAAATCGAGAGAGCGCAAGGGCGGGAAGGACGCGACGAGCGCCACGAGCCGGCCCGGCACGCGGCTGATTGCGCCGTTGTAAACGCGCACGGCCTCGTTGTAGCGGTCGCTGCGGTCCTTTAGCTCGGAATCGAGGGTCGCCTGGCGCTGCCGTAGTAGGCCGAACGAGGGGCTCGCGGCGAGCGCGGGCGCTGCTTCGGCGCGCCGCATCAACGACGTGGCCGCCTCGCGGAGCCGCGCCTCGGCGCGGTTCAGCTCGTCGGCATCGCGCGTCTGCCGCGCCGCGAAGACCGCCGCGCGCGCGTCGAGCAGCCGGTCGAGGAGCGCGCGCTCGGCCGCAAGGTGCGGCTCGCACGCCTCGACGATTCGCGGAATTTCGTCGTGACGCTGCCGCAGCAGCGCATCGAGCTCGTTCCAAGCGCTCGTCGCTTTGTCGGCGGCGGCGACGAGGCCGTTGTAGATCGTGACGAAGGCGAAGACCAGAGCCACGATCGCGGCGAACGCCAATAGCCCGAACGACATCCTTCAAGCCTGCTTCATGTGGAGCCGTCGAGTAGCCGCGCAGAGCTCCACGAGGCGCGGCTCGCGAGAATCTAGCCCAAAACCGCGGCGGCCCGCCACGGGCCGGTTGTCGAGCGAGGCGCTCTTGGCCGATAGTCGTCGTCGGCGGTCGCCGTCAGCCCAGGCGCGGGCGCGGTGCCGGCCGGAATCGAAAATGGGGGGACACGATATGAATGGCCGCAGGCTGGTTCTCGTCGCCGTCGCATGCTGCGCGGCCGGCGCCGCGCGAGGTCAAGGCGACGATTGGTATCCGTCGCAGTGGGGCGCCGCCGACCAACGCGGCGCGGCGAATCGCATCACGCCCGCAAAAGTGCTCGAAGCGAAGGAGCTCATGACGCGCGGCGCGGTGTACCAGCTCGGCCGCTCCTACGACACGGCGATGCCGCTGTTCGGCACGCGCCACTTCAGCCTGAAGATTCCGCAGCTGTTCGGACCGTTCGGCACGAACGAGACCACGTATCACGACGAGCTCGTGAGCGGCGAGATCGGCCAAATCGGCACGCAGTTCGACGGCTTGGGACACTTGGGCTTAGGCGACCTCTTCTACAACGGCAACGATCGCCGCGACTTCGCGCGGGCCGACGGGCTCACGAAGCTCGGCGTCGAGAACGTCGGCGCCATCGTGACGCGCGGCGTGCTCGTCGACGTCGCGGCGTACAAGGGCGTCGCTCGGCTCCGCGGCGGCTACGAGATTACGCTCGCCGATCTGCGCGGCACGCTCGAGCGCCAGCGCGTCGACATTCGTTCCGGCGACGTCGTGCTCGTGCACACGGGCTGGGGCTCGCTCTGGGGCGTCGACAACGCGGCGTTCAACGCCGAGAGCCCCGGCATCGGCCTCGAAGCCGCGCGGTGGCTCGTCGAGCGCGAGGTCGTGCTCGTTGGCTCGGATACCTGGGCCACCGAAGCCGTGCCGAACCCGAATTCCGAGCTCGCGTTTCCCGTGCACCAGCTGCTGATTCCGCGCAACGGCATCTACATCTTCGAGAACTTGCTCACCGAGGAGCTCGCGCGCGATCGCGTCTACGAGTTCGCGTTCTTCTTCGCGCCGCTCAAGCTCAAGGGCGCGACGGGCTCGCCGGGCAATCCGCTCGCGATCCGCTGACGCGCGCGATCCGCTGCGGGCTGCGCCTCGCAGCCGCGCGGGCCAAGCGCCGCGCTAGATCGGCACTTTGCGGTCCGGGAACGCCTTCTGCCAGCGGTTGATGCGCACGTGCGCGCGCAGGCCGCCGGTCCAGAACGGATCGTCCTTGAAGATCTCGCGGACCTCGGCCTCGTCCTTGGCCTCGATGATCCAGAGCCCACCGAGCGGCTTGTCGCTCGGCACCTCGCGCATCGAGCCCGGCACGAGCACGCGGTCTTTCACGCGATCGAGGAACTCGAAGTGCGACTTCAAGAGCTTGTCGCGCAGCTCGCTCATGTTCGGTTTGTCCTCGAATTGCACGAT